>Ga0208220_1001136_pt1 | contig 11303 bp, 2 predicted proteins | sample NGESurdeep092012_9_FD_184484 | JGI IMG/M metagenome (GOLD analysis project Ga0208220, IMG submission 184484) | Arctic peat soil microbial communities from Barrow, Alaska - NGEE Surface sample F53-1 deep-092012 (SPAdes) | ecosystem: Environmental > Terrestrial > Soil > Wetlands > Peat ... | reverse complement strand
AACGATGACGACGAACATCGGCACTGCGGATCAGGAACAACCGCTCACAACCGCCGACTTGAGCCCGCTGCTGGCGGCCGCCTCAACCAATACCCCGGCTGCGCTTCAGGCATTGTTTCCAAATGTGACCGTGGCGAGTTCCTCATTCACTTTTTCCGCCGTCTATACGCCGAACGTCATCGCGTATTTCACAAACGAGATTGGCGCGCCTTATGGCAGCGCCCAAATATCCGTCATCGTGACGAACGGCACCATCGGCCATGTGCAGACTAATTTTTTCGACATTTTTGCCAACGTGATCACCAACGGCAATATAAACAGCAACCCCAACATCCTCAATCCGGGCGGCTACACTTTGAACTATTCCCCGAACACCGCCGCGACGCTGGTGACGACCTCTATAGGACCACCTGGTTATGGCACGGCTTATCCTGCTCCGGTGGTCACGAACACCACGGTCCAGTCTGTCACACAGGCAGGCGTGCCGTCGGGCGAGTATTTTGTCATCCCGCCCGGCCAGTGCGGATGGCGGATTGTTTCTCCACAACCGCCGGGATTTCCGATACCAGGCCAGCCGGTTTATACCACCAATATCATCGCGTCGGCCACCAACAGCGCCACAACGTCCTCCAACGGCGTGGTCACCACCAACGCCACCACCGGCTTTGTCACCACAGAAAGCATTGTCACCGCCTTCACGAACCATACTTATATGGTTGAGCCGATCACCTGTTCGAGCACTCCCGCCCCCAGGGGTAAGTATCAGGGAATTGAGAGGGTTCAGTTTGTGCGTGAGGACGTTGACGATCTCACCGGTCAATACATCATTCCCGTCACAAACGAATACACGATGGTGGTTGTCACGGACGACGGCAAGCCGGTCACTCAATACATCCAACGCGTTGTGACGGCCCCGGACTTTTTGTTTTCGGCGGCTGATCTGGCCAGCGGACCTGGGGCAGCACCTGTAGTTTTCACATATAGCCGTAATATCAATTTTGATCAGGCCAACATATTGCCCGGACTGGCCGGGCCGGGCGTGATCAATCCGTCCGTCACGATGACTTTTGACAAGGCCTCGCCGGTCTATTACAACACCGGGGCGCAAAACTCCGGGACCCCATACTTCACCGATTTGCCCAACTCCCTTAACAGCACCAATATCTTTTTTGGCTACTATTTTCTATGGGCGTCGTTTGACGGCTCGACCAACGAGCCGGTGGTTTTCCCCAACGGCACAAGCATCGCCAATCTGGAGAACGAGGCGCTCGTCCAGATTTCAGTGACTCCGACGAACGGTGTGAACTCCACCACCTCGCCGCCGTCTTTGGCGAATGGCGCGAACGGCGTGGCCTACGGGCCGGTGACATTCTCGGCCACGGATGCCTCGCAGCCATTGGTTTGGTCGTGGTCGCCGGTGACGGGGGAAACATTGCCGCCGGGACTGACTTTTGTGTCCAACCCCGACTCAACGGCGACACTTTCCGGCACTCCGACGCAACCGGGCATATTTGACTTCAACATCCAGATGACCGATTCTATCAACCGAACCGTGCAATGGACTTACACAATCTCAATCCAATGACCGGCATGAAACACACCCATTGCACGGAAAACCGCCTGAAACGGCTGATGAAATGGCCGTTGCTGTGCGGACTGCTGGCCTGCGCGCTGGTGCGGGCGGCATCGGGGCAGCAGGCATTGTATGACAACGAGTCCCTCTTGATCTGCCCGCCCGCCGCCATCCCGACGATTGACGCGACGAATTTTCTCAACAACAACACTTTCACCATTGATTTTCCGATCTCGAGCTTTCTCAACCTTTACCAGATGCGCGACACGCTCAATTACACCAACAACGGACTCATGACCTGCAACAACGGCTTTCTGTTTGACACGTATAATTACACGAGCGGGTTTCACTCGAACGCGGCCAGTTTTTACAACGCCGGCACGATCCGCTGCGGTTCGGCGATTGACGGTGTTTCTACCGTTGACGGTTATCCGCCGGAATTCATCATTAAGGCCACAAACATCGTGAATTCCGGCACGGTCGTCGTGGGACAGGGTCCCGTCATCGTCAACATAACGGGCAATACCGAAACCCTGGCCGAGGAGGGCGGACTTCTGCAATTCACCGGGCAGGATGTGGATTTGAGCCGCAGCACGTTTTCGGTGGAATCCACCTATGTTCTTGGCGGTTCCGGGGCTTTTGGAACCGACACGAATGGGGACTGGGAGCCGGATGTTTATCTGCAACCGACATACGCCATTTCATCACAGTCATCACCGCCTTCGCCGGCATTTCAACTGGATCTGAACAACTCAACGCCTTACTATGCCATTGACCAGAATGCAACGAACAATGTCATCTTGAGGGCTGTCTTTGTGGAAAACGACAGTTCCAATGTTATCTATAATGTTTACATTCCGCCTTACGCATTTCTTCCCCCCAACGAACATGATTACGGGACGGAAGCCACCATCGAATGGATTGGCACATATCTGGATTCAGCAACCGGCAATACTCTTAACAATTATCTTTATCTTACCGATTATGCGCTTGCCGCCACCACCAATGTGCTGGCCCTCGTCGGCAACATACCGGACAATTTTACATTTACCCAGAGTCCCACGCGGCTAATACCCGCCGGTCTCCAAACGAGCGCGTTTCCCACCGGCATGATCTACCCCGTCGGTTCGATTGTGACCAATCAGTATTCTTTTGCCACGGCGCAGTTGATTGACACGTCGGTGCCCACCAACAGTGTGATCGGGCTTACAAACTTGCCCGGTCGTGTTCAGATCAACGCCAGCTCGAATCTGGATCTCTCGTTCGCCAGCATTGCAGGACTGAATTATATGTCGCTCAACGCCTCAAAACAATTTGACGGCAGCACCGGTGCCCGGATTTTTTCCCCTTATTCAGACATCAACATCGGTGTGACAAACGGTTTCTTGTCCGTCAGCAACCTGACCGAGTCAAGCATCCCGCTGTGGAACGGCACTGTCCAGTGCTGGAGCGGGCGCTGGCTGACGCTTTCAACCAATTCGGTCATCACCGTGGACACCAACGGAGTGTCAACGACCAATTCTTTTGCGGTGACCAACGATTTCCGCGTTCTCATCGTCGGCGGCACCGGCAGCCTGATTGCGCCGACCACTCCGTCGGTGGTGCAGGATTTGACACTTCACGGGACGAACAGCGTTGTCATCAGCGATACATTTAACATCTTGCGCAGCTTCTACACCGACGCGCAAAGCCTGACGCTGACGACTAACGGTGTTGGTCTCGGCGCGGAATCGCTGGACGGCGAATTGAATCTGGAATCCTCCGCGCTCCTCTGGGCGAATTGCGCTCCGAACCTTCTCAACCTGACAAACAACGGTGCCATCAGGCTCCAAAACCTCGCCACTTTCGGTTCCGCGCAGACGAATTACTATAGCTTCATCAACAACGGAACCGTTGCGGATCAGGGCTCGCAAATCTGGGCGAGCAATTTCACCAGCAGCGGGACATTTTCCAACGGCATCGGTTCGTTCATGTTGCAATCAACGAACATAATGTTGACGGGTGGATTGCTCGTCGCCACCAACGGCAATGTCTCCATTACCACTGGCAGTCTGCTGGCGAGCAACCTCGTTTTGCAGGCCGGCCGCTCGTTGACGTTGTCTGCGACAAATCTTCTGACCGACGGGATTGCGTCGGGTTCAACGATTGTGACCAACGGCAATATTTGGACGGTTGGAGCCAATGCCATCAGCGGCCAGCCGGTGTTGAGCCTGCCGGTCAAGCCGACCATCGGCGACTTGCTTGGCACGACCATTACAAATATCGCGCCAACAAACAAGGACGTCATCGTGACATGGGCGGGCAAAGACTACGGCGTTTCCAGCGCAGGATTCATGAACAACGGGGCGATAGGCCGGTTGATTCTGGATGCACAGGGAACATCGCCGCAATCCGGCGTGTTCACGTTCAACGGCGCTGGCGTGAGCAACGCCATTTATGTGGACTATCTTGAATTCGATGACGCGGCGACGAACGAAACCAGTTATAATTTCCCCGGGCTGTCCATCAACACGAACATCACGGTTTATTTTGCGCAGGCGATGTTGAACGGCGTGTCCGTGGCGGAAAAAATTGACAACGCCAGCAGATATAATGGCAGAAACAACGGGCGGCTCCGATGGGTTCCGGCTTACGCCGGGCATTACAGCTCGACGAACATCGTCTATCCCGGCGGCGTGACCAACACGGTCAATGCGGCGCTGGCGCAAAGCACGGACATTGATTCGGACGGGGACGGGATTCCAAACGCCAGCGACCCGACGCCATTTTTTCTGGCGAGCGATTTGAATTTTACGGAGACGCTGACCAACGTGCCGCCGAAGTCCATACTGCTTTCATGGCAGACGGTCCCCGGCGCGACCAACTACGTTTATTACACGACCAATCTGGTTTCGACAGCTTGGCACACGCTGACCAATTTCATTTCGCCGCAGCCGGAAGGGTCGTCCGCGACGAACGTCTCGGTGCTGGATTCGGTCAATCCGGCGCAGCCGAAGTTTTACAAGGTGACGGTGCAGCCGTGGCTGACGTATCCGTATTAGCGGGCGGCATGATGCTGAAGATAATTGACAGATAATTTTTTGGTTTATTTGATGAATGTCCGGCGGGGCACGCCACGCCGGAGCCGGTGGAAAAAAATTGTGAAAACGAACATGCAAAAATTCGCAGGCCGTAAATTGTGCGGTCTTCTGCGGGACGCCGGTCTGGTGTCGCTGGGGTTGCCGTGCCTGTTGCTTGGCTTGATGGTCAATGTCGCGTCGGCGCAGCCCGCAAATGACAATTTCGCCAACGCCAACGACCTCACCTCCTTCGGCGACACGGGTTCGACAACCGGCAGTAACGTGGGCGCAACCATCCAAACGGGCGAACCGGACGCAAGTTATCTCTATGCTTCGGTCTGGTATAAATGGACGGCCTCCACCAATGAAAGCACGGAGTTTGATCCGAACGGCAGCAATTTTGGCACGAATCTCGTGTTTGTGCAGGTTTTTACAAACAGTGGCAGCGGCATCAGCAGCCTCTATTATGTGGGCGAAAGTTACTATGGCTATTTGGACGGTTATTTCTACAACTATACAAATAATTTTCAGGCGGTTGCGGGGCGGACCTACTACATTTCCGTGGCAGGTTATTATTATCCGAATGCCACCGGATCGGTTAAGCTGAACTGGTCATCGGGTCCGCCCTTGGTTGCGCAAACCAACGACAATTTTGCCAGCGCCACCGTGCTCACGGGCGATTGGGGTTCTACAAACGCGGACAACAGCCTCGCCACCGCAGAGTCTGGTGAACCAAGCCACGCCGGTTATCCGGCCAACGCGTCACTCTGGTATCAATGGACGCCCCAGAAGGATGGCGAAGTGGAACTTGACACGATCGGCAGCGCGGCTGACACGGTGCTCGCCGTCTATGACGGCAATAATCTGGCCACGTTAAACCAGGTGGCGGCCAATGACGACCTTTTCCCGATCAACAGTTCGGATCCGCAATATAACGAGAACGACAGTGCCGATTACATTGGAGAAGTTATCGGTCAAACGACCACCGGACAGACCGTGACCGGCAGTCCGGAGTCTGAAAATATCCAGACTTACTATGGCCCCAGCGGTCTGCGTTTCAATGCCAAAGCCGGGACGACTTATTATTTTGCAGTGGATACGAAGAGCGCGCGGGGGGCAATTTCACTGAATTGGGCCTACAAATCTTCTGGTGTTTTCGGTTTTGCCGCCGAGGATGCGGATCTGTATACCGGATTGCCGCTTTATCAAACAGCCGAAACAGAAAGCCGCTCGCCCGAGGGGCTTGACAACAGTTCTTTATCAACGGTTTCAACCTACTATCAATACAACGCGCCGGGCTTGCTGGTGACCGTGACCCGCGCCGCCGGTTCTTCCGGGCGCGTGACGGTGGATTATGCGACCGAGGACGGAACCGCGCTGCCGGTGATGCCGCCAAACGATGCGGCGGCAGTGGCCGGTTTGAATTATCAGCAGGTCAGTGGCACACTGGTTTTTGATGATTTCGAGATGAGCAAGACCATTCTTGTTCCGATCGTCTATGAGGGACTGACGATTAGCAACCAGTCCAACCGGGTTTTCGGGATGGTGTTGTCAAATCCCCAGCGCGATCCGTATGAATCGCTAGAGGTGTCCCAGCCCCGTCTAAATCCAAACTTCACCACGGCGATGGTAAAAATTTTGAACATGAACGCCGATCCTTATGGCAGCATGGTTCAGCAAGTGACCACCAACGGTTTTTCGGATCCGCCCACGAACACCATTCCCATTTTGGTGACCAACCTCGTGAAAACGCCATATCCCACCAACGCCATTTTTAACTTTGAGAAGGCGAATTACCGTGTTCCCGAGGACATCAATGATCCTGCCAATCCCATTCCCCGGACCCAGGTCACTCTTTGGGTGGAGCGGTTTGGAACGAACGGTGCGAGTGAAACGCTGCATTATCGCGTTGACAACATTCTCGGAATTGATCAAGACATAGACGAGGGGTATAATGCCTTGTTTCCACTGCAGCCCGGTTCCGATTATGCGGTGCCACCGCAGGCCATTCAAAATGTGTTTCGCGGCGTGACAAACGCTGACTTTAACATGACGCAAGGCACCATTACTTTTCCCCCATTTGGAAACGGCAATTCGTTTCAACCCATCACCTTTTCCATCCCCAACAGCGCGATCACAAAATTCAACAAGGATTTTCGCGTGGAACTTTATCAGGAAAAGGATGTCGGCGGCGGTCAAACGTCTCCGAAGTTGGTTGGCATGGTCGCGCAAACCACGGTGACGATCTTGTTTAACGACCAGCATCCTCCCGCCGGTTCGGTGGATGAACTTTACAATGCGGATTTTAACGGCGATCTGGCGCTGCCGCCCAGCTTGGTGCCTCAAACATATCCCGCAAACAATCTGGAAAACCCCGGCGTTTCCGGTGAAGTCTACAGTCTGGCGGTTCTGGCCAATGATGAAACCATCATCGCCGGCGACTTTTTATCCTACAACGGCATCGGACAAAATGACATAGCCCTTGTCAATACGAACGGCGCGTTGGATGGGTCATTTAATCCGGATGGCGGCGCCAATGCGGCCATCAACGCCGTTGCAATAGACGGCAACCAGTATGTCATCGGCGGCGATTTTACGGCTTTCGACGGCGATGGATGCAACTACTTTGCCCGTTTGAATGCGGATGGTTCGCTTGACGTTCCTTTTTCGACTCAACAAGGATCGGGTGCGAACAATACGGTTCGGGCGGTGGCGGTGCAGCCGGATGGCAAGGTTTTGATTGGCGGTGATTTCACCATGGTTGACGGCACGCCGCGCAATTATCTGGCGAGGCTTGATACCAATGGCGCGGTGGACACAACTTTTGATCCGGGTGCCACTTTAAGCGGTCCTGTCTATGCGCTGGCGCTGCCCCAGTCGCTCGTCCTGAATTTCAACCACACTGCCAGCGGCAACAGTAACGAAGACGATCAGGTTCTAAACCTCGGGAATTTCACTTCCGGCACGCTTACGGTCAATTACAATATGTTTTCTGTCCCGGATGATATGCGGATTTTTTACGGTGACACCAATGTCAACGCCGGAACCGGGGTTTTGATTTTTGACACCGGCAGCGTCAGTTTCACCAACACGATAGTGCTTCCCTTTGGCCCGACCAACGCTCTGACAACAAACGAAATCACCATTGTCATGAACCAGGGCGGATCCACCAACGCCACTCAATGGACGTATAACGCCTCGGTCAGCGAGCCGCAGGTCTCGTCGGGAATACTTGTCGGCGGACAGTTTAATGTTGCGGGGCAATCCTATGCCAACATCGCGCGCTTCACCACCAACGGCGTTCTTGACACGACGTTCAATCCCGGAACGGGGCCGGACAACACGGTGCTGGCCCTAGGGTGGCAGCTTAATGGCCACGCTGTCGTTGGAGGCAATTTCACCCATGTCAACGGCAGTTCTTACAACCACATTGTGCGGTTGAATTCAGATGGTTCGATAGACACCACAAACTTTTTTGTCGGCAGCGGCGCGGACAGCGCGGTTTATAGCATCACGCTCAAGCCGCTTGACGGCACGATGTATGTCGGCGGCGCCTTTTCGTCATTCAACGGCACGCATCGCCTCGGTTTCACCCGTTTGTATTCCAACGGCACCGTGGACACCACGTTCATGGACACGGCTTACAACCAGTTCGCCGGTTTGAAGCGGATTTACTCCTACGACTCGCCGGCTGTCTTTGCCTCCGGCTTTGAAAGTGATGGCAACGTGTTGATTGGCGGATTTTTTTATCAGGTGGGCGGTGGTCAGGCCGATCAAAATGTTTGCAATGTGTTGGACGACGAATTGAACACTTTTTACGGCGTGGGTTATCAGGAAAGTTTTGGCGATTTTAATTTGTGGGTTGAACCGAAGACGCGTGACGGCGTTCGCAATCGCAGCGGCTTCGCCCGATTGATCGGCGGGGCGACACCGGGGCCGGGCAACATCAGCCTGTTGCAGACCAGCCTGTCCGCCAATAAAAGCCAGTCGTCACTTTCCGTGGGACTGGTGAGAACCAACGGATTGTTGGGGCCGGTCTCCGCCAATTTTTCCATTTTGCCCGGTTTGGCCCAAAGCGGGGTTGATTACATATACGACAGCCCCGCGCCATTGTATTGGATTGCTTGGGAATATCGTCAGAACCCAAATCAGACGCGCGAGCACAGCGATGGCTTGTCTGGAATAAATGGTTTTCTGGTGGATCCTTTCGGCTTCAATGTGAACAATTCACCTACGGAAGCGGTGTTGAACAACCTGTCAAAGGTTACCGTCAGCGTCATCAAAAACCCCGCGACATCAGGCAATCTCAGTGCACAGTTCCAACTGGCCAATCCCAGTTGCGCCGACAACTTCTTGCTTGGCGGTGAAAACATTCCGCTCGGTGGCGCGCTGGGAGTTTCCTCCGCCCCATACACGGAAATTGACGACACCCAGAAACCGGGCACTTTCGGTTTCAGTTCCGCAAGCTTTGTGGCGACGAACGCCAGCGCACGCATCAGCGTGCTGCGGAGCAACGGCGTTGCCGGCATTATTTCCATGAGTTATTCCACAACCAATGGAACGGCCGTTGCGGGCACTGATTACACTGGCATCAACAATCAACGTTTGACTTTCAACCAAAATGTCACCAGCAACGGATTTAACGTGACGATCAAGAACAATGGTTTCATCTACACGAACATTCAGGAGAAGACCGTCAATCTATTCTTGTCCAATCTCGGCAATTCGCCGCCGGGGGCGACATTTGGAATTTCAAACGCGGTGCTCCGCCTCATCAATCCCAATTATCAGGGTTATTTGACTTTGAGCGCCACCAACTTCACCGGCAAAATGAGTTCCGGTTCCCTGGCTTTTATTGTCAACCGCGTTGCCGGCAGCCTGGGCAGCGTCTCTGTGCAATACGTCACCGCCGACGGTTCGGCCTTCAACGGAGTGGATTACAGCGGTGCGACCGGCACCTTGAATTGGAACAGCGGCGACGTTTCGCCGCGCATCGTCTCCATTCCGCTCATTCAAACCCAGACGGTTGGCACCAACAAACAATTCTCGGTTTCTTTGTTCAACCCGACGAATAGCAGTGTCGGCAGCGCGCCGTCGCTGCTGGCGTCCGGAGTGATTTCCAATGCCACGTTGACGATCAGCAACGATAACAGTTACGGCGCGCTTCAGTTCAGCGCGCCAGCCTACACCGTCAATGAAAGCGGCGGTTACGCGACCATTACCGTCAACCGCACGGGCGGTGCCGTCGGAGCTGTTTCAGTCAATTATGCCACCAGTCCTGGCCCGAATGCTCTTGGAGGTGTCAACTATTCCGATGTAAGCGGTGTCCTCTCTTTTGCCGCCAACCAGATCAGTTCCAGCTTCACGGTGCCGATCAAAGACGACGGGGTGGCGGATTCCCAGCCATTCTATTTCAATGTGTCATTGTCCAATCCAACCAACGCTGTGCTGGGTTCGCTCATCAACTCGAAGGTTAACATTTTGGATGTGGAATCTTTCAACTGGCCTTCCGGTTCGCCTGACACGGGCTTCAACGCCGCTGGCATGAATGCAAGCGTGTTTGCCCTGGCGCTCCAGGCCAACGGTCAGATTATTGCCGGCGGCAATTTCACGGAGGTCGGCACCGTGCGTGAAGGCATGATAGCCCGCTTGAACCAGGATGGCACGCTTGACACCACCTTCCTGCCCGGCTTGTCCGGCGCAAACGGTCCGGTGCTGGCCGTGGCGGCCCAAACTGACAATCATATTTTGATCGGCGGTTCCTTCAGCTCGGTCAACGGCGTCAGCCGCCATTACATTTCCCGCCTGAACACCGATGGCACGCTGGATTCAACCTTCAATCCCGGACTTGGCGCGGACAATACCGTTGATGCGCTGGCGGAAACATTTATCGGCGGCATCCGCAAAATTTATGTCGGTGGCGGATTTGGCAACTTGAGCGGTTCTTCCAGTGAGGGCATCGGACGTTTGAACAATGACGGATCGGCGGACACTTCATTCGCCGCCGGTTCCGGCACCGATGGTTCGGTTTATGCCATTGCGGTTTATCCGACGAACTCGATTTATGCCGGCAAAGTTTTGATTGGCGGCACATTTACGCACTTCAATGGCGCCGCCATAAACCGGCTCGCGCGTTTGAATGCGGACGGGTCGGCAGACACGAATTTCAACGCCAACCTCGGGCTTGGCTTCAATGACGCCATTCGCGCGATTGCCATCCAATCGGATGGTCGCGTGGTTGTGGGCGGCAGCTTCACCAACTTTAACGGCATGACTTTGAATCACATCACGCGGTTGAACGCCGACGGAACGCGCGATACGAATTTCAAGGCGAATACCAACGATACCGTGAATACGAGCGACTCCGTGGAGAGCGTCACATTGCAACCGGACAACCGCATAGTGCTCGCCGGCGAGTTCACGGAGGCCAACAATGTCACCCGCCAGCACATCACGCGTTTGATGCCCGACGGCGCGACGGATCCGACGATCAATTTCGGTGACGGAGCAAACGGCGATGTGGATGCCGTGGTTATTCAGCCGGCGGACGGAATGTTGGTCATCGGCGGCAGCTTCAGCCAATATGACGATCAACCTCACGCAAACATCGCGCGGATTTACGGCGGTTCAATAACGGGTTCCGGTTCATTTGAATTTACCTAGATCGGAAG
>Ga0208220_1001134_pt1 | contig 11331 bp, 8 predicted proteins | sample NGESurdeep092012_9_FD_184484 | JGI IMG/M metagenome (GOLD analysis project Ga0208220, IMG submission 184484) | Arctic peat soil microbial communities from Barrow, Alaska - NGEE Surface sample F53-1 deep-092012 (SPAdes) | ecosystem: Environmental > Terrestrial > Soil > Wetlands > Peat ... | reverse complement strand
CTAACGATCGGTGGCGCCGCCTCGCGCCTTGACGCCCGTGCCTCCGAACCCACGGCCGGACCCAGATGATGCCCCACCCGGGCCCGGCGATCCACAGCGGGTTACCGCCCGGGCCCCCGGACGGTGTTTGATGGAGGGGTGCTCTGGGCGTTCCTGGTCTTCACCGCGGTGGCCACCCTCCTCGCCGTCCTGGCCTGGGCGCCGGTCCGTCGGGAACCGTTCTCGGTGGTCTCGTTCGTGTTCGGCTGGATCGTGGGCGAGGTGCCGGTCCATGCCGCGGTGGTCGTGCTGGCCGGCGCCGCGGTCCTGGGCGGGGCCGTGCACCCGCGCGGCGGGCTCTGGTGGCTGGCGCTGGCGTTGGGCGCAAGTGCGACCCTGGTGTACAGCGCACTCGGCGTGTCGGCCCACCGGTCGGCCCGATTGGTCGACGAGGCTGTGGATTCGGCCTCAGGCGGTCCTATCCTGCCCGGGGGATTCGACCCGGCACCGGTGTGGGCGAAGTGGTGGCGGGTGGTGCTGGCCATCCCCTTCCGGTTCGGCCAGGTCCGCCGCATCCGCAACATCGACTACGCCGGCGACGGGCTCTACCGCCACAAGCTGGACGTCCTGTTCCGCCGGACCGACCCGCCGTCCGGTGCCCCGGTCATGGTCTACATCCACGGTGGAGCCTGGGTCATGGGCGACAAGCGTGAGCAGGGCCTCCCGATGCTCCACGAACTGGCCATGCGCGGCTGGGTGTGCGTGGCCATCAACTACGGCATCAGCCCCAAGGCCACGTGGCCCGACCACATCGTCGACTGCAAGCGGGCGGTGGCCTGGGTGCGGGACCACATCGCCGAGTACGGCGGCGACCCGTCGTTCCTGGCCGTGTCGGGCGGGTCGGCGGGCGGTCACCTTTCGGCCCTGCTCGCACTCACCCCCGACGCCATCGAGTGGCAACCCGGGTTCGAGGAGGCCGACACCTCGGTCGACGCCTGCATCCCGTTCTACGGGGTGCACGACATGACGGGCGACCCCGACGCCCAAGGAGCACACGGCCACGGCCTCCTCGAGCTGCTCGAGAAGCGGGTGATGAAGCTGCCCTACGTCGACAACACGCCGGTCTACGCGGCGGCTTCGCCCGACCAGCGCATCACCCGCGGGGCGCCGCCGTTCTTCGTCGTCCAGGGCGCCAACGACACCCTGGTGCCGCCCGAAGTGGGACGCCGTTTCGCCAAGCGGTTGGCGGAGCAGTCGGACTCGCCGGTGGCCTATCTCGAGCTGCCCCGGGCCCAGCACGCCTTCGACGTGCTGTTGACGATCCGGTCCCGGAGGACCATCCTCGGCGTGGTGCGCTTCCTCGAGGGAGTCCGGCCCCGGGCGCCGCGCTCGCCGTCGGGCCGCGCCGACTCCGGCACCGGCGCTCACTAGATTCCGCACGGCGTCCGGGCCCGGAATGAGCGGCGGAATCGCCGGGGTTGCTGGACACGGGGTCGAGTTTCTGACGTAGAGTCACATATTCGTGTCGGCCCGGGCTGTGCCGAGGGGACACATACGATCGACCGGACCGATAATGACAAGGGGGAGCCTTGCGCTCAGCATCATGGAAGACTCGCACCACCGCGCTGACGGCGGTGCTGGCGATAGGCCTGGGCGCGGCGGCCTGCAGCTCCACAAGCTCGTCGTCGACCACGACGACAGCGGCCAGCGGCTCGTCGACCACGGGGACCGCCTCCCGGCCGATCCCGGCCAGCGCCTTCTCCGACCACACGGGCGTGTCGTCGAGCGCGATCCAGATCGGCAACGTGTCGACGCTGTCACTCGGGCTCTTCAAGGGCGCCCAGGTCGGCACCCAGGCCTACTTCGACTACATCAACTCGACGGGCGGGGTGAACGGTCGCAGGCTGGTCCTCAACAACGCCGATGACGGCTTCACCGGGGCCGCCAACAAGCAGGCCACCCAGAACGCGGTCCAGAGCGACTTCGCCCTGGTGGGCAACTTCTCCCTGGAAGACAGCTTTGGCGGGGTCGTCCTGGCCCAGAACCCCGGATTCCCCGACGTGTCCCAGGTCCTGGACAACGTCACCAACAAGCTGCCCAACGTCTACAGTCCGATCCCCCTGGCCGACGGGTGGGCCTCGGGGCCGATGACGTACTACTACAACCGGTTCAAGTCCGACGCCAGCCACGCCGGGGCGTTCCTGGCCGATTCCCCCTCGGCCTCCCAGACCTGGGCGGGGGAGAAGTACGTCGCCGAGAAGGAAGGGTTCAAGTTCGTCTCGGAGCAGACCTATGCCACCACGCAGACGGACTTCAACCAGCAGGTGATCGCCATGAAGAACGCCGGCGTGAAGATCATCTTCATGGATCAGATGCCCGGCAACTATGCCTCCTCGGTGCTCAAGGCCCTGGCCCAGCAGAACTTCCACCCCCAGGTCCTCCTCGGGGCTGCCACCTACTCCAATCAGCTGGTCGCCCAGTCGGGCGGTGCGGTCAACGTGGACGGCGCCTACCTGTCCCAGAACCTCGCCCTCTACCTGGGCGCCGACCAGGCCGCGGTGCCGGCGGTGGGCACCTTCCTGCACTGGGTCCAGGTGGCCTCCCCCGGATTCAACCCCGACCTGTTCACCGCCTACGGGTGGCTGTCGGCCAACCTGTTCGTCCAGGGCCTGAAGAACGCCGGCTCGAGTCCGAGCCGGGGCTCGCTGCTCCAGTCCCTGTCCAAGGTGACGTCGTTCAACGGTGACGGCTTCAACGCCCCGTCCGATCCGTCCACCAAGATGCCGCCCAACTGCTATCTGATCGCTACCGTGACCAATGGTCAGTTCGTGCGCTCGCCGGACAACCCGCCCACCACCAGCAGCACCAACGGATTCCGGTGCGACGGGTCGTACATCGTCAAGCCCGGTACCTGAGCGCCCGGCCCGTCGACGAGGACAGCTGAGATGGTCCCGGGGGGGAGCCCGACGATGATGAAGGAGGTGGCATGAGCAACTTTCTCCAGTTCACGGTGTTCGGGATCATGCTCGGCGCCGGCTACGCCATCGCGGCCACCGGCCTGGTGGTGACGTACACCACCTCTGGCGTCTTCAACTTCGCCCAGGGCGCAGTGGGGATGATCGCCGCCTTCGGGTACTGGGAGCTGGTATCGGCCCACCATCAGCCGACCCTGGTCGCCCTCCTCCTGGTCCTGATCCTGGGGGCGTCGATCGCCGGTGCCTTCGTGGAGCGGGTGCTCATGCGCCGGCTCCACGGCGCCTCGGCGGAGCGTCCCGTCATGGTCACGCTCGGCCTGATGGTCATCCTCACCGGGCTGGCCACCGTGGTCTGGTCACCGACCGTCCAACGCACCGTCAACCCCCAGATCAACGGTCAGTTCCGACTGGTCGGCATCAACATCCAGTACCAGTACGTCCTCATCATCGGCGTGGCCATCGCCGTGGCGGCCGGCCTCAGGCTGCTCTTCTACTCCACCCGCACCGGGTACGCCCTGCGTGCCGTGGTCGACGACCCCGAGCTGCTCGGGATGGCCGGGGTCTCGCCCAACCGGATGAGCCAGTACGGCTGGATCCTGGGCTTCTTCATGGCCGCCCTGTCCGGCGTGATGCTGGCCCCCACCCAGACCACCGGGATCAGCATCGAGTCGATGACCCTGCTGGTGGTCAGCGGCTACGCGGCGGCCATCGTGGGCCGGCTCAAGCACATCCCGTTGACCTTCGCGGCCGCCATCGCCATCGGCCTGGCCGAGAACTACATCCTCAACTACATCGAGCCCCATCTGTCCTCGTCCCTCCAGCGCGACGTCGACGTGTCCCTCCCTATGATCTTCCTCTTCATCGCCCTGGTGACCCTGCCCTCGGTCCGGCTGCGGGCCGTCGGACGGCTGACCTCGATGCGGGCGCCCCGGGTGGCCAGCGGCAAGGAGTCCCTCATCGGCGGGGCCGCCTTCCTGGTCGTGGCCGTGGTGGTGTCGGTGGCCTTCGCCAACACCAACATCAAGGGCACGACCCTCCTGACCCTCGGCGGCATGGTGATGTGCCTGGCCATCGTGGGCCTGTCGCTGGTGCTGGTGACCGGCTACTCGGGCCAGGTATCCCTCTGCCAGTTCTCCTTCATGGGGATCGGCGCCTTCGTCATGGGCAAGGTGGCCGGCGGCGGGTCGCTAGCGGGCTTGCTGGCCGCCACCGCCGTCTGCGCCGGGATCGGTGCCCTCGTCGCCCTGCCGACCATCCGGCTGAGCGACCTCTACCTGGCGCTGGCCACGTTCGCCTTCGCCGATGCCGTGGCCCAGGGCTTCTTCGCCGACGGCAGTGTCTACGGTTCGGGTGGCCTGCAGATCGCCCGCATCACCCTGCCGGGGCTCTCGTTCGGCGGCGACACCGCCGAGTTCCTGCTCGTCACCGTGTTCTTCGTCGTGTCGGCCTGGCTGGTGCTCGCCATCCGCAGGAGTCTGTTCGGGAGGCGACTCGTCGCCGTCAACGACTCGCCGGCCGCCTATGCCACGGTCGGCCTCAACATCGGCTTCACCAAGGTGGCCGTCTTCGCCATCGCCGCCGGCATGGCCGGCCTGGCCGGTGGGCTCTACGGCACCGTGCAGCAGATCGTGGGCACGACCGACTTCGACATCTTCCCCGGCATCATCTTCGTCCTGTTCGTCACCATCTGGGGCATCCGGACCGTTTCGGGGGCGTTCCTGGCCGCACTGACCTATGTCGCCCTGAACCAGATCTGGCCGTCCAGCATCGGCATCTTCGCCGGGCTCGGGGTCATCCTCATCGGCCGGGCGGCCAACGGGATCCTCGGGATCGAAGCGATCCACGTCCGACTGCCCTGGGTGAAGGACGGCGGCGCCACCACCGGCGAGGCGCCGACTAGGACCTTCGGGAGTCTGGCGCTCGGCGGGGAGGGCTCCCGTGCCGCAAGCTGAGGCCACCCTCGCCACCGACGACGGGCCGACCCCTGACCACGTCCTGACCGTCGAGGGCGTGGCCGTGCGCTTCGGCGGCGTGGCCGCCTTGAGCGACGCCAATCTGTCGGTCCGGGCGGGGACGGTCACCGGGCTCATCGGGCCCAACGGTGCCGGCAAGACCACCCTGTTCAATGTCATCAGCGGACTCCAGACCCCCGACCGGGGGACGGTCCTGCTGTACGACACCGACATCACGAAGATGAAGCCGCACCGTCGGGCCCGGCTCGGCCTGGCCCGCACCTTCCAGCGCCTCGAACTGTTCGGCACCCTGTCGGCCGGCGAGAACGTGCAGGTCGGCCTGGAATCCTCGGTCAAGTGGTGGCAGTGGCGCCACGTGAAGCGGAAGTTCCCCTGGGTGAAGGAGGGCGTGGCCTCGGTCGGCGGTGTACCGCTCGGCGAGCCCACCGGCCCGGGCTCGTTGGCCGTGGTCACGTCCGACCGCCTGCTCGAAGGCGTTGGCCTCGGCGGCATGGCCGCCGACCAGGCCAGCGCCATGCCCACGGGGCTGGCCCGGATGGTGGAGCTGGCCAGGGCCTTGGCCATGGCCCCAAAGATCCTGCTTCTCGACGAGCCGGGATCCGGGCTCGACGACGCCGAGTCCCAGGCCCTCGGCACACTCCTGACCACGCTGGCCAAAGGCGGCATGGGCGTGCTCCTCGTCGAACACGACATGGAGCTCGTGATGCGGATCTGCGACTTCGTCTACGTGCTCGACTTCGGCGACATCATCGCCTCGGGAACCCCCGAGGAGATCAGGCGGGACCCGATGGTCCAGGCCGCGTATCTCGGCGCGGTGAGTGAGACGGATGCGCACGCCGCTTCGCAGAAGACCCACACGGCAGCGACCCACGGGACAACGGACGGGACGACGGGGACCACACCCGGCACCGACGACGGCGAGGCGACACAGGCATGAGCGCTCAACCCACCACCGACGCCACCGGCGCCACGACCACCGTGCTGCCCCCGAGCGTCAGCGTGCGGGGCGTACGGGCTTCGTACGGGCGGATCGAAGTGCTCCACGGCGTCGACCTCGAGGTGCCCGCCGGGAGTGTCTTCGCCCTGCTCGGTCCCAACGGCGCCGGCAAGTCGACGCTGCTCAAGGTGATGAGTGGCCGGATGCGGCCCACGACCGGTGAGGTGCTCGTCGGCGATGTCGCCATCGGCAAGACCCCTCCGGAGAAGCTGGCCCGCCAAGGTGTGTGTGCGGTGCCCGAGGGTCGGGGCATCTTCCCGAACCTGACCGTGCGCGAGAACCTGCGGATCTGGACCTACCGCGGGGGGATCACCTTGAAGGTGGTGGAGGAGCGGACCTACGAGTCGTTCCCGGTCCTGAAGGACCGGCGCCGCCAGATGGCCGGGACCCTGTCGGGTGGCGAACAGCAGATGCTGGCCATCTCCCGCGCACTGGTGACCGAGCCGCGGGTCCTCTACCTCGACGAGCTGTCCATGGGACTGGCACCGCTGATCGTCGCCGAGCTCTACGAGCTGGTGGGCAAACTGGCCCGCCAGGGGATGACCATCATCCTTGTCGAGCAGTTCGTGACCACCGCGCTGGCCGTGGCCGACCACGCGGCGATCATGGTCCACGGGGGGATCGAGCAGCAGGGGACCCCGGCCGACATGGCCGACGCCGCACTCAGCATCTACCTTTCATAGGCCCGCAGCAGTTCCGACGGCGGCCCGGCCGGGGGGTCGGGCCCGTGGCGCCTACTCCTCGGCCAGCTCGACCTCGACTGTCGCCGCATCGCCCACGCGTGTGACCAGGTCGACCACCCCGCCGGCGTCGCGCACGTCGCCCTCGGCCGCGGCCAGGGCAGCCAGCCGGGCGGATGTGTCGGTCACCGTCAACCGGGCCACCGGTGCCCGCATCGACCGCTTGGCCGTCGTCTTGGCCCGACGGACCAGGCCCAGCACGTCGGCCGCCACTTCGAGGACGGTGTCGGTCGCCGGGTCGGCGCCGTCCCCCGCGGTGCCCCCCGCGGTGCCCCCCGGACCCAGCTCGTCGACCGTGGGCCAGCCGGCCGTGTGGATGGAGCCCACCTGCCACCACGACCACACCTCCTCGGTCACGAAGGGGAGGATGGGGGCCATCAGGCGGAGGAGGACCGACAGTGCGGCGGCCAGCGCCGCCCGGGCCGAGGCGGTGCCAGGGTCGGCCGCGTCACCGTAGGCGCGGGTCTTGACCAACTCGAGGTAGTCGTCGCAGAAGGACCAGAAGAACGCCTCGGTGCGCTCGAGGGCCCGGGCGTAGTCGTAGGCCTCGAAGGCGACGGTGGCCTCGTCGACCACCAGGGCCAGGCGGCCAAGCACGGCCCGGTCGATCGGCGCGGTGACCGCGTCGAGGGGCGGGACCACCAACGTGCCGTCGTCATCGGTCAGTCGGCCCAGTGCGAACCGGGAGGCGTTGAGCACCTTCATGGCCAGGCGGCGCCCGACCTTCATCTGACCCTCGTCCACCGCGGTGTCGGTACCGGGACGGCCACTGGCCGCCCAGTAGCGCACGGCGTCGGCACCGTGTTGTTCGAGCAGGGGCAGGGGGGTGACCACGTTGCCCTTCGACTTCGACATCTTCTTGCGGTCGGGGTCGAGCACCCACCCGCTGATGGCTGCGTCCGACCACGGCAGGACCTGATGCTCGAGCTCGGAGCGGACCACGGTGGAGAACAGCCAGGTACGGATGATGTCGTGGGCCTGGGGTCGAAGGTCCATGGGGAAGACCCGTTCGAAGAGGTCGGGATCGTCCTCCCAGCCGCCCGCGATCTGCGGCGTGAGCGATGAGGTGGCCCAGGTGTCCATGACGTCGGGGTCGCCGACGAACCCGCCCGGCTCGCCGCGTCGGTCGGCGGTGTGGCCCTCGGGGACGTCGGTCGACGGGTCGACGGGCAGGCGGTCCTCGTCGGGCAGGATCGGGGCGTCGTAGTCGACCTCGCCGTCGGCGTCGACCGGATACCAGACCGGCAGGGGGACGCCGAAGAATCGCTGGCGGCTGATGTTCCAGTCGCCGTTGAGGCCCTCGACCCATGCCCGGAAGCGATGGGCCATGTAGGTCGGGTGCCAGCGCAGCTCCTCGCCGCGGGCCAACAAGGCGTCGCGCAGGGGGAGGGTTTCGACGAACCACTGTCGGGACGACACGATCTCGAGCGGGCGGTCCCCCTTCTCGAAGAACTTGACCGGGTGGGTGATGGCGCGCGGCTCCCCGACCAGGTCGCCCGACCGCTCCAGCAGCTCCACGATGCGGGACTGGGCCTGCTTGACCGACTTGCCCACCAGCTCCGCGTAGGCGGCGTCGGCCGCCGCCGGGTCGTCCGACTCCCATCCCTCGGCCCCGAACTCGACGGGCAGGAGGCGGCCGTCCCGACCGACCACCGCCCGGGTGGGCAGCGACAGCTCGCGCCACCAGACGACGTCGGTGGTGTCGCCGAATGTGCAGATCATGGCGATTCCGGAACCCTTTTCGGGGTCGGCCAGCTCGTGGGCGACAACCGGGACCCGCACACCGAAGAGCGGCGTGGTGACCGACGTGCCGAACAGGGGTCGGTAGCGATCGTCGTCGGGATGGGCGACCAGGGCCACACAGGCCGGGAGCAGCTCGGGCCGGGTGGTCTCGATCTCCACGGCACCGGCGGCGTCGGTACGGGGGAAGCGCAGCCGGTGGTAGGCGCCGGGTCGTTCGCGGTCCTCGAGCTCGGCTTGGCTGACGGCGGTGCGGAAGTCGACGTCCCACAGCGTCGGGGCGGTGCGTTGGACCACCTGGCCGCGGCGGGCGAGGCGCAGGAAGGCGCGCTGGGATACCCGACGAGCCCGCTCGCCGATGGTGGCGTAGGTGTGCGACCAGTCGACCGACAGCCCGAGCGTGCGCCACAGGTGCTCGAAGACCTGCTCGTCCTCCAGGGTGAGCTGGTGGCAGAGGGCGACGAAATTGGGCCGGGAGATGGCGACGGGGTGCTTCGGCGGGTCGGTCGGCGGCACGTAGTCGGGGTCGTAGGGCAGGCTCGGATCGCACCGCACCCCGAAGTAGTTCTGCACGCGACGTTCGGTGGGCAGCCCGTTGTCGTCCCATCCCATGGGGTAGAAGACCTGGTGGCCGCGCATGCGACGGAACCGGGCCACGGCATCGGTGTGGGTATAGGAGAAGACGTGGCCGATGTGGAGCGATCCCGACACCGTCGGCGGCGGGGTGTCGATCGAGAAGACGCGGTCACGTGTGGCGGTCCGGTCGAACGCGTAGATACCGTCCGCCTCCCACCGGGCCGACCAGGACGCCTCCAGCCCCTCGAGTCCGGGCTTGTCGGGGATGCCGCGCCCCTGCACCGTGTCGCTGGCGGGTCCGTTCGTCTGCTCCGGCATGATCGGGTTACCGTACCCTGCGTGCTCACGCTCCACGACACGGCCACGGGCGCAGCGGCCCCCCTCCGCCTCCGCCGACCGGGCCAGGTCTCGCTGTACGTGTGCGGTCCGACGGTCGACGGCGTGCCCCACCTCGGCCACGGGCGTTTCTCCCTGGTGTTCGACGTGCTGCGCCGCTATCTGCTCTTCAGCGGCCTCGACGTCACCTATGTCTCCAACATCACCGACATCGAGGACAAGATCATCGAACGGGCCGCCGAGCGGGGCGTGCCGATCGCCGAGTTCACGGCGGCCAACGAGACACAGTGGTGGGAGATCATGGATGCGCTCGGCGTCCTCCGCCCCGACGAGGCACCCCACGCCACCGACTACGTCGACCGGATGGTCGACCTGATCGTCGACCTGGTCGACCGGGGGGTGGCCTACGAGACGGCCACGGGCGTGTACCTGTCGGTGCTCGACGTCCCCGGCTACGGGCTCCTGGCCCGCCAGCCGCTCGACTCGTTGCGGGCCGGTGCCCGGATCGAGGCCGACGAGGAGAAGCGGTCGCCGCTGGACTTCGTGCTGTGGAAGAAGGCCAAACCCGGTGAGCCGAGCTGGGACGCTCCGTGGGGCGCCGGTCGGCCCGGTTGGCACACCGAGTGCGTGGTCATGTCCCTCGATCTCCTGGGCGAGGGGTTCGAACTCCATGGTGGCGGCCAGGACCTGATGTTCCCCCACCATGAGAACGAGCGGGCCCAGGCGGTGGCGGACGGCAAGGAGTTCGCCCGCCACTGGATGCACAACGGCTGGGTCACGGTGGGCGGCGAGAAGATGTCCAAGTCGGTGGGCAACTTCACCTCGCTTGCCGACCTCCTGGAGAAGAGCGACGCCCGTGCCTACCGCCTGCTGGTCCTGCGGTCCCACTACCGGTCGCCCATCGAGGTGACTCCCGAGACCATCGCCCAGGCCGAGGCCGGACTGGCCCGGCTGGACGAGATGGCCCGCCGTTTCTCTCTCGCCGACCCGCTCGCCGCCGGTCCGCTGACCGGCCCCAACGACGGGCACGGTGGGATCGACCAGGCCCCGGTCGACGCCTTCTGCGCCTCCATGGACGGCGACCTCGACACCCCCGGGGCCTTGGCCACCGTCTTCGACCTTGCCCGGCGGGCCAATGCCGCAGCCGACGCCGGCGACGACGGCACCGCGGTCGTGGCCGCCCGGACGGCGGCACTGTTGGCCGCTGCGCTCGGACTCGGTCTCCGTGGCGGGACCCGCGACGAGGTGGATGCTGCCGCATCCGACCTGGTGCGCCGGCGCGACGAGGCCCGGGCGGCACGTGACTGGACCAGCGCGGATGCGCTCCGGGCCGAGCTGGAGGGCACCGGCTGGTTGGTCGAGGACAGCGCCGAGGGTACCCGGATCCGTCGCCGCTGAGACGTTTAGCCGCAGGTGCACGGGTCCGGCATGCCCGCCCGGCGCCGGTCATGAACGCCGTGTGAACACACCCGTTTCGGGCCGTTTCGCGTGCGGTGGCGAGAAGCGCGACTGCTAGCGTTTTCTCCATCGGAGAGTCCCCGTCGGAGGGTGGCGGACCGTCCCTGCGGGGTGGTTCGGCCCCTCGACCGGTGGGAGCACTCCGAGCACCATGCAGTTGAAGGAAAGGGGACGCCGTCGTGGCTTCCGGAACAGTCAAGTGGTTCAATGCGGAGAAGGGTTTCGGCTTCATCTCCCAACCGGACGGCGGTGCCGACGTGTTCGTGCACCACACCGCCATCCAGATGAACGGATTCCGATCCCTCGAGGAGGGACAGGCCGTCGAATTCGACCTGCAGGAGGGCCCGAAGGGCCTCCAGGCGGTCGATGTGCGCGCCGTCCAGGCGTAAGCCCACCCTCCACCCGGCCCGGCTGACCCGGGCCCCTCCCTCAGCTCCAGGCATGGGCTCCATGCCTGGCGGCCCCTCGACCGATCGCGCCCTGCGCCGGGGGGTTGCCCTTCGCGCCCCACCGTGGTTACTATTGGGTAACTACAAATGTCCCGCCGGGAACTGTGC
>Ga0208220_1001133_pt1 | contig 11331 bp, 8 predicted proteins | sample NGESurdeep092012_9_FD_184484 | JGI IMG/M metagenome (GOLD analysis project Ga0208220, IMG submission 184484) | Arctic peat soil microbial communities from Barrow, Alaska - NGEE Surface sample F53-1 deep-092012 (SPAdes) | ecosystem: Environmental > Terrestrial > Soil > Wetlands > Peat ... | reverse complement strand
CTGTTCGGCCTGTTCACGCACGTCTACGCGAGCGCAGAAGGGTTCCTCCCGCAGCGCTCGAGGATTACCAGCTTCCTGGGGGCCTGCTCACTGGAGCGCGGGCTGCTGGTAGGCGGCGCGCTCGGCTCGGCGGGCGTGGTGGGTCTCGTGGTGGCTGCGACACAGTGGCATGACGGCCAGCTCGGCCCTCTCGGCTACCAGAGCACTCTCCGCATCGTGGTGCTATCGGTGACCGCGCTGATCTTGAGCTGCCAGATGATCCTCGGCACCTTCTTCCTCAGCATCCTCGGTATACGCCGGACCCGGCACGCGGTCGTACTGGATGTCGGGCGTGCGGGAGAAGTTGTTCTCACCGGCTCGCCCCAGCCCCGGAGACTTCAGGCTAGCTCAGCCGACTCCATTTCCACTGAATTTGCCGGAGAGCTGCACCGTGCTTGAAAACGAATCGCCCCCCGGAGGCGCTCCATTGGTCTCCATCGTCATTATCAGCAAGGATGAGCAGAACCTCGATGGCACTCTCACTGCCGTCTCAGCTCAAGCTCAGGCGTACAAGGAGCCGTGCGAGATAGTAGTTGTTGATGCATCCGACGGGCGGCTTGAACATATCAGGGTAAAGCACGAGGGGCATGTCAGGTGGATACAGTTTGCCCGCCCGCCAGGTGTGCATGTCACAATCCCGCACCAGCGAAACGAGGGGGTACGACTGGCTCGCGGCGGCATCATCGTGTTCACGGATGCTGGCTGCCAGCCGGAGGGCGGCTGGCTGGCCCGCCTCGTCGAACCGTTGCTGGGGGATGAAAAGATCACCTTCGGGCTGGCCCTCGCTGCTTCCTCAGGAACGAAACTATATAGTCGCCGGGCCCAGCAAGCGCTGGAGGCCAAATACGTGGAAGAGTTTTCCACCATAAATCTCGCCTTTTATACTGAGGTCTCTGACGCGGTCGGCAGCTTCGACGAAGCGTTCGCCTACGGATCTGATGTTGACTTCAGCTGGCGCGTCATAGGTATGGGTTACCGGTGCCGGAGCGTCCCAGATGCCGTCGTGCGCCACGATTGGGGGAAAGGACGGCGCCAGCTACGACGTTCTTACGTGTATGGCCAAGCGCGCGTCCGGCTTCACCGCAAGCACAACTCCAGCCTGCTACGCATGTTGCGTAACGATCCAATGGTAATCGTCTACCCAGTCTTTCTGATCGGATTGCCCATCACCTTCTTGTTCCCGTTCTATCCCGCGCTGCTACTTATCCCAGCATGGCGTAATAGGGCGGACGGAGCCGTGGGCGTCGTCGTCGATCATCTCGTCTTCGGAGTCGGCGCCCTCGCGGAACTAATTAACCGATGAGAATCATGGTGCTTCCGCGCGATGCCAATCCGTACCAGAGCCTGCTCTATGGAGAGATGAAACTTCTAGGCGCACGTATTACGTACCTTGGCGAACTGACGCCCTCCTGGACACTCAACGTTGTACTATTGCCCTTTGAGGTGGTGGCTCGACGGATTGCTGGCGCACGACTGATCCACATCCACTGGGTATTCTTCTTCGCACCACCGCTTGCGGCGCGGAGTTCAGTTGGCCGACTTGCTATGCAATCCTGGTTCCAGCTATGGTTGAGGATATGCCGGTTGATTGGCATTCGCCTTGTCTGGACCGCCCACAATCTTTTGCCGCATGAGCCGGTGTTCGCAGACGATATCTCGGCGAGACGATACCTGGTCACGTCGAGCGATCTAGTGATCGCTCACGCGCGGTCGGCACTGGACCAGTTGGCCGAACTGGGCGCGGCCGCATCGAGGGTAGCTGTTATCGAACACGGTCCAATGGGCGAGGTACCAGCTACCCGCGCTCTCCGCATCCCAGGCACGGGCGACGGTCCCCGCCAGTTCCTGTTCATCGGCGGTGTAAAGGAATACAAGGGCGTAGACGACCTCGTCGCTGCGTTCTTGGCCCTCCCTCCGGACGTGGCCGCCTGCCTCACCGTGGCTGGCCACTGCCCTGACCACAGCCTGCGATCGCGCTTGACCGCCTCCGCCAATAGGCCCGGAACCCGGATCACCATGAGGCTGCAGTATATCCCGGAAGCGGAACTGACCCGGTTGCTCGCCGCCGCTGACGTTGTTGTCTTGCCTTACAGGCGAGTTACCACCAGTGGAAGCGCTATGCTCGCGCTCACTCACGCGCGCCCGCTTATCGTGCCCAACCTGGCCGCGACGGCTGACCTTCCGAACGACGCCGTTATCCGGTATGAGGGTGGACTCCCTGGACTACTATCCGCTATATCATCGGCGGCGCGGGAGGAATCCGCGCATTTGGCCGCCATGTCGATGGCCGCCAGCAAGTTTGCCGCTAGCATTTCCTGGAGCGATATAGCGAAGAGGACCATGTGGGAGATGGCGGACGTCCTCGACAGGGGAAGCGGCTAGCCGGCGGCAACTTCCTCATACATCTGCACACAGGCATCGATCAAAGCCTTCCACCTATATCCCTCGACGCGGGCAAAAGCCGCATCAGCCATCCTCTGCCTGTCAGCGGCTGACATTTCGATGAACGTCTTTATACCCTGATGGATACCAGTGACGGTGGGGTCAACCAGAATAGCGACATCCCGGGCGATCGATTCTACACCCACGACCCTGGTACAGATCACAGGAACCCGGCATGCCATTGCTTCCAGAAGTACCACCGGCTGCGCCTCGTACAGAGATGGAAGGATGAGGGCACTGGCAGTAGAGTAAAAGTTCATAATCTGGGCGCGGCTTAGCCGACCGCGGAGCGTCACGTTCCCGAGGCTATTCCGATCTATCAGTTCCTCTAGTTCATCGCGGCATTCGCCATCACCAATGACATCGGCGGTAAACTCGGTATCAATCTTGCCCAATGCCTCGAACAGGGCGGTCAGGTTCTTCTGAGGGCTGAGCCGCCCAACGAACAGCAGATTAAGCGACTCGCCCGGCTTTCTCGGGAGTTCAAAGAACTCGTCATCGACACCGTTTGACATCAGGAAGACCTTGCCGCGGTAGCGGTAGTCCTCTTCAACCATCCGGCGATGTTCATCATTGAGTACAATGACACCCGCCGCATGCCTGACCTCGCGTCCAAGCACCAGCCTCTTATACAGCGGAAGCAGTTTACCCAGTCGTCCCGACTGTACGGGATCGATATGCAGATGGATTACGTACTTGAAACGCTTTATCTTCGACGCAAGCCAGACAACTTCCGGTGTAAAGGCCTGGCCCATATGCACATGAACGATAATCTCGCGCCCGGCCCGCCTGAGTATCCAGAAGAACAAAGACCAGACGATGGCCGTATGTCCCAGCTCACCGCTACGAAGACGAGTAATTCGCACGCCGTCCTCGACGGAAGTACCAGGTTGCGCCCCTCGATCAGAAGATACAACTTCAACATTCTGGCCAGCGATAGCCAACTGCCGGGCCAGTCCTTGTGCAATTACCTCTTGGCCGCCGAGATGCGGAGGATAATAAGCGGTGACGTGTACCACGTCAGAGCTCATAGATACACCCCGGTCATCTGCCGGGCGATCTTGTCCCAGCCAAATTCGCGGTTGACCGCCTCCGCGCCGCGCACGCCCATAGATCTCGACCCACTATCGTCTTCCAATACGGTTAGGATTGCCTTGGCCAACGCGTCGGAATCTCGTGACGGCACGACAAGCCCGGCCCTATTGCTCTTGATGAACTCAGAACTACCAGCGAATTCCGTGGTTATAACGGGCGTCGCATAGGACAGCGCCTCCAGCGCTACGATCCCGAAGCCTTCCATCTTATTGACAGAAGGAAGGACAAACAGCGCGCTGGAGCTATAGAGTTCAGCCAGTTCCTTGTCGGGTACATACCCCAAGAACTCCACGCTGTCACTTATCCCCAGCTCCCGGGCGACACCCAAGTACTTCTTGATTAGTTCTCCGTCACCGCCTACCAGCAGCCTTGCCTCTCGTCGCTTATTCCTAATCGCTACCATGGACCGAAGCAGCACGTCGAGCCCTTTATACTCGTGATGCTTATCAAGCACGCTCATAAAAAAAATCTGGTCCGGTTTCCGGGAGCCCTGGCTGATGCTGAGCGGCTCACTCACTCCCAGAGGAATCGTCACGACCTTCCTCCGGTGAAATTTCAAATGCCTGGAGTGATCTATATACCTCGGCTGAGTTATAATAACGCTTTTCGCTCGCCACAAAACGAGATGCAGGAATGTAGCATTGTAAGCACTGGCGATCAGGTTGTCGATGCCCTGGCCGCTGAGGTCGTTATGGTAAGTCACAACTAGTGGCTTACGCTTCATCAGCGAGACCAGAGCGGAGACGTCTGCGCTCCATGGGGTCGGAATATGCGTATGAATAACGTCGAAGTCGCTGCGCATCAGGGTACGAAAGAGCCCAGGCGTGATATTTGTATTCGCTATCTTCGCCCTGTAGGGCAACCTGAGAGTCTTCACTCCCTGGACTACGCAAGAGCCTACGTGTGGTTCATCCGCACATACGACGGTCACATCATTACCCTGTGCCACGAGATGCTTGGAGAGCTCGAGGACGTACTTCTCCACGCCCCCGTAGGCGGGCCAGAACCTGACCGGCGTCTGGACTATCCTCATGTTTCTCATTGCCGACCGACCGCCTCCGCGCCCCATGGTTTTGTCCTCGTCGCCGACGAGGTGAGCGTCGATGCTCGCTTAGCCTCCACCGTCTAGGAGAAATAGCGCAAGGTCGTCGCCCCCCGCATGGGTAGCCACAGTACCAAGCTCATCCCTGCATTGCGGCGCAAACCGCCTGATTCATCCTTCCTGGGGCGCATTTCATACCGCCCCCCTCAGAGCGGCCACTCAACGCCCGAACATGCCAGCAGGCCACGGCGGGGGGGTGCCCGCAGAGGCCGACCGCTGCGGCGAATAGTTTTCTCTGGCAACGCATCGAGCGCGGAAGCTTGCTCAGATTTGTACGACCGCGCAGGGCCGGGAGGGGCACGCGTAGCGGCTAGGAAGACCGCTTCGGCGCAATCTCCTGAGGTAGCTCACCTACCATTAGGCCCCGCGCCCAGGATCTTTCGTAGCTGGTGACTATCTTGCCATTGCACGTTACCATTACCCGCTCAAGATCAGCAGCAACTTCGATGGTATGGTCTATCACCGTCGGGGGGAGGACATAAGCGTTGGAGTCGAATCGAACACCGGGGGTGGTTCCAACCCTAACAGAAAACCTCCAGCCTATTGGCGGCGACATCGATGGCAACGGCAACACTGGCCTCATGTTGTGACCATAGGCCGCAGTGGATGAATGACCATGCAGCGGCCCGGCAGTCAGCTCAGCCGAGCCCAGCCATTCACCCAGCTGGGCGTTGAAGTCCACGGGAGATTTGAAACGCCGACCAGGCAAGAACCAATGCTCCAAGGATACACGTACTGCCTCGATTGATTCTTTTGCACTAGTGTCCGCGGTTTTGGCGAGAATGCACCCAGTGCCCATTACGCGGCAGAACCCCTGGCACTGCGCTCTCATGGCCGCCCTGCCCGGCTCGTCGCAGCGAAGATTGCGCTTACTTGCCCAGCTCACCTGCGGTGGCACCGCGCCAAGCCCCATGAACAGCTCCCACAGGCCGGCAAAAAGGTCAGCCGAGTGTCTGGTTGGCAGCAGGATCGCCGATACGGGACGAGGGCTCCCAGTAAGCATTATCAGCACCGGCAACTGACGAGTCACACGCGTCTGGCCGAACCCGACGGGAATCTCGACCGGCGGAAACCAGAAGCCGCACTCGGCCATCGCAGGTGGCGCCTGTCTCTCCCGCACGCGGGGTTGTCGCAGATCCATGTACTCCGGCCGGAGCTCGGTTACCACGTCGAGCAACGTCCCGATGGGCCCGTCCCAGCAGATAAGCTCTGCGATCCGCGTGGTTGAGATGGCCGGACGCATGGACAGCAGCCTTCTGATCTGTCCCTCGGAGGCTGAGAGCTGACCCCTACCTTGCGTATCACCAGCCAGTTGACTGAGATGCTGTCCGCCTAGCGCGGACGCAACATGGTGCCGCCCAGACCTGCCGGTGGCGAGCAGGACCAAGCCAAGGATCAGGGACAGCCCTTGGGCCAGAGCCCACCCACCCGCCGCAGCGGTCAGGCCATAAGGCAGTAGTAGCCTCACCATGCACAGCACCAGCGCGGCGTTCGCCCCATTGATGAACACGTAGGCAGCAATCCGGTCTCGCGAAATGAGCATCGAGTCGACGAGATAGGTTCCTCCCGTCAGCAAGGCACTCAGCGCCAGCACGCGCAAGCATCCCGTGGCCGTAGCTGAGTAGGCCTCGCCAAAAACCCGCAGCGCCAGTGGAGCGCCGATCACAATGATGGCTACTGCGGGAGTCAGAAGTCCATAAACCCCGCGCAGGGCGCTACGCAGCTGGCCTCCCAGGGAGACCCCCTGGCGAGAGGCCTCGGCAAAGAGCACCTGAGCAACAGTCGATGGGATCAGGTTGAGGAATCCCGCTATCAGGAACGCGATGGCGAATCGTGCGGTATCGGCAGCGCCGCGCACCACGAGGACCTCGATGGGGACGATGCTGGTGGGCAGGATTCCCATGATGGTGGCCAGATAGTTGCCCGGCGTTACGGAGAGATAACGTCGAACTGAGCGAAAAGATCCCGGAGCGTGCTGCCCTCCGCGGATCCGCCGCCCAAGCGCGAAGCCGCTAAGAATGGTCGCGAGCGTAAGACCTACAGCGTATGAGAGCAGCAGCCCGTAAGAGTGAAACCCGATGAGAAAGTACAGCAGCGCAACCTTGACGGTACTGCCCACAACATTCTTGGCCAGTACCGCATGAGACGACCGCGTAGCTATCAGCCCGGCATCGAACGTACTGCTGATGGCGGTAATTATCACCAGCCCGACCACTAGCAGCATCATTTTTCCGTGCTGCCTGAGGTGCAGCACCGAGGGAAGGTGAGGTCCAAGTACAAGTTCGGCCACGAGACACAACGTGGTGCCAACCGTGGCTATGGAAATGATCGCCACGATGAGCAGCCCGCGCGGATTGTCGGCGCTCACGATGTGGCGGATCATGGTGTTCGGAAACCCGAGAGCAGCGATCGTCGCGAGCAGGCCGACTCCCGCTACCAGGCTTGAAAACACGCCCACCTCGGAGGCAGGGTAGGCGCGGGCAGCCAAGGTCCAGAAGCCGACACCGATAGCTGAAACAACGACCGTGTTCGCCAGCAGAATCAGGGAACCACGGTAGAGCGCATTGCCTATCAGTCTTCTCGGCGCGTGAGCAACCCGGGAACCGAGTGCAGTCATCAGGGTCATCCGCTTCACCGAGCGCTAACCAGCAACCTCGGCTCACCCGGGCTCATGGGGCGACCAGTTCAGCAAGGATACCTACTCCGTACACGAGATGGTCGACGATGACCCTGATCGGTCCGTCTACGCGGTTACGCCACGCCGGAATGAGGAGCAAGGCTGGGTAGAAAGGCCAGACCAGCGTCAGAGGCAGCCCGACCAGGAACGCAGGATAGGCCACGACCATCGGGTCATCGCGAAGCACGCGTTTCAAACTGGGGCGATGCTTCCGGAAAAGCCGCATACGCGCTTTGCCATAGACATAGGACCGGCGCAGCTGCCGTCTCCAGTCTCCCCAATCGTGCCGTATTACGGCTTCAGGTACGCTACAAACACGATACCCAGCGTCCGATACACGCCAGCTGAAATCGACGTCTGAGCCGTATGAAAAACGTTCGTCAAACCCTCCCACTGCGTCAAACACCTCCCGGCCGAAGGCCAAGTTGATCGTCGAAAACTCGGTCACGTAGGGGGAACGGATGGCTTGACGTGCATGCTTGTCATACAAGGTTGTGCTTCCCGGGCTCGCCAAGGCAAGGCCGACGGTGACCCGCTCACCTTCGAGCAACGGGCCCACAAGGCGTACCAGCCACTCTTGCTCTGGGTAGCAGCCCGCGTCCGTAAACACGACGATTTCGCCTCGCGCGGCCCGCACGCCGAGGTTCCGCTGGTGGGGAATGGAAACACGCACGCCCGGCGGCCGCTGGTACGCCAGCCACCGTACTTGCCGGTGGTGGTCCCGGATATGGTCCAGCCGGCCCTCGGACGCGTCGACGACAAGGATCTCGGATCGATCCGGAAGGTCTTGAGCTTGCCTAGCCACACCCCTGAGCGTGCCCTCCAGGCCCTCTTCGTCCTTGCTTATTATGACGATGGAGATCATCGGTGAAATACTTCCGAGGCGCCATCAGTGAATACGACATCATAATTATCGACAAGAAACGCGGAAGGATAGACGTACGAGACGATGTGATTGTTCCAAAGAGCGCGACCTCGCCTGTCCACAATATTAGACTGACTAGCGTAAATCCACGCGTGCTGACTAATCGTCCCCGGCGTTACATCCACTATCATTGAACGAGTGGGGATCCCGGTCGCCCCGAGCAGGCGCAACTGCGCATAACGGTCAGCATAGACAAGCTCACCCGGCCGCGCCATCCTGCCGAGCCAACTCGCTGAGGCCAATTCGGGTGCCGTCATATAAAAGCGCTGGAAGTCCTCGCCGCGGTTAGATAGGTTGACGTCCGTGCCTCCTCCCAAGGTTGCGCCAACCAGACCACTGCTAGTGACGAAAAGCAGCGCCAGGGCGGCGCTAGCCCCAGTTAGAGCCACTATCTGCCTTCTCGGTCTCAGACCAGCGACTCGCTCTGTAAACCAGAATAGAGCGATGGCCACAATAGCCAGCGCCTGCAGGAGTGCTCTTTCCTGATTATAGGCAGCCGCCAGGGTACTGCTCACCTTGATCAAGATGAGGAACGCGAGCGTCGCAACGCCGATAAGGCCGACCTGGCGCGTAGCGACCGACGCTCTTCGCTGTAGCGCCATCGCTAGTGCACCGATGCCCGCGAGTAGGTAGGCAAGCTGCGTAAGGATCAGCGAAGCAAGGTTGAACGCGCTGTAACCCGCATGCCACTTTATGGGTGTCGTCAGCGCGGGGATGCCGCGTAGTGCGTACCGAGACTCGTTGGCCGCAGGCAGGGGCGCGACGCTGGGCCTATTGAACTCGTAATAAGTAAAAGCAAGCTTGGCATACTGCTGAGCAGGCATTGCCGTCTGCGCACTGCCCTCCAGGTATGTGGCCAGCAGTCCCCCGACAAGCGAAGTGCTCCCGGGCACGCGATTCGGGAGCACGTCCAGTCCCTGCGCCTGTACCGCTTTGGCAAAGCTCGTCAGACCTGAGCCAGACTGAGTCACGGGGCCGTACCAGAGGGCCGCTCCCAGAACAGTGGCGAGGAAGGCGACAACGATGCCGCCGCTGACCCGTGGGATCTTCCGGAACCAGGATATTATCCACTGAAGAAGAACTGGAACCCCGATCAGCAGCGTCGCCAGGTAAGTTGTCGAGTAGTGAGACAGCACCATCGCCATACTCAGTACCGTGACCAGAGCCCACTGGCAACGTCGCTGAACACGGGAATCCAGCATCGCAACCATCAGAGCGGCAAAGAAAACTAGCGCAATTTCTTGCCTGGCCAGGGCCGGCACTTCCTGGGCGAACGTAGCCTGAACGACGATGAACGCAGCAGCCGCGGCAGCCCAGCGTTTCGGGAGTATCATACGTGCGAGGCCGAAAACCGCCACCGGAAATAGCGCACCGATAGCCGGGTAGACAGCCTTAAAGATCAGCAAGTCAGGTATGCCGGTAATAAAGTGGAGCAGGGCTGGGAACACCGTCACGCTGACCATCGCCCCGTAAGCGTCACCGGGATGTGCCGTATGCCAGACCCCTGCCAGCACTGCCTGGTGCAAGTCCCGGTACTCAGTGGAAATGTCGAATCCGTACACTAGGCCTCCCCGGAGGGAGAATGCCCACATGACAGCCAGCCCAGCCGCGTACAGAATTACTATGAGCAGCGCCGTTTCGATGCGCGGGGCTAGCGCAATACCAACAATAAGTATGGTAAGGGCGCCGCAGAGCCCAATGATGGCTACCGCATCACCATGGCCGTTGTTAAGCCGCAGTGCCCCCACAGCGGACACGAGTGGAATTGCCAGCGGACATGCCAGCAAGGCAGGCCTGGAGGGTGGATGCCACGTGATCGTTGCATCCGGCGAGACATTGACGGAGGCCGCGAGCAGCGCCAGGCAGATTACCTCAAAGACCACCAACAGCGGCACGGCTCTAAGCGGCACCTGAATCCCGATTAGCGGACCAGCGAGATCTGTCGTGAGACCGACAAGGAAAAGAACCGCAATGGAGGCGCAAGGCACGTATACCGGAAACGAGGTTACGATCTGAGCCGGAACGCGGAGCGCCCGGAGGAGGATCACGCCAGGTACAATTAGTACCAACGGCACTAGGAGCAACTCTACTGCCCAGTACCTCCGCAGTGGCATGAGCAGAGCTATCATCACCAGGGGCGCGAGGTAGCCAATCCCCCATGCGCGCACCTGGGGGGCGGCGTGACGCCCGGCCGAGGCGCCGTTTCGTGAACGCTCAGCTCGCTTCACGGTCGTGGTCATGGCGCCACGTCCACTCCTTCATGCGAACCTGGCGACTGGACCCGGTTAGAACTCCGTGCGTAAGCCACGCTGACGCTTGCTTCAGGAACGAGTCGGCGGAAGCGCCAGAACCCGGCGAGGAAGCCAACATTCCCGGACGCCTCCTGCGCGACCTGTATGTAGGCGTCGAGGACGCTGCCCCACGAACGACGCGCCGCTAGATCGCACGCGCCCCGCGGGTGAAAGAGGTGCGGTATGACAAGAGCGGCGACCAGAAGCGCGGGAAACCTGACGGAAATCAACAGCGCCATCAGGACCGCAAGAGGGCCAGGAAAGAGCACTGGGGGAAGGGATGGCCACTTTCGGTACATGCCCGCCAGTCCAGAGCCATACGCGCGACTCCTGCGCAGCGCATCGTGCAAGGATGGGACAAAATGGTGAATTACCGGGGCATTTGGCAGCCATACCAGCCGGCATGAGGGAAGCACCTGCCTCATCTGCAGGCAGATGTCCAGGTCTTCGGCGCCGAAACGGAACCTCTCGTCAAATCCACCAACCGCAATGAGTGCTTGCCGACGAAATGACATGTTCGCTCCAGCAAGCGCGTAGACATCACGCCGGCCAGACGGTTCCTGCCGTGTCCATTGCCGCTTAAGATACAGTCCAAACCGGTAGGGAATACTGTTGCTCTTCGCCAGCTCCAGCTCCTGAGGCTTGATCGGATTATTCCTCATGAGGTAACTGCACATGAAGCCATCCGGCGCCTGCGGCACGACTGGGCCGCCCACTCCCGTGACCGCCGCCGCCTCCTCCTCCTGATATCCGGCCAGCA
>Ga0208220_1001132_pt1 | contig 11331 bp, 16 predicted proteins | sample NGESurdeep092012_9_FD_184484 | JGI IMG/M metagenome (GOLD analysis project Ga0208220, IMG submission 184484) | Arctic peat soil microbial communities from Barrow, Alaska - NGEE Surface sample F53-1 deep-092012 (SPAdes) | ecosystem: Environmental > Terrestrial > Soil > Wetlands > Peat ... | reverse complement strand
AGCAACAGTGTCGGTCATGCCACAGCACCTCTCAGTGAAGCAACGTTGATTGTAGTCGATTTGTTCCCGGCAAGAAAGAAGATACCCGCCGCTAACAGGATCACCGCGACAACTCCGAAGGCAACGCGAGTTGTGGTTGAAGCGGCGGTTAGTCCTGTAAGCCAATCCGTCAAAGGCTTTACAGCCGCCGACACTCCCGCTCCAACAGCGGAAGCCGTTTGACTTTCAACGGTTTGAGCGCCCGTCACAAGCATTTGACCTGTTCCGCCGACACCGTTTGCAACAATATCGCCAGGGGTTATTGCTCCGCTTGTCAGAATACCGAAGAATTGACCGGGATTGGTCATTAGATCACCTAAACCCATTTGGAAAGGCGTAAGTGTTCCATTTGATCCGACTGTCTGCATATCCTGTCCAAACGTTGAGGCTGTTCCTTCCGCCTTGGAAATAGCGTTTGCTATTTGGGTAGGGGAGAACTGTGAAAGCTGAGCATTTGGGTTTGAAATGCCAAGGCCTGATAAGAGGCTCTGAAGCCAGGAGTTTGCAGCCGGGTTGAGAGAGGTTGATTGCAGCGGTCCAAATGATCCGTTGAGGTAATATGAAGCAAGCTCGGACGGAGTAGTGATAGAATTTGCATCGTTCGAACCTATGTTGCTTTGTATCCAATCAACTAGAGCGTTCCAGCCGTCTTGCGCTGTTGCAAAGACAGGATAGAACAGTCCATTAGGAGAAGAATAAACCCCTGTTTGTCCTTCGGTCGAATATAGATTTTGATTGTTTCGGCTGACTGTCAAGTCACCGGGGTTATTCATCCCCGGACGTGCACCAATAGACAGGGACATAGCCGCCCCTAACTGAATATCGTTGGACTGTTGTTCGTAACGAACACGTCTTCCGAATACGGAAGGGCTCCCGTCACAACATCAAGAGCGTTCGTGAGGTTTTGGTTGCTTTGTTGCTGAAGCGCCGTGAACAGTCCGCTCATATCTGGAAAGCTGAAAGTAACGGGTCCGCTGTTGCCACCGTCACAACCGCATGTGCAAGATGACGGGTTATAGACGCCAAGGGGAGGGGCGGACGGAATGTTATAGATAGCTTGCGGAAAATTGATCGGACCCGTTACCGTTGGCTGTCCTTGAACGTCAAAGGAAATCGGAGGGTTCGGATTGACAGTCGAAGGCGGATTACTTGGGTTCAAAGCCGCTTGGAGTTGACCGTGAAAATACGCCCATAGGAAAAGAGCGAGTATAACGATACCCGCAAATATCAAAGTGTTCCTATGTAGTTCCTTGTCGGTCAAGTATCACAGATACTTTCTTTATCTACGCAAGCCGCCAGAATTGTTCGCTATTGGTTGCGATCCTGGGGATTTGTTGAGGAATGGCGTCCGAACCCATGAAACAGGCGTGACAAGCTGGCGAGTTGAGATATTCACCGGCCCTATCAGTGATGCGCCGTGAGCTTGTGCATGGGAGTTGCTTGGCGGCGCAAGGTTTGCGGAGCCAGGGGTTCCGACGCTAAGCGGAAACTTGGTCAAGGGATTGAGCCGAGGAAGCAACAGAGCCATGGGATCACATAACCTTAAAGGATTGCGCCAAGAGCCGCGCCAGCTAGTCCAAAGAAACCGTTTGATTGCTGAGTGCCAGCATTGACCTTTGCGATATACTTAGCTTCGCTAGCATTGATTCCGGCAATAGCGGTTGTCGCATTGATTTGGTTGTCAGCAACCAAGGTCTGATTATTAGAAATCAGGCTTTCGACTTGGGATTGAGCCGCAATCGAAAACTCTTGTTCTTGCGCCAGGGTTGCTTGCTGAGCCATCGCCGCGCTATTGTTCTGATTGTTGATCGTCACTTGCGCGTTAAGTTGATCCTGAAGCTGAGTTGTGTTCGCGGAAGTCGTAAACTCGGTTGTCGCCAATTGCGTTGCGAGTTGCTGTTGAGCGATAGTCAATTGATCGGCGAGAGTAGAAACCCCAAGATTATAGGATTCCGTATTCTGAGCCCCTTGCAATTGCTGTTGCTGTTGCAGGTAGGCAAGTTGGAATTGATCTTGGTTTGCTTGTCCCGCAAGCTGATCCTGATTGGTTTGTTCTTGCTCGCCAGCGGCTATTGCGGCGGCGCTAGGACCACTCGACGAGGCCGATACTGTTGAACCACCGCCACCTGACGCGAGAAGATACACCCCAACGAAAACAACCACAGCAACGCCAGCCGTGATGTAAGGATGCTTCTTGACAATAGACAGATTGAATTTACCCGCCACTGTTGCCACCGTTACCTGTATTGCCTAGCTGAATATTCGTCACGCCATTAACCGTTGAGACGCTGACAACCTCCGACGAATTGCCTTGGGTTTGCGTATCGACAAGCGGAAGGACCGTAAATTGCCCGGTTAGTTCCGATCCACTTCCGGTTATCGCAACATTGACGCTTGTTTGATTATAGACCATTTGAGGCCCAACGAGCGACAACTGACGGGAATATAGATCACCCCCGCCCGTAGCGTCAACAATAGGACGACGATACGGTTCAAAGACATTCAGTCCGTTGTTATAGCGGTCCCATTCGGGAATACGTTTCCACCACCATTCTACGCCAGGGGGAACCGGGGGAGCTTCCTTCGTCTTGAACCACGCCCAAGTGATACGTTGATGCCAAGGCTTAGGGTCCGGCCGCCGTGGCGTCAGATTAGGACCGACATAATTGATATTACCAAGCTGTCCCATAGTATCCCTAAGTAACCCTTGGCGGCGGTTGCCGCCTAAAAGTTGGGGGTGAAAGAGGTTCCCAAGCCTAGGGAACCTGATTGACCGGTGATCGGAGAAACCGCCGCGCCAAGGTCTTGAGCGATACCGCCAAAGAACGCGCTCGCCACTTGCGGGGATTGACTGTTTTTGCTGAAGACCACCGCCAGGGAAGCAACCCCAACGATGGCAACAAGAACGGTGATGATGCCGGAACCAAAGTCGCCCATTTTATCCTCCGAGTATTCCGATACCATTAAGGCCCGGAACCTGAATACTTTGACCGGGAGAGAACACCCCGCCCGGCATAGATGGCTGTAACGGGGTTATTGGTCCGATACCGCCTTGACTGATCGGGACATTCGTTGAGGGTTGCGTCGCTAGGGCTCCGGTAGTTGCGGAAGTCCCTGTTGAAGTAAGCGCCGCGTTAAATTCCGCGAATATCCCGCCCGTACCGCTGTTCTTGCTGTTCGATAGGACAAGAACGAGAACAACCAAGAACAAAAGAGCGTTTGCGATGGGCCGGAACCCTGGAATATAGCCAAGGGCTCCTATAATCCAAAGCGTAACTAGCCAGACTAAGAAGTTTCCCTTTGCGTCGGTTGAAACGAAGTCGGACTTGAGTAACGTCAGCAACCCTTGTTGATTGCCGTTGTCCGTCAACGTGCCTCGCACCGCCGCGATCAGGAATAGCGCCCCGATTGCAATAAACGCGATTGGCATGTGTCACAGACACCCTTTCAAATCCCCATAACCGCCAAGTAAGCCGGAAGCTGTCCCTTCACCGTGATAAACAGGATGAAGGCGAGAACGATAACCCCGGCAATGACGGTCGATTGTCCCATACGACTAGTAGCGGGGAAGCGTATTCAACAGCGGGATTTTGGAACCCCAAGCGAAACCGACGTATAGAGCCGCCGCGATGACGAGAAGGCCCATAAGGGAGAAGATCGAACCGCGCATAGTCTTATTCCTCGGTTATGTGACGAAGTATGATGATCCAAGCGTAGGCCAGCGAAACAATCAGGACAGTTGATAGAACCACGTCCAGCATATCCATTTGGTTCATAACAGGAAAAGCCGCCCATTGGCTCAACCGAGTTGCAAACCCGCTGTTCGTTGTATTCGTATCAACCGACATTCAAGCTTCCCCGGTTATGTGGTCCAGCTAACCTTAGCTGGCCGCGAGGGATTGAGCGCCGCTGACTTGCGTTTGTTGGGCGAAGTATTCGACGCCCACTTGAAGGGACGCGCCAACCGCGATATTGCCGTTCGGGTTGAAATTCAGGTTCATGTTGCCAAATTGATTGGTATTGATCGGCTGTGACCTGAAGTCGAAATAGTATTCCCCAAGCGGAGGGTCGCCCATGAAAGTCGTTCGGCTATTCAGAGCCGAGATTTCCGGGGTGTATTTGAAGATATTGGTATTGTTGGCGGAAGTCAGAGCGATATAATTGATTTCCGTTCCCGCGTTGAAGGCTCCCGCGTTATCGACCACCGCCAGCGCCGACATATAGTTTCGGAAGTTGGCGAAGGGATACGGGAAATCGGACCCGTTGAGCAATCCAGTGAGTGAGGTTTGCAACAGGCAATACTGATTGTTCAAGTCCATCAACGGAAGCGCAACGGTCGTTTGTCCGTTTTGCGTCACGGTCGGAAGCTGATCGTAATAAACCTGATAAACCGTGATCGTAACGTTTCCGTTCCACGATCCGGCGACGGTCGTTCCCTGATAGACTGCATTGAGCGGATCGGAAGCCGACGCAACGGCCGGAAGCGGGTTGATCGTCAGTTGCAGGTTCATAGTCGCGTTCGTGACGGCCGCATAGATAGCGCCACGCAGATCGGATGAGTTATAGGCCAAGGGGACGTAATAGATTTCCCTGACGTTGTGGTTGCCGTTGCTGATCTGCAAAGGCGCACTCCGAACGTTCCAGTTGGGAGTGACAAGATTGGTATTGGCAAACGACGTATTGAACGCCGTGATATCCATTGGAACGTTGGGTTGATATGCGCCGCCCCACTCAAAGCCTTGCTTGGCTGAGTTGATACGCTGCATATGCCATCCGGTCGTATTGTGCCGAATGTAGTTGGACAGATCGGAAAAGGTGATATTGCTCAGCACATTGCTCACACCGTATTCGGTACGGTTGAGAACGGTTGCGCCAGTCGATTGAATGTTGCCATTCACTTCAACGATAAAGCCAGTGACAAGGCCGACATTCTGAGGCTGAATGTTGACGATGTTTTGATTGGCTGGCGTAAAGCTGTTGGAATAGATTTGTTGCGTGCGTTTCACGCCGTATTGCAAGATCGCCGCGCGGGCTTGCATGTTTTGTTGCACAGCCTGAGCATAGGCTTGAGCGGCGGAAAGGGGTTGACCTTGCATGACTGCTATTCCTCAGCTTGGGCTTTGATTGTCTGAAAAGGCGGGATGGTTTTGCATGAAGCGGATCGTTATGTCAGTCGCAAAACCGGCAACCAACAGAACAGAAAGAACGATGAACCAGTTAAGAGGTTGGCCCGCGATCTTCCAATTTATAGGGGATGGAATAGCCATCGGCTAAGAAACGCCGTTCTTGCCAAGATGGAACAGTTGCGCCGCGAGAAAGACCACGGTGAAGCCGATAGCCGCCATTACGGTAATCGTGATGCCGTTGACGATTGTTGGGCTTATAATGTTGTTATTCAAGGCGGCGGACCTTATAGAAGGACTTTTGTTCTTTCCCTCTTGGGGTGCGCCACACCCTCAGGGTTATTCAATTCCTCGTCAACATACTCAGGGTAATATCGCGCCAAGATATTTGCCTGATCGGGACAGGGTGCAAGAACCCGCCCTTTGTTGTCGGCAACATCATACCAATAAGATTGGTACTGTTCCAAGCGAACATTCATATAGCCGGGAGCGAATTGCTCTATTCTCTGTTCGTCAGTCTTCAGAGTGAGTTGAAAGGCGCAAACATAATCACATTCAGAGAACGAATACATATCAACCCAAGACGGTCTTTGCGTGCAATAGATCATGGGGATATTCTTTTCACGTCCTTGACTTAGCAAGCGACGGAAGCCTCTGTTGCGAGCCCCCAAGTCTAGGGTTTCGTCGCAATAGATACCATGGTTCTCTTGAGCCCATACCCTAAGCAAGTATTCGATAAGGGCTTTATCGTCATCGCCAGGAAAAGGACGGATGACATATAGACCGGGCTGAGTTGGCGGCTTGTCTGTAACCTTAAGCTCTTGAGCCTGTAGTTCTCGGATCAATCGAGCATGTTTGAAATCAATGATTGTAACGGGTAAGTCTTTCCAAGGGCCGGCAATCTGCGTGCCTAGGAAATAGATACCAAACTGCGTCTTTCCGGAACCTGTGCGTCCGACAATAGCAGTTCGCTTTGATTGGTCTGGAACCGTCATTGGGTATCACAGATACCTTATTGAATATCTAAGGTGCCGCCACGCATGTTCGGAGAGGGTGCAAAGACCATATCCCCGGCAACCCCTGTAACGGGGAGAACAGTTGTTTGCTCGCGCCTAGCCTTCTCGTTTGCCTTGGCTTGCTTCTCAGCCTTAAGCCTATCTCCGATCACCTTGAAACGCGGCATATAGACATAAGAGCAAGCAATGATGATCTTGCTAAGGTCCTTTGCCCATTTAGGCGGTTGAACACCGTTGTCCACAAGCAAAGGCGTGAAAGCCTCGGACAACATTTGAGCTTCATCGGTATTCAGTTCCATTTCAGGAACAGCCAGCACCCTAGCGATACCAAAGTGACCGCCATAGATCAGCGTGGCGTTCGTCTCAATGGCTTCTTCAAGGTCCTTCAGAGAAACCTTTTTTCCCGCCTTGCCTTCGGTTGCTTCCGATGCTGTTCCCCTTGCGGCACGGCGCTTTCTGAGGCGGCCGGTAGGGCTGTAGGTTGGGTTTCCGTTCTCGTCTCTGATAATACGGTCGTCACCGTCGTTGTATTCCCCGGCTGTTCCACTAGGACCGTTTCCGGCTCCAAGGCCGGTTCCGGTATTGGCTCCACTATCGGCTCCACTATCACCGGCTCCGCTTCCGCTAGGATCGTCTCCGTCACTTCCGTTGCTGTTTCCGTCGCCATCGTTTCCACCTGTTCCGGTAGCCGCTGTAATACCGTTTCCAGTTGCGTCGAAAGGTTCCCCACTTGGGACCTCAACTCGCTCTGTTCTCGCTTTAGGCATTGGATATCATCCTCTTGATCGTCGATTGCGCCAGTGATTTCCTCAACCACTTCTTCAGAGCCGATAGGATCGGCTCCCGTAACTTGTTCCTCAACCGGCCCCGTTGTCTGAGGAATTGTGACGTTGTCCGCTACTATCAAGGTAGCTGAGTGCGGGTTTTCCTCTCTCTCGCCGGTCATCGTTCATAGCCTCAATTATCGCCAGTTGGTTTGCTTCGATCCGATCATTTTGAGCGCCCATGTTCCGGGCTGTATAGATAAAACCCTCAATGATCTTCTTAAACTCCCCCGGCTCAATCCCAACCATCTTAGACAGCATGGTCATGAACATATCGGGTTTAGGTTCTCCCGCCATGTTACTTCGCCTTTGTCTTGGATCGGAGCCGAGCTATTGCGTCCCTATGCGATTTGATTTCCTTTTGCCGATCAGCTTTCGCTTTCTGTGCGGCTTCCCTTTGCTGTAGGGCTTTTATCCTATCGCCTAGGGTCTTCTTTGGTTGCGCCATGATTGTTTCCTTTATCCTTCATATGCAGATATATTCAGATATGCCCTACCCGCTGTAATAGCGTTGGTAAATTGACCCGCTCTGACAACATCGTGAACGCCATTGCTAAGGGGTGACGAAAAATTGTCATCTAGGATAGGAATATCGACAACCCCAACCCCTGCAACAGCGGGACCTGTAAAGCCGTACTTGGCGAGTATTTGTCCGCCGCCAGGGTTCGCAAGAAAGAACGTATTTGCGCCAGCGGCTGCAAAGGTTATATCGGGCGAAAACGTCATACGAATAGACGTAATCAGCCAAGCCTTAGGGTTCGGGTTCGCACTATCTATGAACCCGACACCGCTAGTTAGCACCCCTTCGATTATCTGTTGACTTGTTTGAACGGATGCACCGCCGCCTTCAAGAACATTCACGTCCAGCGCAAGTCCAGCGCCCTTGTCGGTAATAAGCGGGTTCAACGCAAGATCGTAAACCCCCAACCCCTCGCCATCACCGCCAAGGTTCACAATCAAAGGGTTCAAGCCAACATCGTACGTGTCTAGGCCAGTCTTTCCTCCGATAGTCGTAAAGCTTCCGCCACCGAAAGACCCGCCCCAAACCTGAGCGGGCAAGGGGATATTGAATACTGCAATCGGAATGATAACCCCGCCCGTACTGTTTACTGTAAACTTGGGAGCTTGGTTAGGAAGAAACAGCGGGAGAATTGCACTATCGCCGGCCGGGATCATATAGGATTGGTCGACAATAGGCGTCACAATCGTGACCGGCTGACTGTTACCGCTGTTGTTCACATAGATTGTTTGGATTGGTCCGATACGACCCTGGGACGTGACTTGCGTTAGATCGACAAGAACGCTCTGTGCAACGCTCATATCGATATTGAGCGGGATCAGAGAAGGGCTGTTTCCACCGCTCAAGCCTAGACCATTGTTCAACGGAACCGGGTTCGCGTTCGAAGTGTTCTGAATGGCATCATCGGTCATGGTCAATCATCCCGGTTGTCGGGCTCAAGCGTATAGACCTTAAGCCATTGTGTCTACAAAACAAGGGAGGGTAATGGGTTGCAGGCTTCCTAGGTAATAGACAGGGAAGTTGAACCCGCTTGAAAAGCTGAATAATACTTTATTCTGTTGCGTAGGATCACCACTATTGAACCAAATAACGCCGTCAGGATCAATCTTCACTTGGGGAGCGCCGCCCCCATGATTTAGTTGAAGATCAGCCTCAGCGTCCATTGCAGCAAAATCTAAGAGGTAATAACCCGTCATATCCTGATTAAATACAGCAATTTCGTGGTTTTGATGTGTCGGACCTGCGCCACCTGTTGCAAGGGGGAAGATGAAACCGTTTCTATATGTCTGAATAAAAGGATTGCCGACGTTCTGAAAGGGTGCGTCAAGAACAGGATTATCCATCGTGACTAGATTAAGCTGTTGCTGAAGATAGGTAGCATCCTCTTTAACAATTGAGTTGAATAGTATCAGAATATTCGTCGTATGATTGAGGGTTGCGCTTGCAAATAACGAGTTGTCATAGAAGGGATTGCCATTCAATCTGGATAGAAGCAGAGAGGAACCCGCAACAAAGGTAGCAAACGCTCCGGTCTTAAGAAGTCCTGGGGACGTAAATACTTCATCTTCAAAGAACTGCACAAGCATATCAACTTCAACCCCTGTCGGATTTAGAAGTGTTCCGATGGCGGGATGAAAATTATTGTTCATGGCGGCTGGATTGAGGAAGAAACTTACAGCACCCCCGGCTTCAAAGTTAAACCAAGAGAACGGCTTTCCAACATACGACCCGGCCGCGCGAGGCTGAGGCTTGGAGTAAAGAAGGACAGACTTATCGTCCAAAGGATCATTGTTGAAGAACCTAGCAACCCCGCCAATGTTGCTAAGGATACCCGCCCCTGTCCCCGTCGCTGGCGTAGGGTTGCTTTCAAGACTAGACAACCCGAAAACCCCTGGAACCTCTGAAGCAATAGACGAGATCACACCTTGACGCTGCAAAAAGGCTCGATTACTGAGCATCGGAACATCTGACTGAGGATCAAACTTAAATCCGTCAGTAAGCGTTCCGTATAGACTTAGATCGAACGTTTGACCACTGTCAAACATCTTCACCGGGACGATGCCCAACAGTCTAGAAACGGTCATATTGAATTTATTTCTTGTTCTATACTTGGGCGATTGAAAAAATCTATAGAGACGCGAGGCTAGGTCCGGTCCAGACTGTGCGTCAGCGCCGTCCGGTTGGGCGGGGGGAGCGGCTTCCGTACCACTCCCCCTCTTAACAGCGGAAGGCTATCTTAAGAGGAACAGGACCTCAGTGACAGCCTCAACGCCTTTGCCCGCAACTCCCTCAGGCTGGCGCACCTGATGGCGAAGCGTCCTAAGCATAGCAGAGCATTAACCAAGACGCAATTGCGCGCCAAGTACGCTAATGCGAGGCGGGAAGGGCGCATTTTACAAAAGAAGGGTTTGCTTAGTCCTAGGGCGAACCTGTCTAAAGCCCGGCCTTCCTATCGCGTCAGAAAGAAGATTGCTTCTCTGTCCGGGATATTTGACGGAACACAACAATCGGTCCCGATAACCGATGTTATGAAGAAGCGGTATAAGACGGCCGGATATCGCGTCATAGGACAGAATTTGATATTGGATAAACAGCCGCGACAACGGTTCAAGCGTGTCAAATCTGAGATTATCCTTGAAGAAAAAGACTTCGAAGGCGGGACGGTACGAAGGGCTTTTGAGACTGTCCTGTTCCCTCTAGACGTTCGCTCACTCCCCGGCCTTGTCGAATGGATAAGAGAAGACCCTGACAGGTTCATGGCGCTCCTTCCCCCCGGCACGGCTTTTGCATTTACCTTTCATGGCCACAACAGCCGCCAGATATTCAGCGATCCGCTTGAGCTTGCCGACTACCTTGAGACATACGCGGCCGGCGAAGACGCTTGGCAACATTTCACGATGTATAGGCTTATCAACCCGGCCGCATGGGAAGGCGGGAGAGGGAAGCGAAAGAGCTTCAAGAGACGTAGCAGCAAGTCAAGGTCAAATGAATATCGAAAATATTATCAGTATAACCGAGCGAAGAAGATAGCGTATGCTCGCAACTACAGAGCAACGCACAAAATGGTTCCAAGATGAGACTTCTATCACAGCAACCAACCATTCCCGATCTGAGGGAATACAGGAAGCCGGTTACTCACGGTCGGATATGTGTATTCGATAGCGAGACGGACCCTTTCGAAGCTGGCGCTACTATCCAACCATTCACTTGTGGCTTTTATGACGGGGAAGACTATGTTGACTTTTGGGGGGATGACTGCATTGACCAATTCGCGCGGTATATGGAAAGCCGTAAGAGCGAGCGGCTTCTCGTTTATGCTCATAATCTTGGCGGTTTTGACGTGCATTTTCTATATGATTACTTTGACGATAATTCTCAGCCTTTGGTAATAGGAGCTAGGATTGCAAAGGTAAACATATTCGGCCAGGAGTGGCGAGACAGTTTGAAAATCATCCCTGTCCCTCTCCGAGATTTTCAAAAGGACGTATTTGATTACTCCAAGAACAAACGCGCCGTGAGGGAACAACATCGGGACGAGATTTGTTTGTATCAGCGGCATGATTGTGAATATCTTTATACTCTTGTTACCGAGTTTCATGCTACCTTTGGGAACAGAATAACCATTGGTAACGCGGCGATTAACATGCTTCAAAGCTTCTATGGCTTTTCTAGACTATCAGGAAGACAAGACGCAAACGTTCGTGACTTCTTCTTTGGCGGTCGTAACCAATGCCTTGAGGTTGGCGTTCTTGATGACAACTGGAACGTTTACGATGTTAACAGCATGTATCCTTACGTAATGAAAGCTT
>Ga0208220_1001131_pt1 | contig 11331 bp, 10 predicted proteins | sample NGESurdeep092012_9_FD_184484 | JGI IMG/M metagenome (GOLD analysis project Ga0208220, IMG submission 184484) | Arctic peat soil microbial communities from Barrow, Alaska - NGEE Surface sample F53-1 deep-092012 (SPAdes) | ecosystem: Environmental > Terrestrial > Soil > Wetlands > Peat ... | reverse complement strand
CCGAAGCAGAGCCACCCAATGACGAGCAAGATGACAGCCACGGAGCGGTCAGCCCGGCGGCACCTGCCAAGGTTGCGTGTTTGAGGAATTGACGACGGGAAACAGGGTCTTTCATAGGGATGCTTGTGTTGCAATGAATGGTCATGAGGTGAAAGCTTGTGTCTGTGAACAACAAATTGTTTCGTGATGTTCCTGCAAAGTCAATCGCCGGTTTTCAAATCGCCGAACCACGCGCTTCACATCATTCCCGGCAAACTCAAGCCTGCCGTGACCTTGCCCATTTCCGTATTGGAAATCTCCTTCGCCTGTCCCAGAGCCTGGTTCGCGGCGGTGAGAATCATGTCTTCGAGCAACTGCGCGTCGGACGGATTCAACGCCTGCGGATCAATCTTAATGGACGCGATGCTGCCATCGCATTTCGCAACGACCTTGACCGCGCCGCCGCCGCTGGTGGCCTCCACTGTGCGCGCGGCGAGTTGCGCCTGGACGGATTCCATTTGCTGCTGCATTCGCGCAGCCTGTTTCATGAGTTTTCCGATGCTGCTCATTTGGTTGATAATTGAGGGTTGATGGTTTAGAGAAAATCAGCCGCGAACTTCCACAATCTGGCCTTTGAAAATTTCCAGGGCTTTTTGGATCAGCGGGTCGTCCTTGAATGTGTCCTTGTTGAACGGAACGGGCGCGGATTTTTTTCCGGCTGACGGCGTCGTGGAAATTGTTTTGACTGCAACCGGCGCAGCTTGAGTTTCGGCGGCGGGCGCGGCAACTGGCGCGCGGCCGACCGCAGCTTCGGCCTTGACGAATTTGATCTGGCAGTTGGCGTGGCCGAGTTCGGCAAGTTTCGTTTGCAGCAGCGTGTGGTTGCGCGCGTTATCCACAAGACCGAGATGGTCTTGAAATTCAGGATCGAAGCCGATGACCAGGATATTTTTCACGAACGAAACCGGGTTCGCGTCCACGAGATAACTGCGCGTGAACGGGCTGACGCGGCCAACGGCCTCAATGAGCTGCGTCCACAAACCCGCCAAATCGGCGGAGACGGGCGTTGTCTCGAAAAAATTGTAGCCGCCGTCGGGAGGCGGCGGATTTTTGGCCTGTGCGGTTTCGACTGGCGCGGCCGTCCGCAAATTTATATTCGCGGCTACAGGTGCGGAAGCGGGCGGAACGCCTGCGCTGCTTTGAGCGCGCAGTTGATTCAATTGTTTCAGCACGGTGTCGAGACTGACTGCGTTGCGGGCTTCGATGGCTTTGAGCGCGGTGACTTCGAGCAAAATCTTTTTTGACGCCGTGTCGCGCAGGCGCAGTTCGGCGTCGGAAAGGACTTCAAGAATCCGCGTGAAGGCTTCGGCATTTGCCAAAGCGGATTGTTCCTTGAGCGCGGCAACTTCGGCCTCGGAAACTTCCAGCAGGTTCAAATCGCCGCGCGAAATCTGGAACAACAGCAGGTTGCGGAAATGGTTCAGCAAATCGGAAAGCAGCCGTCCTAAATCTTTTCCGTTTTGCGCGAGTTCGTTCAATTGCGTGAGCGCGGTCTGGATTTCTCCGGCGAGAACGGCCTTGCTCAAATTGAGAATCTGGCTTTCGGCGGCGAGGCCGAACATTGAAAGCACGTCGGCCTCCTCGATTTTGTCGCCGCAAAAACTGATGAGCTGATCCAGCGTGGATTCGGCGTCGCGCATTCCGCCGTCCGCGCCGCGAGCGATGGCGTGAAGCGCGGCTTCGTCAATTTTTACTTTTTCCAGCTTCGCAATTTGCGCGAGATGCTTCGTGATGAGCGCGGCGGGAATCCGGCGCAAATCAAACCGCTGGCAGCGCGACAAAATCGTCGGCAGAACTTTCTCCGGGTCGGTCGTCGCGAACATGAATTTGACGTGGGCGGGCGGCTCTTCGAGCGTTTTCAGCAGCGCGTTGAACGCCGCCGTCGAGAGCATATGGACTTCGTCAATGATGTAGATTTTGAACTGCGAATTGGCCGGCGCGTATTTGCAGGTCTCGCGGAGTTCGCGCACCTGTTCGACGCCGTTGTTGCTCGCGCCGTCAATTTCCAGCACGTCCAGCGCGCGGCCTTCGGTGATTTCCTGCACGCGTGAATCGTCGTCGTCAAAGTCAATTCTCGGCCCGCCGGTGCAATTCAGGCATTTTGCAAAAATGCGCGCGATGGTCGTCTTGCCGGTTCCGCGCGGGCCGCAAAACAGATAAGCGTGCGCAATGCGTTTTTGCGCGATGGCGTTGGCGAGCGTCTGCGTGACGTGTTCCTGTCCGACCACGTCAGCGAAACGCTGCGGGCGGTATTTGCGGGCGATGACCTGATAGGACATTTATGATTTACAATTTTGATTTACGATTTGCGCGCGCTGGCGTTTCCCGATCATAAATCGCAAATCGTAAATCATAAATAAAAATGTCAGGGTGACCACGGCAGATGTCGAGCAAACTACCGTTGCTGCCTTCCGGCCCTGGCGGGGTTCGTAAGTCCACATTCCATGGGCCCTGACAAGGAAAGGTTGCCGCAAATTTCAATCGTTGTCGAGACAAAGCGGTCGCACTCCTGCCAATTCCATGTCAAAGTTTTCTCAATTCTTCCCGCAGCATTTTCGCGAGCGGCTGGATTGTTCTTTCGCTGAATTCAAACTGGCAGCCGGCGGCGGAAAACAGTTCCGGCAGCGGACGCGAGCCGCCCAGAGCGAGGGATTTTTTGTAATCGTCCAGCGCCTTCGCCTTGTTGCGCTTTGAATTCGCCCAGACCTGCAACGCGCCGATCTGTGCGATGCCGTATTCGATGTAGTAAAACGGAATGAGGAAAATGTGCAGTTGCCGGTGCCACAAATTCGCGCGGGCTTTTCCAAATCCGCTCCAGTCCACGTCGCCGCCGAAACGATCCATCAATTCGAGCCACGCCGCCTTCCGCTCATCGCGCGTGTGGTCTGGGTGCGTGTAAATCCAGTGCTGAAAAGCGTCCACCGTCGCAATCCACGGAAAAACTCCGACGACGCCTTCGAGATGCACGCGACGTGCGCGGTTTGAATCGGCGGGGGAATAAAATTCCTCAATGAATTCGTTGCCGAGCAGTTCCATGCTCATAGAGGCGACTTCGCAAAATTCTATCGGCGCACCGCGATAAGCATACAAATCCTCGTCGCGCGTCGCGAGCGCGTGAAACGCGTGGCCGGCCTCGTGCAAAATAGTCTCCACATCGCGCTGCAAACCGACGGCGTTCATGAAAATAAACGGCAGCCGCGATTCCGACAGCGTGGATTGATAGCCGCCCGGCGCCTTGCCTTTGCGATTGTCGAGGTCGAGCAAGTGCAAATCGTCCATTTGCTTGAAACCGCCCGCAAGTTCGCCGTCGAGCTTGTCGAAAATTTTCTGGGTGCGCGAAACCATTTCGCCGACTTCGGCAAACGGCTTCAGCGGCGGACGGTTCTGCGGATCAACTGCCAAGTCCCACGGGCGCAATTTTTCCAGTTTTAACTGCGCACGCCGCTGCGATTGCAATTCGCGCACGATGGGCATGATTTCGTTTTCAACTGCATCGTGGAATTTCGCGCAATCGCCCGGCGTGTAATCAAAACGGCCAAGTTTGCGAAAAGAATAGTCGCGGTAATTCTCAAAGCCGGCGTTCCTGGCGATTTGCCGGCGCAGTTTGATTTGCTCGTCAAAAATATCGTCGAACTTGTCCGCTTCCTGCAAACGGCGATTGGCGACGAGTTCCCATGCTTCCTGCCGCAGCGCGCGGTCGGGTTCTTCGAGATAACGGCCCATTTGCACCAGCGTTTTTTCCTCGCCACGAAAATTCACGGTGAGCGAGCCGCTCAATTTTTGATACTGCTGTCCCAATTTCGTCTCCTCGGTTTCGAGCGGGACGTTTTCAGGCCGGAACAGTTCGACGCGGTTTTTGATGTCGCGGTCGAAGACCTGAAAGCGCGGCTGCGGCAACAGCCCGCGCAATGGATGCGCGACGTAAATCTTTTCCAGCGCGAACTGGCGCGGCTTAATCTGCGGCCTGATGTTTTCAACAAAATCCAAAAACGCCTTCTCCGCCTCGGCATTGTCAGTATGACAGGTCATGGCGATTTCACGTCTTGAAGATTCCTCTTCGAGCGCGGCCTCAAGTTCGCTCCAATCCAGCAGCCATTTTTCCAGTTCGGAAACGGACTTGATTTGTGGCGCGCGGTTTTCCAGTTGGTCGAACAGCGGCGCGATTTGTGGCCAGTCGCCGAGGTCAATGTTTTCAGGAACAAACTTACGCGGTTTGTGCGGCGGCAATTTTCCGAACGGCAATAAATTCATCCGCGAAGGATACGGAAAGTTTGCGTGGAGAAAATGATTTTCGAGTTGAAACCGCCTCAATTTAACGGGAATCCTTTTTTGTCTTCCGGGTTTGCGAAAACCAATTCCTCCGAATGCGGGCCGGTGCGGATCAAAACCGCCGGCCTTTGCGCCACCAAAGCCAGAAGTTGGGCGTCATTAATTTGCCGGTAACCGCCGCCGGACGTTTCGACTTGAACGACATTTGCGGACGAAGCAACCAATTGATTTTCCAAAAAGCTCCGGGTGGTCACAATGTCATTGTCAGGCAACGGTTCAGTGCGAACTAATTTATATGGCGTCGGCACCGCCATTTTTGCAACAGGTGGTGAAACGGCAATTGCTTGCGGCCAGTATTGCCAGCCTAAAATCGCCAGCAAAATGAATACACCCAAAACTCCGATTGTCTGCCGCGTTTGCCGAAAATGGCGGCGACGACGCGCCAGCCGCAACGTCTCGCCGAGCAGCGCTTCGCGAAAACCGGCCGGGGAGGCTTCAGCCAGCACTTCGTTGAGCAGATTTTCCTTGTTATTGCGGTCGCTCATTTTTCAATTCGGCCAGAACGGCGTCTTTCAGTCTGCGGCGGATTCGGGACAGTTTCGATTCAACCGCCTTTTCCGTCGTTTGTTGTTCATCCGCGATTTCGCGGACGGACTGGCGGGCAAAGTATTTTTGTCCGACCAGTTTCTGTTCATCCGGCGGCAGCGATTTCAAATTGCGTTCCAGCAACGCGCGCAACTTTTCATCTCCTTCGCCGTCATTCCAAACGGCGCCTTCAACATCCGTGTGCAATGTGAATTTTTCCAAAAAGGCGAAATATCGCCGCCGCTTGCGCCTCTCGTCCGCGAGCGCGCTGCGCGCCAGCACCGTGAGCCAGCTCCAGAATTTTTCCTCGGCATCGAATGTTTTGACATGACGCACGACGCGCACGAGCGTTAATTGCAACACTTCGCGCGCGGATTCTTCATCGCCGCCGGTGACGACGAGCAGGTAGCGCAGCAGCCGGTCAAAATAGCCGTCGTAGAAAGTTCGGTAGGCCATTTCATCTCCTTTCGACATTGCGCGGGTCAGCGCGACTATGTCCAGCGGCTTGCGCGCGCTGGCGTCTGCCGTTGCGAAACTGTCACTCGGATGGCGCAGGTGAATTTCCAAAATCGCATTGCACAACGGCCTGATGTTATTGTCCAACTTCCGGTTTTACGGGCAGCCTTTGGAGCGGCGACGGAGGCGGAGGCAAAACCGCCGGTGGAAGTTGCCGGCTATTTTTTCTGTTTTGCTCTATCGAGTTCATTTGATCTTGTTGATTTTTAATTATCTGACTCATTCGTTCCTGAAAATCTGCGTTCGGATCCCGCGGCAGCGGTTGCAATGCCTTGAGCACATCGTCAATTGTTTTCAGATCATTCGGCTCGCCAAAGGCAATCAATAGTTTGGTTTCTTTGTGATAATTCAGTTCCGGTGGAGAAGCAATTCCTGCCATTTTCCAGCCGGTTTGAATTGCTGTCGTAATATCATCCACCGTTAAACCTTGATTCAAATATTCAGCAAGAGGATAAAACTTGCAGGTTTTTTGGGCTGAAATGACTGGCGGGAAGGTAGGTTTTTCGGCATAGAAATACCAGATGGCATTGTCGGACGGAGAAACCTCGGTTTTGAAACTGCAATATGTATTGTATGTCGAATAACTGTTTCCGGTGCCGACGGTTTCTTTTTTTTGACTGCCCATCAATAACGCCTGGAATAATTGAGGGGCATCCACATCGTTCATTTTCAACGGCGGCAATTGCGTGTTCGCATCTTCATCCGGGATAATCGCGTTCAGCGGCTTGCCCGTTGCTTTTTCAATGGCCTTGACCAATGCCGCAGGCGTGCCGCCGGGAAAATCAAGGTTGAATTTGGTGAGGTTAGTGGCATCAAGGGTCGGCTGTGGCAAAACGCCTATTTCAAGAGTGTGAAGATTTCCAATACTTTGTCCCCAAACCGGCGTGAGGCTGATGACGAGCAATCCGAGCGCGAGATATTTTGAGATTTTCATAAGAGTTGTTGTTTCCGTCTTTATACAGAAACACGACGGCCAGCGCAAAATCCTTCGCGGAGATTTTACAATTTCGTTCTAATTCCGCACGCGCGCATGAGGCACCAGCCGCGAAGGGATTCAAAAATGGCAAACAATCCCGCCGCCACAAAAATCAAGCCAAGCCACCGCACATAATCCACGACGATGATGCCCGCGATGAGGCACAGCGCGCCGATGACGCCACGCGCGAAGCGTCCGTGGCGGTCAAGGTTGGGTTTGAAAAACCGGCTCACGCCAACAACTTACCACGCCACACGCCAAAAGCCAAGAGTTGCCTGCGCCGCGCGGCGCGTGCATAGTTGCCGGAATGGACGACACACTCTTGAACAAGCTGGCCCAATCTGGCGCACTGAACATGCATTACATCTGGGCATCGTTTCTCTGGGGAACGATTGCGAGCGGCTATCTGCTTTACGGCTGGAAGCAAAAAGCCGCCGTTCCGCTTGTCGGCGGCGTCGTGATGACCGCCGCAACTTTCCTTGTTTTCAGCGCGTTGTGGCTGTCGGTGATCAGCATCGCAACCATGTTTGCCATCTGGTGGCTGGCGCGGCAGGGTTATTGAAAACAAAAAGATGGCATGGATTTACGGCCAGCCGGCGGCCACCATCGCCTTGTAGCCGCCGATAAGCGAGTGGGCGCTGCGGTAGCCCATCTTTTGCGCCGCGTCGCACGCGAGCGCGGAACGGTAGCCGCCGCCGCAATACATGATTATCTCCGTGCTCGCGTCAGGAATCAGTTTCTCAATGTCGCGCTCCAAAATTCCCTTGCCGAGATGGATTGCCTCTGCCGCGTGGCCCGCATTCCATTCGGATTCCTCGCGCACGTCCAGCAGCACGATTTTTGGATTTTGCAAAAGCCACGCCCGCGCCTGGTCAATGGAAATCTCGCGGACGCGCGTTTTGGCCTCGGCAACAATTTTAAGAAATCCGGGTGAATGATCCATGCGCGAAAGTTAATCCGTCTGTGCGAACGGTCAATCAATTTTCGTTCAACAAATTCATTTTTGCCGTGCCGCCGGTTGTTTTTCGCGACATAGGCGCTGAAGACGGACGCGGATGGGAGTTTGAAAATAGCCCGGCCCTTCAAGGCTGGATTTGGGCGTTGGCCGCGTAACGGCTCGCCTTAAGGAGCCAGCCTTCTCCGATTCAATTGTGCTAAAAAATAAATGGGATGAGCGCTTTTGTGCGCGACATATAATCCGGGTATGTCTCCGGGAAATGCTTCTTCCCGCCTCAGTTTCCACCAATGTCCCAGAAAACAGATGACCAGCGACAGCAGGCCGGCAAGGTTGCCCAACACTGCGGCCGTGCCAGCGACCATCAACAATATGCCTGTATAAATTGGGTGTCGCACAAACCGATATGGACCATGCTGGACGAGTTCGTGTTGCTCGCGAAAAGTGACGATGGCACTCCAATTCCTTCCCAACGACCATCGTGCCCAGATCAAAGTCGCCAACCCAGCCAAGGTCAGTGCGTAGGCTAGAAACAACATGGGCTGACTATACGGCCAGATGCGCTCATTCATTCCCCACCATGAAACTTTCCCGGCTAACAGCAAGAACGTGACGGTTAGGAATGCAAATGTGAATAATCGTCCGCCCCAATCCTGCCGTTCCTTGCTCGGCTTGACTGAAAAAGCTGAAATTGTCCAAATGATAATGAACAACCACCAACAAATCGTGAAAAAATTTAAGTTAAACATAACTGGCTATGGTGAAAATGATGGGCTGCTGCCTGCCCAACTGTAAAGATAATCCAGCGATAACCAACCGAGATAATAACCAGTCTTCTGAACTGTGTTCATGTCCGCTGTGGGTGATGGCTGCTTCTTCTCAAGGCCGGTATTCTGGTCAACCACTGTGTATGAATCGTGGCTGGTCGTGGCGCAACCAGAAAAAACACAAGTGCTGGTCACGGCTAAAACCACCATCAGAAATGCTCGCGTCTTTTTCATGCGCGTAATGTGGCCTAACGTAGAAAGCTGGGCAACCGCCGACTCGCGACGCGAACCGCGATAGCAGAACTGACAGCGCCAACGGCGGCTCCGGCGACTTGTAGGCCACTGGTTTGTCATGTGTATCAACTAATTGACGACTTCAAATTTGAGCGAGTCCATGTCAATCCAGACCTTGCCGCTGCCCCACAGGATGAAAGGCGTGTCAATATGCGCGGTGTCCTCTGCAATCTTGCCGGTCACAGTAAATTTCGTCCAGCCCATCGTGCCTTTCAGGCTGTTGTCGTTGGACATGCTGTCCTGGCCCCAGTGGCTGTTCTTGTCCCAGGGCCGGACGCACGGTTGAAGCCGGCCCGAAACATTTTCCAGCTTCACCCAGCCGCTCATGCGCATCGAGTGTCCCCGGTATTTCTCGAAGTCCGGCGGCCGGATTTTTTGCCCCCACCACATCCACGCTCCGCGCGGCGGTTCCTTGGCTGTGTAGGCCAAGCAGACGGTGTGATGGCCGTTGTGAGTCACTGTGTAATCATCGCTTTCGGAATAAGTGTCCGGCGATTCGCTGGTGTGACGCCAGCGGCGGTCGTCGGTAATTTGCGCATCGGGAGCGAGCGTGATTTCAAAATCGTCGCCCCAAAGCTCGCCCGGGCCGTAAAGGTCCGGCCCGGTCCAAATAACGCAAGGGTCTTTGGGAACGTCGGTGACAAATTCCACCTGTTGCCAATCCATCGTGCCGCGCAGGCTGGGCCGGTCGTCCCAGTCGTCCATCGTGTCAAGCCGGACGAAACCCCGGTCCGGGTCATAAATGCAGAAATACGCGGCGGCCCGGTCCAGGACGTTGCTGCATTTGAGCCAGCCGGTGATGCGGATGCGCTTGCCCAACAGCGGCGAACCATTGGTCACCCAATATGGAGCAGAGCTGGAATTGCCAGCCTTTTGCATGGCGGCGTCGGAATAGTTTGCCGGAAGGTCTGACGGCGGAGTGATGGGACCTTGGATATGGATGGCTGGCGCGGAATTGCTATTGCGTCGGGCGTCCGGGTCAGAGCCAATCTCAAAGAGAAGATCTTTCGCATCCCGGCGCGAAATGGCATTGGGCAGTTGAATCGGCAGCGTAATGTTGGCCGGAGCATGTTCCGGGTGCTGAATGGAGTGGAAACTGGCCAGCCAAGCGGTAATCCCGGCGACTACTACCGCAGTGCCAATCGTGGCGATGATGGTCTTGGTGTTCATGGCAATGAGAGTTGTTTTTACAAGCGTCAAGGTGGAAATCGAAGCTGCCGCGCCTTTCGCAATCGCAACGGCAGAAATTGTTTTTGCCAGTCCGACTGGCGCAGCTTGGACCGAATTTGCCGAAACTGCTCCGGCAATGATCGCACCGGAAAGCGTCACGCCGCGTTTCGCGAAAAATTTCCGCAGCTTCTCCAAGGCGCGACCAACCCGTTTCTTGGCGGCATCCTCGCTTGCGCCCAATGCCTGGCCCACTTCGTTCAAGCTGCGGCCTTCAAAGAACCGCAGCACCAGCGCGTCGCGGTCGGTCTGGCCGAGCCGCATCATCGCCTCCTCCAGCAAAGGCGACATTTGTTTCCAGGCTGCATCGGTTTCGGCTGCGTGAAGCGTGGATTCCATATAAGCCTCCTGTTCGTGCTGTTGACGGCGATATTCCTGTTTGCGGGCGCTGCCGGCGGTGAAACAGGCAGCACGATAAAGCCAGCCGGGGAGAATGGTCTTTTCGTTGAGCGATCCCGCCTTGCGCGCCAGTATGGTGAAGACGGCCTGTGTGATCTCTTCGGCCAATTGAGGGTTTTCCATCTGCCGCAGCGCCGTCGAATAAACAAGCCCGGCATGGCGGGAAACAAGCGTTTCAAACGCCTGCTCGGAGCGGCGGACGGCATAATCCCGCAAAAGTTGCATGTCATCGGTTGCCATTCACCTATTCATGCACGCCCGGAGGCAAAAGGGGACAATTTATTTTGCCTTTTGCACGACGAGCATTTGGACGGGCAGATTGGTGGGAACAAGTTCAAGGCCGAGTTGGTCAAGCAATGCTTCTTTCAAACCATCAAGATTCAGATGCTGCAAATCTTTTTGACTCCATTTCAGACTAAAATCGAATCTGTTGGTAAGTTTGGTTTGGTCAAAAAGGGGAGTTCCCAAATCCTGTTCTAAATATGTTGTGAAGTTGGCAATAGACACATTCTTTCCCGACCATGCACCGCGACCACCATGAAAAGTTTCTTCACCCGGCGGCACGGCAAATTGTTTCAAGTTGGGCGCATTAGCGTTTTGAACTTCAAGAAGCAAAACATCTGTGTCTCGTATTTCTAATTTGGCAATCGCTCCTAATTTCTTTTTTACCAACTGTTGCAAAGCTTTTTCGTTTCCGTTTATCACTCCTTCCGGAAAGTCAAGACAGGCAATGTAATCGTATTTGTCTTTGGGCAATTCGGTAAGAAGGGCGGTTCGCGCTGGATTGTAAAAGCGATAAGCTGCCGCAACGACTTCTTCTGCTGAAACATCAACTCCCATCATTTTAGATTGGCCATATTTACCCCATGTCGTTCCAGAACCGACACCTTTTAATTTGCTGGGCAAAAGCCGGATTTGTGGCGGCTGCTCATTTAACACGCGCTCGTCAAAATTTCCAATCTGCCACGGATAAGTTTCATGTTCCTGAATTTCTTTGATGGCTATGGTTGTTGTTCCTGCCGCGAGCAATATAACTACACCAGCAACAATTGCCGTTTTCATTTTTGTCCATGCCATAATTTTCAATGCTCCTTTGATGAAGGTTAGGGTTGAACCGCTTGCCGCCGCGCCTTTGGCAATCGCAACGGCAGAAATCGTTTTCGCCAGTCCAACCGGCGCGGCTTGAACGGAGTTGGTGGAAATCGCTCCGGCAATGATTGCGGTCGTGGAAATCACGCCGCGCTTCGTGAAAATTTTCCGCAATTTTTCCAGCGCGCGGTTGACCCGCATCCGCGCCGTGTCTT
>Ga0208220_1001130_pt1 | contig 11335 bp, 9 predicted proteins | sample NGESurdeep092012_9_FD_184484 | JGI IMG/M metagenome (GOLD analysis project Ga0208220, IMG submission 184484) | Arctic peat soil microbial communities from Barrow, Alaska - NGEE Surface sample F53-1 deep-092012 (SPAdes) | ecosystem: Environmental > Terrestrial > Soil > Wetlands > Peat ... | reverse complement strand
GCGGGTAAGAAGCGCCCGATCGAGAAGTCGTAGAGACCAACACCGACGATGCCGCCTATGAGCGGCGCGATGATCGGTACCCAGAAGTAGAGATTTCCGTATTGGTCTCTAAACGCTGTGCCATAGCCCGTGAAGAACGAAGCGAGCCGCGGACCGAAGTCACGAGCGGGGTTGATCGCGTAGCCGGCGTCGGTGCCCCAGCCCAGACCGATTGCGACCACGAGCAACCCGATGACCACCGGCTGGAGGCTCGCCGCGGGCGCGGTGTTGCGGGCGTCGGTGATCGCGACGATGAGGAACAGCAGGATTGCGGTGCCGATGATCTGGTCACGGAACGCGCCCCATTCGTGCACCGGCAGCGTGCCGTTGCCCGGCAGCGTGGAGAAGACCCCTTGGGTCTTGATCGTGTGGCCGGGGTCAGCCTTGGCGAGAACCTCGGTGTAGTCCCAGCGCGCCAGGAGGGCGGCAACGAACGCGCCTGCCGTTTGCGCCAACGCGTACGGACCGACCTTGCGCCAAGGGAATCCTCGGAACACGGCGAGCCCAACTGTCACCGCCGGGTTGATGTGGCCACCACTGATCTTGCCGGCGGTGTACACACCGAGTGCGACGGCGAGTCCCCACCCCCAGGCGATCGAGTCGTGGTTTCCGATACCGGCCGCGCCGACCTGTGCTGCCACTCCGACCCCGACCAAGATCAGGATGAATGTTCCCGCGAACTCTGAGACCAGTTCACCCATCAACCCGCGGGATCGGAGCCGTTCCGCCATGGTTCCTCCTGTTCGACCGGGCCGCACCATGCTCGCACTGCCTGCACAACATGGAGACCCTCCACCGCGATTCGGAGTACGACAACTGGAAACGGGCAGTGGAGAGAACGTTCGACTGGGTTCGGCCCTGATATTTGCGGTCGCGCTGAGGATTCCCAGCCGATTCTGGGTCGCCGCGCCGCAGCGGACGGACAGCTGACGCCCATGTCGTGCACTACGGTTTGGGCGACCCGACCGGTTGGGAGATCACCTGCATGCTGGCTGGCCACCATCCCGCCGACGACTGGGCGGCGCTGGACAGTGCCCGCTACTACGCGTCGGCCAGGCTGGGCATGCGCGGTTGGCACGTGGGCGGCGCCGGGCGCCGGTTGCTCTTCGCCCTGATACATCCGCACCTGGTGCCTGCCTACTACCGCCTGTTGCGGAGGCTTCCTGTCGAGACCGTCGTGCTGTCGGCGTTGCCCGCAGGCAAGCTTCTCTACAACCGATGGAAGCGGCAGTCCTGGCGAAGGTCAGCGTCACACGCCTGTCTCCCGTTGCCGTCGGACACTGAAAGCTACCTGCGGGGGCGTCACCGACAAGCAGTGCGGACTAACCTGCACAGGGCCGACAAGATCCGATTGACCTGTAGACCCGTGCCCACGAACTGGGACATCACCAGGCACGCTCTGCAGTCAGGTCCGTTCGCTGGCCTCATGAAGGAGCTCGACCAAATCGAGCAGCCCGATTCTGCAGTCAAATCGTGGGCAGTGTTCGACTCCGGCGGCCGCGTGCTCGGCCGAGCGGTCGTGCTTGTCGACGAACGGACCGCCGTCCTCTTGCTGCTGCACGGGCCAACGGATCTCGGCGTTGCGCACCAGACGCGCTACCTGCTGCATACGGCGGTCGTCGCCGACCTGATCAGACGTGGCGTGCGCAACCTGGTCGTCGAGTCGATTCTCGGCGCGCCGCCCGGGCTGAAGTACTTCGCCGCCCGGCTCGGTTATCGCGCCTGCCGCCTCCATGCTGTCAGCGCACGCGCAGCGCCAGTGCTGTCGTAGCAAAGGTAGGGCTGAAGTAGCGCTTAGGCAGGCGTCGGGGCGCCGTAGCGCAAGCCGTCCATCAAAAGCGAGACGAGCCGTCGTGCCTGGTCTTGCCAGCCGGCTTGGTCGCTCACCATGCAAATGCCGCCCAGCGCGCGGATCAAGTCGCCGCCGTCGACGTCGGATCGGATGCGTCCGGTCGCCGACGCCGCGTCGACCAGGGACTTGATGGCCGCCCGGATCCGCTCGTGGACATAGGCAAACAGCTCGGTGTGGCTGTCGTCAGCGGACAGCTTCAGGGTGGCGGCGAGGCCACGCTTGGTCGCCACGTAGCCGACGAAGTCGAGCATCCACAGCTCGAGCGCCACGTCTGGTGGTTGCTCGGCGAGTAGTTGGTTTGCGGCATCGCACAGCTGCTCGACGCCGTGGCGGTACGCCGCTTCGACGAGAGCGTCGCGGGTGGGGAAGTGGCGATAGAGCGTCCCGATGCCGACGCCGGCCCTGCGGGCTACGTCCTCGAGGGACGCGGCTGTGCCGTGCTCGGCAAATGCTTCGCCGGCGCACAGCAGGAGTGTCTCGCGATTGCGCTTCGCGTCAGCACGGAGTGCCCGTTCGGCGGCGTCGGGAGTTGTCACCGCGCGCATGCCAGGCCTCCTAGCGCTCATGTCAGAACCCCGAAAAAACGACTTGCCAACCGGAGGCAGCCTCCGTATAGTTACTGGAGGCGCCCTCCGCTTCATCCATCATCCACCAAGGAGGCTGGGAATGCCAGTCCAACCACCAACAAGTCGCACGGCCGGTTCGATCGCGGTTTCGCCGCAGTCAAACCCGCAGCGCCGCAATCTCGCGGGCTCGCGGCGCCGCAATAATCTCGCGGGCTCGCGGCGCCGCAATAATCTCGCGGGCTCGAACCCCGGCAATCGCCGGTCGGCCGCGCTGGCCATCATCTTGCTCGCCCAACTCATGGTGGTGCTCGACGCAACGATCGTGAACATCGCCCTCCCGAAGATCCAGACTGCGCTGTCCTTTAGCCGCACCGACCTGTCGTGGGTACTCAACGCGTACTCGCTGACGTTCGGCGGGTTGCTCCTTCTTGGCGCGCGCAGCGGTGACCTATTCGGGCGGCGTCGCGTTTTCCTTGCCGGCATCGCCCTCTTCACAGTCGCTTCGCTCGCCGGCGGGTTCACCACGTCGTCCGGCCTCTTGCTGCTTGCACGGTCGATTCAAGGCGTCGGCGCTGCCTTCGCCTCGCCGTCCGCACTGGCCTTGCTCATGATCACGTTCCGTGAAGGCGCCGAGCGCACTCGCGCGATCGCGCTTTACACCGCGGTCTCGATCGGCGGTAGTGCCGTCGGCCTGGTTATGGGTGGCGTGCTCGTTGAGTTCGTCTCGTGGCGCTGGGTCTTCTTCGTCAACGTCCCGGTCGGCATCGTGCTGCTCATCTTGGCTCGTCGTGACCTGCCAGAAACGGATCGGCACACCGGACGCATCGACGTGCCTGGTGCCCTGACATCGACCATCGGCATGGCGGCGCTGGTTTACGGCTTCGTCCAGGCCGCGGCGTCCGGTTGGGAGGCAGGAAGCACGATCGCTGCATTTACGGTCGGTGTGGTCTTGCTGGCGATCTTCGTGCTCATCGAGACCAGAGTTGCTACCCCGATCACCCCGCTGCGGCTGTTCGCGGATCGCAACCGGGTGTTCTCCTACCTGGCTCGACTTGTGTTGGTCGGCGGCATGTTCGGGATGTTCTTCTTCCTCACCCAGTTCCTGCAGGACGTGCTCGGCTACAGCCCGCTGCTCAGCGGTCTCGCGTTCGTGCCACTGACCATCGCCTTGTTCGCCGCCTCACAACTGGCCGCGCGTGTGCTGCTTGCGCGTGTTGGTCCGAAGCGGCTGATGGTTGGCGGGTTGACGACCTCGACGATCGGTTTGCTCGTGCTGACCCAACTGTCGGCGACCAGCAGCTACTGGCCGATCCTGCTCGGATTGCTGCTGTTCGGTACGGGCAACGGTCTCGCATTCGTGCCACTAACCACGGCCGCGCTTGCTGGCGTTGACCCCAAGGACGCCGGTGCGGCATCAGGGCTGGTCAACGTCATGCAGCAGGTCGGCGGCTCGCTAGGGCTGTCGATCCTGGTCACCGTGTTCGGCACCGCATCACGAGCCGCGAAGCACCACATCGCGGCCGGCGGAAACGTTCAGGCACACACCTTCGTGTACGCAGCGGACCGCGCGTTCGTCGTCGCGGCCATGCTGGTACTGATCGCGGTGGGCTTGGTCGCGAGTATGCGATCGCCGCGTCCGGTAGCGATGACCGCGGACGACGAGGAGCTGCTCGAACTCGAGTCGGCCGGCGTCTGACCGCCTGCGGGGGGACCGTTGTAGTCCAGCGCGCGCAAGAGCGCGCGCTGGACTACAACGCCCGGCAGAGCCGGCAACGAACAGACAAAGAAACGGCCCCAGTCGAAATGACTGGGGCCGTCTTTCTATGCGTTCTGGGAACGCTTGCTGTCTTAGCGCTCCTCGTCAGGGGCGGTCAGCGGGATCTCTTCGAGGTGGTCGGTTTGGTCGTCGAACTCCACGGCGACGGTCTTCAACGCCGCAGCGTGCTCGCGCGCGTGGTGGGCACAAAAGAGTAGTTCGCTTCCGGACGGGAGCACGGCACGTAGGTAGGCACGGGCGCCACAGCGGTCGCATCGGTCAGTAGCCGAAAGCGGTGTCTCGGCCAATAGCGGAGTCAATTTCACGTCCCTCTCGTCAGCACTTACTACCCCATGCAACCACTAGCCCACCACAGAACTTCCCTCGGCGCTGGTAACTCGCCGTTAGTGGCGAGCCAATCAGTGCCTCGGGACCAAAGTTCACCCCCACGATTCGGGCTGTTAGGCGCGAATCGGGCTCGAACAATCTGGTGCGCGGGCTCGAAAACTGTGGTGCATCACACCCTAAGATTCGCGCGGCCGGAGTCGGCGGTTCACTATGAAGGTCGGGTGCAACACCGACAAGGTAAAGCCTGGGGGCGGGTTTAGCGGCGTACAGGGGGTAGAGCGTGATGCGGACGACGTCGCGGAGCGTGATCGCGGCAGTGACCGTGGTGTTGGCGGCGACCGCGGCAGGCTGCTCCAGCCACCGCAGTCAGGCCGGTGCTGTGCCCTCGGGATCGCCATCCGCACCGGCGAGCACGGGGCTCAGCAGTGCGCCGTCCGCGCCGGAAAGCTCGGCCTCGGCGATGCCGTCAGACCTGATCAGCGGGTCGCCGTCTGTCACCTCCGCCCCACCCGTCACGTCACCGCCAACGTCAGCACCAACGCCATCGCCGACCGCCAGCACGAGCGTGCCGCCGCGCGGAAGTCACGCCACGACGATGGTGGCAGGGCTGGCTTGCCCGGACCCCGGGTCTCCCGGGTCTCCCGGGTCTCCCGGGCAGGCGACATCGCCGTCTCGGAAACCGCTCCCACCGAGCCTCGCGATCAAGGCGGTCGTGCGCTGCGAGACGGTCCAGCGAAGCTATCCGGGTCTGGGCAGCTGGTCGGTTCAGCTTGCAGAGGTCGCCGATTCCGGTCTTGGACCCTTCCTGGCCGACCTGCGGGCGCCCTCAGATGCCATGCCGAGCGGCATCATGTGTCCGGACTTTCGGATCTTGGTGCCGTGGTTCGAGCTTGTCGACTCGGCAGGTGCCCCCATCGACGTGGCGCTCCCGACGGATCAGTGCGGCGCACCGAAGACCGCTGCGATCACGGCACTCCAGGCCTTGCAATTCCGGGTGACCGACGCCGTCCGGGTCGCAGCCAACTGATCGGCGCGCCAGGGCCTCCGCCGTCGGGGGTGCCCGGTAGCCTGCACACGCACCCCGCGAGAAAGCGCAGGATCCACCGCGTGACGGCTTTGACCCAACTGAACGGCCCTGCAGGACGAGGGGGTGCTGCAGGCTCGCTGCTCACCGGCGGGCAAGGCTCCGACTACACGGCACGGCATCTGCTGGTGCTCGAGGGTCTCGAGGCCGTTCGCAAGCGCCCGGGCATGTACATCGGCTCGACCGACAGTCGCGGGCTCATGCATTGCGTGTGGGAGATCATCGACAACTCGGTCGATGAGGCGCTGGTCGGCTACTGCACGAAGATTGACGTCGTGTTGCGCGACGACGGCTCCGTCGAGGTGCGCGACGACGGCCGCGGGATCCCGGTCGACATCGAGCCCAAGACAAAGCTGTCGGGCGTCGAGGTCGTGATGACCAAGCTGCACGCCGGTGGCAAGTTCGGTGGTGGTTCGTACAACGCCACCGGTGGCCTGCATGGCGTCGGTGCGAGCGTCGTCAACGCGTTGTCGGTCCGGCTCGACATCGAGGTCGACCGCGACGGAGCCACGCACGTCATGAGCTTCCGTCGAGGCAAGCCAGGCATCTTCGTCGGTGACGGCGGTGAGGCCAAGTTCTCCGAACGCTCGGGCCTGACCAAGACCAAGCGGATCGCGAAGAAGATCACCGGCACCCGTACCCGGTTCTATCCCGACCGGCAGATCTTCACCAAGGACGCGGCAGTCGAGCTGGCCCCGCTTCTCGAGCGTGCCCGGCAAACCGCGTTCCTGGTTCCGAGCTTGACGATCTCAGTACGCGACGAACGCAGTGCGAAAGGCAACGAGCCAAGCGAGGAGTCATTCCGCTACGCGGGTGGCCTGCGCGACTTCGTCGATTTCCTTGCACCGGACACCGGAATCACCGACACCTTGCGGCTTACGGGTTCGGGGTCATTCGACGAGACAGTGCCGATGCTCGACGACGCAGGGCACATGACCGCGACCGATGTTCAGCGCGACCTCGATGTAGATGTCGCGCTGCGGTGGGGCGTCGGCTACGAGACCATCGCGAAGTCGTTCGTCAACATCATTGCGACGCCTAAGGGCGGCACGCATGTTGCGGGTTTCGAACGTGCGCTGGTCAAGGTCATGAACGAGCAGTTGCGTGCGACGAAGCTGCTTAAGGTCAACGATGACCCCGTCATCAAGGAAGACATCCTCGAGGGGCTCACCGCGGTCGTGACAGTGCGGGTGGCCGAGCCGCAATTCGAGGGCCAGACCAAAGAGGTCCTCGGCACGCCCGCTGCGTCGAAGATCGTCGCCGACGTTGTCGGCCGCGAACTGAAGGCGTTTCTCACTAGTACTAAACGCGGTGACAAGCAGTACGCGCGCGCGTTGCTCGAAAAGGTTGCCGCCGCGTCCAAGACCCGGCTGGCCGCGCGCGCCACCAAAGAGGCGCAGCGTCGCAAGAACGCGCTCGAATCGTCGTCCCTGCCGGCGAAGCTGGCTGATTGCCGTAGCGAGGACGTCGACCGGACCGAACTGTTCATCGTCGAGGGCGACTCGGCTCTCGGCACCGCTAAGCTCGCGCGCAAGAGCGAGTTCCAGGCGCTCCTTCCGATCCGCGGCAAGATCCTCAACGTGCAGCGCGCGGCCGTCGGCGACATGCTGGGCAACGCCGAGTGCGCATCGATCATCCAGGTCATCGGCGCCGGCTCGGGGCGCACATTCGACCTTGACGCCGCGCGTTACGGCAAGGTCATCGTGATGACCGACGCCGACGTCGACGGCGCGCACATCCGTTGCCTGTTGCTGACGTTGTTCTACCGCTACATGCGGCCGCTGCTCGACTCCGGTCGGGTCTTCGCCGCGGTGCCGCCGCTCCACCGCATCGAGGTCGTTGGCGTCAAGGAGCCGGTCTACACCTACAGCGACGCCGAAATGCGCCGCCTGCTGCTCGACCTGGAGAAGAAGGGCAAGAAGTACAAGAACCCACAGCGATACAAGGGCCTCGGAGAGATGGACGCCGATCAGCTGGCGGAGACGACCATGGAACCGGGCCGTCGAGTGTTGAGGCGGATCCGGCTCGAGGACGCCGAAGTCGCCGACAACGTTTTCGAGCTACTGATGGGAAATGACGTCGCGCCACGCAAGGAGTTCATCGTCGACTCCGCCGCGCTTCTCGACCGGGCCCGCATCGACACCTGAGTCCGATCGACACCTGAGGCCCATCGAGTCCTGGGACCTGCGCGTGGCTCTGTGAGGCCATCCTGGCCGCGAGGCGCCGGCCACCACCCCCGTGTGCGGCCGGCAGCCCTGCGGCTCCCACGGCTTAGACGCATCTCGCCGCGTATTGGTTCGCTGGGCGTCGTGGTTCGGTTCAGTCCTGACAACCCGTCAGGCGAGGTGGTTGCCCATGAAGCTGATCTGTGCCGCGGCCACCGATCGCCAGTAGCTGTCGGTGTGGCAGCCCTTGGAGATACCGCCGGCGGGGAGCGGAGACGCGTTCGCTCGGTATCGTCGCGTCTCTCCAGTGAACGCGTCGGTGGCTCCGCACCCGACATATAGCGCGGTCTTGCCGGCGTCGGGCTCGCTCACGAGGTCGCCGTACTTCGCGAAGTCGGCTGCGTCGTCGAACGCGCCGCTCGCGCTCGCGTGATAAGAGGCGAACAGTGCAGGGCTACTGGCAGCGGCCGCAACGACGGTGGTGCGGCCGGAGGCACCACCGCCCGAGAGCATGCCTCGGTTAGCTTCGCGGGCGAAAAGCAGAGCTCCGTACCCACCCATCGACCAGCCGAGCACGCCGAGCGTGTCGGTGCGCAACCCCAGCTTGCCGAGCATCGGAAGAAACTCCTCGGTGACCATGCGCAGCGGGTTGTCGCCGTTGCTGCGTGGATGCCAATAACTGTCCCCGCCATCGACAGCGGCAAGTGCAAACGGTGTGCCGCCCGCTCGCGTGTACGCCGCGAGAAACTGGTGCAGCTTCAATTGAGTGAAACCGCTGGAGTGGTCGTCGCCGCGGCCGTGCAGAATCAGCGTGACCGGCAAGCCCACCGCGGCCGGGTGGCCGGGCGGCAGGGCGAGCGACCAGCCGACGTCACGACCGCGCGCGGACGACGGGAAGCGTCCGCTGGTGATAGCGCCGACTGGACCGGGGGCCGGAACCCCGTCGACGTCACAGGCGCCGGTCAGATCGGCAAGCCGCGTGCGACCGGGCAACACGCCGTCCTCGATTGCGACGACCGCTCCTCCAGCTGCGAGCACCGCGGTACCGAGCGCACCGAGCAGGAAGGTTCGACGCGTTACCATGCGCGGCTCCCGTTCGCAGGCGGTGGGGGTTGTCGGATAGCTGACGTGCGAATAGGTGATTTGGATGGCGGACGTGGTGCGGCACACTGGCGACCATGGCGCGCGACGATCGGGAACTCGGTGACGGGACGCGGGCAATCCATGCGGGGGTGCCCAAGGGCGACGACGGGACGCCGCTGGGCACCAGCCCTGTCTTTGCCTCGACTTACCACCTGACCGGCGAACCCCATGGTCCTTACCAATACGGCAGGCTGACCAATCCGACGTGGAGCGCGTGGGAAGCCGCACTCGGCGAACTCGAAGCGGGCGAGGTGGTGTCGTTCGCGTCGGGGATCGCCGCTGTGTCGGCGGTGCTGCAGTCAACGCTTCGGCCGGGCGACGTTCTCGTGATGGCCGATGACTGCTACTACGCCACTCGTCGCCTCGCGCAGGGGGTTCTCGCCGAGATCGGCGTGGAGGTGCGCCTGGTCCCTTCAGCGGATGTCGGCGCGCATCTCGCCGGGGCGAAGCTGGTGTGGCTGGAGAGCCCGAGCAACCCGAAGCTCGACGTCAGCGACATCGCCGCACTGAGTCAGGCGGCGCACGCGGTTGGGGCAGCGCTCGCCGTCGACAACACCACCGCGACCGCATTGGGGCAGCAGCCGCTCGTTCTCGGCGCTGACTACTCCGTGGCAAGCGACACCAAGGCGTTGGCCGGGCACAGTGACCTGGTTCTCGGGCACGTGGCGTGTCGCGACGCCGGTCGCGCGGACATCATCCGCACGTGGCGATCGAGCACGGGGGGAGTCCCTGGAGTCTTCGAAGCATGGCTGGCCCACCGCTCGCTGATGACCCTCGACCTGCGACTGGCCCGGCAAGGTGCGAACGCTCTCGCTCTCGCCCAGGTACTGGCGACTCACCATGCCGTCGCCTCGGTGCGCTACCCGTGGCTGCCCGGTGACCCGTCCTATGACATTGCCGTTGCTCAGATGCGGCGTCCCGGCGGGCTCGTGTCGTTCACACTGGCTGACGAATCGGTCGCGGAGAAATTCCTTGCAGCGCTGCAGATCGTTGCAGTCGCGACCAGCTTCGGCGGGTTACACAGCACCGCAGAACGCCGAGCGCGATGGGGCGGTGACGACGTGCCGGCTGGTTTCATCAGGTTCAGCTGCGGCGGCGAGGACACCGTCGACTTGATCGCCGATGTGACCCAGGCGCTTGACGCCGCGGGCGCCTCGTAGTCGCGCTTATGCGCCGTCGCCGATGACGATCGTTCGGGCGGCGATCGCCGCGCCGCGCGCGCCCGCCATGTCGAGATCAGGGACCACGGCAAAGTGCGCAACGTCGATCTGTTCGCCGCGCAGGGCGGTGTTCGCGCGCACTCGCGCGAGGAACCATTCGCGAAATTCGGATGTCGTCTCGACCACGCCGCCGCCGACGAAGTAGGCGTTCGGGTCGGTGAAGTTGCTCGCAATCGTGAACAACCTCCCAATGGCCATCGCCTGCTGCTGAAAGATCTCCAGCGCGAGCGGGTCGCCTTGTTCGGCAAGGCCGCGCACCTTGCGGGCCGCCGTTCGGCGGTCGAGATTCGCCAGGGGATGACCCGGGTAGCGAGTCAGCCAGTACGGCAGCAGGTTGTTTTCGATAGCCGACAGCGATGCCACGCTCTCGCCGTCCGCAGAAAAGCCACAGTTGCACGACGGCACAGGCTGGCCCTCGGCGAGCAGCCCTTCCATCGGGATATGCACGTGTCCGAGCTCTCCGGCCATGCCGGCCGCGCCTTTGACCACTCGGCCCGCTTCGACGACACCCCCGCCAAGCCCGGTGCCGACGATCGCGGCGACCGACGAGCGGTGCGGCGCGTCGTCGCCGAAGTATTGGTAGTGCGCGTAGAGCGCAGCGGCGTTGCCGTCGTTGTTATAGACGACAGGCACGCCCGTATATGCCTCGAGCGCGCTGCGGAAATCGAAGCCGTGCCAGCCTGCCTCGGAGAAGTTCGTCGCGCCCTTCGAGGAGATGACGCCGTCGGCGCTGGCCGGGCCCGGGGTGTCGAGTCCGATGGCCCGCACGCTGGATCGTGGGGTGCCGGTGAGGTCGAGGATCGTCTCGAAGCTCGCGGCCAGACTGACCACCGCGATGTCAGGACCGTCGTTGACGCGGCTCGGATTCTCCACGAGCCGGTCGACGAGGAAGTCTCCCGACTCGGTCAAGACGGTCGCGTTGTTGCACGTGCCACCGTTGTCGAGCCCGACGACTACCCACGGTGTTTCCTGCAACTGAGGTGTTTGCAGCAAGTGCGGTGGTTCCAGCAGATCGGGCACGACACCTCCCCGTGAGTGCACGTCCGAGGCAAGCTACGGCCGTGTTGGCTAAAGGGATTCTAACTCCGATAGTGCCGATCGATAGTCAGTTCCCGACAGCCAGCACTGGTGCGGGCAGCGGCGTGCCAGAGCCGTCGCGGCG
>Ga0208220_1001129_pt1 | contig 11342 bp, 11 predicted proteins | sample NGESurdeep092012_9_FD_184484 | JGI IMG/M metagenome (GOLD analysis project Ga0208220, IMG submission 184484) | Arctic peat soil microbial communities from Barrow, Alaska - NGEE Surface sample F53-1 deep-092012 (SPAdes) | ecosystem: Environmental > Terrestrial > Soil > Wetlands > Peat ... | reverse complement strand
GGCCGATCGCGACTTGGCGCTGATGTACCGGCACCAGATCGCCGACAATCGCAATGCCGACCGGGAAGATGCCGCCCGCCAGCATGCCGGCAATGATCCGCATCGCGACGAGCAGCGAAAAGTTGCTGGCGAAAGCGCAGACCAAGGTCGTCACCGCGACGACCATCAGGCTGATATTCATCAAGCGGGTCTTGCCGAAAAAATCGCCGATCGTGCCGAGCGCGGGCTGCATGATGGCGTAGGGAAACGTGAAGGCCGTCGATAACAGCGCCGCGGTTTTCACATCGACGCCGATATCGGCGGCAATGCGCGGAATGACGGGATCGACGGCACGCGAGAACAGCGTCGAGGCGAACACCACCAGACTAACGACTCTCAGGAGGGGCGAAATGGCTAGCCGCCTTTGGCGAGCGCGTCAAACTGCATCAAGCGCTCAAGAAGTGGCGCCAAGTCCTTGAGCGGAATCATATTTGGTCCGTCGGACGGCGCTTTGTCGGGATCCTGATGCGTCTCGATGAACACGCCTGCGACGCCGACTGCCACCGCTGCGCGGGCCAATAGCGGGACGTATTCGCGCTCGCCGCCGGAGGACGTCCCCTGCCCGCCCGGCTGCTGCACCGAATGGGTGGCATCGAAGATCACCGGTGCGCCGATCTTTTGCAGCACCGGCAACGCGCGCATATCGGAGACCAGCGTGTTGTAGCCGAACGAGACACCGCGCTCGGTGACGAGCACATTGGCATTGCCGGCGCCGGTGATCTTGGCGACGACATTGGCCATGTCCCAAGGTGCCAGGAACTGGCCTTTCTTGACGTTGACGGCGCGCCCGGTCTTGGCCGCGGCGATCAACAAATCGGTCTGGCGGCAGAGGAACGCCGGGATCTGCAACACATCGACGACTTCGGCAACCGCCGCGCATTGGTCCGGCTCATGCACGTCGGTGAGCACCGGCACGTCGAGCTTTTCGCGCAGTTCGGCGAAAATCGAAAGCGCCTGGTCGAGACCGATGCCGCGGGCGCTCCCTGAGCTGGTACGGTTCGCCTTGTCGAACGAGGTTTTATAAATAAAGCCAACGCCAAGCTTCGCGGTGATTTCCTTTAAAGCCACCGCCATTTCGAAGGCATGCGCGCGGCTCTCCAGCGCGCAGGGACCTGCGATCAAGGCAAGTGGCAACGCATTGCCGAAACGGGCGTTGCCGACGGTGACGATTACGTTGGGCGTTGCGGTCATGCGCGTTCTCGCGGGCGACCATGATGGCCGCGCCGGGCCGGGTCAACCGGCCGCCTTACTTCGTCGCGGAAAAGGCCGTGGGCCGCAGGAACGAACTGTTGATGTTGGCGATCAGGAGTCCGTCCTTCTCGCTTTCGTCGCGCGCCTTGTGCCATGCCGGGTCGGCCTGGAATGCGTTCCATTTCTTCTCACGGTCGGCAAGAGAGTCCCAGGCCAGCATGTAATGCAGATCGTTGTTGCCGTCGCCGACCAGCACGGTCCAGAAGCCGACTTGTTTGATGCCGTGCTTGTCCCAGATTTTCAAGGTGTCGTTCTCGAACCGCTTGAGCAACGCCGGCAGCTTGCCGGGGATGCAGGAATAGATGCGTAATTCGTAGATCATGAGATTCCTCCGCAAGGCTTAGTCTCAAGGACGCCGATACCCGGCGACGCCGGGTATCACGCAAAAAATCGATAGAGCTTGATATTACACCAGCCGGCTCTGCTCCACCGCCGCCTCGATGAACGACGAGAACAGCGGATGCGGTGCAAAGGGCCGCGATTTCAGTTCGGGATGGAATTGCACGCCGATGAACCAGGGGTGGTCGTCGAACTCGATGATCTCGGGCAGGATTCCATCCGGCGACATGCCGGAGAAACGCATGCCGTGCTGGGCCAGGCGATCCTTGTAGGCGGTGTTGACCTCGTAGCGGTGGCGGTGGCGCTCGGAAATCTCCGTCGCCTGGTAGATATCGGCAACCCGCGAGCCGCGCTGCAGGACCGCGGGATAGGCGCCAAGCCGCATGGTGCCGCCGAGATCGCCCGTTATGCCGCGCTTCTGCAGTTCGTTGCCCTTCATCCACTCGGTCATCAGGCCGACGACCGGCTCGCTGGTGGCGACGAATTCCGTCGAGTTCGCCTGCTCGATGCCGCACAGATTGCGCGCCGCTTCGATGACGGCCATCTGCATGCCGAAGCAGATGCCGAAATACGGCACGTGGCGCTCGCGCGCGAATTGTGCCGCACGGATCTTACCTTCGGCGCCGCGCTGGCCGAAGCCGCCCGGCACCAAAATGCCGTCGACATGTTCGAGGAACGGCGCCGGATCCTCGTTCTCGAACACTTCGCTTTCGATCCAGTCGAGCTTGACCTTCACCTTGTTGGCGATGCCGCCATGCGACAGCGCCTCGATCAGCGATTTATAGGCATCCTTCATGCCGGTATATTTGCCGACGATGGCGATGGTCACATCGCCTTCCGGATTGCGGATGCGTTCGTTGATGAGATTCCAGGTGGCGAGATCCGGTAGCGGCGGGTTTTCGATGTTGAACGCGGCGAGCACTTCGCCGTCGAAACCGCCGGCATGATAAGCCTCCGTGACCGCGTAGATGTTGTCGACGTCGCGGGCCTCGATCACGGCGCTTTCGCGCACATTGCAAAACAGCGCGAGCTTCTTGCGCTCGCTTTCCGGGATCGGCCGGTCGGTGCGGCACAGCAGAATATCCGGCTGGATGCCGATCGCGCGCAATTCACGCACCGAATGCTGGGTCGGTTTGGTCTTGAGTTCACCCGCACTCGGGATGAACGGCATCAGCGTCAAATGGATATAGATCGCATGACCGCGCGGCACGTCGTTGCCGAACTGGCGGATGGCTTCGAAATACGGCAGGCCCTCGATATCGCCCACCGTGCCGCCGATCTCGCACAGCACGAAGTCGAAATCGTCGTTGCCGTCGCGAATGAAATCCTTGATCGCGTTGGTGACGTGCGGAATGACCTGGATGGTGGCGCCGAGATAATCGCCGCGCCGTTCCTTGGTGAGAATGTCCTGATAGATGCGGCCGGTGGTGATGTTGTCCTGGCGTGTCGCCGGACGGCCGGTGAAGCGCTCATAATGGCCGAGATCGAGGTCGGTCTCGGCACCGTCGTCGGTGACGAAAACCTCGCCATGCTGATATGGCGACATCGTGCCCGGATCGACGTTGAGGTAGGGGTCGAGCTTGCGCAGCCGCACTTTATAGCCACGCGCCTGCAACAGCGCACCGAGCGCCGCAGAAGCCAGGCCCTTGCCAAGTGAAGAGACCACGCCGCCGGTGATAAATATGTACCGCGCCATGGGACCTACCGCTTAGCGCCCGTTTCTCGATTCGACGAGCGTTTTTCCGGAATATCTGCCGCGAATATCTGCGCGGGTGAAGGGACGACCAGAACGAATTGGTGAAAATCGCTCAATTGCATACAGTTAGGTTGGAATCCTCACGCGACGCAAGAGATCATCACACTGTGATTACTTTGATCGAAGTCATCCGCTAGTGCGACTCCGGCACCTGCGGACCACTCGGCGCCGCCGGGGCCCGTGCCGCGCCAGGCCCGGCCGGCGCATTCGGGATGCCCTTTTGCAACTGATTGAGCAAGCCTCCGGCGCCTTGGTTCAACGGTGGGGTCGGGCCACCGCCCGGTGCTTCCTGGGTCGCCGGTGCGCCGGTGTTGATGATCGAAGTCGGCTTGCGATCAAAACTCGCCAGCCACGACAGCGTCAGGCTGGTGACGAAGAAGCCCGCGGCTAGCAACGCCGTGGCGCGCGACAATGCGTTCGCCGTGCCGCGACCGGTCATGAAGCCGCTGGTCGAACTGACCAGCCCGCCACCCTCGGATTTTTGCAACAGCACGACGCCAATCAGGGCAAGGACGAGCATGAGATGAATGACAATAATGACAGTAAGCATCAGTGATATCCGCCTGGAATCCGCTTTGGGCCAAGGTGGGGAAAGGGGGAAAAGCCATCCCCCCGATGCCCGTGCCTCGATATAGGAAGTAGGGGCGTCTCTACACGATCCGCGGCGGCATTTCTATGGCCGTCGGGGCGCGGTTGGGCGGCCCGGTTTAGGTGTAGCCCAGGCTATTTGTAGTCCTTCAGATAGGCGATGACGTCGTCGATGTCCTTGGGATCGCTTAAACCCCCGAAAGGCATGCGATTGCCTTTCACCTTGGCCTGCGGGTCCTTGATGTAATCGCGCAAATTCGCCCCGTCCCAGGTGAGGTTGGCGCGGCTCATGGCGTTCGAGTAGCGAAAGTCGTCGAGCGAGCCCGATTTGCGCCCGTAGACGCCACGCAATGTCGGTCCGATCGCATCGGGCTTATCGCTGTGACAGGCGGCGCAGGTCTGGAAAACGATCTTGCCATGAGCCGCGTCGCCACCGGCATCGGCGGCCTGCGCCGCGGTCGCGGCCAGTATCAGCAGGCCCGCGCTGCACGCGGCAACGACCCTAACCCCGGGCCACAGGCCCGTTACACGCTTTCGCATCGTCCCTCCCCCTATTGTCCTTCGCGCGCCCTTTCGCGGCTCACGCGTGAACCAGCGGCCCTGGATTTTTGAGGTAACTTCCGGTGATGGCGCGCGCCGACCAATAGGCCAGCGCGCCGACCGTGCCGGTCGGATTATAGCCGTGCTGCTGTGGGAACACCGAAGCGCCCTGAATGAACAGGTTATGGGCGTCCCAGGCCTGCAGATAGCGGTTGACCACACTGGTCTTCGGATCTGCTCCCATCATCGTGCCGCCGGTATTATGGGTCGATTGATAGGGCACGATGGTGAAGTTACGCGGCCGCGGATGCATGTCGTAGTGGGTCGGGTTCATCGCCTTGATGATCCCTTCCAACTTATCCAGGAGGTAATGCGACATTTTGTGTTCGTTGTCGGGCGCGTTGTAGGTCAGCCTGATCAGCGGCCGCCCGAGCGCATCTTTGTAGGTCGGATCGAGATCCATGTAATTGTCGCGATTGGCATAGACCGAGCCTTGCGTGTTGAAACGCGTGGCGTGGTGGTACCACTTCACCGTCGCTCGCTTCCACTCCGAGCCCCATTCGGGCGTGCCATGCGGCACGGTGCGGCCGGCGATCGGCGGCGCGCTTGCCGTGCTGCAGGCGATATAGCCGCCGCCGAAGAAACCCAAGCCGCCGTGATCGAAATTCTCGCCGTTGAAATCGTCGATGACGACACCCATTCCGGCCGAGCCCCAATAGGGATTGATCTCCTTGTCCTCGAAGAAGGCACTGGCGCCGGCTTCGAATTGATAGGCGTAGTTCTTGCCGACGAGACCCTTGCCGGTGGCGTGGTCGTAGGGCTCGCCGATGCCGGCGAGCAGCAACTGCTGTACGTTGCCGAAAACGAACGACGACAGAATAACGATGCCGGCCGGCTGTTCGTACTCTTCGCCATTGCGCAAGTCGGTATAGGTGACGCTCGTCACGCGTTTTGCGGCCTTGTCGTAATTGAGTTTGGTGACGAAGCAGCGCGGGCGCAGTTCGAACTTGGGATCGAGCCGCAAGGTCGGCAGCAGCGTCGAATTGGCCGAGGCCTTGGCATTGGTTTCGCAGGCGATGCGGTTGCAGTAGCCGCAATATTCGCAGGCGCCGAGCGTCACGCCTTCGGCGTTGACGTAAGGCGAACTGGCGATCGCCACCGGCGCCGGGAACGGATGATAGCCGAGACTCTTCGCTGCCGCGCCATACATCAAAGCGGCGTTGCTCGATTTGATCGGCGCATTCGGATATTCGTTGCTGCGCGGTCCTTCGAATATATTGCCGCCGTCGACCTTCTTGCCGCGCAGATTGCCGGTCTGTCCCGACACGCCGCAAATCTTGTCGAAGAGGTCATAGGACGATTCAAGCTCGTCATAGCTGACCGGCCAGTCCTGGATCGTCATGTCGTCCGGGATCGACTTCACGCCATAGCGTTCGGTGAGCGTAGAGCGGATGCGGAAGTCGGACGGCAAAAAACGCCAGTGCAAGGCGCCCCAATGGATGCCAGAGCCGCCGACGCCTTCGCCCGGCAGAAACGCGCCGATGCGGCGGATCGGCAGCGCCTGATCGTTCGGAAAATTGCGGAAGGTCAGCGTGTCGATCGAATTGTCCATCATCAATTCGAGGCGTTGCGCATAGCGCACTTCGTCGCGGACCGTCGGCAGGATGAAATCCTCACCCGGGACGCGGTCGGGACCTCGCTCAAGGGAAACGACGCTCAGTCCGGCTTTGGTCAATTCGCGCGCCATGATCGCGCCGGTCCAACCGAGGCCAACCGTGAGCGCATCGACCTCTTTTAATCGCGTCACCATGTCAGCCTCCGCTTAAGAGAAATCGGCGATGGATTGCGGCTCGGCGACGTAACGCTTGTCGCGATACTCGTCGATCAAATTGGCGTAGGTCGCCGGCAAGCCGGGAAAGCCGAGCATCCGCCAGGACACTTTGTTTCGATTGCCGCCATAGATCGGGTCGGCGAAAAAGCCCTCCATGGTGAGGCTGAGCAGGCGGGAGAAAAACGCCTTGGCATTGAAGTTGGCGAATTCGGCCTTGCCCTCCTCCATGGCCTTGAACGCCTCGACGCGCTTGTCGGCATCGAGCCGGTCGAAGTCGCGGCCGTAGGTTTTGCGCGACCAGGCATTGGCGGCGGCAATACCGGCAGCGAAATATTCGGCGGGTGTCAGCGCCAATTGGTAGCCCTGTTCCGGCTTGCCTTTGAAATACGGCCCGGCGCGATAGGTTTTGGCACCGCCGCCCCAGGCACTGGCGAGCTGCCGGTCGATATAGACCGCGCAACCGCAATCGCTGCCGGACGGCGACAATTCGTCGGCCGGAATAAGCGTATCGACCGCCGCTACGATGAAGGCGTGCTCGGTTTCGTTGAGGATCAGAAGCGGCTCGGCCTGCGGCGCAGCGGCGGCGGCAATCGTTGGCGGCGGTGCCGCCACTTGCGGATCGGCGGCGGCCGGTTGCGTCAGGCCGGTTGCCACCGCCGTACCAGCAAGCCCAGCGCCCAGGAGAAATTTGCGGCGCGGAATCGTTTCGCCGGGAATCGTTTCGCGTGGATTCGTATCGTCCGTCATCGCGCCCTCCCCGAGCCAGCGCAATTCGCGCGGCATTTATCGTTCTTTAGAGTGAGAATAGACCTAATCGGCGCGGCGCGGAAAGAGCGTTTCGGCGGCCGTGCAACATTGCCGTCGCTGCTCGGGCATTTGCATGCCTGCCATCCGCTGTCTGCAGGGTTGATCCGCGTTGTCCTTCTGCCTTCTGCCAATGGAGGAAGCGATGGACCTGGAAATGCGTAAGCGCATCCACAAATTCGGCCGCGGGAATTCGTCTCAACTTGAATTCAACAATGCGGTGGATGCCACCGGCTTCTGGTTCGCAACGGTCGTGGCCCTTGCCGTTCTGGCTGCCGTGGTGATTGTTTATCGCACCGCCAATGCCGACATCCGCACGGCGTCGAACGACGTCATGCCCGCCGCCGCGTACACGGACCCGATAGCTTCGCCGGTGATCCTGTTGCAGTGAAGCGCGGGTTGGGGCGCGAAGCGCCCGCCTCAACCTGGCTCCATTCCCTTCGCCTTTAGAACCGGAGCCGCAGCCGGAGTGGTGAGAAACTTGATGAACGCATCGGCGGCTGCGGTTTCCTTACTCGCAGCCGCCACTCCCGCGGTCAGAACCAGGTAAGATTGAATGTCAGCCGGCAGCGGCCCCGCGAGATCGGCACCAGGCGTCGGCAGGATTTCGCTTACCGGACTCAGTCCAATTTCGGCTTCGCCCTTGGCGACAGCCTCGGGCGCCCCGCCTTGCAACAGCTTGATCTTGGGCGCCAAGGCCTCGGCGATACCCAGTTTGTTGAACAATGCCTCGAAGCCGGCACGGCTTGCACCCTGGCCGTTGAAGCCAATCGATTTTGCACTCAACAGTGCCTGCTTGAAAGCTTCAACCGTGCTGACATCAGGCTTTGGCTCGCCGTGACGAACTGAAACGCCCATGCCGGCGCGCGCGACGGTGCTGCGGGGCGCTCCGGTGGTTTTGCCCTCCGCGGCAAGCGCGTCGTTGACGGCCAAGGTGAGCACGGCAACGTCGAATGCCGCGCCCTGTTCGATTTGAGTCTTCAAGGCCGCAGTCGGTGCGAATGTAAAGACGATCTTGTTTTCCGTCGCTTTCTCGAACTGCGGGCCGAGCTCCTCGAGCACGCCCTTGAACGCGGTCGTGCTCAATACTTTCAGGTCGGCCGCTTGCGCGTGAGCCGCCAATAGCGGCACGCTCAGCCCGACGAGCGCAGCAATCGCGCGATGAGTTTTCACGATGTCCTCCCACTCCGCCATTTCTTGGTTTCGGCGGTTGTCCGAGGTTAGCGATAAATGTCGGCGATCGCCAGAAATTCGTCGGCGTGGAGGCTGGCGCCACCGACCAATGCGCCGTCGACGTTTTCAACCGCGAGTAATTCCTTCGCGTTGCCCGCTTTCACCGAACCGCCATAAAGGATGCGGACGCGCTCCCCCGCTGCCGCAAAGCGCGATGTAAGCCACCGGCGAATGAAACCGTGCATGTCGCCGACATCACCTGGTGTCGGCGTGAGCCCGGTGCCGATCGCCCAGACCGGTTCATAGGCGATGACGACGGTGTCCGCACTGTCGGCGAGCGCCCCCCCCAATTGCCTTCGCACGACGTCGGGGGCGTGCCCGCTGTCACGCTCGGCGCGCGTCTCGCCGACGCAGATAATGGCGACGAGGCCGGCACGACGCGCCGCAAGCGCCTTGGCGCGCACCACGGCATCGGTCTCGCCATGATCCCGGCGGCGCTCGGAATGGCCGACAATGACCGCGGCCGCACCGGCGTCGGCCAGCATTTCGGCTGCGATATCACCGGTATGCGCACCGAACGGTTCAGCGTGGCAGTCCTGGCCGCCGATCGCGACGGGCGAACCCCGCGCCGCCGCGGCGAAGCTCGCGATCAGCGTTGCCGGCGGACAGACCATCACGTCGACATTGGCGGACCTTTGGCCAAGCGTCCGCGCCCCGGCGATGATTTTTTCCAATTCGCCGATCGAGCTTTGCAGCCCGTTCATTTTCCAATTGCCTGCGACCAGCGGACGGGGCGCCATTATTAGTTCTCAGAGACGTCGGCGTTAAAATCTTTGACAAATAGCTGTTAGCAGACCATCTGCACGCGGCAAATCCCCCGGTAAGTGCTCGTTTGGCTGGGCGGCAGCCGATGTCATTGGTCCGTCAGAACACTTTCGACGAAGTTTTGCGGATCGGCGCAAAACTCGCGCATCAGCCGATAGTGATCCGTCTCCTCGATGGCAATCGGATCGAGCCCATATTTGGACAGTCGCAGCAATTCAGCGGCGGGATAAGCCATCAGCATCGGTGAATGGGTCGCCATGATGACCTGGCAGATGCCTGACTTTTCCATGCGGCGAAGAAGCTTGAGGAATTCAATTTGCCGCGCCGGTGACAACGCCGATTCCGGCTCGTCGAAGATGAAAATGCCCTGCCGATTACAGCGCTCTTCAAAGAACCGCAGGAATCCTTCGCCATGAGAATGAGATAGGTAATCCGGCGGCGGTCCGCTGAGCGGTTCCAGAGCGGCCTCATCAAGGTAGCGCGCGACAGAAAAGAAACTCTCGGCGCGAAAGAACCATCCATTCGTGATCTTCGGCAGCCATGAGGCGCGAAGCGCACGCGAAAGCTGTCCGCCCATGACCTCGACCGCCCGCGAATGATCGACTGGCCGGTAGCCTTTTCCGCCGCCTGCTTCGTCGTATCCGGCCAGAACGGCGATCCCCTCCAGCAGCGTCGATTTCCCGGTGCCATTCTCGCCCACGATGATCGTAATCGGCCGCTCGAATTCGAGTTCGAATCCGTCACGGAGAAGCGGCAGACAAAACGGATAGGCCTGAGCGTCGGTGATCCGGGTTTGGTCAAGCCATATCCGCTTGAGGTACGGCGCCGGCAGTCTGATGGGGCGGCCCTTCATGCCGGCACATTAGCTTTCCGGCGCGGTTCGTGCGACCGGAGATTGCACCGATAGTCTGCTCTATTGGGATGCGACAAAGCGCCGTTAAAAGACCGATTGCGCGCTCGAAAGGGGCGTTTTACCTGTAAAACCCGTCGGTTGCGGCGCAACCAAGCGCTCCTTATAGTGCGCCGCCTTAACCGCACCGAAATCGCCACCACTTCAACGCGTTGGACATATGCTTCGAGGTATCCGCAAGGCCTCCGAAAATTGGATGGGCCGCGCCGTCATGGGCGTGGTGATGACGTTGCTCGCCGGCAGCTTCGCGGTCTGGGGCATCAATGACATTTTCAGCGGCTTCGGCCGCTCGACGCTGGCCAAGATCGGCGGCACCGAAATCCCGATCGAACAGTTCCGCCAGACCTATAATGATCGTTTGCAGCAGATTGACCGGGAATTGGGCCATCCGCTGCCGCCGGATCAGGCGACCGCGCTTGGCCTCGACCGGCAAGTTCTCGGCCAAATGATCGGCCAGGCCGGGCTCGACCAACGCGCGCGCCAGATGGGCCTCGGCATATCCGACGCCGAAATCGCACGGCACATCACGACCGATCCGAATCTGCAGACCGTGAACGGTCAATTCGACCGCCAGCGCTTCCTCGATGTCTTGCGCAATATGGGATATAGCGAGAAGCGCTTCGTCGCCGAGCAGCGACAAACCGTATTGCGCCGGCAGATCATCGATAGCGTCTCCGGCGACATGACTCCGCCCAAGGCCTGGCTCGACGCCATCAATCAGTTCCAGAACGAACAGCGCAGCATCGAATATCTGGCGCTCGGGCCGGCCCAAGCCGGCGACATTCCGCAACCGACGGCCGATCAGCTCAGCAAATATTTCGACGAGCACAAGTTCCAGTTCCGTGCGCCGGAGTATCGCAAGATCGACGTGATCACCGCAACGCCGGCGGAGCTGGCGAAATGGATGGAAATCTCCGACGACGACATCAAGCACGCCTACGATGAGCGCCACGCAAGCTTCGTCACGCCGGAGCAGCGGCATGTCGAGCAGATTGTGTTTCCGACCATGGCGGACGCCCAGGCCGGCGCCGACCGGCTCAAGGACGGCACGACTTTTACCGCTCTCGCCGCCGAACGCGGCATCAAGGAACAGGACATCGACCTCGGCACTGTGACGAAGAAGGGGATGGTCGATCCGGCCGTGGCCGAGGCCGCTTTCGCGCTCAAGGAGGGCGAAGTGAGCGCGCCGGTGGCCGGCCAGTTCGGCGCGGTCATCGTCACCGTGCTCAAGATCGTACCCGAGGTGACGAAGACGCTCGCCGAAGTCACGCCGCAATTGCGTAACG
>Ga0208220_1001128_pt1 | contig 11344 bp, 11 predicted proteins | sample NGESurdeep092012_9_FD_184484 | JGI IMG/M metagenome (GOLD analysis project Ga0208220, IMG submission 184484) | Arctic peat soil microbial communities from Barrow, Alaska - NGEE Surface sample F53-1 deep-092012 (SPAdes) | ecosystem: Environmental > Terrestrial > Soil > Wetlands > Peat ... | reverse complement strand
CGGACAGCCGCGTTGAGTTGTCGTTCGACGTCGCCACCAGTCCGTCCATCCCGCCGTTTCTGCGCGAGCGCGCAATCTCGCGACTCGGCGAGCGGCTCACCGACGGCGTCCTCGTGGTCGCGGCCTCCGAACATCGCTCGCAACTACGCAATCGCGAAGCGGCCGCGGCTCGTCTCGTGTCGTTACTACGCGGCGCAGTGGCACCTCCCCCGCGCACCCGTCGTCCGACCGTGCCATCGCGTGGCGCGATCGAGCGCAGGCTCACCGACAAGAAGGCGAACGCTAAACGCAAAGCCGACCGCAGAACCCCGCCCGACTGGTGAGCCGCTAGGGGCCGGGAGTGCGCGGGGTCGAGGCCTTGGTGGCATCGGCTGGCTGGTCGTCGAAGTTGATCTTGTCGACCTTCTTCAGGTGTTTGGCCATCGAACGCAGCAAGAATACGACCGCGACCGCGAGCACCAAAAACACCAGCAAGCCCAGTGAGCCGTTGGCGTTCTTCGCCGTGGTGTCGGCGGCAGCGGCCGTCACCGCGTGGAGTGCGAGACCGGTCATGTTCGGGCGTCCTCACGCAGACCCGCAAACAGGTCGTCTTCGGGGATCGTCGAGTTGACCAGGGACCGCGCCAACTCGTAGTCCTCAGTGGGCCACGCTTCTTGCTGGATGTCGAGAGGGACGTCGAACCAAGGTCCGAACGGATCGACCTGTGTCGCGTGTGCCAGCAGTGCCTTCGTACGGGTCTCGTACCACGGCGCGGTCGGCACCCGAGTCGTGATCCGGTTCTGGTCTTCCTCTTTCACGACCCACTCGGCCAGCCGCTCGGCATAAGGCGACTCGAGCCCGCGAGCCACCATCGCATCGTGCATGGCTTGGATTCGCTCGAGGTGGAAAGTCCAGTGGTAGTAGAGCTTCAGCGGCTGCCATGGGTCGCCAGTGCCGGGGTAACGGTCGGGATCACCGGCGGCGTCGAACGCCTCGACAGTCACGTTGTGACACATGACGTGGTCGGGGTGCGGATAGCCGCCTCGCTCGTCGTAGGTGATCACGACGTGCGGTCGCTCGCGCCTGATCAACTCGACCAGCGGCGCGGACGCGACCTCGAGCGGCTGGAGCGCGAAGCAGCCTTCGGGCAACGGGGGTAGCGGGTCGCCCTCGGGCAGCCCTGAATCGACGAAGCCGAGCCAGACATGGCGGACGCCGAGGATGCGCACCGCCTCTGCCATCTCGGCCCGGCGCACATTCGGCAGATCATCGACGACCTCGGGACGGTCCATCGCGGGATTCAAGATCGAGCCGCGCTCGCCGCCGGTCAGCGTCACGACCAGGACGTCGACGCCCTCGGCCGCGTAACGCGCCATCGTCGCGGCGCCCTTGCTGGACTCGTCGTCCGGATGGGCGTGCACGGCCATCAGCCGCAGTCGTTCTGTCACGTTAGGTCCAGTCCCGTTCGTACTCATGGACTCTCATTCTCCTGGCTAGCGGAGACGGGCGCAGCGGTGGGTCGGACGGCGGTTGTAACCTGGCATACACACCGACGCGCGTCTCGCCGACAGTTGCTTGTCACCTCAGAGGGAGCTCCGTGGCTCAGACCACCCCGATCACCTGGCTTACCCGCGAGGCCTACGACCGGCTGACCGCCGAGTACGACAACCTCACCGGACCGGCGAGGATCGAGATCGCACGCAAGATCCAGGCCGCGCGCGAAGAGGGCGACCTCAAGGAGAACGGCGGCTACCACGCCGCGAAAGAAGAGCAAGGCAAGATGGAAGCCCGCATCCGGCAGCTGCGGCAGCTCCTCGATAACGCCAAAGTCGGAGCAGGACCAGCGGACGACGGCAAGGTCGGCCCGGGCATGGTCATCACCGTTCGTTATGAGGGGGACGACGACACGTTGACCTTCTTGTTGGGCTCGCGTGAAGACGCCGGTGGCGCAGTGGACGTCTACTCCCCGAGTTCGCCGCTCGGAGCTGCGCTGCTCGGCAAGACCGCCGGCGACACGGCGTCCTACTCGCTGCCGAACGGCACGAAGCTGTCCGTCGAGATCATCGAAGCGAAGCCCTACACCGGCTAGCGAGCGGCTGCGGCGCGGTACTTGCGCACCGACAGCGGAACGAAGACCACCAACAGCAGCACGCTCCACCCGATCGCCGTGATCTGCGGATGCTGCATTGGCCATGCATCTGGGCGCGCTAGCGAGCCGTTATTGCCGAACAGTTCACGGGCGGACGCGACAACGGCACTCACGGGATTCCAGTTCGCCACCGGCTGGAGCCAGCCCGGCAGCGACTGCGACGTGACGAACGCATTCGAGAGGAACGTCAGCGGAAACATCCAGATGAAACCGGCGCTTTGCGCAACCTCGACGCTCCTTACGGACAACCCGATCGTCGCCGAAACCCAGGACATCGAGTACGCAAAGAGAAAGATGATGAGGTACGCCGCGATCGCCCGGCTCGCCCCGCGCTCGATGCGCCAGCCGACGAGCAGACCGCATGCCGACATCACCACCATCACGATGCAGTTGTTGACCAGATCGGAAAGCGTCCGGCCGAACAGCACTGCCGACCGCGCCATCGGCAGTGATCTGAACCGGTCGATGATTCCTTTCTGAAGGTCATCGGCCAAACCGATCGCCGTGATGCCCGCGCCGAAGGTCACCGTCTGGGTGAAGATGCCAGCCATCAAGTACGAGCGGTAGGTCACGCCGGGTACCGGAATCGCGCCACCGAAGACGTACGCGAACAGCAGCACGAACATGATCGGCTGGACCGTCGTGAAGATCAGCAGGTCGGGGATGCGCTTGACCTTGATGAGGTTGCGCTTCGCTATCACCAGGCCGTCGGCGGTCGCTTGCGTCAACACGCTCATGACTGCTTCTCCTTGCGGCCCTTACGGCCTGATTTCGCAACGGGTACAGCAGGATCGGCTGCGTCTTCGGCGGCGTGGCCCGTCAGAGACAAGAACACATCGTCAAGAGTTGGACGCCGGATTGCGACGTCCTTCACGACCACTCCCGCCGTATCGAGCTGGCGTAGGGCATCGATCAGCACGGCGGATCCGCCCTGCACGGCGATCGATGCTGCCCTAGTGGCCTGGTCGATGGTGGGGTCGCCGAGCCCTACCCTGCGCAGGACCTGTTCGGTGGCCGGCAACTCCGACGCGTTCGACACGGTCAACTCAAGACGCTCGCCGCCGATCTGCGACTTGAGTTCGTCGGCAGTGCCGCGAGCGATCACCTTGCCGTGGTCGATCACGACGATCGACTGCGCGAGCCGATCAGCTTCTTCCAGGTACTGGGTGGTCAGCAGCAACGTGGTGCCGCCGTCGACGAGCTCCTCGATGACGTCCCACATGCCAAGGCGGCCGCGCGGGTCGAGACCCGTCGTCGGTTCGTCGAGGAACAGCACCCGCGGCCGCGCGACCAGACTGCCGGCAAGGTCGAGGCGCCGCCGCATGCCCCCGGAGTACGTCTTCACGACGCGATTCGCGGCGTCAACAAGATCGAAGCGCTCGAGCAGCTCATCGGCTCGCGCGACAGAGACGGCTTTGCCGAGGTGGTACAGGCGGCCCACCATGTCGAGGTTCTCGCGACCGGTCAGGTTCTCGTCGACCGCCGCGTACTGGCCCGAGACACCGATCGTGCGGCGAACAGCATCGGCATCGCGCACGACGTCGAGGCCCGCCACGGTGGCAGTTCCGGAGTCCGGCCTGAGAAGGGTCGTGAACACCCGCACCGCGGTCGTCTTGCCGGCGCCGTTTGGCCCGAGCAGGCCGAGCACGGTGCCCTCCTCGACGCGCAAATCAATGCCGTCGAGCGCGCGGACCGAGCCGTAGTGCTTGACCAGACCCTCGGCCACGATCGCGCCGCCCGTCGACCGAGGAGCGCGCGAAGGTGCTTGAACATCGACCATGTGAAGAGAGACTCCCTCGAGTCGCCGAAATCATCGGTTCGTTCACAACCGGCAGCAGGAGCTGCGTTCCGGAACAAGCAGGCGTTAGCGAACCAGGCAACACGGCAGGCTATCGACCCGCTGCGCGGGAGCGTCAAGTTACTTAAATCATCAACCTCAGCGACCAACCAAGCGGTCGAGCACGATGAGAACAGCTGCTGCCAGCAGCCCGTACTCGACGAGGATCAGGCGCGCAGGTGAAGAGTTCAGTCGACGCGCCGCGGCCGAGATCCCCGAGGGGCTGATCACGTAGAGCGCGACTTCCGGGCTGATGTAGCTGATACGGGGCGCGAACCCTCCGTACCAGCCACCCCCCATGATGTCGTGCTGAACGCGCGCGGCCACAACAACGGCGAACGCGAAGCCCACGAACACGCACAAGAGCGCGAGCAATCCAATGGAGATGCCGCCCACGTGCGACAGGTGATGGCCGATGGGCGTGGCGCCTAGCGAAAGGGTAAAAATGCCCAACACTGCCAGCACGTGCGCACCGAGCAGGGATAGCGCACGAGCCCGTGTCGGAAACGCGTCGCCGGAGTTCGACGGCGCGAAAGCCGGTCGCGCTTTGTCCCGCTCGGTCAATGCCGCAAGTACCGACACCGACGCAGCCGGGGGGACCGGCGCAACCCACCCGGATGGCGCGGTAACGACGACGCGGAGATCGGGCTGCGCAACGACGCGGAGATCGGGCTGCGCAACGAGGTGCAGGTCGGGCTGCGAAACAAGGTGCAGGTCGGGCTGCGAAACAAGGTGTAGGTCGGGCTGAGTCACAACGAGGTCGCCCGGGTCGGGCGCCAACCGCGGGGCGGCTGCAAAGGGCTGCGCGGCCGTAATGGACTGGGCGGCTGCAAAGTGCGGGGCGGCCACAAAGGGCCGCGCGGCCGCGATGGACTGGGCGGCTGCAAAGTGCGGGGCGACCACAAAGGGCTGCGCGGCCGTAATGGACTGGGCCGCAAAATGACCGCCTTGGCTGGATCCGAAACGCGGGGCGGGTGCGAAGCGCGAGTGGGCCGCAAAGCGCGGATCCGGCGCCGCTGCAAAGCGCGCAGCGACCCGAGGTCCGCCTGAGTGACGGCTTCGGCCACTGTTGCTGCCGCGGCTGTTGCTGCCGTGACTGTTGCCAGCCCTGCCGCTCCCGCGGCTGCGCAGCACCAACGCGGTGCCGAGCAAGACCAGCAACGCGGCCGACAAGAGGGGCACGAGGGGCAATGGCGTCACGTGCGAAAGGGCGAGGTGCACGGCATCCGACTTTCGGGGGGACGGCTGACCAAGCACGCAGGATCGAGCGCTCAGTTAGTTGTTTCGACCCCACCGGATGGCGACCTTGAGCTTTCGCTTTGCGTCACCCGGGTGAACTTCGCTAGGTGAACTCGAGGCGGTAGCCGCGCGACCGGAGCATCTCCACGACCTCGTCGGAGTGCGTCGGGCCCCTCGTTTCGACCTGCAGTGCCACGGCGACCTCATCGAGGCGCAGCGTCGGCGCGGTGCGCTGGTGCACCACATCAAGCACGTTGCCGCCCGCCGCCGCGAGCGCCTGCAACAAGGCCGCCAGCGCGCCCGGCCGGTCGCTGATCGTCACCTGGAACGACAAGTAGCGGCCTGCGGCGGCGAGGCCGTGCCGCAGCACGCCCATCAGCAACACGGGGTCGACGTTGCCGCCGGACAGCACAGCAACAACCGGCGGCTCGAACATCTCAGGGGCGTCGATGATCGCGGCGACCGCGGCGACTCCGGCCGGTTCGACGACCAGCTTGGCGCGTTCGAGACAAAACAAGAGAGCCCGCGACAGCGAGTCCTCGGACACCGTCACCACCCGGTCGACGTAGTCGCGGACCAGCTCGAACGTCAACTCACCAGGACACCCGACCGCGATGCCGTCAGCGATCGTCGACATGCTCGCGAGCCTGGTCGGCGTCCCGGCCTTTAGCGAACCTGGGAACGCGGCCGCACCTTGGGCTTGCACCGCGACGACGGTGATGTCGGGCCGCAGTGCTTGGACGACGACCGCAAGACCCGCGGTCAACCCGCCACCGCCGGTGCTGACGACGATGGTTCGCGCATCGGGGCATTGCTCGAGGATCTCCAGCCCCACAGTCGCCTGGCCGGCCACGATGTCGGCGTGATCGAACGGGTGAATCAGCATGGCGCCGGTGGCGGCCGCGAACGAGATGGCCTCGGCGAGCGCCTCATCAAGGGTGTGGCCGAAGAACCGCACATCGGCGCCGTACTTGCGGGTTGCCTCGACCTTCGGCAGCGGAGCACCTTCGGGCATGAACACCGTCGACTTGGCGCCGAGCAACGAAGAGGCGAGCGCAACACCCTGCGCATGATTGCCGGCGCTCGCCGCGACGACACCGCGCGCCCTCTCCTCGTCCGTCAATCGCGCAATACGAACGTAGGCGCCGCGAATCTTGAACGATCCGGCGCGCTGCAAGTTCTCGCATTTCAATCGGACGTCGCCACCGACCAATTCGGCAAGCCCGCGCGACGACTCGATCGGCGTGCGACGTGCGACCCCTGCCAGGAGCACCGCAGCCGCGCGCGCGTCGGCCAGCCACTCCTGCGGGTCGCGCGGCACGGCGGTGGTCATGCCCGAAGTCTCGCACCGATCCCGTTGGGAAAGATTAAGGCGGATAAAGATTCGCCCACCCGAGTCGGTTTCAGCGTGCCGATCCGGTGCAGGATGAACAGATGCGCACCCAACTCGCTCCGGGCACGGCTGACCACGTCGTCGAAGGCATCCGGATTCGGGTCAAGACCTACGGCGGACCGGGCGACGGCCTCGACAACTCACCGGCGGTGCTGCTGCTGCATGGCTTCCCGACGTCGTCACAGCTGTGGCGCCAGGTCGGGCCAGAGATGTGCGCAGGCACCGACGACGACCTCTTCGTCCTTGCGCCCGACCTCGTGCAACTCGGTGAGTCGGAGCGAACCGGTTCGCGCATCGACCTGGCGACGCAGGCTCGGCTGCTGCTGGGCATGCTCGATGCACACGACGTCGACAAGGTCATCGTCGCCGGGCACGGACTCGGCGGTGCAGTCGCCGTCCACCTTGCGGCACTTGACGCGAGTCGGGTCGCGGGCCTCGCGTTGCTCGACTCGCCACTGCACGCCGACGCGTGGCCGGTCGCGGGCGCGTTGCCGATGCTGATTCCGGGCGTGCGCGCTATTTGCGGACGCGCGCTTCCCGTCGTCCCGTGGCTTGCTGAACGAGTGCTTGCCACGTTGGTCGGCAGTGGCAGTGACGCGACCGGTGTGCGGCCGCTCGACCGTTACGTGGAGGAGTTGCGCAAGCCCGGCGCTGCTCGCGGGCTGGTGCACTTCGCGACCGCGGTCGACCCGGTCGCGATCGAGGCCGCGTGGCATATCGTCCGCGCGTCGCCACCACCGACGCTCATCATGTGGGGCGCCGACGATCGCGTGCACAACATCACCTACGGACGGCGAGTGGCTGGCGAAATTCCGAGTGCTGCGTGGGTTCCGGTGGCTGGTGCAGGGCACCTGCTCCCTGAAGAACGACCGGAACGTGTGGCCGAAGAACTCGTCGCATTCCACGCCGAGATCGCCGGCGACTAACCACAGGAGATACACGTGACGGACGAAGACCCAATCTCGTACATGGCCCTGCAGCCTGGCACCGAAGTATGCACGGTCGACGGCACCACCATCGGCACGGTCGAGCACGTTCTGCAGGAGCCGGATCTCGACCTGTTCGACGGCATCGTGGTCGCGGTGCCGCGCGGCATTCGATTCATCGACCGCGACAGCATCACCTCGATCACGACGTTGCAAGTGAAGACAAGCCTCACCGTCTCAGACGCCGCGCAGCTGCCCGAGCCCGAGGGCAATCCGGTCTACCACGTGAACGCGCTGCAAGATGTCGGGCCGAAGTTGACAGCCCGCCTCGGCCGGATGTTCCGCCGCGAGCACTGGATCAAGGACGAGTAGCGGCTAGTCAGTCGCCTAACTGCCGCGTGCCCAGGCGAGCAAGTCGTCGGCGTCCATCGTGTTGACGACCGTCGCGGCGTCGACGCCGCCCTCCTCCGCTCGGGCGCACCCATAGATCTGCCAGTCGAGCTGCCCAGGCGCGTGCGCGTCGGTGTCGATGGAGAATCTGCAACCGATCTCGACCGCGAGGCTCAACAACCGTCGGGGCGGATCGAGCCGTTCCGGCCTGCTGTTGATCTCGACCGCGACGTCGTGTTCTTTGCACGCAGCAAAGATTTTGTCGGCGTCGAACTGTGATTCGGGCCGCGACTTCCCGCCGTCCCGCCCTATGAGTAACCGACCGGTGCAATGCCCGAGCACATCGACAAGCGGATTGCGGACGGCGGCGAGCATCCGTCGCGTCATGGCGATGCGGTCCATCTTGAGTTTCGAGTGCACGCTTGCGACCACGATGTCGAGTCGGTCGAGCAACTCGGGCTCCTGGTCAAGCGAACCGTCGTCGAGGATGTCGCACTCGATGCCGGTCAGGATCCGAAACGGCGCGAGCTTCTCGTTCAGCTCGGCAACGACGCGCAGCTGATCGCGCAGTCGCTCGACCGTGAGCCCGTTCGCTACCGTGAGCCGCGGCGAGTGGTCAGTCAGCGCGATGTAACTGTGCGGACCGCTCGCCAAATCCCTTGCTGCTAAAGCCATTTCCTCGATCGGACTGCCGCCGTCACTCCAGTCGGAGTGCGTGTGCAGATCGCCTTTTAGTGCCGCGCGCAACGTCTCGCCGCCTTCGACGAGGGGTTCGTCGCCTGCGGGCAGCAGCTTGGCGAGGTACGCGGGAACGATGCCCGCCAGTGCCTCGCGGGCAACGGTCGCGGTGACGGCGCCCACGCCTACAAGCTGAGTCAGCGTGCCTTGCCTTGCGCGTTGTTCCAGCTCGCCTTCGGGCAGCGCTTCGAGGACGGCGGCGGCGGTGCGAAATGCCTTGACCCGATAGGTCGGTTCGCGAGCACGCTCAAGCAGGAACGCGATCTGCTTCAGCGCGTCAATCGGATCCGGTACCGCACCACGCGGGGGCTCCGCCTTTGTGCCCATCGACCTATCGTGGCACGGCGTTGTCGTGGTCGATATGGCCAGCGGGTCGTGGCTGGCCGAACACCAGCACCGACGCGGAGAAGCCATGCAGATGGTTACGGTTGCCGACCGGTCCGATCTCGCCGGATGCAAAGAATCCGGCGATGCCCGAAGTCGCGAGACCCTGCCGCAGCGCGAGGACGTCGTGGTCAGCCGACGTGAACAAGTTGGAGCCGCGTCCGTTGCAGGAGAACAGCAGTGCGCCCTCGACGTTGCTGAACTCGTGCTTCAGCTGCATCAACATCGCCCGCAAATCGTCGTCCGCCGAAGCAGCGTCACGGACCTGGAACCGCACGGTTCGGCCGACCGGCACGATGTCGCCGATCGCGATCGCGCCGCGCGCCTTGTCGATGCCGAGGATGCCGCGCACCAGGAAGTCGCCGCGCTCGTGCTCCTCGACGTACTCGTCCATCGCGATGCCGATCTGCAGGCCGCCGCTCGCGAGCGCCTGATCGATCGACGAGAGCGACCCGATCACCTGCTCGAGCTTCTGGATCGCCGGGATGCCCGCGAGCTCGAAAAGCAGATTGCCCTCGGCCGCGGTCACCGTCATCGCGGGACCTACCGGCCGGCAGCCCTGGCTCACCATCGCCTGCGCACCGACCGGACCGCCGAGCACAACGCCGACCGCGCCCCGGTCGACGACTCGGCCGTCGATGAGCAAGCGGGTCGAGCCGGGGCCTTTTGTACCGGTCGCCAATCCGCCGACCAGCGGCAGCGCGAGGGCGGTGTTCGCCTGCTCGACGAAGCCGTCCGCCGGGAAGCTGAACGGGTCGGCCACGACGACGGCCACCTCGTCGGCGTCCTCGCTCTCGGGCAGGCCGAGGATCGCCATGCCGCCCTCGGTGCGGATCACTTCAAGATGAAAGGCCCTGACGCGGACGCCGGGCAGCACCGCCGCCCACACGCTCACCGCGCTGGTCGCTTCGATGCCCTGAGCCGCGCCGATGACGCCGGACGCGCTGCAGCCGATCACGGTCCGCGCGCGCAGGACGCTGGCCGCGCGCTGGAGGGCTTCGCCGACCTGGTCGGGCTCGGATCCGGAGACAAAGACGCAGGCCAAGTCGGGGCTCAGGCCGCCCAGCGGACCGCGCGCCGCGATCGCCGCGGCCTCGGCGGCGCGCACAAGATCAGCATCGACCGCCAGACCGTCCCCAAACCGCGCCATCCGACCATGGTCCCGGCTCAGGGACCGTCTGTCATGCGGTTGGGATGCGCATCCGGGTGACGCTCGCTCCGCAGTCGTGTCCTGCCGCAGAGTAATCGCCGGAGGGCCAGTGCCCTTCCGAAGGACATAAAGCGAAGCAGTCCGAGGAAGGACGCTGGCCCGCAGGCGCCGGCACAGAACGGCCGCAGCGAAACCCGCAACGCATCGGACACGAACGCGACGTAAGGTCGAGTGCGTGCCCCAGACTCCCCAGACTCCCCAGTCCCCGCGCGCAGCCGCGCCAAGCCCAGGTGCGGCGGGTTCATCCGCCGCCAGTTCATCCGCGAACGCCAGCCCCTCGACGTCCGCCCAGCCTTTGATCACTACGCTCGGCGCGCTTCGCGCCTCCGGCCACGTGCAGAAGCCGGTCAAGGTCGAGATCCGCGACAACCTGCTCGCTCGCCTGAAGTCGGGCGAGCCGCGGTTTCCCGGCATCGTCGGGTTCGACGAGACCGTGCTGCCGCACGTCGAGCGCGCGCTGCTCGCGGGCCACGACTTCGTGCTGCTCGGCGAGCGCGGCCAGGGCAAGACGCGGCTGATCCGCACGATTAGCGGCCTGCTCGACGAGTGGACGCCGGTCGTTGACGGCTGCGAGATCAACGACCACCCGTACGCGCCGGTGTGCGCGCGCTGCCGTCGGCTCGCGGACGAGCTCGGCGATGACCTGCCCGTCGACTGGTTGAACCGCGACCAGCGGTACGGCGAGAAGCTCGCGACTCCCGACACGAGCGTCGGCGACCTCATCGGCGACGTCGACCCGATCAAGGTCGCCGAGGGCCGCACGCTCGGCGATCCCGAGACCGTGCATTACGGGTTGGTTCCGCGATTCAACCGAGGCATCTTCTCGGTCAACGAGCTGCCCGACTTGGCCGAGCGCATCCAGGTGTCGCTGCTCAACGTGCTTGAAGAGCGCGATGTGCAGATCCGCGGATACGCACTGCGGCTGCCTCTCGACGTCCTGCTCATCGCGAGTGCGAACCCCGAGGACTACACCAACCGCGGCCGCATCATCACGCCACTGAAGGACCGCTTCGGCGCCGAGGTTCGCACGCACTACCCGTTGCGTCTCACCGACGAGATCGACCTCATCTCGCAAGAGGCCGACCTGTCCGCAGAAGTG
>Ga0208220_1001127_pt1 | contig 11344 bp, 9 predicted proteins | sample NGESurdeep092012_9_FD_184484 | JGI IMG/M metagenome (GOLD analysis project Ga0208220, IMG submission 184484) | Arctic peat soil microbial communities from Barrow, Alaska - NGEE Surface sample F53-1 deep-092012 (SPAdes) | ecosystem: Environmental > Terrestrial > Soil > Wetlands > Peat ... | reverse complement strand
CCCTGCTGCGCGAGCCGCCGCTGGGTGGCTCAGGTCGCGGCTGGGCGGCCGTATGGCTCGCTGTCCCGGCTGGTCGACGGTTCGGACGCCGCGCTCGCCGCCCTGGAGTGGCCCGACATCGAGCAGGCTCTGGCCGCCCATCCCCGCATCGGCGAGCGGGAGCGACCGGCGGCGCGGGCGGCACCCCCGCGCCAGGAAGGCCCTGCGAAACAGGGCAGCCCGGCGAAACAGGCCAGCCCGGGCGAGCGCGAGGCGTCGTGGTCGGCGGGGGAGCAGCGGGGGACCGCGACGCTGGACGCCGCCCAGCGGGACGAGCTGCGGGCCGCCAACCTCGCCTACGAGCAGCGGTTCGGGCACGGGTTCCTGATCTGCGCGACCGGCAAGTCGGCCGGGCAGATGCTGGCCGCGCTGCGGGAGCGGCTGACCAACGAGGACGCCGTCGAGCGCGAGGTGGTCCGCGCCGAGTTGCGTGACATCGTCGCCCTGCGCCTGGAGAAGGCCTTCCGATGACCGTCTCGACGCACGTGCTCAGCGCGGTGTCCGGCCGCCCGGCCGCCGGAGTACCGGTCGAGCTCGCGCGGCGGGAGGACGCCGGGTGGGCCGCGCTCGCGAGCGCGGCCACCGACCCCGGTGGGCGGATCGCCAGCCTCGCGGCCGGCGACCTGCTGACGGGCGTGTACCGGCTGACCTTCGAGATCGAGGGCCATGTGGCCGGCGAGACGTTCTACCCGCAGGTCGTCATCGTGTTCCGGATCACCGATCCCGGCGCGCACTACCACGTGCCCCTGCTGCTGAGCCCCTATTCGTACTCGACCTACCGGGGTAGCTAACCCGCAGCGACTAGCTGGAAACTCTTGCGCAACAGCCGGCGTGGAAAATGGGACCTCGAGACCCGGAGGGGTGTGGGACAGGTGCTGATCATCGAGGGCTGCCACATCGCCACGGCGGACGCGGCGGGCACCGAGCATCCCACCGGCTACCTGGTGCTGGACGGCGACCGGATCGCGGCGGTCGGGGCCGGCCCGGTCCCGCCCCCGTACGCGGGCACCGCGCGGGATGCGGGCACCGAGCGGATCGACGGCCGCGGGCTGCTGGCCACGCCCGGCCTGGTCAACACCCACCACCACCTGTACCAGTGGATAACCCGCGGCTACGCCACCGACGACACGCTCTTCGGCTGGCTCGCCGCGCTCTACCCGGTCTGGGCCGGCCTCGACGCCGACCTGGTGTACGCCGCCGCGGCGGCCAACCTGGGCTGGCTGGCGCTGACCGGCTGCAGCACGAGCACCGATCATCACTATGTGTTCCCGGCCGGCGGGGGTGACCTGCTGGCGGCGGAGATCCTCGCGGCCCGCGAGATCGGCCTGCGCTTCCACCCGTGCCGGGGATCGATGAACCTCGGGCAGTCGGCGGGCGGGCTGCCGCCGGACACCGTGATCGAGGAGCACGACGAGATCCTCGCCGCGACGGAGGCGGCGATCAGCCAGTGGCACGATCCGTCCTTCGGGTCGATGCTCCGGATCGCGGTCGCGCCCTGCTCGCCCTTCTCCGTGACGGCCGAGCTGATGCGCGACAGCGCGGCGCTGGCCCGGCGCGCGGGGGTACGGCTGCACACCCACCTCGCCGAGACCGCGGACGAGGAGGAGTTCTGCCAGGCCACCTACGGCCGGACGCCGGCCCAGTACGCGGAGGATCTGGGCTGGCTCGGACCGGACGTGTGGCTGGCGCACTGCGTGCACCTGTCCGGCGAGGCCGTCGAGCGCTTCGCGGCCACCGGGACCGGGGTGGCGCACTGCCCGACCTCCAACGGCCGCCTGGGCTCCGGCATCGCCCCGGTCCGGGCGCTGCTGCGGGCCGGCGCCCCGGTCGGCCTCGGCGTCGACGGGGCGGCCTCCAACGAGTCCGGAGCGATGCTCGACGAGCTGCATCAGTCCCTGCTGGCGGCCCGGTACCGGGACGGCCCGCTGGCGCTCAGCGCCCGCCAGGCGCTGCACCTGGCGACGATGGGCGGGGCCGCCTGCCTGGGCCGCGCGGCCGAGATTGGCTCGCTCGAAGCCGGGAAGCTCGCCGACGTGGCGCTGTGGGATGTCGGCGGCCTGCCCGGCTCGGGCATCGCCGACCCGCTGTGCACGCTGGTCTTCGGCGCTCCGGCCCTCGACCGCCTGTTCGTCGGCGGCGCGCCGGTGGTCAGCGGCGGCCAGCTGCGCACGGCGGACGCCGGCGAACTGGCGGCCGCCGCAGGCCGGGCGAGCGCGCTCATCGCGGGGCGCGTGCAGGTGCGGAGCTGACCCATGGACCTGCCCGGCATCACCGAGGTGGCCGACGCCCGGCCGGTGGTCGCGCGGGCGGGGGACGCCTGGCGCGCGGGCGACGCCTGGCTGGCCGGCGGGACCTGGCTGTTTTCCGAGCCGCAGCCGGGCCTGTCGCGGCTGCTGGACCTGCGCGCCTTCGGCTGGCCCGCGCTGCAGGCCGGGCCGGACGGGCTGGAGATCGCGGCCACCTGCACGCTGGCGGAGCTGTCCGCGCTGCGCGCGCCGCAGTGGCGGGCCGGCCCGCTGCTGCGCCAGTGCTGCCACGCGCTGCTGGGCTCGTTCAAGGTATGGAACGCGGCCACCGTCGGCGGCAACCTCTGCCTGGCGCTGCCGGCCGGCCCGATGATCTCGCTGACCGCGGCGCTGGACGGGATCTGCACCATCTGGGACACCGCCGCCGTGCCCCGCCACGTCCCGGTCGCGGACTTCGTGACGGGCGCCGGGCGCAACGTCCTGGCGCCCGGCGAGCTGCTGCGCTCGATCCACCTGCCCGCGAGCGCGCTGGACTGCGTGACCGCGTTCCGGCAGCTATCGCTGTCGCCGTTCGGGCGGTCAGCGGCCCTGGTGATCGGCCGCCGCTCGCCGTCCGACGGCTCGGTGGTGATCACGCTGACGGCCGCCACGGTCGCGCCGGTCCAGCTCCGCTTCGCGGGCCTGCCGTCGCCGGATCGCCTGCTGGCGGCCATCGCTGCCGCGCAACCTAGTTATCACGACGATGTCCACGGCTCCCCGGCCTGGCGGGAGGCGACGGCACGGCAGCTCGCCGTGGAGGTCCTGGCCGAGCTGGCGACGTCATGATCATCAACGGCACGGCGTCCGGCCCCGCGCCCCGGCCCGGCCAGTGCCTGCGAACCTACCTGCGCGAGCAGGGCTGGTTCGGGGTGAAGAAGGGCTGTGACGCGGGGGACTGCGGCGCCTGCACGGTCCATGTCGACGGGGTGGCCGTGCACAGCTGCATCTATCCCGCCGTCCGGGCGGCCGGTCATGCGGTGACCACCATCGAGGGCCTCGCTCCCGAGGGCGAGCTGCACCCGGCCCAGCGCGCGTTCCTCGCCGCGCAGGGGTTCCAGTGCGGTTTCTGCACCGCCGGAATGATCATGACCGCGGCCATCCTGGACGAGGGGCAGCGAGCGGATCCAGGCCGGGCGCTGAAGGGAAACCTCTGCCGGTGCACGGGCTACCGGGCGGTGGCCGACGCGCTGAGCCGCCTCGCGGACGACCGCGGTTCGGATGCCGCGCGCCCGGACGAGGCGGAGCTGACCGACGAGCCGGGGGTGACCGACGCCGGGCCGGTCGGGGCGAGCCTGCCCGCGCCCGCCGGGGAGCGCGTGGTCACCGGCCGCGAGCCGTTCACCCTGGACCTGGCCGTGCCCGGCCTGGCCCACCTGACGCTGGTCCGCTCGACCCACCCGCACGCCTACATCGCCGCGATCGACACCGCCGCCGCGCTGGCCGTGCCGGGTGTGCTGGCGGTCTTCAGCTACCTCGACGACCCCGGCGTCCGCTACTCCACGGCGCGGCACGAGAAGATCACCGACGACCCCCTCGACACCGTGCTGTTCGACCGCGTAGTCCGCTTCGCCGGGCAGCGCGTGGCGGCGGTGGTAGCGGACACGCTCGCCGCGGCGCAGGAGGCCGCCGGCCTGCTAGTCATCGACTACCGGCCGCGGCCCGCAGTGCTCGACCCGGAACAGGCGATGGCGCCCGGCGCGCCGCTCGTGCACGGCGAAAAGGACTGCTCCGACGGGATCGCCGACCCCCGGCGCAACATCGCGACCCAGGTCCATGGCGGCGTCGGCGACGTCGCCGCCGGCCTGGCCAGCGCGGCCGCGGTCGTCAGCCAGAGCTTCACCATCCAGCGAGTCCAGCACGCGCACCTGGAGACGCACGCCACGGTGGGCTGGCTCGAGGATGGCCGGCTGGTCCTGCGGACCAGCACCCAGACCCCGTTCCTGACCAGGGACGCCATCTGCCGCCTGTTCGGCCTGCCCGCCGAGCGCGTGCGGGTCCTGGCCGCGCGGGTCGGCGGCGGGTTCGGCGGCAAGCAGGAGATGCTGACCGAGGACGTCGTCGCCCTGGCCGTGCTGCGCCTGCGGCGGCCGGTCCAGCTGGAGTTCAGCCGCGAGGAGCAGTTCACCGGCGCCACGACCCGGCACCCGATGCGGATCGCGGTGCAGGCCGGAGCCCGGGCCGACGGCACGCTCACCGCGCTGGCCGTCCGGACAGTGGCCAACACCGGCGCCTACGGCAATCACGCCGGCGGGGTGCTGTTCCACAGCTGCGGGGAGGCGGTGAGCCTGTACCGCTGCCCGAACAAGAAGGTCGACGGCTGGTCGGTCTACACCCACACCGTGCCGGCCGGCGCCTTCCGCGGCTACGGACTGTCCCAGGCGTGCTTCGCGGTGGAGTCGGCCCTCGATGAGCTAGCCCGCAAGCTGGCTCTCACCCCGGCCGAGTTTCGACGCCGGAACGTGGTCCAGCCGGGCGATCCGCTGATTTCGGTCAGCGCCGAGCCCGACGACGTGCAGATCGCCAGCTATGGACTGGATCAGTGCCTCGACCTGGTTCAGGCCGCGCTGGCCAGCGGCCGGGGCGAGCCGGCCCCGGCCGGGCCGGGCTGGCTCACCGGCGCCGGGATGGCGGTGACCATGCTGGACAGCGTGCCGCCCGGCGGCCACTACGCGCACGCCAGGATCGCGCAGCGGCCCGGCGGCGGATACAGCCTGTCGGTCGGTACCACAGAGTTCGGCAACGGCACCTCCACCGTGCACCGCCAGCTAGCAGCGCAGGCTCTCGGGACCAGCGTCACGCGGATCGAGCTCCGGCAGGCCGACACCGACCTCGTGCCGCACGACACCGGCGCGTACGGCTCCACCGGCACGGTCGTGGCGGGACTGGCCACGCTGCGCGCGGCCCGGGCACTGGCTGGCCTAATCGCCGCGCGGCCGCCGGGCGAGCAGACCCTGCTGGCGGCCGAGGCCACCAGCGACGGCACCCCCCGCACGGTGTCCTTCAACGTGCAGGGCTTCCGGGTGGCCGTGCGGCCGGCCACCGGCGAGATCGCCATCCTGCAGAGCGTGCACGCCGCCGACGCCGGCGTGGTGATGAACCCGCGGCAGTGCCGCGGCCAGGTCGAGGGCGGAGTCGCCCAGGCGATCGGCGCGGCCCTCTACGAGCACGTCGACATCGACCGCGCCGGGCGGGTCACCACCCGCACCTTCCGCGGCTACCACCTGCCCCAGTTCGGGGACGTCCCGCGCACCGAGGTCCTGTTCGCCCGGTCAGCGGACCCGCTCGGGCCGCTCGGCGCCAAGCCGATGAGCGAGGCGCCGTTCAACCCGGTCGCCCCGGCGCTCGCCAACGCCGTCCGGGACGCCACCGGCCACCGGCTGACGGAGCTCCCGCTGACCCGCGACAGGGTATTCGGCGAGCTGAATAAGGAGGCCGCTGCCGACAGGTAACTGCGTTATTTCTTATAACGCGCCGTCGTTCCACAAGCTCCTGCCATCCGACCTCAGAAAGTGAGCGGGCTCATGGTCCAGCTCGGTGCCAATCGTTACGGCAAGGCCGAGGTACGCGTGGTGCACGTCACCCGCGCCGCGGCGGCGGGCGGGAAAGACGCCATCCGGGACTGGAACGTCTCCACCAGCCTGGCCGGCGACCTCGCCGCGACCCACCTCACCGGCGACAACTCCAGCGTCCTGGCCACCGACACGCAGAAGAACACCGTGCAGGCGTTCGCCAAGAAACTGGGCGGCATCGAGCCGGAGGCGTTCGCCCTGGCCCTGGCCCGGCATTTCGTCGGCACCCAGAGCGCCATCTCGCGGGCCCGGATCGCGATCGAGGAGTACCCGTGGACGCCGATCTCGGGCACCGGCCACTCCTTTGCCCGGGCCGGCCAGTACACCCGGACCGTCACGGTGACCGAGGATCGCGAGCAGGGACGCAGCGTCGTCGGTGGCCTCGAGGACCTGGTCGTCCTCAACACCACGGGCTCAGAGTTCTGGGGCTTCCCGCGCGACGAGTACACGACGCTGCCCGAGGCCACGGACCGCATGCTGGCCACCACCGTCAGCGCCCGGTGGCGGCTGCGGGGCGCCGAGGCCGACTGGGCCGCGGTGTTCGAGGCGGCCAAGTCCGCGCTGCTGACCGCGTTCGCCCAGACCTACAGCTACTCGCTGCAGCAGACCCTCTACGCGATCGGCAGCGAGATCGTCACGTCGGTGCCGGAGGTCTGCGAGGTGCGGCTAGCGCTGCCGAACAAGCACCACTTCCTCGTCGACCTCGCCCCGTTCGGGCTGACCAACGACAACGAGGTGTACTACGCGGCCGACCGGCCGTACGGGCTGATCGAGGGAACGGTGCTCGCCGACGACGCGCCGGACGCCGGGATCGCCTGGTCCTGAGCCTTGTCCCGAGCCTGGTCCTGAGGAGTCTGAGGTGGTTGCAGGTCAGCGCGCCCGCACGTCGGCGCCGCCCTCGCCGAGGTCGGCGTGAGCCTGCCAGGACCCGCCGATACGGCGGCCACGACTGCCTGGCCCGTCGCTGCAGATGCCATGGGCGTTGCCTCCGTGCCGATTGAGCCGGTTTGCGGGCTTACCGGCGACTGGCCGGATAAGGCGGCGCGCAGACGTCAGGACGCCGGATGGCTCTGCCGCTCGCTGGCGCGTCGGCCGGAGCGCAGCGACACGAGGGCGGCGCCGGCGGCGACCGCGATGATGATGGTGCGGGCTCCGAAGCTGGCGGCGGTCAGCGCCATGCAGGCGGCCGCGACGCCCGCCAGGCCGCTCTGGGCGATGGCGCTCAGGCCGCTGATCGCACCGCGCAGGTGATCGGGTGTGACCTGCTGGATGCGGGTGACGAGGTGAACCTGGGCGGAGGTGATGGCCAGCGAGGCGAGTCCGAGCAGCGCGAAAGCGACGGCCAGGTCGGGGGCTTGGGTGAAGGCGATCAGCCCGCCGCAGGCACCGAGCATGCTCAGCGTGATGACGCGGCCGGGCGAACGGACCGTCCGCGCCACGGCCAGCGCTCCGCCCATCAGGACCGCGGCGATCCCCGGGGCCATCCGTAAGAGCCCGTAGTCGGCCGCGCCGCCGTGCCACAGCGTCTGGTCCATGACCGGCAGCAATGTCTCGGTGCCGAGGATGAGCGTGCTGGCCGCCAGCAGGATGACCTCGAGGTGGAGCAGGCCGCGATGCCGCCAGGCGAACCGCAGGCCGCTCGTGAGCCCGGTCGGCGCGGCGTCACGGGTGATGCCGCCGAGCCGCACCCGGCGGGCACCAGGGCTGAGGACAGGGCGGTGCGCGCGGGAATGTCGAAGGCCAGCCGGCCCGCCTCGAATGCCCGCGGTCAGGTAGATGACCCACGGATGCAGGGCTCCGGCGGCGTATATCGCCGCCAGGGCGCCCGCCTCAGCCGCCTCGGCCGCGGTCGTGATCTTCACGATCGTCCGCCGGTCGACACGATCGCAAACCGGGCCCGCCAGCAGCGGCAGCACCATGATCGGGACGGAGAAGCACAGGCCCTCGACGCCGAGCGCGAGCGCGGAGTGGGTCAGCACGTACAGCACCCACAGCTTGGCGACGTTGCTCATCTGGGTACCGACGTTCGACACGATGGAGCCCGCCCACAGCCGGACGAACATCGGGAAGTACAGGGCCGGCGGCAGCCGGTGCGTCCGCCGACCCGGCGGTTGCGCCGGCCTGCCCGGTTCCGACCGGCAGCCAACTCCCGCCTGTTCCTCGGTCATGTCGGCGACTCGGCCAGGTTCTGGAGGCGGCCAGACACTGGCTGTTCCCCGGTCATGTGGGCGCGCCGGCTGGCGATGAGCCTGCGGAGCCCGCTGCCCGCGGGCCTTCGATAGCGTCGCCGGCTGGGCCCGAGTGGATGGGTCAGGGGCAGCCGTCGCGGAGCTGGGCACAGAGGGCGGCTGTCGTGTGCTGCGCGGTCGCTGCGTCGTCGGCCAGCACGGTGACCAGGACCGCGTCGTCGGCGAGCTGCTGGGCTACGGCCGTCGGGGCGGCGACGAGGGTGCGCCCGCGGATCGCCGGGCCGGCCAGCAGCGCGGATGCCAGCACCCGTCGGCCGCCGAGCATGCCCGGCCAGCGGAGCGCCTGCGGGTCGGTCAGGTCGATCAGCTGGCGCAGCAGCGGGACGCCCGCGCGGGTCACGTCCCAGCGCAGCGTCGCGGCCGGCTCGCTGCTGCCCGGTCCGGCGCGGCCGGTGCCCAGGACGATGAGCTCGTGCCATTCCACCTGCGCGGCCGGCCCGAGGTCGATGGCGATGCGGGCGGCGATGCTGCCGCCGCCGCGGACGATCAGCGGACCGGGGTCGGCGTGCAGCGACGAGTCCGCGGCCAGCGTGGCCTGGATGTGCAGCGAGGCGGCCGCGCCGCCGGGGCGGCCCTGCGCGATCGCGGCCCCGGTGGCCTGCAGGCCCGCGCGAGCGCCGGCGAGCAGCTCCAGCCGCAGGGTGAGGTCGTCTCCGGTCAGCGGGCCCGCGGCCGTGCCGACGAGGCACAGCGCGCACACTCCCTTGTCCGCGGGGCTGACCTGGCGCAGCGTCAGCGGCGGCTGGCAGGCCAGTTCGACCAGCCTGCCGCCGGGCGCGGCGACCGCGAGGCTCCGGGCAATCATCCGGGGGCCGGGGCTCCGGCCAGCTCCGCAACGACGTTCCGGACCCAGTCCGCGACCGGCACCGCGCCGTCGTCGCCCGCCAGCGAGGTGAACAGCACCGGGCGCCCGTCCCGGACCGCCGCCGCGTCTCGGTCCATCACCGTCAGGTTGGCGCCGACCAGCGGAGCGAGGTCGGTCTTGTTGATGACCAGCAGGTCGGACCGCGTGACGCCGGGGCCGCCCTTGCGGGGGACCTTGTCGCCGCCGGCCACGTCGATCACGAAGATCTGGCGGTGGATCAGCCCGTACGAGAACGTCGCGGTCAGGTTGTCGCCGCCGCTCTCGACCAGCACGAGATCCAGTCCGGGGCAGTCCGTCTCCAGTTGCTCGACCGCGTCTAGGTTCGCGCTGATGTCGTCCCGGATCGCGGTGTGCGGGCACGCGCCGGTCTGGACCGCGCGAATCCGGTCGTCGGGCAGCACCCCCGCCCGGCGCAGGAAGTCGGCGTCCTCGGTGGTGTAGATGTCGTTCGTCACGACGCCGATCATGAGCTCGCGGCTCAGCGCCCGGCACAGCGCGGCGACCAGCGCCGTCTTCCCGCTGCCGACCGGGCCGCCAACGCCGATCCGCGGCACCCGGCTGGCCGGCCCGGTGCGCGGCTCATCCGCATGGTCGTGGTGGGCACTGTCGTGATGATGAGCGTGGGTGTGATCGTCAGGACGCAAACAGACGCACCTCCGAGCGCGCGTGGACGTCGGCGAGCAGTTCGAGCGCCGGCGCGGTGAGCGCGGGCAGGTCCGCGAACTGAGGGATCCCCGCGTGGGCGGTCGCGAACCGGGCGCCCGTCACGCCGGTGGCGTCGATCTCGGGGGACAGGCCGGCCAGCACCCCCTGCACTGCGTACGGGTCCAGGCCGAGCAGCCGGACCGCGGCGCTGGCCGGCCCGGTGCATGTCCCCAGCGCGGCCGCCAGCCCCGCAAGCCGCGGGTCGCCGCCCGCGATGGCCACCGCCGCGCCGAGAACCAGCGGGTGGTGCGGAGCCGGCCGCTGGATCCGCCGCCAGGGCGCCGCCAGGTCCGCCTCCGGCGCCATGGCCCGAACCAGCCGCCGCAGGCCACTGCCCAGCTGGCGGGACGCCGACCGGGCCGCGGCCGAGGGAACCCGAGCGCTGAACTCGGCATCTAGCTCAGCCCACCACGCGGGGTCTCCGCCCGGCTCCGGCCGGAAGCCGCCGCGCCATAGCTGGCAGGCCGTAGCCGCGAACGCCGCGGCCGCCTGGCCCGCGGTCCGCAGCCGGAACCGGCAGAACCGCTCCACGTCCGCCGCCCCGGTCACGAAGCCGGCCGTCACTGCCGCCTCCATCCCCCCGGAGTGCCCGTGCGCACCCGCTGGCGAGCGGGAGTCCAGCAGGAGCAGCAAGAGCGCCGAAGACTGGGTTGCCGAGGTCATCCCCCAACCTCAGAACAGGAAGTAACGCTGCGCCATCGGCAGCTCTGCGACCGGTGTCGGCTCGATCAGCTCGCCGTCCACGCGCACCGCGAAGCTCTCGCTGTCGACGTCGATCCGCGGCAGGGTCGTGTTCTCCGGCAGGTCCGCCTTCGACAGGCCGGACACGTCCCGCGTCGCCACCAGCGGCCGGTCGCTATCCCACTCTGCCCCCAGGCACGGGGCGCCCAGGGACAGGGCGCCCGGCCCGCCGTCCGCCAGCGCCGCGGGGGAGACGAAGTGGACCCCTAGCCGGGCCGGCAGCGACCCGAACGCGCCGAACATCGGCCGGGGCAGCTGCACCTGCGGCGTCGGGATCGAGGCGTTGGCGTCGCCCATGTTCGCCCAGGCGATCACGCCGGACTTCAGCACCAGATGCGGCCGCACCCCGAAGAACGCCGGCTCCCACAGCACCAGGTCGGCGAGCTTGCCCGGCTGCACGGACCCGATCTCGGCGTCTAGTCCGTGGGTCACCGCCGGCCCGATCGTGTACTTGGCGACATAACGACGGGCGCGCAGGTTGTCCGCCGGGCCGTCGCCCGGCAGCGGGCCGCGGCGCAGCTTGTTCACGTGCGCGGTCTGCCAGGTGCGGATGATCGTCTCGCCGATCCGGCCCATCGCCTGGGAGTCCGAGCCGATCATCGAGATCGCGCCCAGGTCGTGCAGGACGTCCTCGGCGGCCATCGTCGTCGGCCGGATCCGCGACTCGGCGAAGGCCAGGTCCTCGGGGATCGTCGGATTGAGGTGGTGGCAGACCATGAGCATGTCCAGATGCTCGTCGAGCGTGTTGACCGTGTAGGGGCGGGTCGGGTTCGTGGACGACGGCAGCACGTTGGCGTGCGCGGCCACCCTGATGATGTCCGGGGCGTGCCCGCCGCCCGCGCCCTCGGTGTGGTAGGTGTGGATCGGCCGGCCGCCGATCGCGGCGAGCGT
>Ga0208220_1001125_pt1 | contig 11351 bp, 12 predicted proteins | sample NGESurdeep092012_9_FD_184484 | JGI IMG/M metagenome (GOLD analysis project Ga0208220, IMG submission 184484) | Arctic peat soil microbial communities from Barrow, Alaska - NGEE Surface sample F53-1 deep-092012 (SPAdes) | ecosystem: Environmental > Terrestrial > Soil > Wetlands > Peat ... | reverse complement strand
TCGACGGCACCACCACCGCCACCAGCCCCGACCACACCCGCACCCTCCACAGCCACGGACCACCCGAAGCCACCGCGGCCTAAGCCGCCTGGGCACTCCCGCACGTTCACGACGCCCTCGAAGAACCCTGCCGACGGCTGGTCAGAACAATCTCCGCAATTCCGCCGCTCTTATGCCTGCATCGGACAGGATGCCGCGCGGAGCGTCCCCCTTCGTGCAGATCGACGGTGTAGGGGACGTGCACGGTGTGGGTCATTGGGCTGCCCCGCGCATGAGGTGTTACCTGTCATAACGGCGTCTCGCGGGGAAGGACGCTTGTGGCGTTGTCCGCAGCAGGGTTGTCACGGGCCGGGCCGGGACCACCTCCTGGCCGAACCGCACACGGACACTTCATCCGCTAGGCGTAGCCAAATGTCCGCTCCTCACCCCGTAGCCACTGCGGTCTCGGCGGGATCCGCGAACGGAAGCGGACAGAGCGGCTGCTGGGCACATTCGATGAGATCCGCGCATCCGGCATCCAGCGCGGATCGCAGCGTGTCCGCTATCACCCCCAGATCGGCGATCTTCGCCTCGATCTCGGCCAGCTTCACCGCGGCCCGCTGCCTCAGCCCAGCGTCAGGCAGCCCAGCGGCAGGCAGCCCAGCGTCAGGCAGCTGCCGACGTCGGTCGGCCTTCAGCAGGTCACCGACCTCCCCGAGCGAGAATCCCAGCCGCTGGGCGGCTTTGATGACTCGAAGGATCGTCACCGTTTCCGGCGGATAGAGCCGGTGCCCGCCCGGCGTGCGGTGGGGTGGGGCCAGCAGACCGCGACGCTCGTAGTACCGCAGTGTCTGCCGGTTCACCCCGGCAGCACGCGCGACCTGCCCGCTCCGCAGGCCGCTCATGCCGACAGGCCCGCGGCCGCGGCGGCCCGGTCGGCGAGCGCGTCCAGGACTCCGGCATGGGCTGGGGGCACGGTGATCTCCAGCAGCAGGCGACCGCTGGCCGCGGTGAGGGCAAAGGTGAAAAACGAGCAGCAATCCGTCTCGGCCACGGTCAGCTCCGCGGCCCGCCCGGCGACCTCCCGGCTGGGCTGAAGTTCCAGCCGGAGCCGGGTCGGCTCGACGCGGTCGATCCCGCGCACTCCGGCGGCAAACAGTCCGTCAAACTCGGCCCCCCGCAGCGCGCGGTCGGCGGTCGGCAGCGTGCACGCCTGCGGCGCCCAGGCGCCAGCCTCGATGTCGATTGGCTCCATGGCTCGACGATAAGGCTGTACCTAGGTCCCGGATGCAAGCCCGCCAGGTGCGGCTCACCACATCGGACCGCGAACTCGCCACCACAGCAGTGGCACTACGCCGACCGGGAAGACTGAACCCATGGACATAACCCAGCTGATACTCGACGACCACCACGAGCAGCGTCGGCTCTTCGCGATTGTGGAGCAGATCGACCGCGCCGACACCGCGACTCTCCAGGCGGTATGGGCCCGCCTGTCGGCGTTCCTTGAGGTACACGCCGCCGCGGAGGAGGAGGTCTTCTACCCGCAGCTGCTGAAGGTAGGGCTCAGCGCCGGGAGTGCCGTCGCGGCGGGCGCCGAGGAGGAAACGCTCGACGCGATCCATGACCATAACGACATCCGGGACGCGATCGCCGCGGTCGCGGGCCACCAGGCTGGCAGCAGCGGGTGGTACGCCGCGGTCGCCGCGGTGAACGTGGCGAACGGCGACCACATGGCGGAGGAAGAGCGCGAAGGTCTTACCGACTTCCGCCGTCGCGCCGGGCTCCAGCTCCGCCACGAGCTGGCGGTGGCCTTCACGGCCTTCGAGGCGAGGCACTTTGCGGGCGTAACCCCGGTCGACAAGAACCCGGAGACCTACGTGCGCGAGGCGGAGCGGCAGATCGAGTCTCCGAGCAGCACGGATGCGCCAGACGGATCCCTGCGCATCGGCAGTCTCCGCAGACCACCGGACTAGCCTCCTGCGCCCCGCTGGCTCTCCTACCCCTCGTCCCGCCGCGAGGGCGGCCTGACCCGGCGGATCACCAGCGGGCCGATCCAGGCGGCGGCGAGGCCGAGCGCTACACCGATGAGCGTGTCGACGAACCGCAGGATCGGCTGTTGCCAGGCGTCATGCGGGCTCAGGATGGTGACGACCATGATGACGGTGGTCGTGATGCCCGTGGTGACGGCGTCGCCCGGCCGCCCGATCAGCATCACGAAGAGCACACCAAGTCCAATGAGAACAGCCATGCCCCCCGCGTCGGCGGGAAAAACCAGCAGGTAGGCCAGGCAGAGAACAAAGCTCACCGAGGTGGCCGCCAGGCGGGACAAGGCGGCGATGCTCTGGTCGTGGCGCTCTCGGTACACGAAGATCGTCGCGATCACCGCCCACATGCCGCCGAGCGCGTCGTCCGGCCGGGAGACCGAGTAGATGCGGGCCAGCGTGTTCGTCGCGAGCCAGTAGGTAGCCAGGCAGGCTGCCGCCAGAATGATGCTGCTCGCGGCGGCCTCGCGGACCTCTGGCCCGCCGAGATGGAGCCTGCGGCCGGGCGCGGCTGTTGCCACGTGATCCTCCCTCCCGAAATACTGCTTTCTTGTTAACCAGCCTTCCTGATCAGCGGCGCGATGACGGTCTCAGCACTCCCGCGGCTCGAGTTCCGCGGCCGGGCCGGGCGTTACGACACCGCCGGCAGGCTGCTGCCGGTCGAGTTCCTGCCCTCGAGGCCGGGCACGCAGTTGTATCGCGACCAACGCCGCAGCCAGGACCGCGATCCCGGCGGCGAGGACAAAAGAGAGCCGGTATCCGGCGGTCAGCGAGCCGGCTGAGTGCGCGGTACGGACGGCCGCGGCGGTGGCGAGAATGGCGAGCCCGACGGCGGCGCCGGTCTGCTGGCTGGTGGTGACCAGGGCACCGGCCAGGCCCTGGTCGCGTCCCCGGACCCCGCGGGTGATCGCGATGGACGCGGTAGGCAGCGCCAGGCCGATGCCGAGCGCCGTGAGGACCAGGCCGGGCAGCACGGCGAGCAGGACCTGCTTGATAGATAGCCGAGTGAGCAGCCGGCGGGTGCCGAGCGTCGAGGTGAGCACGACGGTGACGGTCGAGGGAACCAGGGCCAGCCCGGTCTGCACCGGGCTGAAACCATGGACGCGCTGCAGGTACAGCGAGACGAAGTACACGTAGCCGGCCAGGATGGCGCCGATCATGAGCATCGCGGCCACCGCAGCCCGGCGGGCCGGCACGGCAAAGATGGCTAGCGGCAGCATGGGCGCGGTCACCGTCTTTTCGGTCCAAACGAAACCAGTAGCCAGCAGCACCGCGGCCGCAAGCGCGGCGATGGTGGCCGGCGCGGTGAAGCCGTGCTGCTGGCCGCTGCTCAGCCCGAAGATCAGCGTGGCGATCGCGGCGGTCACCAGCAGGGCGCCGCGGTAGTCGACGCGTCCGCCGCCTGCAGCGCTGCTGGCCGGCAGTCGCGGGGTCAGCGCGAGCATGACGGCGATCAGCGGCGGGTTGACCAGGAAGACCGCCCGCCAGCCCAGGTACTGGGTCAGCAAGCCGCCCGCGACGATTCCGGCGGTGGCGCCCGCGGCCGTGGTCGTGGTCGCCTGCCAGATCATCAGCGCCCGATTCCGCGCCGGGCCCTCCGGGCTGGTCGTCGTGAGCAGCGACAGCGCGGCTGGCGACACCATCGCCCCGGCCGCTCCCTGGACCACCCGAGCGACGATCAGCATGACTGGCCACTGCGCCAGCCCGCAGGCCAGCGAGGCCACCCCGAACAAGACCAGCCCGAACAAGACCAGCCCGGCGGCGAGCAGCCGCCGCCGCCCGAGCAGATCGGCCAGCCGGCCGCCTGCCAGCAGCAGCGAGCCGAACGTCAGCGCATAGCCGGTGACGACCCACTGCAAGTCGGTGGCGGCCATCCCCAGCTCCCGCTGGATCGTCGGCAGCGCCACGTTCACGATGCTGAAATCCAGCTGCAGCACGAATTGCGCCGCGCAGATCAGGACCGTCGCGAGCGCGGTACCGCGCACCCGCGGCTCGGGCACTCCCGGCTCGGGCGCCCGCCCTGGTCACTGCCTGTCATCGCGCCCCGATCCTTCATCGCTGCTCAGTTCAGCGGCCAGGCGGCAGAGCGTGTGGGCGCTGGGAGACATGTAACACGAACGCCGATCCCGACCAGGCCGAAGGCCCGGGTTGCTGCGTCGGCGATCCAGTTGAGCTGGCCGATAAGGGGGTAGGGACTCTGGTGAGACCCGCGACATGCAGGCCTTATGCGGAGGGCGGCGGGCGGCGCGAGGGAGGCACCGATGGAACGCGACAATGGCGTGCTGGGCGGCCCGGAGCCGGACGAGGAAGCAACCGACGACCTGGGCGGCCGCGACCCGCAGCCAGGGCCCGGCGTACTGGGCGGCCCCGAGCCAGACGAGGAAGCAACCGACGACCTAGGCGGCCGCGACCCCAGCCAGGGCCCGGGCGTCGTAGGCGGCCCCGAGCCGGACGAGGCTGGGACCGATCTCCTCGGCGGGGCAGACCCGGCCTAAGGCACCCAGCGCCCAGGCTGATTTCGTGAGTGGTTCGGGCCGCCTCCCCGCCCATGGAGGTAATCCGAACCAGTCACGAATTTCCACAGACAGCACCGGCGTCCGGCGGGTTATCCACAGTGTGCCGCTCCGTGGCGCTCCGTGGCGCTCCAGGGTGCCCTGGGTGTAGTCCGGCCCGCCGCCAGGAGTCCTCGATGAGTTCCGCCACGCGCCCGGCGGAGGCGGCGGCCAGATTGACGCGCACCTTCCAGATCGCTCACCCCGCTCACCCCGCTCACCCCGCTCACCCCGCTCACCCCCTGATCACTCCCCGTGCCGAGACTAACCTCGGCGCCCCTACTCGACCGCCGGAGAACCACGTAACCTGCTCGAAATAGGCAGTTGTGACCCTGATCGCGGAGGCTGGCCCATGAATCCGCTGTCCCGCATCGCCGGCCTGGCCGTTGACCGCGCGCTGGGCCTGTCCACCGCGGCGGTTCCTTATGTGGTGCGGCCCAACGTGGCGGTTCCGATGCCGGACGGCGTGGCCCTGCTCGGCGACCATTACCGGCCCGCCCGCCGCAGCCGGCCGCTGCCCGTGGTGCTTATCCGCTCGCCTTACGGCCGGGCCGGAATCGCGGCGCTCATGTTCGCCGCGCCGCTGGCCCGCCGGGGCTTCCAGGTCTTCATCCAGAGCACGCGCGGGACGTTCGGCTCGGGCGGGCAGTTCCGCCCGTTCATGTCCGAGCGCGAGGACGGCCTGGCCACCGTGGCCTGGCTGCGCGATCAGCCATGGTGCGACGGCGAGGTCTCGACGACCGGCAGCAGCTACCTGGGCCACACCCAGTGGGCCATCGCGCCCTATGTCGACCCGCCGCTGCGATCGGTGTCGCTCAACATCACCGCCGCGAAGATCACCGCGGCCTTCTACGCGCACGGGGCGCCGGGGATCCAGAACGCGCTGAACTGGACCGGGCTCATCGGGAAGCAGGAGCGGGGCGGCCTGCTCAGCGTGCTCAACCCGCTCCAGGCGGCCCGGACCAAGCGAGCCCTGCGGAAGGTTCCGCTGCAGGCCGCCGACGTGGACGTGGCCGGGGCGCCGGTGGCCTTCTGGCGGGACTTCATCGAGCACGCCGACCCGGCCGACGAGTTCTGGGCCGGGGCCGATCATGACGACGCCGACCTGACCCGGCTGCCGCCCACCAGCATGGTGACCGGCTGGTGGGACTTGTTCCTGCCGCAGCAGCTCACCGACTACGCGGCGATCCGGGCGGCCGGTGTCCCGGCCCGGCTCCGGGTCGGGCCCTGGCTGCACGGCGAGCCTGGCGAGCTGAAGATGATCATGGGCGAGGACATCGGCTGGCTGGACCACTACCTGCGCGGCGGCCCGGCGCCGTCCGGCCCCCCCGTGCGGGTCTTCCTGCAGGTGGCCGACACCTGGCTCGACTTCGAGGAGTGGCCACCGAAGGCCGCCGAGGCCGCGGACTACTACCTGCGCGCCTCCGGTGCCCTGAGCCTGGATCCCGAGCCCGGTGCCGCCGCGCCCGCCGAGTTCGTCTTCGACCCGGCGGTCCCGACGCCATCACCCGGAGGCCCCCTCCTGTCGCCACCGGGCAAGCAGGCCAATAACACCGACATCGAAGCCCGGCCCGACGTGCTGACCTACACCACCGAGCCCTTCGCGGCCGCCCAGGACCTGGTCGGGCCCGTCAGCGCCCGCATCTTCGTGCGCACGGACCTGGAGCACGCCGACCTGTTCGTCCGGGTCTGCGACGTCGACACCAGGGGTGCCTCCCGCAACGTGGTGGACGGCATCCGGCGGCTCAGCCCGCAGACGGTGCCCGCCCCGGACGTCCAGGTCGGCGACGACGGGATCCTGGCGGTGGACGTCGAACTCTTCCCGACGGCCTACCGGATCCAGGCCGGGCACCAGATCCGCCTGCAGATCACCGGCGGCGCGTTCCCGCGGTTCGCCCGCAACTTCGGCACGGCTGCACCCTTCGGCGCGGCGACCAGCGCGCGGCGATGCCGATTCGAGATTTATAACGACTCCGCACATCCCGCCCGCGTCATCCTGCCGGTGCTCCCTAACGCTTAACGGCGACGGGGTGGGTCAGGATTTACGGGCCACGCCGCCATGGGCCGAAAGCCCGTCCGGTGGAGCAGCGTCCGCCGGGTCGGGCCGCCACGCGTGCACGTAGACCACGCCCGGTGGCAGCAGGTCGAGCCCGTCGAAGAAGCGGGTTACCTCGGCGTGGTTACGCATCGTCTGCGGCGTGGAGACGCGCTCGTTATAACGCCTCTGGGCCTCGGCCTGGGAGGCGTGGATATCGCTGGCCGGATGCGAGATGACGAGAAAACTGCCCGGCGGGAGCGCGTCCAGCAACTGCGCCACGATCTGGTAGGGCCCCTCGGAATCGGAGATCAGGTGCAGGACGCCCACCAGCAGCACGGCCGTCGGGCGGGTGAAGTCCAGGGTGTCGGCCGCGGACCGGAGAATCGCGGCGGTGTCGCGCAGATCGCCGGGGATGAACCGGGTGGCGCCCTCCGGGCTGCTGGCCAGCAGCGCCCTGGCGTGCCGCAGCACGATGGGATCGTTGTCCACGTAGACGATCCGCGAGTCCGGCGCGATCGCCTGGGCGACCTCGTGGGTGTTGTTCGCCGACGGGATGCCCGTGCCGATATCGAGGAACTGCCTGATCCCCGCCTCGGCGGCCAGGTAGCGCACGGTCCGGGCCAGGAACGCGCGGTTGGCCCGGACGCGGAACCGGAGGCCGGGACTGACTGCGAGCACGCGCTCGGCTGCCTCCCGGTCGGCGGCGTAATTGACCGTGCCGCCTAACCAGTAGTCATAAACCCGGGCCGGATGCGCGACCGTGGTATCGACGTCCGCCGCATCAGTCTCCTCGGCCACGACGCTCCTTCCGCCTGTCCTCGAACGTAGCCCTCGCAGCGGAAAACGCCTACCCGTATCGGCTCCCGGCGGGGAAAGGAAACGGAGCCCGTAAGTAGTCCTTATGTCAGGACAAACTATTGACAGCGCTCTCGGCCGTTTGGTTACATGAGCGCGTGGCTCACCATGGGGACAGCGGCGGATGACGCCGCCGCTGGACGTGCTGACCATGGGCCGGGTCGGGGTCGACCTCTACCCGCTCCAGGTCGGCGTCCGCCTGGAGGATGTCACCTCGTTCGGCAAGTACCTGGGCGGCAGCGCCACCAACGTGGCGGTAGCCGCGGCCCGCCTCGGGCACCGGTCCGCGGTGATCACCCGGACCGGGGACGATCCGTTCGGCCGGTTCATCCACCGGGCACTGCGCGGATACGGAGTCGACGACCGGTTCGTCACCGCGGTGCCAGCCCTGCCGACGCCCGTGACCTTCTGCGAGATCTTCCCGCCGGACGACTTCCCGATCTACTTCTACCGCTACCCCAAGGCGCCCGACCTGGAGATCAGGGCCGAGGACCTGGACTACGCGGCGATCCGCGCGGCTGGCGTGTTCTGGGTCACGGTGACGGGCCTGTCCGACGAGCCCAGCCGCTCGGCCACGCTCGCGGCGCTGGAGGCGAGGGGCAAGGCCGGGATCACCGTCCTCGACCTCGACTACCGGCCGACATTCTGGTCATCGCGGCAGGAGGCGCGGCGGTGGGCGCAGGCGGCGCTGCGCCAGGCCACGGTGGCCGTGGGGAACCTGGACGAGTGCGAGACCGCGACCGGCGAACGAGACCCGGCCCGGGCCGGCCAGGCGCTACTGGATTTCGGGGTGGATCTCGCCGTGGTCAAGCAGGGACCGGAGGGGGTGCTCGCCCTGGACGGGTCGGCCGCCATCAGAGTGCCGCCGGTCGACGTGCGGGTCCTCAACGGCCTCGGGGCCGGGGACGCCTTCGGCGGCGCGCTCTGCCACGGGCTGCTGGCCGGGTGGGACACCACGGCCGTCATGCAGTTCGCCAACGCCGCCGGGGGCATCGTGGCCTCGCGGCTGGCCTGCGCCGAGGCAATGCCCACGGTTTCCGAGGTGCAGGCCGTCCTGACCGGATAGGGGATCCACATTCATGGAAATAACGCTGCACCGCCCCAGGGGCAGCCTCGCCCGGGGGCCGTACGCGCTCGCCCTCACCCCGGAGGAGGCCGGCTGGGCCTACTCGGGCCTGCGCGTGCTGGAACTGGAGGCCGGCCAGGCCCGGGATCTCGGCACGGGCGGTGACGAGCTGCTCGTCCTGCCGCTGGCCGGAGCGTGCGTCGTGGAGTGCGACGGGGAGCGCTTCGAGCTCGCCGGGCGGCCGGACGTGTTCAGCGCCGTGACGGACTTCGCCTACCTACCGCGCGACGCCGCCGCCCGGATTAGCAGCGAAGCGGGCGGGCGATTCGCGCTGCCCGCCGCGCGGGCCGACCGCAGGCTCGCGGCCCGCTACGTCCCGGCGGCCGAGGTCCCGGTGGAACTGCGGGGCGCCGGGTCCTGCTCCCGGCAGGTCAACAACTTCTGCACGCCCGAGGCGTTCGAGGCGGACCGGCTGATCGCCTGCGAGGTGCTGACCCCCGGCGGCAACTGGTCCTCCTACCCGCCGCACAAACACGACGAGCAGCGGCCCGGCGAGTCGGTCCTGGAGGAGATCTACTACTTCGAGCTCCGCGGCGGGCCGGCCGGCGCCGGGGTGGGTTATCACCGGGTCTACGGCACGGCGACCCGGCCGATCGACCTGCTGGCCGAGGTGCGCAGCGGCGATGTAGTGCTCGTGCCGCACGGCTGGCACGGGCCGTCGATGGCGGCACCGGGCTACGACATGTACTACCTCAACGTGATGGCGGGCCCGGCGCAGCGCGCCTGGCTGATCAGCGATGACCCCGCGCACGCCTGGGTGCGTGGCAGCTGGGCCGGGCAGCGGCCCGATGCCCGGCTGCCGATGGCGCCCGCGCCGGGCGGGCGGACGTCGTGAGTGAGGATAGGTCAGGTTAGATGGATGTCCTGACATCAGGTGGTTGTAGCACAGGCGACAACGCGATACGCTGCGGCCTGTGGCTGATTCCGCAGGCCGGGCCGTTGAATCGCCGCCTGCGTCAGGCGCTGTGATCGTCACGGAAACCGCCGGGGCCCCGGCGGTTCTTGGCGGCCCCGTCGACAAGACCAGTCCGGTTCCCCTCTACTTTCAGATCGCCGAGAACCTCCGGGCGGCGATCGAGAACGGCGCGCTGAGCCCGGGGGAGCGCCTGGGCAACGAGATCCAGCTGAGCGAGCGCCTCAGCGTGAGTCGGCCGACGGTTCGCCAGGCGATTCAGCGGCTGGCCCATGAGGGCCTCGTGGTCCGCCAGCGCGGCGTCGGGACCGTCGTCGTCAACCGCCGCATCCAGCGGCCGCTGGCGCTGAGCAGCCTGCACGAGGACCTCAAGACCGCCGGCCGGCAGCCGACCACCACCGTCTTGTCGGTGACGCCCGTCGGCGCCGAGGGCGAGACCGCCGCCGCCCTCGGCCTGCCGCCCGGCCACCCGGTGCTGGTGATCGAGCGGCTGCGCTCGGCCGACGGTCTTCCGCTCGCCATCATGCGTAATTACCTGCCGGCGGAATTGCTCAATGGGACCGACGTGACGGCCGTGCTCACGCAGTACGGTCTCTACGAGACTTTGCGCCAGCAGGGCATTCAGTTTCATTCTGCCGAGGAAATCATCGGCGCCCGAAAGGCAACGGCCGCCGAGGCCCAATTGCTGCAGGTCCCGCGGAGCAGCACCGTCCTGACGATGAGCCGCGTCGCCCTCGATCCCACGGGTCGGGTCATTGAGTACGGCGTCCACGCCTACCTGGCGGAGCGATATTCCTTCCGGGTCGCCTTCGGGCCGGTAGCCCAGTAATTCCGCCGGGCCGGCTCAGACGTTCCCGAAGATCGGCCCGACCGCGGCGCAGGCCGGCTGGAAGCTGGGGTTGTCGGCGCCCAGGACGTTGATCATGTCCTGCAGCGCGTTGGAGTCGTACGGGATCGAGATGTGGTCACTAGCGTCCTGCGGGCACTGTTTCTGCAGCGTGATGTCCTGCACGTTGGCGGCCGCGGGCAGGAAGGCGTTCGTGTACGGCGTGACCACGTCATCGTCGGCGGTCTCGATGACGACGTACTTCACGCCCGCGACGGTCGGCGTCTGGTTGAGGCTGGCGAGGAAGGACGAGCCTGCCAGCTGCTGATCACAGGCAGCGCAGGTGACGGAAAGCAGGGCGGTGACCACGCCCTCCAGGCCGAGGTCGGAAACCAGCCCCTGCAGGCCGTCCACCGTCGTCCCGTAGTTGGACGGCGCGAAGCCGACCAGCATGTTCACCTTGGCCGCGCCGCCCAGGTTATTGAGGTAGTAGCGGGGCATCATGCCGCCCTGTGACCAGCCGACCAGGTCGACCTGGCTGGCCCCGGTGACCGACAGCACGTGGTTCACCTCGCTGGCCAGCTGGCTGGCCGAGGCGGGGATGCTGCCCGTCGCATAGAACCCGGTCAGCGGAAGCGTCTGGCCGTAATTGAAGGCGTAGACGCAGTATCCGTTATTGACCAGGTCCGGGGAGATCGCCTCGAAGCTGTTGTACATGCTGGCGAAGGTGCCCTCCACCAGCACGACGGGGTAGGGGTGCGCCGCCGACGGGTGACAGGCGACGTTGGCCCCGAGCGGCGGCGCGCCATAGAAGAATGGATTCGCCGAGTTCAGGAACGCGACCGCCTCGTTGCCGAGCGGTAATGTGGCGGCCTGGGCCGGTACCGTCCCGGCCGCCAGGATAGTGGCCACGCTAGCCGCGATCGCGGATAGCCCGAAGAAACCATGCCAGCGCCGGCGTTTCAATCTTCCTCTCCTTTTACTTCAGGACCAGGGAATAGCTGCCCCCCCCGCTATTGC
>Ga0208220_1001123_pt1 | contig 11362 bp, 16 predicted proteins | sample NGESurdeep092012_9_FD_184484 | JGI IMG/M metagenome (GOLD analysis project Ga0208220, IMG submission 184484) | Arctic peat soil microbial communities from Barrow, Alaska - NGEE Surface sample F53-1 deep-092012 (SPAdes) | ecosystem: Environmental > Terrestrial > Soil > Wetlands > Peat ... | reverse complement strand
GCGACCGCAAACGAATCAGCTAGCCTCCAGCATCATCTGGAGCAGCTTATGGCCAGTGCCAAATCCGTTCTTGAGCGGATGATAGCCGCGATGAATCGCGGCGGCGACGCGTCAAAGCGCGCCCTCCTAGACCGCAGAGACATCGAGATGTTCGTAAAGCCGGCGCCCAAGAAAACCCGCGTACTAAAGAAGAGCCCGCTTGCTATGCGGGTAAGCATAAGTTCTAAAGCGGCGAAGAAGCCTCGGAAGAAGTCGAGGACGAGGTTATCGACCAGGCGGCCAAGCGAATAATTGCCTGCCCCGGATTGATCAACTAGAATCTCCCTCAAATGTACCGTTGGAAAAAGGTCTCACACGCCGGGCCCCCGGGGAGTTTGACCAGCGTCCACCCGTCTGGCAGTGGGATTGGCTCATCGAAGCGACGTTGCCAGCCGCTATCAGCCATTTGCTGAATTAGGTGCGCCCCTTAATTGCGCGCCACGCAAAGATAAGAATGCAGGCTCCGACGAAGCCCGCAATGAGGTAGCCGAACCACCCACCGAGCGCGACGCCAAAGATTCCTAACAGGAAATTGGCCACTGCAGCACCTACGATGCCCAGCACGATATTGGTGAGCATGCCAGTACCGCTCTTCATGAACATTTCAGCGAGCCAACCTGCAATGCCACCAATGATGATCGCCGCTATCCAGCCGATTTCAGCGTCGTGCATATTTGTTCTCCCTGTTTAGCTGTCTCGAACATAGGGATGCCGACCTACCCCAAGCGATAGATGCCACCTTCTGCTGAGTCTGGGAATTAGAAAACTAGAGCGCGAGAGCCGCCCGTGAGGGCTGGAGGGCCTACGCGACATCGTATATTGGATACTTACCCATCAAGGCCGATCCGCATGATCGTGGCGTTTCCACCGGGCGGCTCCGCCGATCAATGCGCGGGTCAAGTAAAGCGCGTTCGATCCAAGACTTTGAATCTATCCAATGGTGGCGTTTGGCCTACCGGCCGGGTTACACTTGTTAATAAGCCGTAAACTTAACCAGGCGGGAGGGAAACGATGATTAACCGACGGACACTTCTCAAGACTGCAGCCGTAGGCGCGACTCAGGCGGTCGCGTTGCCCTATCTCGCCCGCGAAGGCTTCGCGCAGGCGCCGGCGCATGTTCTCAAATTGACGATGGCCGACACCCGCAACCACCCGCTCTACCAGGTGCTGTTGCGGTTCGCCGACAACGTAAAAAAGAAAACCAAGGGCGCCGTCGAGGTGCAGGTCTACGGCACCGGCGAACTCGGCAGCCAGCTCAATATCCTCACCGGTTTGCAGACCGGCATTATCGATCTGTGCGCCCATACATCCGGCTTCATCGACACCCTGTTCCCGCAATTCCAGGTGCTCGACCTGCCGTTCCTGTTCCCGGATCTCACCAGCGCGGAAAAGGTGCTTGACGGTCCGGTCGGCACGCAGCTCGCCAACCTGATGCCGTCGAAAGGCATTTATGCCCTCACTTACGGCTATTGGGGCTGGCGCGTCACCTCGACCATCGACCGCAAGGTGCCCGAGCCGAAAGACATGAAGGGCTTGAAAATTCGCGTCCAGCCCGGGCCGATCTTCTCAGCCACATTTCGCGAACTCGGAGCCAATCCGATCGCCATCGACTTCAGCGAGATCTATCTGGCGCTGTCGCAGCGCACCATCGAGGCGATCGAAACGCCGATCATTTCGCTGCCGGCCGCCAAGCACTATGAAGTCGTCAAGGTCATCAATCTCACCAATCACGTGTACAATGCCGGCGTGCTGATGGTGAGCAAGCGCAAGTTCGATTCGCTGCCGGCGAACTTGCAGGCCGACCTGCGCGCCGCCGCGACCGAGATGCAACCTGACTGGCGCAAATCGATGGTGGAGAAGACCACCGAGACCACGGCGTTCCTGAAAGGCAAGGGCCTCACCTTTGTTGACGTCGATCGCCCCGCCTACCGCAAGGCGACGCAGGGCGTTTACAAGGACTTCCGCAGCATCATCGGCGCCGATCTCTTCGATAAGGTGATCAAGCAGGTCGAAAGCACCTGATCGCCAGGCCCGGACCGCACCCCGTGGATGCCGCAAGCGAAGGCCACGTATCGAGTGCCGTCGTCACCAGCCCCGTCGCGCCCATGAAGGGGCGCGGCGGGATTTGGCGGTGCGAGCGGCTGGCTATCGGTATCCGCCGCGCGCTCAATGGCATCGATTTCGCGGCGCGCGCAGTCGTCGTGGTGGCGCTACTGAGTGAACTCAGCGTCGTCATAACCGACGTCACCATCCGCTTTCTATTCTCGCAATCGCTGCTGTGGTCAGAAGAGGCTTCCAAGCTTTGCCTGACCACGCTGGCGTTTCTCGGCGGTGCTCTTGCCTATCGGGCCGGCCAGCACACCGCGATCCGGTTCGTCACACGATTTTTTTCCGAGCGCTGGCGCGAAGCGACGGCGGTCGCCGTTGACGCCTTCATTCTCTGCGTCGCCCTGATTACGCTCTACGTCTCGTTCGATCTCTTCACCGTCTCGTTGACGGCGCTAACCCCGATCCTGCAAATCAGCACCGCCTGGATCGTGCTGCCGTTCAATGTCGGCCTCGTCATGATTGCGCTGTTTTCGGCCGAGCGGCTGATTTTCCACCATCCCGAACGGGTAGCCTTCGCGGTCGTCCCCGCGGTCGTCGCGCTGATCGCGGCGGTTACCGCCATCGGCATGCTTCCGATTGCGCGACCGGACAATTCGACCGCGCTCGTCGTCATGCTGCCGCTGTTCTTTGTCACCGTGCTGCTTGGGCTCCCGGTCGCCTTCTCGATGCTGCTCGGTTCCTTGTTATTCCTGCAAATCACCGATTCCGCGCCGCTGATCGCGGCCGCGCAGAACACCGTCGACGGCACCAGTCATTTCATCCTGCTCACGCTGCCGTTTTTCATCTGGGCAGGGCTGATCATGGAGAAGGGCGGCATCAGCGTACGGCTGGTGCGTTTCGCCATGGCCCTGGTCGGCCATTTGCGTGGCGGGCTGCTGCAGGTCGTGGTGGTCACGATCTATCTGGTGTCCGGCATTTCGGGCTCCAAGGCGGCCGACGTGGTCGCGGTCGGCTCGGTGCTGCGCGGCGAGCTCAAGCGCCAAGGATACCGGGCCGAGGAAGGGGCCGCCGTGCTGTCGGCGGCCGGCGCCATGTCGGAAACCATCCCGCCCAGCATTGCCATGCTAGTGCTCGGATCGGTCACGCCGATTTCAATCGGCACGCTGTTCATAGCCGGCCTGCTGCCGGCGGCGGTGATCGCATTGTTCCTGATGGTTTCGATTTATTTCTTTGCCTGGTGGCGCGACACCCCGCGCGCACCGCGCGCCAGTCTTTCCGAGCTACTGAAAGCCAGCGGCGGTGCAATTCTTCCTCTGATCATGCCGGTGATCATGATCGTGGGAATCAAATTCGGCTATGCCACGCCGACCGAGGTCTCCGCTGTCGCGGTGTCTTACGGTATTGTGCTGTCGATCGCGATTTATCGCAGCATCGGGTTTGGCAGCTTTTTCACGATTGCCGTCGACTGCGGATTGCTCGCCGGCATGGTGCTGTTCATCATCGCTTCGGCCGGCTCGTTCGCCTGGACATTGACAGCGGCGAATCTGCCGGTCGCGCTGATCCAGGTGCTGCACCTGGCCGGTGACAGCCCGACGCTGTTCATGATTGGATCGCTGGTGCTGCTGATTACGGTCGGCTCGCTGCTCGAAGGGCTGCCGGTGCTGATCATTCTGGGGCCGCTACTGTTGCCGATCGCGACCCAACTGGGGATCGACAGCATCCACTATGCGATGGTGATCCTGTTGGCGATGGGCATCGGCATCTTCATCCCGCCGATCGGCATCTGCTTTTATATTTCCTGCGCCGTGTCGGAAGCCGACGTGGAAGCCACCGCCAAGACAATGCTGCCTTATCTCGCGGTGCTAATTGCGGGCGTTCTTGCGGTGGCTTTCGTGCCATGGTTCACCCACGTGATCCCGCATTTGTTAGGGGACAACTGATGCCATTGCTTGCAAATGAGGCTGTGCAGCGGATTCGCTGCGGCCGCTTGACGCTCGGATTCGGCCCCCACGGTTTTGACTTACATTTTTATAGCGGGCGCGGGCGTCGGTTTTTTGGTTCCGTGCTGTCCGTTCTGTAGCGGGGAGCATATTCACGGGCCTTACAGCATCCGGGATTTTCTGGTGCGCCACGGCCACTGGAACGGCCACGCCGCGCATGGCTGCAATCGCGGGCACCATTTTTTTGTCATTTCCGAGCCCGCGATGTTTGTGCCGGGGCAAGAGCACTCGCGGCCCGCGCGCATGTACGCCGACCTCCTGGAGGAGCAGGGCTGCAATGTAGATAAAACACGGTGCTGCCGTCTGCCGAATCCGCCTACTACTGGCTTACTAAAACAGGGGAGCCAATTAAAAAGCGCAAGAGGCGTTACTGATGCTCGCACCACCCATCGACAACATCGGCATTGCCTTCTTGCAACTCATCCTGCCGGAGAAGGGCCATTACATCGCCACCCTGAAACGGACAGGGGGTGAAGGGATTCTCACCGAGCCACTTTGCTTCGACGCCTCATGATTTGTGGAGTGTCATCGAGACGGCCGATCGCGACGGCTTTGAAACTTATCATGCGTGCGCCTCTTTCAAAGACGCGCTGAACGACCCGCCGTCGACATCGGGGGCCAGAAGCGTCTTGACCGCACCAAGCACAACGCGCCGGGAGCAAGAGTGTTCTGGCTGGACATCGACTGCGGTGCGACTAAGCCTTATCCGACCAGCAAAGCGCGGGCGACGCATTGGCCGCCTTCTGCCGGACGCTCCAGCTGCCAACGCCACTGGTTGTTATGAGCGGGGCGGGCCTTTCCGATCTTGAGCCCCGCGCTTGGTCTGCAAGGTTTGCGGCAAGAGAGGTGCCGACGTCCGGCCGGATTTTCACCGGAACAAGAAGCCCGGTCGCGGCCATGGGCTATCGTTAAATGCGCTGGTCAGCCCACTTCGACGAACCCGACTAGTCGAAGGCCACGCCGATCCGCTCGTCTTGGCGCCAGATGACGTGGCAGGGGATCTGCGTGGCGTCCGCCTTAAAGACAAGGTTGAAACGCTCGGGGATGTCGTGGGGGCTGGTAACCTCGAGCGCCGCCCCCGAAATCGAAATGTCGCTGATTAAGCAGTTGATGTTGCTGCCAGCGAACTCAATCGCCCCAGACATCAATACAGTCTTGCGAGAGCTCGCCCGTCTTTCCATCAAACTGTGATAATTCGAAATTCTTAGAGATTGATGAAGGCGAGCCCATGAAATTTGTCGAACCGAGTTGCTTCACCGATCTGTTCGCCTGGTGGCAAAGGGCTGGTCACCGCCTCGGGTCAATAGCGCCACTTTGGCTATATGCCGGTTACTTCCGGTTTGCGCCCAACTTCGGACATATCGCTGCACCGTGCCAAGTGACGCGATGTGCCAACGCACTAAATCGCTGCGCGATAGCCCGCTGAAGCGGGGGTTAGCGTGCAGGCCAGACTTTATCCTGCCCGTGGAGGTTCTCTCGTGCCTGTTCCGGGGATTGTTCCTGGCCAAGCTCGTCGCCGCCCACCGGGCCGGACGTCTCAAGTTTTTCGGCGTCCACGCCCGCCTCGATAACATCAGAGCCTTCAAGGCCTATCTGGCGCCGCTGCGCAAGATCGATTGGGTGGTCTATGCCAAGCGGCCGTTCGGCGGCCCCAGGGCCGTGCTCGCCTATCTGTCGCGCTACACCCACCGGGTTGCCATCTCCAATCGCCGCCTGATCGCGGCCGACCAGACCGGCGTCACCTTCCGGTGGAAGGACTACCGGGTCGAGAGGCCTGGCCGCTATCAGACCATGACGCTGTCGACCCACGAGTTCATCCGGCGCTTCCTGATGCACGCGCTGCCCTGGGGCTTCCACCGCATCCGGCACTACGGAATGCTGGCCAGTGGCACCCGCGCCGTCAACATCGCGCGGGCGCGCCAGCTGCTCGCCGTGCCGGTCCGCTCCGAACCGCAAGATACCTCGGAGGCCCCAGCGGCCGACCAACCCCGCATGCTGCCACGACCGTGCCCCTGCTGCGGCGGACGCATGTTCATCATCGAGACCTTCGCGCGCGGCAGCGAGCCAAGGCACCGACCCCCGCCCGCGCCGGCCGCGATCAGGATCGACACCTCATGATGCCGTCATCGCTGATCCAGCACCGCGCCGAAGCGCGCCATTTTGGCCGGCTCTCGCCCGGCAGCACACCCGCTTGCGCCGATCGGCAAGACTGGCCCGCGATCGCACCGCAAATCCTGTCGAGCAACGTGCGATCCGCTCGTTCGCGCCGGCACGCACGCCCAAGATTCGAGTTCAAGCGATCCGATCGCCAGCGTCGGCTCAACTTCCCCAACACTCACGCCGACGCCAAATCCCCATAGCACCTGCTGCACTGTCGGTGCCCCACACCCCGCGATTTCGTGCCTTGGCGCTTTTCGGACGCCGGCTGTCCCAGCGTGGGGATGGTCTCGGCATCCCGGCATCCGAAAACCTGCACAACGACGGACTCATGCACCGCAGCAATCGACGCCTTCATTCAATCACTTTGTCGGCGCGCGTGATTATTGAATCTGGAAGCTTAATGCCGAACGCTTGCGCAGTTTTTGCATTGACGACGAGCTCGAAGCGAGTCGGCCGTTCGATCGGCAAATCTGCAGGTCGCGCGCCCCTCAATATCTTGTTCACATATGTGGCAATGCCGCGCATCGCATCGTCGGTGTTCGGTCCATACGTAAATAGAAATCCATCCTTCGCCGCCCAATCTCCCCAGTTGCCTACCGCGGGAATCCGGGTCGTGATCGTGAACTCCTTTATCTTCTGCCGTTGCGCCAAAAGGAGCCGGCTCGATACAAGTATAAGTCCCTCCGCGCGCTGATCGATCGCGGCCTTAAAAGCTCCGTCGAAATCACTGGGCCGACGAACTTCCAGAGATTGGAGCTCGACACCGCGAGCAATTGCTACCCGCTGTGTCTCCCTAAACTCAGGGTCGGCATGATCGGGATTCCACAGAACGGCAACGTGTGAAATCTCAGGTAGCGCTTCCTTCATGAGGTCCAGCATCTTGCCGGCCAATTCGTCGTAGATCAGCGTAATCCCCGTAATGTTGAAGCCGGGCTGTCGAATGCTAGTGACCAATCCACTTTGTACCGGATCGTTACTGACCATGACTACGACCGGAATCGATGCCGTTGCTTGCTTCGCGTATGGGGCCACGTCTCCACCATACGCGAAGATGACGTCCGGTTTGAGCTGAACCAACTCAACAGCCAAATTGGCGAGCCGCTCGGCCTTACCTTCAGCGTAGCGGTATTCGACTGCGATCGTCTTTCCGTCAACGTAGCCAAGGGCTCCCAACCCTTGAATGAGAGGGCCGATGGGGTCGGCCTGCGGTGAATTGAAGAGCAACATGCCAAGCCGCGGAACTTTTCCGGGCTGCTGCGACCAAGCAAAAGGAGGCCACGCGGTTGCCGCGCCGAGCCCTGCAACAAAACTGCGCCGTCGCATGGGATTCCTCCGAAAAGGAGCGTGAACAGCCTATCTCAAACTTTTACGCCTGTGAACGAGCATATGTCCGAACCGGGTCAGTCTCGTCGTTTCGACCGTGAACCAGCCACTTCCGGTCTACCTCGGACAACGGACATCATCAGAGCCAGTCGGCATGTCTCAAAGGTGCCAACAGCGGAACAACACCATTCACATTGCGATGCGTCGCAGCGTGGGATTTACTAGCGGCGTGCGCAGTTATTGAGGGAGGTCGATATGAGCCATGGGCAGTCAATTCGGGACGCCAGTCATCTTTGCGAAGCGGAGCGTCGCGTTCAGCATGCCGCGCCCCCCGGCTTTCGCATTATGGAGTTGCAGCTCGCGCCGACGCAGAAGGTGCCGTGGCAGCCCGTGGGCGTCGTCCACACATGACCCAACACGGACATCGGTTGCGCGTAACGGCCGTGTCTTAACGCCCTAGTCAAGTCGTCGTTTGAGCCGATAAGATGCCGTACATTGTGCTTTGGGTGCTGACATGCGGCGGCGCGAATTTCTTGGTGTTCTGGCTGGCGCGGCGGCGTTGCCGGTTGCCGCGCGGGCGCAGACGCCGGGGCGCACCCATCGCATTGATATCTTGACAGGCGTGTCTCGTCAGAACCCGGAAATTAGTTGTATTGCTCGACGAATTGCGCTTGGCGAGGTTCATCGAAGGACAAAATCTTACCATTCTGGACGGCGGGTTCGGCGTGACGGGGAATCAAGTTGCCGCTGCGGCCACGGCGCTCGTCAAGGCTTCTCCGGACGCGATCCTCACCGTCGGTCGTGTATACGTAAAGGCCGCGCAGACGGCGACAAAAACGATTCCGATTCTTACGTTTTCGAATGACATGGTAGCGGACGGCCTGGCGTCGTCGCTCGCACATCCAGCCGGCAACATCACGGGCATTAGCCTGATCGGACCTGACCTTGATGGCAAACGAGGCGATTTGCTGCTGGAGGCCGTACCTGGCCGTCGCCATGTTGCGGTGCTAGCCGATCCGAATGTCGACACACCTCCGCACCTTCAAGCATTGAAGGACTCGGCGAAGGCGCGCGGCATCGAGCTTTCGGTATTTTCCGCTGGGACACCGCAGGAGATCGTGCCTGCGCTGGAGGCCGCGAAATCGTCCGGAGCCGCGGGGATCAATGTACTTTCGTCATCAATGTTTTTCTACAATCGCGGCCTGGTGATCGAGCGCACCAACGAGTTGCGTCTGCCGGCAGTGTACCCGTGGCCGGAGACGGCGGAACAAGGTGGCCTGATCGGTTACGGGGCGCGCGCCACCGAGCTGTTTCGTCTGTTGGGTCGTCAACTTGTCAAAATATTGCGCGGCGCAAACCCGGGCGACATTCCGGTGGAACAGCCGAGCAGGTTCGAGCTTGTCATCAATCTCCAAACCGCAAAAACAATCGGCCTTGAGATGCCAGCGAGCCTTGTCCTGCGCGCCGACAAGTTGATCGAACAAATGTCGCAGTTTGGCACTTTTCGGACGTGCCGGCGCAGTCTGACGATGTCTGCTGTCGAGGCTAGAACGGAGATGCCGCGCGAATGCTAAAACCTAACCCGCCGGTTCAGTTAAGCCTTTAGGCGTTGATTCAGGCTAATGGCGCGCGATGCCTGAATTCGAAACAAGTCCTGTATCGCGACCTCGGCTTCTGACCAAGGTGTCTGATTGTTTCGAAAGTCGTTTTTATAAAGCTCACGCGCGAGCGTTTCGATGGAAATTGTCATATGTAGCTCCTTTGGTTCTAGCGAAGTGCTCTTTCGGCGAAAGCCGAAACTGGTTTCCCAGAACCATATCGAGGGAGCTGCTACTCGCCGACACAAAACTTATGATAAAGTAGATAGAACTTCAAGGTCCGCCGCCAACCGTCAAAATGGAATTTCATCGTCCGAATGGGCTCCAGGCGGGCATAGTTCTTCCGGGTTTCCTCTGACAACGGACATTTGCCAAATTCCTGGGACGGTTTGGCGCTCGCCTATCCGGGCGACCGTGACATCGGAAAACTGTCGCCCATGGGCGCAGCGCCAAATCGCAGTCGGTCGCGTGTTCGAGGGAGTTGGCGTGTCGTAGGCTGCCGCATCATAGCGCCACGGCGAAGCAATGTTGCCCATCTTCATCGGCCGTGGCGCGCCAACTCCGCCGAATCCACGCCTTCCCCAGATGCGCTACGCCAGGTTACGCCGGAAGAAACGCGTTGTCATAGGGTGGGCGGTGTTCGGTGGCCTTTGGCGTTCTCATCAGTGTTTGCCCCTGGTGGAAATTCTATCGAGATCGCGCCGGACGCGGACACTTTCCCCGGCCCGATGTTCCAGCGCGCTTCACTTTGAGTATGCTCTGCCGGCCAGCGCCGGACGCTTGTCATTGTCGGAAACTCAATCCGGCTAGCAAGTGAGGTCGAATCGGGCGATGCTCTTGGTTGATGAGAGACGTTTGCAGCCTTGATTTGGTTGGCGCTGATCGGATTGTTCCGGTCGCGAGCGTCGCTGCAAGTAGAGATCTCGACGCTTCGTCATCAGCTTAACGTGCTGCGACTTGAATCGCCGCAGCGACTAACCTTCAGCAGCATCGACCGTCTAGTATTTGGGTAAGGTTGCCCTTGGGAATTGCTGGGATTTGGATGCGCTGGTGTCGTCTGACGTGAAGGCGAAAGGGAAATGAAACGGTTTACCGGATGGTTCCTCGAGGTTTTTGCGCCGTCCGGGCAGCCAATTTTCTTGATCGGGATCATCATCCTCTTGTTGGCTACCCTCTTGTCGATACTTTTCCCGCCGATAATCGATCCAAGCTGGACCAATTTGTAACGACCTCATTCTAGTAGCTGCTGCATTGGCCTCGTTCCGGCCGTCCGGTCCACCCAGCGCCGACTCAGGGAGCGCCGCCGAGTGATTTTTCAGCCTCGCCGTGACGAGCAATCCGCCTAGAGGCGACGCAGCAGACCGCCGAGGCTCCCGTCATCACCCCGGCGCGGTCGCGTGACCGAGGAAGGTATCCCGGCTCGCGCGGCCTCACGCACGTCGGTCGGGCTGATGCCGAACTGTCGCCGGAATGCGCGACTGAAGGAAGACGAATCCGCCATCCCCAACTCATCGGCGATCGCGACAACTGGTTTTGTGTTGGACGGGTCGTTCAGTTGCGCAAAGCCCTCCGCAAGGCGGTGACGCTGTATGTAATGTGCGACGCCACCTTCCGCTTCCAGTAATCGGTAGACACTCGACCTGGACATTCCCAATTCCCGGCACAACAGGGTCGGCCCGAGTCTATGCGAGCGCAAATTCCGCAGGACACAACGCCGCGCCTTGTCCTTGAGGGTGGCGTTTATTTGCCCATATGCGGTGGTCATCCGGTCCGCGGACGGCGCCACGCAGGCTGCAACCATCGCGACCACTGCCTGCGGTAGTGTGTTCGCGTCTTCGTCCCCCAAGCTTGGCAGTTGGTGTTCCAGCAGCTTGATGTATTCCGCCATCAGACTGCCAAGCGGCGTACTCACGGTTTGGCCTCGGGCTGCATCAAGCACAGGCGCGATCGCGTTGAATTTATCTCGCGTGATGTGAAGCTGGAGCCTGCTGTCTAGATCACGCTCACTGGCAGAAAACTCACCCAGCGACACAACGAACGGCACCCCGGCCGGCACCGACATCCGATCACTTTCCACCATCAGACCGGTTGTGGCCCGCTCGCCGATCGCGATGACCCAGTGGTCGGTTGGATTTCGTCTGATCAGCGATTTCGTTCTTATAGCGCGGAGCGGCGGGGCCGATGCCCTGACGA
>Ga0208220_1001122_pt1 | contig 11366 bp, 11 predicted proteins | sample NGESurdeep092012_9_FD_184484 | JGI IMG/M metagenome (GOLD analysis project Ga0208220, IMG submission 184484) | Arctic peat soil microbial communities from Barrow, Alaska - NGEE Surface sample F53-1 deep-092012 (SPAdes) | ecosystem: Environmental > Terrestrial > Soil > Wetlands > Peat ... | reverse complement strand
AACGCGTTCAAGTTCGTGGTCGTCCCGATCCTGAAGCGCCTCATCCCGGTCGCCGCCGCCGGCGCGGCCATCGCGGTGGTGGTCCGCCGCCTGCGCGGCAGGAAGTCCTAGCGCCGCCACCGCCCGCCGCCCGCCGCCCGCCGCCCACGGTGGCCCGGTGGCCCGGTGGCCCGGTGAAGGCTCGGGAGCTACGGGACCAGCACCTCGGTCACCGGAAGGGACGAGTCGGCGGGCAGGGCGAGGGTGGACGGGGGACGGCCGGCGGCGACGACGGCCGAGCCCAGCGCGGCCACCATCGCCCCGTTGTCGGTGCACAGGCCCGGGCGGGGCGCCCGGAACCGGAGCCCGGCCGACGCGCAGCGCTCGGCCGCGAGCGCGCGGAGCCGGGAGTTGGCCGCCACGCCGCCGCCGATCACCAGGTCGGTGACGCCGTACTGGCGGCAGGCGGCGACCGCCTTGCGGGTCAGCACGTCGGCCACCGCCTCCTGGAACGAGGCGGCCACGTCGGCCACCGGGACCGGCTCGCCGGCGTCGCGGCGGGCCTCGACCCAGCGGGCGACCGCGGTCTTCAGCCCCGCGAAGGAGAAGTCGTAGCTGCCGTCGTGCAGCTTCGCGCGCGGGAACCTGATCGCGGCCGGGTCGCCCGACGCCGCCGCGCGGTCGATCGGCGGGCCGCCGGGGAAGGGCATGCCGAGCACCCGCGCCACCTTGTCGTAGGCTTCGCCCGCGGCGTCGTCGATCGTCGCCCCGAGCGAGACCACCTCGCCGGTGATGTCGGGCACCAGCAGCAGCGACGAGTGGCCGCCGGAGACCAGCAGGGCCATGCAGGGGGCGGGCAGCGGCCCGTGCTCGAGCTGGTCGACGGCCACGTGCGCCGCCAGGTGGTTGACGCCGTAGAGGGGCTTGCCGAGGGCATAGGCGTAGGCCTTCGCGGCCGCCACGCCCACCATGAGCGCCCCGGCCAGGCCGGGGCCCGCGGTCACGGCCACCGCGTCGATGTCGGCTGGCCGCACCCCGGCCTTGGCGAACGCGCCCTCGATGACCGGGACCATGGCCTCCAGGTGCGCCCGGCTGGCCACCTCGGGCACCACGCCGCCGAACCGGGCGTGCTGGTCCATCGACGACGCCACCTCGTCGGCCAGGAGCTCCCGGCCGCGCACGATGCCCGCGCCGGTCTCGTCGCAGGACGTCTCGATGCCGAGCACCAGCGGGCCGTCGGTCACATTGGTCACCGCAGCAGATCCTTCCGCATCACGATCGCGTCCACCCCGGACGGCTTGTAGTAGCCGCGGCGGACCCCGATCTCGGCGAACCCGCGCCGCACGTAGAGCCCGTGGGCCCGGGGATTGTCGGCCCGCACCTCGAGGAAGAGCTCGGCCCGGTCGCGCTCCCGGGCGGCCCGGATGAGCTCGTCGAGCAGCGCCGAACCGATCCCCAGGCCCCAGCGGGACTCGCGAACCGCGATCGTCAGCACGTCGGCCGCCAGGCCGCCTGGGACGAACAGCATCCCCGCGTACCCGGCAATGACCGGGCGGGGGTCGGGGGCGGCCCCGTCGGCCTCCGCGACCAGGTACAGCCTGACCTCAGGGGGCTGGGCCACTTCGTCGGCGAACATCTCCGCCGTCCACGGGTCCTCAGGGAACAGCTCGTGCTCGAGGGCGATCACCTCCGCCAGGTCGGCCGTGACCATCGGGCGCAGGCGGCCCGCCTGGCCGGCCGCCGGACGCTCGCCGGGCCCCGCCGCCGCCCGGCGGCCGGCGTCAGGCCGGCCGGGGCCGGCCGTCACGGCGTCACCCGCTTCGGCGCGCCCGGCTCGCGGGCGTCCGGCCGCCGCAGGTACAGCGGCTCAGGCGGCAGCAGGACGGGCCAGCCGCCGAGGGCCTCGGCCTCCGCTCCGGCGGCGGCTACGGTCTCGCCGCGGCCCAGCGCCGTCGCCGCCAGGCGGCACAGCGTGGCGGCGGCGGGAAAGGCAGGGCCGCTGCTCTTGGGGAAGAACTCCGGGTACAGCATCGGCCCCTCGCCGGCCACCGGCAGCTGGCGATCGGGGATGAGCGCGGGCGCGCTCACGTCCGGTCCCAAGCTGCGCCCGGTCTCGTCGTAGCGCGCGAAGTAGAGCTCACGCCGCCTGGCGTCGGTGGCGACGAGGAAGGACCGCTCGCCCTCGACGTCGGCCGCGATCGCGTCGAGGCTGCACACGCCGTAGACCGGGATGCCGAGCGCCGCCCCAAGCACCTTGGCGGTCACCACGCCGACCCGCAGGCCGGTGTACGGGCCGGGGCCGACCCCGACGACGATCCCGGTCAGGTCGCGCTGCGAGACCCCCGCGTCGGCGATGATCTTGGCGATCGACGGCGCGAGCAGCTCCGCGTGACGGTGCGCGTCCACGGTGACGAGCTGAGCCAGCGGCTGGCCGCCGTCGTGGAGCGCTACCGTTACCGCGGGCGTGGCGGTGTCAAGTCCGAGCAGCAGCACGACCAATGAGCGTAGCGCACCCGCGGCGCAACCGACTGCGTCGCCGGCGTCCTGGCGGCAACTTCGGCCGTGCGAACCCGGGCGTCCGGATCCTCAGACGATCTTGGCGGTCACTTCGCGGGCGACCGTCTGGGCCGCGGTGGTGAGATCGGCCATCGACACCGGCCCGTACTTCTTGGCCCCGGTCGTCTGGTTGAGGCCCTGTATGACCGCGGTGACGATCACGTTCCGGTAGCGGACGTAGACGGTCGCGACGTCGGTCTCGCCGTTCTTGTCCACCTGCGTGGCCGAGAAGGCGGAGGTGTCGTTGCCGCCGGGCATGCCTGGGAGGTTGACGACCGTAGCCGTCGCCTGCCCGCTGTTCGCGGCCGGGGTCTGCAGGCTGTACTGAGCCGAGGCGAAGGCCGCCTCGGCGGCGTAGGTCGCGCTGCCGTTGCCGGCCGGGACCAGGCCGCTGCCGCTCGGGTTCGCGACCAGCGCGCTCGGCGTGTACGCCTCGATCTGGACTTCGAGCACCCGGTAGGTGGGCGCGTTGTCGAGCGTCCAGGTGCACTCGGAGTTCGTGCCGCTGTTGAGCGGCGGCGCCGCCTGCTTGGTCGTGCCCGGCAGGTACTGGCTCAAGGCGGCGGTCGGGACCGTGTTGCAAGCGTCGGGAATCGACTGCACCTCGCCGGGCAGGAACGTGGTCACCAGCGAGCCGAAGCCTAGGTTGGCGGAGCCGTTGGAGGAGCCGAACCCGAAGAAGTAGACCCCCACCGCGATGGCGATCGCGACCACGCCACCGCCCGCGAACAGCATCCGCCGCCGCTTGCGCCGGTCCGTGCGCCGGTCGTCCCTGGAGTCCAGGCCGCGCCGGTGCCACCGGGCCGAGAACGCCTCGACCGAGTCGGGCTCGGCCCAGGACGGCACGTCTTCCTCTGGCCGCCCCTGCTCCGCGTCAGCCCACTGCGGCTGCGGTGCCGCTGCCTGGGTCGCGGCCGGCTGCGGCGGCTGAGACGCCGACTGCCCGGCCGAGGCCTGCGGCTGCCGGCCCTGGTTCGGCCAGTCCTGATCGGACCAGGGCGCCTGGCCGGGGCCGGCCTGCCCGTAGCCAGGGCTCGCCTGGCCGGGACCCGACTGCCCGTAGCCGGGGACATCCTGGCCAGGGCCCGGCTGTCCGTGGGCCGACTGCCCGTACCCCGGCGGGTCGGACGGATATCCGCCGTAGCCGCCCGGTCCGGGCTGCCCGCCCCGGCCCTGCGGCTCGTACTGACCGGGCTGTGCCTGCTGCCCCTGCCAGGTGCCCTGCCCGCGGGCGTCACGGGCCCGGGCCTGGCTGGGCCGGATCGGGGGCAGGTCGGGGAACTCGCGCTCGTCCGGCGGCGGCGCGGCGGCGTATCCCTCCCCCTCAGGCAGGTCAGCTTCGTGACGTGCTCGGCGGCCACGGGGCCGACCGGGGAATGACCCATGCTGAGTCACGGCATGCCTCCGGTGAGGGGTTGTGACCTAGAGACCAGGCGCAACGTGAAATACGGAATGGTACAAAGCCGAACTATAGACGATCGGCGAGGCCCAGGAGGGGCAACTCGATGCCTTCCCAGCGCTGGCCGACCGACGAGATCCGCACCGTGCGGGGCAGGTCGCCCGCCAGGTCGTCCGGATCGGTCGCGTCGGCGCCGCCGGTCGGAAGCGTTTCGATCGCGATCTCCAGCCGGTCGGCCGACAGTCCCTCGGCCAGCCCCTCGCCCCACTCCACCACCGTCACCGACGACGCCAGGTCGGTGTCGAGGTCGAGATCATCGAGCTCGAGCACGCCGCCGAGCCGGTAGGCGTCGGCATGGACGAGCGACGGCCCGGGGCCGGACGGGGCGGAGCCGACCGGCCCGACCGGCGGATGCACCCGGGCGATCACGAACGTCGGCGACGTGATCGGCCCGCGAACCCCGAGACGGTCCCCGATCCCCTTGGTCAGCGTGGTCTTGCCCGCGCCGAGCCCGCCGCTGAGGATCACCAGGTCCCCGGCCGTCAGCGCCGACGCGAGACGACGCCCGAGCTCCCGCATCTCATCGGCGGTCGAGACGGCCAGCGACACCGCCGATCCCTCGGCCAGCCTGCGCAGCGAGTCGCCCGGCGAGCGGGACGGCGGCACGGCACCGGTCAAGTCAAACTCCCTCTCCCTAGTCACGGTAGGACCTCGCCACTCGGGCGCTGATGCCCGTGACGATCTCGTACGAGATGGTGCCGAGGGCCTCGCCCCACTCCTGCGCGGTCGGCTCGCCGTCATCGCCCGGGCCGAAGAGGACCGCCTCGTCCCCCGCCGCCACCGGCTCGTCCCCGAAGTCGACGACGAACTGGTCCATGCAGACGGTTCCCGTGATCGGCCACCGGCGGCCTCTGGCGAACACCAGCGGCAGCCCGATCGCCGCCCGTGGTATCCCGTCGGCGTAGCCGAGCGGCACCAGGCCGAGGGTCGTCTCCCGCGTGGTCGTGTACCGGTGCCCGTACGAGACCCCCGTTCCGGCCGGAACCCGCTTCACCAGCGCCAGCCGGGCCCGGAGGGTCATGGCCGGCCGCAGCCAGCCCGGCGCGCCGCCGGGGAGCGTGGCCAGGCCGTAGCTCCCGCCGCCGACCCGCACCAGGTCGTAGCGCGCCTCGGGCACGTCGAGCGCGGCCGCGGTGTTGGCGATGTGCCGCAGCTGCGCGGTGATCCCCATGCTCTCGGCGACCGCGAGGGCCTCCTTGAACGCGGCCAGCTGGGCCCCGATCGAGGGGTTGCCGGGCTCATCGGCCGAGGCGAAGTGCGACCAGAGGCCGACCACGCTGACCCGGCCCGCTTCCTCGGCCTCGCTCGCGGCCGCGAGCAGCCCCGGCCAGTCGGCCGGGGCGGCGCCGCCCCGGCTCAGCCCGGTGTCGGCCTTCAGATGGACGCGAGCCGGGCGGCCGGCCTCCGCCGCCGCGGCGGCCAGCCGGCGCACCTGGTCGGCCGATCCGGCCGACAGGTCCACCTCGGCCGCGATAGCGGCGGCGTGGTCGTGCTCGGGCACCGCCATCAGGCACAGGATCGGCTCTTCGAGGCCGGCGTTGCGCAGCTCAAGCGCCTCGGCCACGTGCACGACGCCGAGCCAGTCGGCGCCGCCGGCGATCGCCGCGCGGGCGGCCGGAACCGCGCCGTGGCCGTACCCGTTGGCCTTGACCACCGCCATCACCGCAGCCGGGGCCACGTGAGCGCGCAGCGCCGCGATGTTCCTGGTGATCGCGCCGAGCTCGACGCTCGCCTCCGCATGGCTGTCCATAGCCACTAATGCTATGGCGCGAGCGCGCGGAACGCGGCCGGGAGCGCCGCCACCACATCGGACGCGCCGATCGGGGCCTCGCCGCCGCCGTAGCCTTCCCCGTCGGCCGGCCGCCCGCCGGCGGCGGCCAGCCGCGCGGCCAGGCCGTGCAGGTAGGCGGCGCAGAGCGCGGCCTGCGGGGCGGCCAGCCCCTGGGCCAGCAGCGCGCCCGCCAGCCCGGCCAGGACGTCGCCGGTGCCCGCGGTGGCCAGCCAGGATGTCCCGGTGGTGTTGATAAGGACCGGGTCGAGGTCATGCGGCGGCGCGACGACCGTGGTCGACCCCTTGAGCAGCACGCACGCGCCGAACTCGGCCGCCGCCCGCCGCGCGTGCTCAAGCCGCCGGGCCGCCACGTCGGCCGGGTCCGCCCGCAGCAGCCGGCCGAGCTCGCCCGCGTGCGGGGTGAGCAGCGTTGGCGCCGCCCGCGGGAGCAGCTCCCGGTGGCTGGCGAGCAGCGTCAGCCCGTCCGCGTCGATCAGCACCGGCAGGTTAGTCGCGAGCACCCGGGCGAGCCGGTCGGCCGCCGCCTCATCGGTCCCCATCCCGGGTCCGGCGACCCACGCCTGCACCCGGCCCACGTCATCGGGGAACTGGATGCCAGGCAGCTCCGTCAGCACCACCTCGGGGTGAACGAGCCGGACGGCCGCCGCCGCGGGCGGCGCGGTGACGAGGCGGACCATGCCGGCGCCGCCTGCCACCGCGCCGCCGGTCGAAAGCAGCGCCGCCCCCGAGTACCTGTCGCTCCCCGCCAGCAGGCCGAGCACGCCGCGCCGGTACTTGTCGGACTCGGCTCCCGGGCGCGGGAGCAGGTCCGCGATGTCGTCCGCTTGCGGCGCGCTCGCCTCCGGGACCGGGTCGAGGTACGGTCCCAGCCCGATGTCGACCAGCTCGACGACCCCGGCGTGGCCGCTGCCCGGATCGATCAGGAGCCCCGGCTTGACGGCGCCGAACGTCACCGTGACGTCGGCCCGCACCGCCGGGCCCTCGACCTCCCCGGTGTCCGCGTCGATGCCGCTGGGCAGGTCGACCGCGACCGTGGGGCCGGCCGAGTTGGCCGCGAGCTGGGCGAGCGTCGCGAACGGCTCCCTGAGGCCGCCCCTGCCGCCGATTCCGAGCAGCCCGTCGATAATCAGGTCCGCGTGCCCGATCGCGTGCCGCGCGTCCCGCCCGGCGTCGTAGCGGGCGGTCACGTCGGGCCGGGTGTCGTCGGGCCCCAGGGGCGGCACGACGTCCACGAACCGGCCGCCCGCCGCCCGCAGCGCGGCGGCGCCGCCCGCGTGCAGCCGGGGCCCGGCCGCGATCGCGGTGACCGCCGCGCCCCGCCTGGCCAGCCGCTCGCCGGCGTAGAGGGCGTCCCCGCCGTTGTCTCCGGTACCCGCGAGGATCACCACCCGGGCGCCGTAGACCCCGCCAGGAAACTGGCGCAGCAGGCTCGCGCAGACCGAGGCGAGCCCCGCCGCCGCTCGCTGCATAAGCGCGCCATCCGGAACGAGTGCCATCAGCCTGGCTTCCGCCGCCCGGACCTTAGCCACCTGGTAAGCGTCACGCATGACGCCTAGTCTGCCCGCGACGCGGCCGGCCAAGACAGCGGGCGGGGTGTTTGGCGCTCCTAGACCCAGCCGAGGCCGGCCTGGCCGTCGCCCTCGGCGATGACCACGGCCGAGGCGATGCCCGCGTCGTGACTCAGCGACAGGTGCCATCGGGTGACCCCGAGACGGCCCGCGGCGGCCGCGACCGTGCCGCAGACCAGCAGCGACGGCCGTCCGCGACCGTCGGTGACGACCTCGGCATCGGTCCAGAGCAGACCGCGGGGCGCGCCGAGCGCCTTCGCCAGGGCCTCCTTGGCGGCGAACCGCGCCGCCAAGGAGCGCGGCGGCAAGCCGCGTTCCCCGTTGGTGAACAGCCGGTCGGCGAGCCCCTCGGTGCGGCTCAGCGCCCGCTCGAAGCGGGCTAGCTCGACGACGTCGATGCCGACGCCGACGATCATGACAAGCCGGCGGTCATGACAAGCCGGCGGTCATGACATGGCCAGGCGGACGGCATCGGCCAGCTGCCCGGCGATCTCCTCCGCCAGCTCCGAGTGCCGTGCCTCGACCATCACCCGGACGACGGGCTCGGTGCCGCTCGGCCGCAGCAGCACCCGCCCGGCGTCGCCGAGCCTGGCCTGCGCCGCCGCCGCCGCCTCGGCCACGGCCGGATCGGCCATCGCCCGGTCCTTGTCGCCCCGGACGTTGAGCAGGACCTGCGGGTACCTGGTCATCAGCTTGGCGGCGGCCGAGACCGGTATGCCCGCGCTGTTGACCGCCGCGAGCAGATGCAGTCCGGTCAGCACCCCGTCGCCGGTGGTGGCGTAGCCAAGCTGGATGATGTGCCCGGACTGCTCGCCGCCGAGTATGTAGCCGCCGTCGCGCATGGCGGCGTAGACGTGCTTGTCGCCCACCGGGGTCTCGATCACGGCGATGCCCGCGTCGCGCATGGCGTCGTGGAAACCGAGATTGGACATCACGGTGACCACCACGGCGTCGCCCGCCAGCTGGCCGCTTCGCTTGATGTGCGAGGCCAGCACGGTAAGAATCTGGTCCCCGTCGAGCGGCTGGCCGTCACCGTCCACGGCCAGGCACCGGTCGGCGTCGCCGTCGAACGCGAGACCCGCGTCGGCGCCGTGCTCGACGACCGCCGCCGCCAGCGTCTCCAGGTGGGTGGAGCCGATGCCGGCGTTGATGTTGTCGCCGTCGGGCGCCGCGCCGATCGCGATGACCTCGGCCCCGGCCCGGCGCAGCGCGCGCGGCCCGATGCTGTAGGCGGCGCCGTGCGCGCAGTCCACGACCACCCGCAGCCCCTGCAACGGCGCATGACCCGCGGGCGACGCCGGAAGGGTCGCGAGCAGGTGGTCGAGGTAGGTCTCGTTGGCGGAGTAGGCGTCGGTCACCCGGCCGAATCCGGCCGGGGCCGCCTGCCCGGTGTCCGGGCGCGCCCGGCCGCTGCGCACTGCCAGCAGCGCGGCCTCGATCTCGTCTTCCGCCTCGTCGGCCAGCTTGACGCCGCCGCGGCCGAAGAACTTGATCCCGTTGTCGGCGGCCGGGTTATGGCTGGCGGACAGCACGACGCCGAAATCGGCGTTGAGCGCGCGGGTTAGGTACGCGACGCCGGGAGTGGGGATGACGCCGAGCCGGAGCACGTCCACCCCGGAGCTGGCGAGCCCGGCGACGACGGCCGCCTCGAGAAAATCGCCCGAGGCCCGGGAGTCGCGGCCGATGACCGCGACCGGGCGAATGGCGTTATCGGACCGGGTCGCGGCGGGTACCAGGGCAGGTACCGCCGCGACCGCCAGGTCCATGGCGAGCTGGGCCGTCAGGTCAATCCCAGCTACCCCACGCACGCCGTCAGTACCAAAGAGTCGCCCCATGTCGGTCGATTCAGGTACCAGCGACGACTAGCGCTTCGAGTACTGGGGCGCCTTGCGGGCCTTCTTGAGGCCGTACTTCTTCCGCTCCGTCACTCGGGGATCCCGGGTGAGGAAGCCCGCCTTCTTCAGCGCGGGACGGTTCTCCGGGTCGACCAGGATCAGCGCGCGGGCGACCCCGAGCCTGAGCGCGCCGGCCTGGCCGGAGACGCCGCCGCCGCCGATGCGCGCGATCACGTCGAAGTTGCCCTCGGCGCCGAGGGTCACGAACGGCTCGGCCACGATCTGCTGGTGAACCTTGTTCGGGAAGTAGGAGTCAAGGGACCGGCCGTTGATCTTCCACTCGCCGGTGCCGGGGACGATGCGCACCCGGGCGATGGCCTCCTTGCGGCGGCCAAGACCGTTGGCGTGGCCGGTGACAACCGGACGGCGCGCGGCGGCGCGCGGTCCCGTCGCCTCGGCCGACTCGGTCGTGTACTCCGAGGGGCCAGCCTCGGAGTCAATGGGCTCTTCGGCGGTGTGCTCCTCAGAGAGGTATGCCGCGTCGTCTGCGGGCGTCTCTACGCCTGTGGGCTCGGCCACGTTGCTCTTCCTCACGCTTCCTTGCGGCACTACTACTGGGAGATCTGCCGGATCTCGTACGGCTGCGGCTGCTGAGCCTGGTGCGGGTGCGTCGGCCCCGCGTAGACCTTCAGCTTGCTGAGCGTCTTACGGCCGAGGGAGTTCTTGGGAAGCATCCCCTTGATCGCCTTCTCGACTGCTCGCGTCGGGTGCTTGGCCATCATGTCCGCGTAGCTGATCGAGCGAAGGCCGCCCGGGTAGCCGGAGTGCCGGTAGGCGCGCTTGTCCTCCAGCTTGGTGCCGGTGAGCGCCACCTTGTCCGCGTTAATGACGATGACGAAGTCACCGGTATCGACGTGCGGAGCGAAAATGGGCTTGTGCTTGCCCCGCAGCAGCACCGCCGCTTGGCTGGCCAGTCGGCCGAGCACGATGTCAGTGGCGTCGATGACATGCCACTGACGGGTGATGTCACTGTCCTTCGGGCTGAAAGTGCGCACAGTCGTTTAGCCTTCGCATGTGGTTCGTGATCCTCAAGACCTTCGTACCGGGTCAAGACTCTGGTACCTGGTCATAGCAGCCGGAAATGCTGCTCGTCGCGGATGACGCCAATGCAGCATACTCGAATCCGCGCGTACTGCCAAAGCGCGCAGACTTCCCTGCCGTTTATCGCTCCAGCCTACCGCACCAGCGCCCCTCCGAGCGCCGTCACGTCAAGCGCTGGGCCCTAATAATACAGACGGCCCTTGCGTTGCTGGTGGGGACGCTAACCTCAATGACATGGCATATCGGGGTGAGGACGTCTCCCGCACGCCCGCGGACCGGGGTCACCAGGCACCCAGGCAGTCGTCGCCCGGCATGGGGCAAGGCGGCGCGGCATCGTGGGTCGACGGGGCACAGGCAGCGGGTTACGGCAACGACGGCTACGCCTCGGACGGCACGGGCTACGGCTACCAGGGCAGCGACGGCTACGGCGGCTACCCGCAGCAGGGACAGCACGGCCAGGCCGATCCCTATGGTTCGCAGCCGGCCTACGGCGGGCCCGGTGGCTACGACCAGCCGGCGGCCTACGACCAGCCGGCCGACTACGGCTACCAGCCGGAAGACCCGTACGGCGAGCAGGGCCGCTTCGGTCAGGCCGAGCCGGGCTACGGCCCGAGCGGCGGCGGCCAGGGTCATCAGGCGCCGGGCGACGGCTACGGCCAGCCCGGCGGCTACCCGCCGCGGCACGCCAGCGGGGCCTACCCCGCCCTGCCCGACGGCTCCGACGGCTATCAGGGCCGGGACGCCGGAAACGACTGGTACGGCGGCCAGCCCGCGGCCGCGGCCGGCGCCAGCTTCGCCGACACCGGCGCGTACGCGCTGAACGGCCGGATCATCGACGAGTACGGCACCGGCCCGCACGAGACCCAGCACAGCGCGGCCCTCGGCCAGCCGCCGGGCCCGGCCCAGGCGCTTGGCCGGCCTCAGCTCCCGGCTCCCGCCCAGCCGGTGATCTCCGGCCCGCAGGCGGTCCCGCACACCGGAGCGCAGGAGCAGTACAACGATTACGATTCCTATCCCGGCTACGGCCAGAAGTCCTACCAGGACCGGGGCGGCCGCAACCCGACTGGCGGGTACCC
>Ga0208220_1001121_pt1 | contig 11375 bp, 11 predicted proteins | sample NGESurdeep092012_9_FD_184484 | JGI IMG/M metagenome (GOLD analysis project Ga0208220, IMG submission 184484) | Arctic peat soil microbial communities from Barrow, Alaska - NGEE Surface sample F53-1 deep-092012 (SPAdes) | ecosystem: Environmental > Terrestrial > Soil > Wetlands > Peat ... | reverse complement strand
AACACGTAAGATCTACATGCGAAAGCATTAACGGGTGACACATCGGAATCAACTCGGCGGTTTTTTTGGCGGCCCTGGCGGCGCAGATTCTCGTTCTGGCGCTTTTCCTTTTTGGCAAGATTTATCCGGCTCACGAAATCGGCTATCTCTGGCTCAATCCGATTGGCGTCGCCGCGTGTGTTGTTTTCAGTGTCGTCCTTCAACTGATTTTCGGCGACAAGGCCAAAACGCTGCCAGACGAGATATGAGCGCCGCGCCCATCATCTGTTTCGGCCAGCAGCCCTGCGGATTTTTTCCGAAACGATTTCTGTTTGCCAAAATCCAGACGGCGCGACGGCTGCAATCGGAAATTGGCGGTGAAATCGTTTTCTTCTACCACGACAGCGACCACGACCCGCGCGAAACGCAGACCGTCCTGCGCCATCGTAAAACCAACGAGCCGGCCATCCTGAACTTCACGTTCGCCAACAAGGTTCAACGAAAATTTTCACCGCTTTACCTGAAGCGCATGGCTCCCGAATGGCAGAAGAAAGCCGAGCTTCAGTTGCCGAACTATGTTGAACACCGCCTGATCAACCTTTTCAAAATGGTCGCCTCCGGCACCGTCGCGGACTTCTGCCTGGAGATGTATCGCCGCATGGGTTTGCTGGATGGCATCCGCGTGGCGCGTTCGAGCGACCCGGATTTTCGGCGCGCGGCCTGCGACATTTCCGAGCTTTTCGTGGATGTGCCCCATGAAAACGAAATTGTCCGTGCGCGTCTGATTGACGGAGTTTTGAAATTGCACGAAGGCGGCGATTCGTTTGTGACGTTGCCGCTGACCACGTTCACCAAGGAGCAAGTCAGCCCGACGCGCGATTCGCGGCTGCGCTGGATGCAATCCGTGCTGCATTGCACGCATTACATTGCCGGTGCGGGGGAGAAAGATTATCTTCGCACCGAAGAAACCCCTGAAATCACCTTTGTCACCCGCGACGACATTGACCAATCCGATGAAGCCTACACTGAACTCCCCTGATCTCGCGCCGCTGCTGGCGTTCGGCGCACATCCTGACGACATTGAGTTTGGCTGTGGCGGCGTCATTGCGAATGAGACGCGCGCAGGTCGCGAGGTGCATTTTGTCATTTGCTCGCACGGAGAGTCTGGCAGTCATGGCACGCCAAAACAACGAACTGCCGAGTCCAGGCGCGCGGCGAAAATTTTGGGAGCGACGGTTGAATTTCTCAAACTCGACGGCGACGCGCATCTGGAAATCCGCGCCGCCCATGCGATCAAGCTGGCGGAGATCATCCGGCGCATCCGTCCCTGCGTCGTGCTCGCGCCGAGCGTGGTCGAGAACCAGCATCCGGATCATTCGCGGCTGGGAAGACTCGTGCGTGATGCCGCCCGGCTGGGGCGTTTCGGTGGGCTGAAAGAACTGCGCCATCAAAAACCACACTCAATTGAGCAATTGTTTTTTTATGCGGTGACGCCGGAAGCGGAACCGCGCGACATCACGCCGGTGATGATTGATGTTTCCGCGCCGGAAACGATTTCGGTTTGGACTGCGGCAATGAACGCACACGCGTCGCAAACGTCTGCCCGCAACTATGTCGAGTTGCAGATCACCCGGTCGCAATTGTTCGGCGCGCGGGCCGGCGTTGGACATGCCATCGCACTGTTCCCCAACGAGCCGCTGGTGTTTGAATCGCTGGCCCACGCGGGCCGAGGTGCCCGCCGTTTTTGACATGGAACGCCCATTGAAAATCGGCATCACCTGTTATCCGTCCGTGGGCGGGAGCGGCATTCTTGCGTCGGCGCTGGGCGTGGAACTTGCCAGTCGCGGACACGAAGTTCATTTCATCAGTTACGAGCGCCCGTTCCGAATGCCGGTGGACGCGCCGCGACTTTTTTTTCATCCGGTGGTGATCAACGATTACGACCTTTTCAAATATCCCGACTACACGCTGCCGCTCTCGGTGAAAATGGCCGAGGTGGGCCGCGACCATCATCTCGACGTTCTCCACGTTCACTACGCAGTGCCGCACGCGACGGCTGCAATCCTTGCGCGTTCCATGTTGCCAGCGGAGCAGCAGCCGCGCATCGTCACCACGTTGCATGGCACGGACACCACGCTGCTCGGCGCTGATCCGGGCTATGGCCCGGCCATCCACCACGCCTTGACCCACTCCGATGCCGTCACGACCGTTTCAAATTATTTGAAACAGGAAACGCAGCGCGTGCTCGGCTTTGACGGGCCGATGGAAGTCATCCACAATTTTTTTGAGCCGCGTCCGCCTCGGCGTTCGCGCGAGGAAATGCGACGTGAACTTGGCCTGCGCGATGAAGCCTTAATTTTCCATTCCTCCAACCTGCGTCCATTGAAGCGGATTGATCTGCTGCTGGAAACGGTCGCGCGCATCCAGCGTCGCGATTCGTTCAAGCTCGTCATCCTTGCCGGTGGAACCTTCGAGCCGTTCGCCAGCGTCGTGCGACGGCTCGGTCTGGACAAACAAGTGATCGTCCGCGAGAAGGTCAACGACATCGAAGATTACCTGCAGGCCGCCGACCTTGGCCTGTTCACGTCGGACTCGGAAAGTTTTTGCCTGAGCATTCTCGAAGGGATGTTCTTCGCGTGTCCAAGCGTCGCCCGCAATGTCGGTGGCATCCCGGAAGTGATCCAGGACAACGTCAGCGGAACCCTGGTCGCTTCCGAAGATGCCGGTGTCCTCGCGCGTGCGGTTGAAAATCTGATTGAAGACCCGGCACGCCGGGCGGTGCTGGGCCGGACTGCACGGCAGCGCGCCCGCGAACACTTTTCCGTCGGAGTCATCGTGCCGCGATACGAGGCGCTTTATCGTCGCGTCTGCGGCACGGTGTAAATAGAGTAGCCGTAAGGCTTGATGTGCGGCAGCTTTCCGTGCCGGGAGCGGTTCCCGGCGTTTTTTTGTTGCCGAGACGCGGCAAAATGCGTCCACTGACCGCATGGGGAAGTCATTGTTCATCTTGTCGGTTGTTGCAGTTGCGATTGTCAAATCGTCCGCCGCCGATACCAACACCGTTGCGCCACTGAAAATCAGCGCCGCTGACACCACAAATTATTACGACCATGTGATGATCGTCACCGGCAAGGTCGCGCAGGTGACCATCCGGCCCACGGTGACGTTCCTGAATCTCGACAAGAAATATCCCGGCTCGCCGTTCGAGATCGTGATCTTCCACGGCAAGAGCAGCTTTTATGGCGACGCAAACCTGCTCAAGGGACAGTCCATCGAAATCAAGGGCGTCATCAAGAAGTTCAAGGACAAGCCGGAGATCGTTCTCGACAGCACGAATCAACTGACCGTTTTGGGCGTCACCAATTTGAGTCTCTTTCTCAATCCGGTTTCCACGGCGAAAGGCGCTCCGGAGACTTCATCGCCGACCAAAGCGCCGTCAACAAACAGCTTGCCGGAAATCATGTGACTTGCGGCGAAGGATTCGCTGGCTGAATTTGTGGGTCCAGCCTTCTGCGGAGGGTTTGCGCGAGCTTTTGCGTATGGAACGGCTTGTTGAGAAAATTGACGCCTTCTTCAAGCGGAAAGTCCGCACCGGCGACTTCCGCGCTGTAACCGCTGGCATAAATCACCTTCAATTCCGGTTTTTCATTCAACAGCCGTTCGCCCAACTGCCTTCCGTTGATTCCGCCGGGCATGACCAGGTCGGTCAGCAGCAGACGGATTTCGTCGTGGTGCTGTTTCCAGATTTTGAGGGCCTCGACGCCGTTGACGGCATCGAACACGCGATAGCCGAGCTGCAGCAGGATTTTGAACACGGATACACGCAGGATCATGTCATCTTCAACGAGCAGGATTGTTTCATCGCCGCCGCGCAATGTGGCTGACGCGGGCTGCTCCGTTTTTTGCACGGACATTTTGGCGATGCGCGGAAGGTAAATGCGGAAAGTGGTTCCATGCCCGACTTCGCTGTAAACATTGATCCAGCCCTGATGCTGCCGGATGATGCCGAAGACGGTGGACAATCCGAGGCCGGTGCCTTTGCCCGTCTCCTTGGTGGTGAAGAATGGCTCGAAAATATGTGGAAGAATTTCCGGGGTGATGCCGCAGCCGGTGTCGCTGACGTTCAGGCACACAAACGAACCGGGACGGGCCTGGGCGGACTGTTCGCAAACCGATTCGTCATATTCCACGGCGGAAGTTTCAATGATCAGCCGGCCGCCGCCGGGCATGGCGTCACGGGAATTGACCGCAAGGTTCATCAAGACCTGGTCCAACATTCCCGCGTCGGCGTGGACGAACAGCGGTTGCATGGCGAATTTGAACTGAAGCTCGATGGTTTCGCCCAGGATGCGCCGCAGCATTCTGGTCATGTCGTTGATGGACTGGTTCAAATCCAGGTCGTTCTCCTGCAAGGCCTGTTTTCGTCCAAACATGAGCAACTGGCGGGTCAGTGTGGAGGCGCGCTGGATGGACAATCCTATTTCATCAGCCAGCGCGGTTTGTTGCGGGGAAAGACTGCCCTCGGTCTTCAGCAATTCGGACTGGATTTGAATGACGGCAAGAATGTTGTTGAAATCATGCGCCACGCCGCCGGCAAGCTGGCCGATGCTTTCCATTTTTTGCATCTGGCGGAGCTGGGCTTCGAGCTGCGCTTCGTTCGTCACGTCACGCTTCACGGCCACATAGTTGATGATTGCACCCTTGCCGTCCCGAACGGGCGAGATGGTAGCTTCCTCCTCGTAAGGTTTGCCATCCTTGCGTATGTTGGTGAAATGGCCGTGCCACACTTCGCCACGCTTGAGGACATCCCACATCCGGCGGTAATACTCGGCGTCCTGTTTGCCGCTTTTGAGGATGCGCGGATTCTTGCCCATGACTTCCGCGCGGGTGTAGCCGGTGGATTTCTCAAACGCCGGGTTGACGTAGAGGATTATCCCGTTGGTGTCGGTTATCACGATGCTCTCGGACGCCTGTTCGACGGCCATCGTGAGCCGGGCATGGGATGCTTCCACCTGTTTGCGCCCGGTGATGATTGTGCTGATGGCGATAAATTGCCGGATGGTGCCGTCGTCATTGAGAAACGGCACGATGGTCATGTCCTCCCAGTAAAAAGAGCCATCCTTCGCGCGGTTCTTGACTTCGCCTTGCCAGACTTTGCCCTGCTTGAGGGTCGTCCACAAATCGCGCATGAATTCCTTGGGATGATAACCCGAATTGACGATGCGGTGATCCTGGCCGAGCAGTTCTTCGCGGGAGTATTGTGAAATCGCGCAGAACTTGTCGTTGACGTAGGTGATTTTTCCCTGCGGGTCGGTGACGGCGACGATGGCGTGTTCGTCAAAGGCGGCCTTGAGGTCGTCAATTTCTTTAATCGAGTCTTTGAGCCGCTGTTCAACCTTCATGCCCTGAAATCTGGTTTATAGTGTGTCTTCACCGCACGAAAGAAAATAACACGCGGTCGCGGTGATGTGAAAGGAATTTCCCGCGGATGTGTTTGAATTCATCATTGACCATTCGCCGGGCGCTGATAAAATTCCCCGTCGGTTTAAGGAAATTAATTCCATCACCAATTAAAAATTAAAATTATGCCTGTCAAAGTTGCAATCAACGGGTTCGGTCGCATCGGGCGCCTGGTTTTTCGCGCCATCGCCGAACAAGGTCTTCTCGGCAAGGAAGTCGAAATCGTCGCGGTCGGGGACATTGTGCCTGCCGACAACCTCGCCTACCTGCTCAAATACGATTCCACCCAGGGCCGCTTCGCCGGCACGGTCGGCTCCAAGAAATCCGCCGCCGACAAAACGGAAGACGACGTTTTGATCGTGGATGGAAAAGAAATCCACGTTGTCAGCGCGAAGACGCCGGCTGAACTGCCGTGGAAAAAATTTGGCGTGGACGTCGTCATCGAATCCACCGGACTTTTCACCGACGCGGCCAAGGACAATCCCAAATCCGCCTACGGCCACATCACCGCCGGCGCGAAGAAAGTCATCATTTCCGCTCCGGGCAAGAACGAGGACATCACGGTCGTCATCGGCGTCAACCACGAGAAATATGACGCGGCGAAGCATCACGTCGTTTCCAACGCGAGCTGCACCACGAACTGCCTCGCGCCGCTCGTCCACGTTTTGCTCAAGGAAGGTTTCGGCATCGAGGAAGGCTTGATGACGACAATCCACAGCTATACCGCCACGCAAAAAACCGTGGATGGTCCGAGCAAAAAAGACTGGAAAGGCGGGCGCAGCGCGGCCATCAATTTGATTCCGTCCACGACCGGCGCGGCCAAGGCGGTCGGCCTCGTTTGTCCCGAAGTCAAAGGCAAGCTGACGGGTATGTCTGTCCGTGTGCCGACGCCGACGGTTTCCGTGGTGGATTTGACCGTCCGCACGGTGAAGGACACGAGCTATGCGGAAATTTCCGCCGCGATGAAGAAGGCGAGCGAGACCTATCTCAAAGGCATCCTGGAATGGACGGACGACGAAGTGGTGAGCAGCGATTTCATCCACAGCAAATCGTCCTCGATTTTCGATTCCGGCTCCGGCATCGAGCTGAACAAGCGCTTTTTCAAGCTCGTAAGCTGGTATGACAACGAGTGGGGCTACAGTTGCCGCGTGGCCGATTTGTTAAAATTCATGATCGGCAAAGGGCTGTAAGCGAGATCAAAATTCAAAACGGCGGACTGGAAATGGTCCGCCGTTTTTTCTTTGCCCTCACCCCGTCCCTCGTCCATCGGATGGGAGAGGGTGGCCGCAGGACGGGTGGCCGGCAGGACGGGTGAGGGAATGGTGGCTCCACCACTAGGTGGCCATGCAGCTTTGCGGCGCGCTCCAGTCGCTCGAACCCGTGCTGCCGCCGATGGCCCGCACCTGCACCGTGTAAGTCGTGCCCGGCGTCAGGCCGTCAATCTCCATGCGACGCGCCTGCGTGAAGATGCCTCCCGGCAGCCAGCCCGCGCCGTTCTTGTATTGCGCCTCATACGACCGCGCATTGGCCACCGGCTGCACCCGCAGGATGAGCTGCGTTGCTCGCGCTGTTGTCAATGCCCAGCACCACCGGCGTGTCCAGCGGCGATTGCGCGCGGTTGGTGCTCGCCGCCTGAAAACCGGACGACAGCAGCAGCGTCAAATCCTGCGACGCCACGCTTTGCACATACGCCGCCGTCTGGCGCAGCGAAGTCACCAGCACGTCGCGCGCGGCATTCTTTTCAGCCGTCGCCAACGTGCCGCCCTGCGCCGTCGCCGCGAGCTTGGCCAGATAGGTTGTCTTCTGCGTGCCGAGCGTCGCCAACGTCACCGGCAGGGCGGGGAAACCCGCGTTGCCCGTGAGCGCGGCGATGATGGTGTCCGTGTAATCCGCAATGGCCGTGTCCGGCAATTGCGCGAATGTGTAGCTAACCTTGTAGTTTGTTGTCATACCGTTTTTCTTTCTTTTGGATGCCCTGCATTGGAAGTGATGTGACACGCCTGGCCGCCACGGTCAGACGCCCAATCCAGTGGCGAAAAATTTTCTAGCATCGGACGTGCCAGCGTAAGGTAGGGCGGTGCTGCCGCGCCGCCTTGATTGATTTGGGCTGCGCAGCAACGCAGCCCTACCATTTTTTGCAAACTTTCTTCCACAGTCCGTCACGGAATTAATCAAGTCCATGATGGAAAAACATTTTTCCAAGACGGACTTGATATTTTCTGCGACGGAAAAACATTTTTTTGCGACGGAAGTTCCCTTTTCCGTGCCGGCAAACGCGTGTCCAAGACGGAAATTATTTTTTCCACGGCGAAAAAACTTTTGTTTGCCATGAAAATCCCAGAATCCGCGACGGATAAAATTAAAAGCCCGTCGGAAAAGCGAAGAGATGCGGCGACTGAAACCGATGCCGCGCTGGAAAATCTGCGGCTGTCTAAAATTTAGAAAGGCGATGTTAAAAATTTGGACAAATCCTCTAGCCACGGATGGGATTCGTTAAAGGGTTGAATCGTTTCATTGTTGCATCGGCGGGGATTCGCGGAGTGCGAACCGTCCCGGTTCACCACCATGACGGTGATTTTTTGAACACAATCCCCCGGATGCAGGTCAAAATCCACAAATGAGAAAATCATCCTTGATAAAATCAATCCTTTTGCTCGCCACCGGTGCGGTCTTGGTGAGCGGCTGCGTCGTTCGTGAACGGACCGTTTATCGGCGACCGTATGCTCCCGCAGTGGTGGATCAGGAAGTGGTGGTGGATGGACCGCCGCCGCCGGTGATTGTGGAAACGCAGACAATCTCCCCCGGACCGGATTTCATCTGGATTGGCGGCGTCTGGGCGTGGCATGGTCGTTGGGTGTGGGAAGGTGGTCATTGGGGACGCCCGCCGCATCCCGGTGCCGCCTGGGTGGCGCATCGTTACGAATATCGCAACGGTGTGCACGTCTTCATCCGTGGCGGTTGGAGGTGATAAAACTGTCACGGGCAGGGCTGGTGGACGCGGATGGGGTTTGAATAGCCACCGCCTGCCGCGACGGGCGCGAGCACGGCGGGAGACACAGCGACGCCGAGTTGCCGGTTCCGTTGTTGGCCGTCCGCAAGGACTCTGCGCCTCTGTGGCAAAATCATCCTCTGCAGGCGAACGGCTCATTTGGGCATCCATTGGGTGGCGGGCATTAAATTTGATTGTAGCAGCGAACGTCAGTTCGCTCTGATTAAAGTTTGAGCCGACTCACGTCGTGCTGCTACGAATCAGGGTGGTGGCGGGCTTTGGGGAAGCTGGCTTCTGACACTAATTTCACTAATTGACGCGAATTAAGATGCCAGGCCGAGCTTCGGCTACGCTGAAGGCGTAACGGAAATTAGCCCGGTGTTGGCCGATGCAATCGGCCTACGCCGGGAAAACGTCCCACAAAATAATTCTCCCTCTCCTCGCCGAACGAGGAGAGGGCCGGGGTGAGGAGCAAATAAAAACACATCATTGCCGATACAGTCTGGTCGGCGTAGCCTCGTGGCGGTTAATATGAATTCTAACAATTTCAATCCTGACAGGCCGATTGAATCATCCGAGCAAGACAAGCTGGAGCGTTCTGTTTTTGCAAATCAATTGGCTGAGCGGATTTCAGTATGGAAAGGTCAGGAAAGTTTGGTCATTGGCCTCTACGGGAATTGGGGCAGTGGCAAGTCATCAGTCAAAAATCTCATCGTCGAACAACTACGCAAAGAAAAAGATGCAGCGCCAGTCATTGTTGAGTTCAATCCATGGCTTGTGTCCGGTGAAGAAAAAATTACTCAAGCATTTTTTGAAGAGGTTGGCAGTAAGCTGGAAGGATTTCAAAAAGACCCATCGGCTGAAGCCCGCATAACTTCTTGGAAAAAGTATGCGCAAATGTTGGAAGTAGCATCACGGGCAGCAACCGCATTTGATTTTGTTTCGCCTGCGTTTGGTGTTGTGTCGCCTGGCGCGGGTGCGTGGGCGGCAAAACGATTGAAGAAAGCACAAGAATTGGCGGAAGGCGCGGCAAGTTCACTTGAAAAGAAGTCTGTGTCTTTGCACGACTTAAAACAAGAATTACGGGAGCAGTTTCGCGGACTCACAAAACCGTTGTTGGTAATAATTGATGATATAGATCGTTTGACGACGGATGAAATTTGTTTGGTGTTCCGGCTCGTTAAGGCAAACGCCGATTTCCCAAATATCATTTATCTTCTGCTGTTTCAGCGCGAAACGGCAGAGACAGCGCTCGATAAAATCTCAAATGACAGCGGAAAAGAATATCTTCAAAAGATTGTCCAAGTAGGTTTCGATTTGCCCACGCCGTCTCCGAATAGTCTGCACCAAGTTTTGTTCAAAGAAGTTGACAAGGTTTTTGCAACGACAGTCCAAGAAAAAGATTGGGAACAAGAACGATGGGCTAATGTTTGGCTGGGAGGCCTGTCGAACTATTTTTCCAACATACGAGAAATATATCGTTTTCTGAATTCGTTTTCTTTCATGGTTTCGATTTTCAGACGCGAGGACACGCTGGAAGTTAATGCCGTGGATTTGATCGCTGTTGAATGTTTCCGTGTTTTTGAACCAGAACTTTTTGCTGCATTGAGAGAAAATAAATCTTTGTTGACAGAACATCATGTTGACTTCGGAGGCGGAAATTATCTAAAGGACAAACGCGCAGCTTCTGCTGAAGAATTGCTAAAAGCCGCCAAGGCAGACCAAGACCAAAGCAAGCGCACATTGAAATTGTTGTTTCCAAATTTGGAAAGCATCTGGGGTAACATGCATTATGGCGCAGATTCCCACCGAAGATGGATTCAGCAACGAAGGGTTTGTTCGCCAGAATTTTTTGATCGGTTTTTTGCACTTCGACTCGTTGCTAACCAAGTTAGCGAATCCGTCATTCAAAAAATTCTGGCGGTTTGCGAAAACCGAGACGCTCTCAACACAATTTATTCCGGCCTCGAAAGCCAAAACTTATTGTTGCCAGCGATTGAACGGCTTGACGCTGAAGAATCACTCTTCAAACTTAAAAATCCGTTACCGTATCTCCTCTCACTGGCTGATGTAAGCGACAGTCTTCCCGAAACACAGAGAATTTCGATGTTGTCGCATCCGGGAAGCATACTCGTTCGCTGGGCTGTGAGCCGTGTTTTGGGCAAAGCAAAATCTGTTGAGGCGAAAATTGCAATCATGCGAGCTGTGATTTGCGATTCTCGCTCAATCGGATTAGCGGCGAGTTGGATTGATGATGTCTCTCAACCAAAGGAAGACAGCCCTTATCCAAAAATTGAGGGAGAAGCTTTGAACGAACTAAAAAATCGCTGGCTTGAAAAAATTCGGACAGCAGCAAGGGATGGATCGCTATTGAATGTGGCAAACCTCCGCTGGGCGCTTGAAGATTGGATGAAGTGGACTGATTCAACTGAACCTAAAGAATGGATTCTGTCTTTGTTTTCCAATTCACAAAACATATTCAAATTTCTCAAAATATGCGTGAACAATGCAAGGTCACAGACAATCGGAAGCTATTACTCTCAAGACAATGGCTGGCTCTCATGGAAAACTTTGGAAAGATTTCAACCATGTGACAAATGGGAAAATTTAGCTGGCGAGTTGTTAAAAGCACCCAATCTTTCAGACGATGAAAAAAGAACGCTACGGTTGTTTCAAGCCGCATTGAAAAGATGGCAGTCTGGAATTCAGGATGAAAATCCACGAACTTTTGAAGATATTGAAACAGAAGACTGACTCCTCACCCCGGCCCTCTCCTCGTTGGGCGAGGAGAGGGAGAATTATTTTTTGGGACGTTTTCCTAGGGTAGTTCGCTCCTCACAACCCTAGGCTAATTTCCGTAGCGCCTTCAGCGCATTCTAATTCGCGGCAATTCGCGAAATTCGTGTCAAAAAGTTTTCGCGTGGTTCGTGTATTTCGCGGTTTAAGC
>Ga0208220_1001120_pt1 | contig 11378 bp, 14 predicted proteins | sample NGESurdeep092012_9_FD_184484 | JGI IMG/M metagenome (GOLD analysis project Ga0208220, IMG submission 184484) | Arctic peat soil microbial communities from Barrow, Alaska - NGEE Surface sample F53-1 deep-092012 (SPAdes) | ecosystem: Environmental > Terrestrial > Soil > Wetlands > Peat ... | reverse complement strand
TTGATGGAGCTGCTCGATGTCGACGAGGTGCAGGCCACCGCGATCCTCGACATGCAGCTGCGCAAGCTTGCTGCACTCGAGCGGCAGAGCATCATCGACGACCTCGCAAAGTTCGAGGCCGAGATTGCCGAGCTCAACGCGATTCTCGAAAGTGAGCCGAGGCAGCGGTCGATCGTCAGCGAAGAACTCAGGGCGATCGTCGAGAAGCATGGCGATGAACGGCGCTCGCGCATCATCGCCGCCGAGGGCGAAGTCTCGATGGAAGACCTCATCGCCCAAGAGGACGTCGTCGTCACCATCAGCAACGGCGGCTATGCCAAGCGCACCAAAACCGACCTCTACCGCGCTCAACGCCGCGGCGGCAAAGGAATCATCGGCGCGCAGCTGCGGCAAGACGACGTGGTCGAGCACTTCTTCGTGACCACGACCCATCATTGGTTGCTGTTCTTCACCGACAGGGGCCGCGTCTATCGCGCGAAGGCGTACGAGCTGCCAGAAGCTGCACGCAGCGCCCGCGGCCAACATGTTGCGAACCTGCTGGCCTTCCAGCCCGACGAGACGATCGCGCAGGTGCTCGCGCTTCGCGACTACGAGGTGGCTCCCTATCTCGTGCTTGCGACTCGTGACGGGCTCGTGAAGAAGACCGCGTTGGGTGAGTTCGACTCGAACCGATCCGGCGGTGTGATCGCCATCAACTTGCGTGAAGACGATGCAGTGATCGCTGCTCGCCTGGTGTCGGCCGATGACGACTTGCTGCTGATCAGCCGCAAGGGTCAGTCGATCCGGTTCCACGCCGACGATGAGGCACTGCGCCCGATGGGCCGTGCGACGAGCGGCGTGATCGGTATGCGGTTCCGGCAAGGCGACGAGCTGCTCGCGATGATGGTCGCCCAGCCCGACGCGTTCGTGTTCACCGCGACTGACGGCGGGTTTGCGAAGCGGACGCCGATCGATGAGTACCCCGTGCAGGGCCGCGGCGGGCAGGGTGTCCTGACCGCTCGGCTGACCGACGACCGCGGAGGTCTCGTCGGTGCCTTGATGGTTGGCACTGGCGACGAGATCTTTGCGATTACGTCCGGCGGCGGTGTGATCCGTACGCGGTCTGACGAGGTACGGCCGACCTCCCGTGCCACGATGGGCGTGCGGCTGATCAACCTTGCCGACGGCGACGCAGTCGTAGGCATCAGCCGCAACGCGGAAGCGTCGTCGGAAGTGGCTGATGACGCCGACGGTCCTGAGATCGATGGGGTTGCCGGCGACGGTGACGACGTCGAGATCGACGCGAATGAGATTTCTGCGGAGTCAGGTGGGCAGAATGGGGTCGATGACGAGCCACTGGCGGATGCTGGTCCGACCGCTGATGAGGCGCCCGACGCCGATCCGACCGATTCGCAATAGGGAGAGCCGTGACTGACGGAGACCTGGGCGGTCGACCGGCGCGTAGCCCGTACGCCCGGCCGCCGGTCGACTCACCGACCGAATCCCACGCCGCCCTGATCGAGTCGGAGCCCGAAGAGTCTCCCGTCGCCCCACCCGAACCTGCCCCTGAGTTCAGCACCACGACGTCCGGCCCGCGAAGCGTTGCGACCGGGTGGCCGACCGATCCTGCCGCCGCTCGCGACGGCGGGGTGGCGGTGACCGGTACTGCCATCCCGGTCGCGGCGGCTGTTGGCGGTGACGCTTCCGCCGTCCGGCCTCGACCCGTACAGGTGGCGACCGCCCGCCGCGGGCCGCGCAAGGCCCGGTTGGTGATCAAGCACATCGACCCGTGGACCGTCATGAAGCTGAGCTTCGTCGTGTCGGTCGTCATGCTGGCGGTCTGCGTCGTTGCCGTGGCGATCGTCTATGGCGTGCTCGGCAAGATGGGCGTCTGGACCCAGATCAACACCCTGGTCAACGAGGTGTCACCGACGACGACGAGTAGCGCACTGCATAGCCCGGTGAGCGCCGGCCGGGTCGTCGGGGTGGCCGCGGTCATCGGCGCGATCAACGTTGTGCTGCTGACGGCCCTTTCGACGCTCGGTGCCGCGATCTACAACTTGATCTCCGACCTGGTCGGTGGGATCGAGGTCACGCTCACCGATCCCTGAACTGCTCCGGATGGGTCGCGCCGCAGGTAGTGGGGTACCCGCCCGTGTACTAGTGGGGAACCCGCCCGTGTAGTGGGGTACCCTCGGCGAGGCACGTTGCCGGGGCCTGTAGCTCAGTTGGTTAGAGCGCATCCCTGATAAGGATGAGGCCGGAGGTTCAAGTCCTCCCAGGCCCACCCCCCGCCGTCGAGTCGAGGTGACAACAGTGAAGAAGCTCCTGGTGTTGACAGCCGTCCTGGCTGGCGGTGTGGTGGTTTACCGTCGCATGCAGGCGGCGCAGGCCGAAGAGGACCTATGGATCGAGGCCACAAGCTTCGTCGAGCCAGAACCGGCAGTCTGAGCGCTCGTTTGGTAGTGCCCGGGGACGTAGCTCAATTGGTAGAGCACCGCCTTTGCAAGGCGGGGGTCAGGGGTTCGATTCCCCTCGTCTCCACCCTCAAGCCGTGTTTGCCGGGTCGTCGTTGGATCTCCGGTTTGCACGGGAATTAGTAACCGGATTGGGAGACGTGCCCAAGGCTGCGGACCTCGGCTGTACCGTGCGCTCACGATGGTCCGCAAGCCGGCTCGTAGTCGCCGCGTCGCGAGCGTCACACGCCAGACGCGCCTCGATCGCAACGCTGACGATGGCATCGGTTTCTAGCACCGAAAGATGTTTCTCGAGCAGCGCGAAGGTGTACGCGTTCGGGGTGACGCGCGCTAGGTATGCCACCGCGTCGAGCTCGTATCTTGATACGGTCTACACGCGGAGGCGATCACGATGCCAAGATGGTTCAGGAAGCGCAACGAAGGGCGGGGGAACATGCAATCCGACCGCCAACCCCTCTCGCAGGTTCTCGCGGAGTGCGCCGGAAACTGGATCGCGGTTGACCGCTCCACTAACGAACTGCGAGCGGCCGCATCAAGCGCAGACCTCCTCGCTATCCAGATTAGGGAGAAAGGACTGCGCAATGTCGCCATCTTGCGCGCTCCCGACGCATCTGAGCCGGAGTTGGTCGGCCTCGGTTGAGCCAGCCGTGGCCGTGGCGTTACCCGTACCAAGAGGACGGGCCTCGGCTCGACACGATCGTGCTGCGACCGATCGTGCCCGTCACCCTGGTAGGCACCGCCGGCCTATCGAGTTCTGCCTTCGCGCTCGTGGACTCGGGGTGCTCGCACGTCCTTGTCTCGCAGGGCCTTGCTCGGTCGGTGCAGCTGCATTTTCGCGATAGCCAACGCCAGCTCAGACTCGGCATTGGAGGCACGACTGTCGAGGTTAGATTCCTTGACGCAACGCTGAGGCTGCACCCGGATCAGGCCGGCGATGATGAGTTCTTCGAGTGGCGGACGGAAGTCGGGGGTCATACGCGAATGGCGGCCAACATTCCAGGTGGTGTTAGGTCAGCTCGGCTTCTTGGATCATTTCACCGTGACCATGAGTCGGCACGCGCAAGAAACGGCCGTTGAGGCTGTAACGGAATACGACAAGCGATTCCCCGTCCGCTACGGGGAAGTGCGCTAAAGGCTCAGCCCTCGAGGGCTGCCAGGCGGGCCTCGAGTTCGTCGACTCGATGGCTTAGCAAGGCGACCTGAGCCTCGGCGTCGAGGCGGCGCTGGGCGGTGTACCGCATCCGCGGCGATGCCTCGGCGCGTGCCGCGACGACGGCCACGGGCACGAGTCGAGTGGGACCGTGCGGGCCTTCGGTGAGTCGGGAGGGGATCTCACCGCTGCGATACCAGCTGCGCAGCGCTGCTCGAGATGCGCCCGTCTGCCTCGCGGCGACGTCCAGCGTCACCCAGTCCGACCCTTCAAGCTGAGCAGTCAGCTCAAGCGCCGCATCCCAGTCGTCGAGCCGGTCGTCCCACGCCACAGCGCACCTCCATCCCTTTCACTGTGTGCCTTCGGCACCATGCTATTAGCAGGGTGTTGACGGGGCTAGAGCCAGCGCCCACGCTGAAGCCATGTTTGAGCGATTCTCGGCACGAGCCCGCCAGGTGATCGTGCAAGCCCAGGAAGAAGCCCGGCTGTTCCACCACAACTACATCGGCACCGAGCATTTGCTCCTCGGAATGCTGGCCGAACCGGACGGCGTCGCACACGAGGCCCTCACGAACGCCGGCGTGACTCTCGATGACCTTCGCGTGCGGGTCCAGGCCGCCGTCGGCATGGGGAAGCGCGCACCCGCCGGCCACATCCCCTTCACGCCGAGCGCGAAGAAGGTCCTCGAGCTTGCGCTACGCGAAGCGTTGACCTTGCACCATGACTACATCGGCACGGAGCACCTGCTCCTCGGCCTCATTCGAGAACGCGAAGGGCTCGGAGCCCGGCTGCTTACCGAGTCGGGCGTCGATCTGCTCAGTTTGCGGATGAGGGTGCTCGACCTCGTGCCGCCCGCGGCAGCGCCCGAGTCCAGGCGCCGACCGTTTTGGGCTCGGTCACGCCACGTCGTCCCGCTTATTGCCGACGCCGTTGACGTCCGCACCACCACCGCGACCGATACCAGCCTCGATGAAGCCCGGCGGTTGGCCGGCGATGGCGCCGTTGGCTCGCACCATTTGCTGCTTGCGACGCTGAGCGACTCGACGAGCGCGGCCGCGAAGGCCCTGGGCAGTCTTGGGATCGACCTCGACCAGGCCCGGGCGGCGCTGCGGGAGGTCGACGTTGCCGGCACTACCGACGAGCTTCCAGAAGAGGCCGGACGCCGACAGCTGGTGATGCGCGTCACCGGCTCGACCCTGGTGATGGAGACGCCCGATCCCACGCTTGTCGCGGCGGCGCAGGCAATTTTGGTGTCGTCGGGTGGTCACGAAATCCGCGGCGATGACGCGCGCAGTCGGGGGTTTGCCGAGATTTGGCGGGCGTGGCAGGCAAGTCTGCAGGCAACCGCTGAGCGGGCGGACGAGGCGAGCGCAGCCGGCCCGGCAACAGATTGACACATGGTCAGGCTGGTACCGGGCCAGGCTGGCTCGGAAACTACGGCGACGCGGGTCAGGCGTGGTGGTGCGCGGGTGAATCGTCGGTCAGATCGAGCGGGTGTGAGCCGTTCATTGCGTGGAGCTCTGTGTCGTCCATGCCGTCGGTCTCGAGCGGGTACGGGGTGAGCTGAACCGGCTTGCCAGCCTGCGCGAGCCAGGCAGCTGTCGCACCGAGCACGCCACCGAGTCCGAGGCACATGAGTGCGGTCGGCCAGCGCCGACGCTTCTTGATGACGACGCCTTCGCCTGTGCGAAGTGCGGCGGCGGCCAGGCCTGCGCGCCGAAGAGCTTCGCCTCGGATGGGTGCGGTGACAACAAGGGCAGTGCCGACAGCCGGCATGATGCGCTCGCCGACGAGTTGGCGTGTTTGCTTAGCTGCCTTGCGACCGAACGGGCCGAAAGCCGGCGCGATCCTCTGGTCGAGGAGCTGGCGGGTCCGCTTAGCTGCCTTCGAACATGCAGGCCCGAGCGTCGGCATGACGCGTTCGCTGACGAGCTGGCGGGTTTGCGCCGCTGCCTTGCGACCGGCGGGTACGGCGACGGGGACAATCCGGGTGCCGACGAGTTGGCGTGCCGCGCCAATGCGTGCGGCGGCGATATCGGTCATCTTCGCGGTGGTGACGGGCATGCGAACCTCCGTAGGGGCGGCACCGAACAAGCTGGGGAGCGCGCGTCGTGCGATGGTGCTCAGTTTGCCATCCCCACCCCGACCCGCGGGTAATCCAGGGTCGCGGGTGGTTCGTGTCCACGGTACGGCGCGACGGTGTCCGCTGTCGCGTGGGAAGATGACGTATCCGCGCACCGACCGGGAGGAATCACCCAGTGGCCGACGAGACTTTCGCGACTTTGCACACGACGAAGGGCGACATCGAGATTCGGCTCTTTGCCGATCACGCTCCGAAGACGGTGGCGAACTTCGTCGAGCTTGCTGAGGGCACCAAGGAATGGAAGGACCCCAGGAGCGGCTCGAAGACCACGACCAAGCTGTACGACGGCACGGTCTTCCACCGAGTCATCGACGGGTTCATGATCCAAGGTGGCGACCCGCTCGGCAGCGGTCGCGGCGGCCCGGGCTATCAGTTCGCCGACGAGTTCCACCCCGAGCTCGCCTTCAACCGGCCCTACCTGCTCGCGATGGCCAACGCCGGACCGAACACCAACGGATCGCAGTTCTTCATCACCGTTGGCCCGACGCCGCACTTGAACCGAAAGCACACGATCTTCGGTGAGGTAACGAAGGGCAGCGACGTCGTCGATGCGATCGCGACGGCGCCTACCGCGTCGGGCGACCGGCCGCGTACGGACATCGTGATCAACTCCGTCACCATCGAACGCCGTCCGGCCTAACGCAGGTGACCGCAGACCCGCGTGGGCCTGCCGAAGCCAGTAACGCACCCACCTGTTACCGGCATCCCGGCCGGGAAACCTACATCAGTTGCCAGCGGTGCGGGCGGCCGATCTGCCCTGACTGCATGATTCCGGCAGCAGTCGGTTTTCAATGCCCGGAGTGTGTGCAGCAGGGCCGGACTCGACAGACCCGCACGGTCTTCGGTGGCCGTGTCACCGCCACCCCGCACGCGGCGACCTACGCGCTCATCGGGCTCAACTGCCTCGTCTTCCTCTTCGAGATCTCGTCGACGGCGTTCGTGAACCGTTTCGACCAGGTCGGCCTGTTTCCGGGACACGGTCTGCCGAGCATCGGCGTCGCGACTGGCCAGTACTACCGCTTGCTTACGAGCATGTTCCTGCACGAGCCGCCGTCGTCGGGCGGAACTTTCTTTCTGCACATCCTGCTCAACATGTGGTGCCTGTACGTCGTCGGACCACCGCTCGAGGCTCTCCTGGGCCGCGTCAGATTTGTCGCGCTCTACCTACTCACCGGCCTCGCTGGCTCGGTGCTCGCGTATGCGCTGATGCCGCCCTACATCGGCGAGTTGGGCGCGTCCGGAGCGATCTTCGGCCTCTTCGGGGCGCTGTTCGTGGTCGGGCGGCGGCTGCGGCTGAACATTCAACCCATCGCGCTCACGATCGGCTTGAACCTGGTCTTCACCTTTTCGGTGGCGTCGATCAGCTGGCAGGCACATATCGGAGGTCTCGTCGCCGGTGCCGCGCTCGGCGCGGCTTGGGCCTATGCGCCGCGAGCCAACCGGACGGCGATTCAGATCGGCAGCTCCGTCGCGCTCGCCGCAATTCTCGTGATCATGGTCATCCTGCGGACACACAACCTCACCGGCTGACCGGCGTGTCGCACCGTTATCCCCAGTGTGGATAACAGTTGTGGATGAATTACAGGCGTGTGATTTGCAACTAGCGACCAAATCGCAGGTGAATTGCGGCCTCCAGGCCGGTTAGCGCCGGTCGGCCGTCAGCCGTTTAGCGCCATTGCGTGGCGAGGCCGAGCCCGATCACCAGCAGCGCGAAGCCCTCGATCAGGTTGCCGCCCTGGCCGCCCAAGCTTCCCATGCCGGGGAACCCGTAGTTGGAGACGTACCCAAGGACCAGCCACAGCACCCCGACCACCATGAAACCGACCATTGTCGGGGCGACCCACGGCGGGCTGACCCGCTTGCTGGCCGAGCGTTTCGGCGGCGGAGTGAAGACCTCGGTCTTACGGACACGCGACTTCGGCACGACAAGCCCTTCGGGAGCGTTCGACGGATCGGGGGAGCCCCAAGGCTTCGCCCTCGGTTAGCGTAGCCGTCGGGGATCAGGATCTGCAGATGAGGACGGCGGTGGCGGCGCGGTGAAGATCCGGTCGTCACAGGCATGGCGTTACGGCGTCCCGGCTACTGCGTTGGTTGCCGGGTTGCTGTTCGCCACCTCGGCCACCACGTCGCACGGCTTCGACCTGCGGGTAACGGGACGCGACGACGTGAACACCTTGGCGGCCCGCGAGCAGCGAACAGTGATCGCGCAGGGCGCCGCGCTCACTGCGCTCGAGCGCAAGGTGCAGGCGGCGACATCCGAGGCGGCGAAGAGCGACAGCCGGGTAGCCCAGGCCGCGAACCAGGCAGCCGCGTTAGCCGACGACGCGGGGCTGCAGCCGGTGACCGGACCCGCGGTAACGGTCACCTTGAATGACGCACCTTCCCTGCCGGGTAAGGAGCCGAGCGCGGTGCCACCTGACTACCTCGTGGTCCACCAGCAAGACGTGCAGGCGGTGGTGAACGCCTTGTGGTCTGGCGGCGCCGAAGCGATGACGCTGCAGGGACAACGGGTGATCTCGACCAGCGCCGTGCGGTGCGTCGGCAACACCCTGCTCCTGCACGGGATCGTCTATTCGCCGCCGTACATGGTGCAGGCAATTGGAAATCCGCAGAAATTGCAACAGGCCCTGAACGATGCACCCGATGTGATCATCTACAAGCAGTACGTCGCTGCCTATCAGCTCGGTTACAAGCTCGATGTCGAGGGAGACGTCACGATGCCGGCCTACACCGGGGCTCTCACGCTCGCCTACGCGCATGCGGCGGATTCGTGACGACGTCGTCCGATTTCGTGTTCGCGAGGGCCTCACGGGCGAACCAAACGATCAGGCTGTTGGGCGAGCTGCTCATCACCCTGGGTGCGATCGTTTTCCTGTTCATCGGGTACGAGCTGTGGTTCACCGGGCTGTATACCGAGCACGCCCAATCGAACTTCAAGAAGCAGCTGGCCGCCGAGTGGGCGTCACCGGCGCCGCCCACGACATCAGCAGGGCCTGCGTCGTCCGCCTCGCCCAGTTCGCCGGCATCGGGCAGCCCCAGCCCGACGTCCGTGCCGGTGGCGTCGGCGCCGACGGTGGCGCCGATCGCCCTGCCAGGTGATGCGATCGGCATCATCCGGATTCCTCGGCTCGGCACGAAGTACGGCTACGCCATCGTCGAGGGGGTGTCGACCGACGACCTGAAGAAGGGGCCTGGGCACTACCCCGGCACTGCGAACCCCGGTGGCATCGGCAATTTCGTGGTGTCCGGCCACCGGACCACTTATCTCGCGCCGTTCAACGGCCTCGGTGAACTGGTGGTCGGCGACGCGATCGTCATCGAGACTCGCGACACCTGGTACACCTACTTGGTCACGAAGACCCAGGCCGTGCTGCCGACCGACACCGCGGTCGTCTTGCCGGTGCCGGGCCAGCCACGCGCGAGGCCCACCCAGGCGCTGATCACGTTGACCACCTGCACGCCGAAGTACTCCGCGTCGCACCGTCTCATCGTGACCGGGTTGTTGCAGTCGGCGCTTCCTAAGTCGGCTGGCTCGCCGCCAGCACTTGTGGGGGGCTAGCCATGTACGAGTGGTTGTGGCGCAAGATGCCCGGTGGCTTCGCGGGCAAGCTGACCGGTTGCCTCGCGTTGCTCGTCGGCGTCCTCGCCTTGCTGTTCTTCGTGATTTTTCCTTGGGTCGAGCCACGCCTGCCATGGAACGACGTGAACGTGAATTCGCCGTCGATTGAGCAGACGATTCCGACCTCGTCCCCTGCGCCGACCAGCTCACCTGTGGTGTCGCCATCGACGCTGCCCGCCGGGTAGACGTAGCGCAGATAGTCGGCGACGCCGGACGCCGGCATCTGGGAGGATCGCTAGGTGCGCATTCTTGTCGTCGACAACTACGACAGCTTCGTCTTCAACCTCGTCCAGTACCTGGGTCAGCTTGGGGCGACCTGTGTGGTGCTGCGCAACGATGAGGTCAAACCAGGGGACGCCGCTGCGTTCGACGGCGTACTGCTGAGCCCAGGGCCGGGGATTCCGGAAGACGCAGGGGTCTGCGTGCCCCTGATCAAGGAGATGGCCGGCCGGTTGCCGATTTTCGGAGTGTGCTTGGGGCATCAGGCGATCGGTGTCGCGTACGGCGCGGTCGTCAATCGCGCCCCGGAGCTGCTGCATGGGAAAACCAGCGAAGTGCACCACGCCGGCGCCGGTGTGCTGGCCGGGTTGCCCGACCCCTTCACCGCGACCCGCTACCACTCACTCGCGGTCGTCGAGTCGACCCTGCCGGGCAGCATCGAGGTGACGGGTCGAACAGACTCGGGCGTCGTCATGGCCATGCGGCATCGCGATGTCGATGTCGAGGGCGTGCAGTTCCACCCCGAGTCGGTCCTGACGCAGGGTGGCCACCACATGCTGGCAAACTGGTTGGTGCGTTGTGGTGACGCCGGCGCGCCAGCCCGCGCCGAACTCATCAGTTCGCCGCTGTAAGCGACCAACTGGCGAACTCGGCGCGATTCGCTATGGCGTTGCCGTCGGGCTCACAGACGGTGTCGCCGAGGTGCTTGCCGATGGCGTGGCACTCCCCGGTGGTGGTGAGGCCGGTGGCGAGGACGACGGCGGCGGCGGTGCGACGGCCACGAAGAGCTTGACCACGGTGCCGGTCTTCGCCGTTGTGTCGTGCCCAGGCGATTGATTGATGACCGAGCCGGCTTGCACTGTGCTGCTCGCCTGGTTGATCTGCTGGAAGTTGAAGCCGTTGGTGCTCAGCGCCTGCTCGGCCTCATCGAGCGGCAGGTTTCGCACGTCTGGCACGGTGCTGTTGCCGCTTGCGACGACCACATTGACTGCAGTGCCCGACCCAATCGTCGTCCCCGCCTTGGGGCTCTGGCTGAGCACTGTGTTGCCGGCCAGCGCTGAATCCTGCGGCGTGATCGTCCCAAGGGTCAGTTTGTCGCGCTGCAGTTCGGCTTTGGCATCAGTAAGTGACTGATTGGTGAGGTCTGGAACCGGCACTGCTGCTGGGCCGCTCGACACGTAGATGGTGACGTTGGTCTTCAACGGCAGCGGCGTGCCCGTCGGTGGGTTCTCGCTGATGACGAGCCCCTTGGCTACCGTCGGGCTGCCGGCCACCTGCACGACGGGATTTAGGCCCGCGGTCTTTAGTGTCGAGATCGCATCAGCTTGGGAGAACCCGGTCACACTCGGGACCTGCACGGTAACCGCTGGGTGCTTGGTCGTCAGTGCCTGCCGAAGAAGCAGACCGAGTGCGATGAACACAGCGCACGCGATGAGCGCAAGCATGATGTACACGAGCGGACGACGACCGCGCGGCTGCCGGCGACCGATCTCCTCGCCGGCAACCGGCGCGAGGCTGACGGTCTGATCGTGCAGCAGCGGAGTGGCGCGGACCGGCACTCCGCTCAGCGCCCGCTCGATGTCTTCGCGCATCTCGGCGGCACTCTGGTAACGGTTCGCCGGATTCTTGGCCATCGCCTTGAGCACGATGGCGTCGATTGCCGGACTCACGTCGGGATTGACCCGCGACGGTGGGATCGGGTCTTCACGCACGTGCTGGTAGGCGACCGCGACGGCGGAATCACCGGTGAACGGCGGGGTTCCGGTCAGCAGTTCGTAGAGCAGGCAGCCG
>Ga0208220_1001119_pt1 | contig 11384 bp, 10 predicted proteins | sample NGESurdeep092012_9_FD_184484 | JGI IMG/M metagenome (GOLD analysis project Ga0208220, IMG submission 184484) | Arctic peat soil microbial communities from Barrow, Alaska - NGEE Surface sample F53-1 deep-092012 (SPAdes) | ecosystem: Environmental > Terrestrial > Soil > Wetlands > Peat ... | reverse complement strand
AAACGCAGGCGGAGGTTGAAATATTGATTCTTGACCATGTTTTTCGTGCATTGCCAACCCCCCCGTTTACTGACATCTATAAGAGCCGTGCGGCGAAGCGCGTTTACAGTCACGTCTGGCAGGAAAGCGCAGGTGGTTCAGGTCTTTCTCTCTAGAAAGGCGGCGACGCCAGTGCACAGGGCTTGCAGAGGGCGAACGTCTGAGAGGCCGGCGGGGATACGCCTGTAACGCGAAGGGCGACGAACGCCAACTATTGGGCCATGCTATGGCGGCACCAAGAGAAACATCCACCACAGAAGCGAACGTGAGCCGCACGCCGCCGTCTAACAGACGCCCGAGTTCTAACCGGATTCGGCAGGACGAGCCGCGACGCAGATGCGCGAAATCCCGTGCCGTTACGGGATTCTCCGGTACCCCCAGGGACCTGCCGGGACCCACTTAGACGGGTTCGAATCCCGTTGGGGCATCGAGCACCGCGTATATAATTAGCGACTGCGGACAATCATCAAGGCTCCGAGGAATAGCAGCGCGACTATACCGAGGCCCGCGGCGGCCGGGGCGACCACCAAACCGAGGACGAGGCCACTGATGGCGAGGCCGATCCAGAACGGTGCGGGTGAGTGCGTCACGAACGTGCCGACGTGCTCACCGGCGGCTTCGCGCATCGTGGCGTCGGGACGGTCGGCGTACAGATCGGCGTCGCGCTCGGCGAAGAACATGTAGATCGCGACCGTCGAGAGCGCGGCCGTCATGAAGCCGAGCATCATCGTCCCGGCCGGCTCGTGCGCGACGAACCAGTATGCGATCGCCAGTGTCCCGGTGAACAGCGCGGACGAGATGAACAGACCGCGTGCCGTCGTCACGGCGTCCCCGGTGAGCGCGGGTGCTTCAGATCCCAAAGCGGGCGCGCCGAGCGGATCGGTGGGAGCGACTCGAAGTTGTGTTCGGGCGGTGGTGACGTGGTCGCCCACTCGAGCGTGTTCGCGTCCCAGGGGTCGTTGCCGGCCGGGACGCGGCGGCGTGCCGAGACGATGATGTTCGCCACGAACAGCAGCGCGGCGATCAGCATCAGATACGAGCCGACCGTGGCGGTCAAGTTTAGCGCCGGGAGCGCGCCGGCGTCGGCGTAGGTATACGCGCGGCGCGGCATCCCGAACAGCCCCATGAAGAACATGGGCATGAACGTTACGTTGAAGCCGACGAAGGTGAGCCAGAAGCCAATCTTGCCGAGCCTCTCGTCGAGCATCCAGCCGAACACTTTCGGCCACCAGTAGTAAACCGCCGCGAGCAGCGCGAACAGGCTGCCGCCGGCGATCGTGTAGTGGAAGTGGGCGACCACGAAATACGAGTCTTGCGCCTGAAAGTCGACCGGCGGCGACGAGACCATCACGCCGGTGACACCGCCGAGCAAGAAGTTCATCAAAAACCCGATCGCATACAGCATCGGCGTCGTGTAGCGGATCGCGCCGCCCCACATCGTACAAATCCAGTTGAAGAACTTGATCCCGGTCGGTACCGCGATCAGGAACGAGACGAAGCTGAAGAACGGGTTGTTCACGGCTCCGGTAGTGAACATGTGGTGCGCCCACACGCCCATCGAGAGGCCGGCGATCGCGAACGCCGCCAGCACCATCCCGGTGTAGCCGAACATCGGGCAAAGGGTTGCCGCTCGACGAGATTCGCGCGCTCGAGACGTACCTCGCGCCGACGGTCGCGGGCGGCCCGCCGATCCCGCAAGTCATCGCGAACGGCGATCTCGCGCACGGCCGCGCGCTGTTCTCGCAGAACTGCCAGCAGTGTCACGGACTCGCCGGCGAAGGCGGCGATCTCGGCGCACTCGACTGGGCGCCGTCCCTCGAGCGCACGTCGATCGCGCAGGTCGCCGAAGCGATTCGCGTCGGTCCGGAGCAGATGCCGATCTTCGGCCAGCGACAGCTTTCGGAAGCCGACCTCGACGACGTCGCGTCGTACGTCGTGCACCTGCAAACCTCACAGCAGCCGGATTTCGCCCCGTTCCGTTCGAGCGGTCCGGTCCCCGAAGGTGCCGTCGCGTATCTCGCGATCATCGTGCTGGTCGCATTCGTCTTCACGTTCTGGCGCGTCGACACGCCGGCGATTCGACGTGAGGAAGCCGTACGCCGGGACGAAGGAGAAAAACCCGGATGAGGATGCAATACGCCCGCCGACGTCATCGGCATCTTCAAGCTCAAGCCCTAGTCCGGTCATCCTGAGCTGCCCGCTGACCGGCTTAGGCAATAGGGTCAGGCCGCGGCACGAATCGGGATAGAAGTCGGAGTGGGTTGCCGGCGGCTCTCCTCTTCCCGAAGGATGCGAAAGACGACGGCCGCTAGACGGCGCTTGAGGCAACGCATCGCTTCGCGGTGGGTCTTCCCTTCACTGCGTTTGCGTTTATAATAGATCTCTCCGGCGTGGCTCGGTGTGCGCATCTGCGTATTGGCGATGTTGTGCAGACACCGATTCAGCTGCCGGTTTCCGCCGGTAGAAACCCGTACGGAGTCGTACTTCCCGCTCGAGCATTTCACCGGTGCGGCTCCTGCGTGCGCTGCGAAAGCGTGAGCATCGGTGTAATTGAGAGTCGATCCGGTATGGCCGACGAGCCCAGCGGCGGAGATTACCGAGCACCCGCGGAGCTCAAGTAATTTCGGGACTAGGCGTTTGACGAAAGGGCGCATCCGTCGCTCCAGCTCGGCAATGCGCTTGGAAATAAGACGTAGATCGCTCAGGAGATCCCCAATCTCATCGACGACCTGGAAGTCTGTGAAACCGCAGGTGTGGTACTTCTGCAGCGCTTTCTTCACAGCATCCAGAGCCCGTACCGATGACAAGTCGTCGGGTAAAGCAAGCTCCAGGCGCAGTGCTAAAGCCCTGATTCTATTGATTTTCGCGGTCTGTTCACGCACATTTCGATCCCGCCGCTCGTATAACAGCCGAGTCGCTTCCTCGGCATCGGCCTCCAGGTGCCGTGGCAGCTTCTCTCGCTCACGCAATACCGCTTCCGCGATCGCGCGGGCATCTCGTTCGTCGGTCTTCTCGCGACCTCGGTAACGTTTGGTGAGCTTCCCCGGCACTTCGAAGACCGTGTGCCCTGCGCGGACCAATGCATCCGCGAAGGGACGGCCATGAGAGCCGGTTCCCTCCACTCCCCAAATCAGCCCGGCGTATTTCGCCGTGAGCTCCATTGCGTTGACATAGCCCGCGCTACTGGCCGGGATTGAAAAGACTTCAAGTTCCCTTCCAAGTCCATCCACGATGGCGACCGCGTGGGTTTCCTTGTGCGTATCAACCCCTGCAAAATACTCCAAGTCGTGCTCCACGAAAACGAACCGGTGAAGTCGTCGGCAATACTTTAGTGAGCAACAAACACTCGGCTTACTAGCCAGAGACTTCCCGTAGATAGAACGCCAGTTCGGCAGGTCAACGGCTAGCTACGCGAAGACTGTCATCCTGTGAGCCAGAACGGGCGCCACCGCTATTATAGCTCTAAAGTCATCCTGAGCTTGTCGAAGGATCGCCGTGCCCTGCCTTGTCGGCCCTGAGCCCGGCGAAGGGTCGACAATCGCGCCGCACTCGGTAGGGGGTGCAGGGATAGGCAGTGGCCGCAGGATACTTTTTTGCCCAACGACTCCGCCGCCACGAAAGAAGCGTCCATGAAGCATCCTGATCGCCGCGACTTCCTGCTCTCGTCCGCCGCGGGGCTCGGTGCCGCGACGCTAGCGGGTTCGCTCCCCGTAGCCGCTTTCGCCGCCGACTCGCCGTTCAAGCCCGAGAAGGGCGCGTCGCTCCAGCTTTTGCGGTGGACCGCTTTCGTCAAGAGCGACGAGACGATCTGGGACGAGAACACGAAGAAGTTCACCGCGGCGACGGGGGTGCCGGTCACGATCCAAAACCTCACCTGGAACGACGTCACGCCGAAGGCAGCGCTCGCGGCGCAGGTGGGCTCGGGTCCGGATATCGTGATGGGCTGGAACGACGACCCGTTCGTCTATCCCGACAAGCTCATCGACATGACCGACCTGGTCGACTTCATGGGCAAAGCCCACGGCGGCTGGTACGACAACGCGCGCTCGTATTGTTACGACCAGGACGTGAAGCGCTGGGTGTCCTTTCCCATCGGCTGCACTGGGAACGCGGTCAACTACCGCAAGGGGTGGGCCAAGGAAGCCGGCTTCACCGAGTTCCCCAAAGACCTCGACGGGATGCTCAAGCTCGCTCGGGGGCTGAAGAAGAACGGTCATCCGACGGGCTTCGCGCTCGGCCATGCGGTCGGCGACGCCAACAGCTGGACGCACTGGATCCTTTGGGGATTCGGCGGCAAGCAGGCCAATCCGGACAACTCGATCGCGATCAACTCGACCGAGACGAACAACGCACTCGACTACGCTCGGCAACTCTACGAAACGATGATCGACGGCGTCGCGGGCTGGGACGACTCGAGCAACAACAAGGCCTTCGCCGCCGGCCTGATCGGGATGACGATGAACGGGATCAGCATCTGGTACGCGGAGAAGACCGCCGATCCGGCGCTATTTCCCGACTTTGCGAACGCGACACCGCCCTACGGGCCCGTGAAGACGCACACGATCTCGAACAACTTCACGTCGGCCTACGTGTTCAAGTACAGCAAGTATCCCAACGCGGCCAAGGAGTACCTGCGCTTCATGCTCGACAGCCCGCAGGCCGATCGGTGGGTCACCGAGATGCTCGGATACGTCACACCGGCGCTCAAGGGGTATTCCGATCTCCCGATCTGGACGTCGAACCCGAACATCACGCCCTATCGTGACGCGCTCGCCGGCGCGAGATACGACGGGTTCAACGGCAAGCCCGGGAAGGCCGCCGCCCAGGCGCTCGACGAGTTCGTGCTGGTCGACATGTTCGCCGACGTCTGCGTCAACAAGATGGCGGCCAAAGACGCGATGCGCAAGGCCGAGGCGAAGCTGGCCGCGATCTACAAGCGCGCGTGATCCGGCGGCCGTCGCTGGCCGTGCGGCTCGATTCGCCGCGGGTGCTGGGCTATCTGCTCATCGTACCCGCGGCGATCATTTTGCTCGGGCTGCTGGCGTATCCGCTGCTGCTCGGCATTTGGCTCAGCCTCACCAGCGCGACAATCGGGAACCCGGGCCAGTTCGTCGGCCTGCAGAACTACGCGACGATCTTCGCCGATCCGATCTTCCGCGGGGCGGCGTGGTACTCGGTCTTTTACACGATCTGCGCCGAGGGCGGGAAGCTGGTGCTCGGGCTCTCGCTCGCGCTGCTGCTCAACCAGCGGTTTCGCGGCTATCGCATCTCGCGCGCGCTCATGCTCCTGCCGTGGGTCGCGCCCACCGTCCTCTCGGCGCTCGCGTGGCTGTGGCTGCTCGATCCCCAGTTCAGCGCCGTGAGCTGGCTGCTCATCCGTCTGCATCTGATCCACAGCAACATCGATTTTCTGGGCCACCCGTGGAGCGCGCGCATGTCGCTCATCGTGGTGAACATTTGGCGCGGGCTGCCGTATTTCGCGATCGGCTACCTGGCCGGGCTCCAGTCGATCTCGAAAGACCTCTACGAAGCCGCCGCGATCGATGGGGCCGACGGCTGGCAGGCATTCCGGCGTATCACGTGGCCGCTCCTGATGCCGATCACGACGATCCTGGTCGCGTTCTCTTCGATCTTCACGCTGACCGACTTTCAGCTCATCTGGACGATCACGCACGGCGGGCCCACCGACGCGACGCAAGTCTTCACGACGCTCGCCTACCAGCGCGCGATCTCCGGCGGTCAGCTCGGCGAGGGAGCAGCGATCGCGGTTTCGCCGATCGTCATCATGATCGTGCTGGCCTTCTTCGTCGTCCGCTCGGTGCGGGAGAAGTAGCGTGAACCGCAAGCTGCGGATCTACGTCCCGCTGGCGCTCTACGGCATCTTTCTGATGCTGCCGTTCGTCTGGATGCTCATCACGGCATTCAAGTCGGATCAAGAGCTCTCCCAGGGACTCAACCCGTTCTGGATCTCGCACTTCACCTTCTCCCAATTCAGCGACCTGCTCACGCAAACGGCGTACGCCCAGTGGTTCGCAAACACGCTCTTCGTATCGATCTCCGCGACGGTGCTCAGCGTGTTCGTCTCGTACATCACCGCGTACGCCATCATCCGCTTGCGCTTCCCCGGCTCGGAGGTGGTGAGCACGGCGATCTTTCTCGCCTACATCGTCCCGCCGGCGATCTTGTTCATCCCGCTCGCGTCGGTCATCATCCAGCTGCATTGGTTCGACAAGCTGTGGGCGCTGGTCCCGATCTACGCAACGTTCTTGGTGCCGTTCTGCACCTGGCTCTTGATCGGGTTCCTCAAGAACATCCCGCGCGAGCTCGAAGAGGCGGCGCGCGTCGACGGCGCGAGCAACCTCGCGATCCTGTGGCGCATCATCTTCCCGATCGCTGTACCCGGGTTGATCTCGGCCGCGATCTTCTCGTTCACGCTATCGTGGAACGAGTACCTGTACGCGCTGGTGTTCATGTCCTCATCGGTCAACAAGACCGTCTCGGTCGGCATGACCAGCGAGCTGATCCGCGGCGACACGTTCCAATGGGGCCAGCTGATGGCCGGCGCGCTCATCGGCGTGCTGCCGGCGATCCTGGTGTATTTCTTCTTCGTCGAATACTACGTCGCCGGACTCGCGGGCTCGGTCAAGGAGTAAATGCCGGCAGGACGACGTCGCCACGCGCCCATGCGCGGCACGATGTCACGCTGAGCCTGTCGAAGCGCGAACGACGTTGATCCTGCGATCACCCGAGCGTGCCGTGTCGCTCTCGTGACGTCGTGCTGAGCGAAGTCGAAGCACGACCGCCGCGGTCGCCCTTCGCCAAGCTCAGGGCGACGCGGACATTTCGGACGGCGACGATGCAGCGTCGCATTGCAAGATCGTTCGTCCTTCGACAAGCTCAGGATGACATCGGGATTTTCGTTTTTTTCGCAGTCGTTACGGGTTAAAAGTACGCTAGGCCGGTAGCGGCATCGAAAAGGTGCATGCGGCTCGGGTTGATACCCAGTGTAATCGTTTCTCCGACGTGGATGGCCGCGTCTGAGGGCGCACGCGCGGTGAGCCGTTCTTCGTCGCAGGTGAAGTACAGGACTTGCTCCGAGCCGAGCGGCTCGACGACGTCGACGACGGCCGGGATCGACCCGGCCTCGCCTGCGTGCAACAAGAGGTCCTCTGGGCGAACGCCGAGCGTAACAGTGGGGGCGGTCGCCGTGCCGGCAGCCGTGGACGCGTTTGCGGCCTCGAGCGTCGCGCGGTGTTCGTCGGGGATGCGGACGGAGAACGAGCGGCCGCGGGCGTAGAGGGCGCCGTTCTCGGCTTCGAGGCGGCAGGAGAGGAAGCTCATCGTCGGCGAGCCGATGAAGCCGGCGACGAACTGGTTGGCCGGACGGTCGTAGACCTGTTGCGGCGGCGCGACCTGTTGGACGATGCCATCCTTCATCACGACGATGCGGTGACCCATCGTCATCGCCTCGATCTGGTCGTGCGTCACGTAGATCATCGTCGTCGCGACGCGCTGGTGCAGCTTGACGATCTCGGTGCGCGTCTGCGCGCGCAGCTTCGCGTCGAGGTTCGACAGCGGCTCGTCCATCAGGAACACCGCCGGATGCCGGACGATCGCGCGGCCGAGCGCGGCGCGCTGGCGCTGGCCGCCCGACATCTCCTTGGGTTTGCGCTTGAGGTACGGTTCCAAGCCGAGGATATCGGCGGCTTCCTTGACGCGCTGGTCGATCTCGGCCTTGGGGACTTTGCGCATCTTCAATCCGAACGCCATGTTGTCGTAGACGTTCATGTGCGGGTAGAGCGCGTAGTTCTGGAACACCATCGCGATGTCGCGATCTTTGGGTCCGAGATCGTTCACCCGGCGGTCGCCGATGAAGATGTCGCCGCCGCTGGTCGTCTCGAGCCCAGCGATCATCCGCAGCGTGGTCGACTTGCCGCACCCCGACGGCCCGACCAGGACGAGGAACTCACGATCCGCGATCTCGAGCGTGACGTCGTCGACGACGACCGTCTCGCCGAACTTCTTGCTGACCGACGCGAGGCGAACCGATGCCATCTCAGCGGCTCCTGCGGCTCACCCCCACACCGTTCGCGCCGTGTCGGCGACGAGCCGGAGCTTCGCCCATTGGTCGTCTTCGGTGAGGAGATTGCCCTCGGCCATCGACGCGAACCCGCATTGCGGGCTGAGCGCGAGGCGATCGAGCGGAACGTACTGGCTAGCCTCTTCGATGCGGCGGACGAGCTCCGCGCCGTCTTCGAGCTCGGGCTTCTTCGAGCTCACCAGACCGAGCACGATCGTCTTGTCGCTCGGCACGAAACGCAGCGGCTCGAACGTCCCCGACCGCTCGTCGTCGTACTCGAGCAAGAACCGGTCGACTTCGAGTTGTGAGAACAACTGTTCGGCGATCGCGTCGTAGCCGCCGGCGGCGTACCACTGACTGCGGTTGTTGCCGCGGCAGAGGTGGATGGCGAGCGTCACACCCGGCCGGCGCGCCGCGCGAAAGCAGGCGTTGTCGGCGGCGATCGCTTCGTCGAGCAGCGCTTCGGGCTCGCCGAACTCCGCCTGCAAGAACTCGCGCCACTTCGGGTCGAGGTAGTAGCTGTAGCGCGGCGCGTCGATTTGAATGTATGCGACGCCTTCCTCGGCTAACGCGCGCGTCTCGGACTTGACGATGTCGACGACGTCGGCCAGAAACGCCGAGTGGTTCGGATACGCGCTTTCGCTGATCCCTTTCTTGTAGGCGATCGCGGGAAACTGGGTGGCGCTCGGGAGCGTCATCTTGATCGGCCCCGGGCTATGCTGCTTGAGGAAGGCGAGCTCGTGCGCGGTCAGGCGACGCGTCTGGCGCAGCTTCTCGGTCACGATGCCGCGCACGGCGGTGGGCGCGACGCCGACCGCCGATCCGCCGGTGCTCCACATGCGCGCGACGCCGGCTTCGGAGTCGAAGCCTTCGACCGCGTCGGTGAGATCGGTCATGAAACCGCCACGCCGGAACTCGCCGTCGGTGAACAGCTCGAAACCGAGCTCCTGCTGCTTGGCCAGGACGCGCAGGATCTCGCGGTCCTCCACTTCCCGCAAGCGCTCCGGGTCGGCCCCGCTGTGTCTGAGCTCGAGGAGCTCTTTGGGACGCAAGAAGCTGCCGACGTGGTCGGCACGGAAGGCGTTGGTTCGTTGCTCGGTCACGACGGGGCGTTTTCAGCGTCCGGCGCGCCGCCCCTTGACCGTCCGCCGGCCCACGGTGGATGGACGCGCGCTGCCCGGCGGGAACGTGTGTCCTCGTGGCCGCGATGATCGAAGTGCTCGGTGCCCTTGCCGGCGGCGCCAGCTCGCCCGTGCGTGCGGGACGCCGCGTCGGCGGCGAACCGTTCGTCTGCGTGCGCGGCGACGGGCCGTACGCCTTCGACGCGGCGGGGCGGCGTTACGTCGACTACGTGATGGGCTACGGCCCGCTGCTGTTCGGGCACACGCCGAAGTTCTTGCGCGAGCTCGACGTGCTCGCCGCACGCGGCGTCGTCTATGGATCGACGTCGCCCGACGAGCTCGCGCTCGCCGAGCGCATCCGTACGCACCTGCCGTCGATGGAGCGCCTGCGTTTCACGACGACGGGCAGCGAGGCCGTCCAGGGCGCAGTCCGCGTCGCGCGCGCGTTCACCGGGCGCGATCTGGTGTTGAAGTTCGCGGGGAACTATCACGGACACTTCGACCTGGCGCTACAAGACGCGGGCGCGTCGGCGGAAACGCCGGACGCACATCGTTCCGGAATCCCGCGTGCGGTCCTCGACGATCTCATTGTCGCGCGCTACAACGACCTCGACGACGTCGACCGGCACCTCGCGCGAGCCGGCGATCGGCTTGCCGCGATCCTGGTCGAGCCGATCTGCGGCAACATGGGGCTGGTCGAAACCGTTCCCGGGTTTCTCGAGGGCCTGCAGGCGCGGGCGCGGCGCCACGGCGCGCTCCTGATCTTCGACGAGATCATCACGTGGCTGCGTCTGGGACTGGGCGGCGCGCAGACGCGCGTCGGCATGACGCCCGATCTCACCACGGTCGGAAAGGTCCTGGGCGGCGGGTTTCCGCTCGCGGCGTTCGGCGGACGCGCGGACGTGTTGGCGATGCTCGCTCCCGACGGACCGTGCTTCACCGGCGGAACGCACGCCGGAATGCCGTTCGCCGTAGCGCTCGGGCTACGCGTCCTCGACACGCTCGAGGACGACCCGGAGTCGTTGCTCGCGACGAATCGTCGCGCAAGCGCGCTCGCCGGCGGTATCCGGCGCATCCTTGGCGACCTCGCCCTCGACTACGCGGTGCTGCAGCTCGAGTCGATCGTCGACTTCAAGTTCCGCAGCGGATCGCCGACACGTTCGTACGACGATCAGCGCCGAGACGATGAACGCGCCTACGCCGCCTTCTACCACGCGATGCGCGAGCGCGGCGTGCTGCTGCCACCCTCACACAACGAGGTGATGTTCCTCTCGACCGCGCACGGCGAAGCCGACATCGAGCTCACGTTGCACGCGATCGAGGATTCGCTGAACGAGCTGCGCTCGAAAGGGACGATCTGATGGACGTACCACCAGGCTGGGCGAACGACGGAAAGGCGCTGGTGAAGCGCTTCGACCGGCGAAACTTCAACGGCGCGGTCGCCTTCGTGAAGGCCATCGCCGAGGTCGCCAATCGCCTCGACCATCACCCCGACATCGAGCTGTCATGGAACATCGTGACGATCCGCACCTGGTCGCACGACGTCGACGCGATCACCGACCGCGACGTCGCCCTCGCGCGTGAGATCGACGCGCTCTGAGCGCGGTGAGCGCGTAACCGCGCTGCACGTACTCGTCGCGTTCGTGTTGCTCGCCGTCCCATCGGGCTGTACGCACGCGTCGACTGTGAACGGCGTTCGGCCATGGGAGACGTTCCTGAACCAACCGGTCATCCCGAGGGGCAGCTCAACGGTCCTCGATCACCTATCGCCGGCGGCTGTCGCGGCGGCGTCCGAAGCGCTCATCCAAGTCGACGTCGTGGACGGCGCGGAGCGCATCGGCGGAAACGACGTCTTCTACGAAGTTCGCGTATCGAAAACGCTCTTCGCTCACCGTCCAGTGCCGTCGACTCTGATCGTGATGACCGGCGGGAACCTCCGCATTCCGGCGGGCCGATACCTCATGGCGCTCACCGCGACGCGGGCCAGTAACCCGTTTCACAACAGTGCCCCCTATCGTCTCACCCGGTTCGTCGCCGGTATCGGCGAGATCACCTCCGATATCGTCACGTTTCGAAAGTGGAATGGGCCCGACGACCACTATGCTGTCAACGACGCGCGCTCGTGGGTCGGCTGCTTCTACCAC
>Ga0208220_1001118_pt1 | contig 11391 bp, 8 predicted proteins | sample NGESurdeep092012_9_FD_184484 | JGI IMG/M metagenome (GOLD analysis project Ga0208220, IMG submission 184484) | Arctic peat soil microbial communities from Barrow, Alaska - NGEE Surface sample F53-1 deep-092012 (SPAdes) | ecosystem: Environmental > Terrestrial > Soil > Wetlands > Peat ... | reverse complement strand
CGCCAGACGGTGGCGGAGGCGCACCATACCATCCAGCCGTTCGATCAGGAGTTGTGGGCCCAGCCGTACGGCGCGTACGGCGCCCACGAGGCACTCGACCTGTTCACGATGCTTCGTCGCTGGAATGTGATGTTCGTGCGCGCTGTCGGCCCTGCTGCGCTCACGAAAGCCGTGATGCATCCCGAGCGCGGCGACATGACCTTCCGCACGATCCTCGAGACCATGGCCGGACACGACATCAATCACACCCGCCAGATCGAAAAGCTCGTGTAGCTGCGCGCGCTACAGCTCGAGCACCATGTGCACGTTCGCGCGGACGAACTCCGTGGCGCCGAGCGGGGCGTCGACGAAGCCGAGGGAGCGGTAGAGCGAGATCGCGGGCGCGAGCAGGGAGTTCGTCCAGAGCTCGACTCGTCGCGCGCCGATCGCGTGCGCGTGCGCAATCGCGGCCTCGCCGAGAGCGCGCCCCACGCCTAGCCCGCGCACGGACTCGGACACCGTCATCTTCGCGAGCTCGAACACTCCCTCCGCCTCTCGCATAAGCGCGCACGTCCCCACGACCTCATCGCGCAGCTCGGCCATGAAGATGCTGCCGCCCGGCGCGAGGATCCACGCGTCGGGATCGCCCAGGTCGCGCTCGTCGCGTTCCTCCACGACGAAGTACTCTCTGATCCACGCGAGATTCAGCTCGCGGAACGCGACCGCGTGCTCCGGCTCGTAGGGAACGATCCGGAGCCCATCGCCGGGCAGCAGCGGCTGCCAGTAGCACACGCTGGAGAAATTCACGCGGACGCTTCCATGCTACCAAAATCTACCCGTGGAGAAACTGCCTCGCGCACCCCATCGCCGCACCATAGATTGCTCTTCGGGAACTCCTCTGGAGCATGGCCGGGTGACAACACCGCTTTTCGATGCGTTGCAGGCGGCGCTGGGTACCCAATACAAGCTCGAGCGCGAGCTTGGCCGTGGCGGAATGGCGACGGTCTATCTCGCCACCGACACGAAGCACGGCCGCCAGGTCGCGCTCAAGGTGCTCCACCCCGATCTCGCCGCGTCGCTGGGTCCGGAGCGATTCCGCCGCGAGATCGGCTTTGCCGCCACGCTGTCGCACCCGCACATCCTCACGGTGCTCGACTCCGGCCAGACGCCCGACGGTCAGCTCTGGTTCACGATGCCGTACGTCGAGGGCGAGACGCTGCGCGAGCATCTCCGCCGCGACAAGCAGCTTCCGATAGACGAGGCACTCCGCATCACGCGCGAGATCGCCAGTGCGCTCGACTACGCTCACGAGAAGGGCGTGATCCACCGCGATATCAAGCCCGAGAATCTGCTGATCACGAAGCGTGGCGACGCACTCCTCGCCGACTTCGGCATCGCGCGCGCGCTCGGACGCGACGGGGCGAGCGGTGCGACGCTCACGCAAACCGGGCTCGCGGTGGGCACACCGCAGTACATGAGTCCCGAGCAGGCGAGCGGCGACCCTGATCTGGGCTCGCGCAGCGACATCTACTCGCTCGCCGCGGTGTGCTACGAGATGCTCGCCGGCGAGCCGCCATTCTCCGGTGTGAACCTGCAGGCGATGATCGCGAAGATGATGACGAGCGATGCGCCGTCGGTGCGAGTGCTGCGGTCGTCGGTGCCACCGCCCGTCGACGCGATACTGCAAAGGGCCTTGGCGCGCGTTCCGGCCGACCGGTGGGCGACGGCGGGCGAGTTTTCGCGCGCGCTCGAATCCGCCGAGCGAAGCGCGCACACGGAGACGTTCGCGCCCGCCGCCGCGAGCGCTCACCGATCGGGTCGCCGCCGCGTGCCCGCGACCGCGCTCGCGCTCATCCTCGGTGTGCTCGTGGGTGGCGGCATGCTGTTCGCGTGGCGGACGAAGGGCCACGATGTCGCCGGCACAGATGCCTCGGGCGCCATTCGGCTCGCCGTGCTGCCCTTCGAGAATCTCGGTGACACGAGTGACGCCTACTTCGCGGACGGCGTGACGGAGGCAGTGCGCGGAAAGCTCACGGGCCTTCCGGGGATTGAGGTCATCGGTTCCGCGAGCTCCGCTCAATATCGCAAATCGGCAAAGACGCCGCAGCAGATTGGCGAGGAGCTGGGCGTTCGCTATCTGCTCATCGGTCACGTGCGGTGGGCGAAGGGCGCCGGCGGCACGAGTCGCGTGCAGGTGAGTCCGGAGCTCGTCGACGTCGGCACCGCCGCCGACAAGTGGCAACAACCCTTCGACGCGCCGCTGACGGACGTGTTCGCGGTGCAGGCCGACATTGCGACGAAGGTTGCGCACGCGCTGCAGGTCGCACTGACGCCGGTGGCGCAGCAGTCGCTCACAGCCCGTCCCACGGCGGATCTCGCGGCGTACGATGCCTACCTGCGCGGTCAGGACATGGAGCGACGAGGGAACAGCTCCGACATCCTGCATCGTGCGGCCGGGGAGTATCTCGAAGCGACCCGACGCGACTCGACGTTTGCCCTGGCGTGGGCGGCACTGGGCGACGCGCAGGCGCTCGACTTCTTCAACGGTGTCGCGCTGCCTGCACTCGGCGACTCGGCCGATCGCGCGTCCGCCCGCGCACTCGCTCTCGCGCCGAATCTCCCGGAAGCGCACGGCGCACGCGCGTCGTACTATCGATTCGTGCGCGGCGATGCAGAACGTGCGCTCGAGGAGTACCACAAGGGACTCGCGTTGGAGCCGGGCAACGTCCCCTTGCTTCGTCGTGCCGCCGGCGCCGAACAGCAGGCGGGCCGGTGGGACGTCGCAATCGCGGACTACAAGCAGGCGACGAAGCTCGATCCACAGTCGTCAGCGGCGTTTGCCGTGTTGGGCGGTGCGCAGCTGCGGTTGCGAGACTACGCCGACGCGCAACAGTCGCTCGATCGTGCGTTGGCTCTGCGCCCGGACAATCTCGTGAACATCGAGGGGCGCGCGACGCTTTCGCTCATGCGCGGCGATCTCGCGGAGGCGCGCGCGGTCATTCACGCGGCGCCGCCGAGTGTGGATCGAGCAGCACTGCTGGCGTACATCGCGACCTACTATGACCTGGGATGGGTGCTCGATAGTGCGCAGGAGCGACAGCTGCTCACGCTCGGCTCCGTCGCCTTCGACAACGATGAGGGAACGCGCAGCGTCGTGTTGGCCGAGCAATACCGGTATCGCGGCGACTCCACTCGCATGCGAGCGTACGCCGACACGGCACGCGTCGCGCTCGAGTCGCAGCTCCGCAAGGCGCCTGACGACCCGCAGGGCCATCTCTTCCTCGGCTTGATGTGGGCGTATCTGGGGAACAAACCCGCCGCGATGCGGGAGGCTGAGCGCGGAATCGCGCTCCAGACAACCACCGGAGATGCAACTGGCGGATACTACGATCAACAGTTGGTGCGCATCTACGTGGCTATTGGCCAACCGGAAAAGGCGCTCGATAAGCTCGAGCCGCTGCTGCGGAAGCCGTATCTGCTCTCCGCCGCCTGGTTGCGCATCGATCCGAACTTCGCGCCGCTCAAGGGGAATCCGCGATTCGAGCGGCTCGTCGCGAGCGCGCCGCCCGCGAGCTGACAGCGCGCCGCGACGCGCACTTCAGTTCTGTCCCGCGAGCTTCGGCCAGATCTTCTGCAGCGTGCTTCGCGGATTCTCCGCGACGAAGATCGGGACGTCCATCTCCTCCGGCACCCCCCACGCGTTGTGCACGCGTCTCACTTCCGTCACCGTGCCATAGAACGGATCCAGATCCGCCTTCTCTCCTCCCAGCACGATGAGCACCGTCCCGGGTTTTTCACCGGGCCCAAAAAACCAGTAGCTGCCCGCGCCCGAAATCACGTTCGGAAGTCCGCGGCGAGGACCGTAGAACTCGAGCGCGCCGGCCTCGCCGTAGTTGTCAGCGCCCAACACCACCTGCGCGCGTTTCTCCGCCGGAAGCGAGTCGTACGCGTGCGCCACGGCCTCGACTTCCTCGGGCCAACCGAGCATGTCCGCGTAGTCCTGCGGGAGCTTCAACTGAAGCCCCTGATTGGTGCGCGCCGCGGGCGCGAGCCCGGATCGCGTCACGAACCACGCGGTGTACTCCCTGGAGAAAATCGGAAGCTCGAGCGGCAGTGCCGCAATGGCATTTCCTACGAGCAGGACGATGATCGCGATGCGAAGCGCCGTCTTCCATGCGCCCGCCCTCGCGTCGCTCCAGCGCTCTAGCGCCACGGCACCGGCGGCGAAGAGCGCCGGATAGATGGGCGAGATGTAGTACGCCTTCCCATGGAGCACGAGGAGCAGGACAAATGCGCCCGCGCACGTCCATCCGATCGTGCGGAACCGACGCATCGACTTGGCAAGCAGCAGATATACCGTGCCCGCAACCGCTAGCAGCACGGCGGGGCCGATATAGAGCTGCCCGAGGATGAAGGATTTGAACGACACGTGCATGAGCTGCGAGCTCTCCAACGTCCGCATCTGTCCCACGACGGGGAAGCCGAGCCGCAGCTGCCCAACGATGCTCGGGCTGCCGAGCACGATCGCGATTGCCGCGGCGATCCATGGCCACCTCGAGAGCATAACGCGTCGTTGCGGCGCGACGATCAGCGCGAGGACGAGTGCGGCGCCGAAGAACAGCAGACTGAATTTCGTGAGCAGCCCGATCCCGCACGCGATGCCCAGCGCGATCCACCATCGCGGCCGTGTCGACAGCATGTCGTCGCGCGTCGACTCGGCGCCCAGGCGCGCGAGCGCGTAGAGCGCCAGCGTCCACCAGAGCTCATCAAACACCACCGGCTGGAAAAGCACGCCCGTGCGAATGAACACTGGGCTCGTCGCCACGGCGATCGCCGCGAACAGCTGCGAGACCCTTCCGCCTCCCATCTCTCGCGAGATCAACGCTGCCATCAGCACAAGGAGCCCTGCGGCGACCGCGGGCGCGAATCGGATCGCGACGATGGAGTCGCCGAGCAGGAAGCGCTGCACCTGGGACAGGATCGCGATGAACGGTGGAAAATCCATCCGCCAGAGCTGCAGATGCCGTCCCATCGCCATGTAGAGGAATTCGTCGCGCTGAAAGCCGTACGGCGACAGCCAGTCAACGAAGATGTGCAACGCGAACGTGAGGACGCTCAGCGTTGCGATCGCGCGAGTGGCGAACGGCGGACGAGCGTCAATCGTGGTGGAGGCAGTCATACAGTCCGGTAAGGGTGCGGTGGCTTTGCTACCTACGGGACTCGCCCCCTTCCGGGTTCAATCGTGCGGCGAGAGTCCCAGCCAGCGCTCGAGCGCCTCGCGCCGCGAACGGCTCACGCGTAGCCGCACTCCCCCCTTCATCTGCAGCTCGTAGTCCCCGCCGCCACCGCGGTGCAGCGCCTCCACGAGATCGAGCCGTACGATGACCGAGCGGTGTACGCGCATGAAACGGTTCGGATCGAGCCGGTCCTCGAGCGTCTGCATCGCTTCGCGGATGATGTAGCGCCTGTCGCCAACGTGCAGCTCCGCGTACGGTCCCGCCGCGGCGATGTAGTCGATCTGCGCGACGGGGATTGGCTTCACCTGCCCCTTCATCTCGACGGCGATGCGCTCGATGTACTGCGGTGTCGCCGTCGGTACTGCCGCCGCCGTCGTCGTCCCGCTCGCGCTCAACATCGCCAGCAGGCTCTCGCGCGCTCGCTCCACACCTTCGAGCGCCAACACACGCCGCGCGCGCACGAACGCCTGCTCGAACCGATCATCGTCGAACGGCTTCACGAGATAATCCACCGCGGCGACGTCGAACGCCTGGAGTGCGTACCGGTCGTAGGCGGTGACGAAGACCGTCATCGGCATGCGCTGCGCCCCTATCTCCCTCACGACATCGAGCCCGTTCTTCTTCGGCATCTGCACATCGAGAAAGACGAGATCCGGCTCGAGCTCCCGAATCGCGCGCACTGCGGCATCGCCGTCGGCCGCCTCGCCCACGATCTCCACGTCCGTCTTCGCGCGCAGCAGATCCGCAACGCGAAGCCGCCCGAGCGACTCGTCGTCGACGATCAGCACCCGAATGACAGCCAGCGATCGCGCCGGCGGCGGCGCGTCACTCCCCGGCATCGCCCGTCGTCTCCGTACCTTGCACGCGCAGCTCGCTCCCGTTGTGCGCCGGGATGCGTACCTCCGCCACCGTGACATCGCCGCGGCGCTCGAGCGCGAACGAGCCCGCGTCGCCGTACAGCTGCTGTAGCCGAGCGATCGTGTTGCGCAGCCCCACACCTCCGCCACGCCCACCCGCGCCCTCGCGAGCCTCCGGTCCGTTGTCGCTCACCCGGAGCACGAGCGAGTCGCCCTCGAGCACTGTTTCGATCTCGATTCGCCCGGGCTCCGACATCTTCTCCACCCCGTGCCTGATCGCATTCTCGACGAGCGGCTGAAGAACCATGCTCGGCACGAGCATGTCGAGCGAGCGGTCTTCCAGAAGTCGCATCACGTTGAGTCCCGGGAAGCGCACCTCCATGATGTCCAGATACCGGTCGATGAGATCGAGCTCGCGCCGCAGCGTGATCTCCGGCTCGCGCGCGCCCTCCATCGTGTAGCGCAGCAGCTCGCTCAGCCTCGTGATCATCCGGCGCACGCCGCGCGGATCGCGCTCCACCAGCGTCGAGACGGCGTTCAGCGTGTTGAAGAGAAAGTGCGGGTCGAGCTGGCTGCGCAGTGCCTCGAGTCGCGCCTCCGCGAGCTGCGCTTGCAGCTGCGTCGCCTGCTCCCGCCTCGCGCGAAATCGAAGCGAGTACGCGCGCGCAACCCCCGCCGCGAGCACGCCGAGATAGATCACGAGCGCATTGAAGATGCCGAACCAGAGCGGCGGACCGTGCGAGCGTCCCCCGATGGAATCCGAGGGTCGCTGCAGCAGAGCGTCGCGCGTCGCGTGCCCGATCACGCTCACGCCCAATGCGATCGCAACGCCAAGTACCGTGAAAAAGAGAAACTGTGCCACGCGATTCTGCCTGTCCGCTCCGACGCGTACCGCAAGGGACACGACGAGCGGCGTCAGCAGCGCCCATAGCGCCGCCTCCGCGAGCGCGATCGCGATCCAGGTGGAGAGCGGATTCAGGCTCGGACGCGAGTCGGGCGGCCCAGGATCGAACGCGTGGTTCGCGATCGTGAGGAGCGCGTAAATCAGCCAGAAGCCCACGATGAACGAGATGTCACGCCGCGTGAGCGGAAAGCGCTCAGCAGGCGCGACGGATCTCAGCGTCGCGTCGCGCACCGCGCGGTCGGCCGAGTGAATCGGAGGGTTCGTCACGCTGGAAGCATACGCGCTTTGTCCGCGGCCGCGAGGGCCCGTGGCACGGAGTGCACGCCCGTGTACACGAATCGCACGGCCATCCTGGCCGCCGCGGTCGGTGCGGTTCGTGACGCCTATGCGTCGGTTCGGAACGCCAGCGTGCAAGTCGTGACATACCAGCAACTTACGCCACTGGAACGAGTAGGATTCACATGTGGGAAGTGAGAGCGGGCAGTGCACGAACATCTCGCACGGCGAGGACCGTATGAAGAAGAAGCTGATCACCGTCGCACTCGTGGCGATTGCAGGAGTCACCAGCGGCTACGTGCTCTATCGCCACGCGCACACGGACACGGCGCCGGCGTATCGCACCGCAGCGGTTCAGCGCGGCAACCTCGAGTCCACGGTCGCCGCCACCGGAACGCTGGGCGCGGTCACCACCGTGCAGGTCGGCACGCAGGTGTCCGGCCAGATCTCGGCGATCTACGTCGACTTCAACTCCACGGTAAAGAAGGGAGAGCTCGTCGCTCGCATCGACCCGATCCTGCAACAGCAGGCCGTGGAGGATGCGCAGGCCGGCGTAGCGCGCGCGAGCGCGCAGCTCGTGCAGACCAAGGCCGAGTATGATCGAAACAAGCTCCTTTACGACCAGAAGATCGTCACCGGTCCGGAGTTCAATACCGCGCAGCTCAACTACCAGGTGGCGAAGGCGAACAGCACGTCGGCACAGATCGCGCTCGACAAGGCGCGCCAGAATCTCTCGTACACGTCGATCTACGCGCCCATGGACGGCATAGTCGTCGAGCGCGACGTCGACGTCGGCCAGACGGTCGCCGCAAGTCTCTCCGCGCCACAGCTCTTCGTGATCGCGAAGGATCTCTCGCAGATGCAAATCCTGGCGACCGTCGATGAGAGCGACATCGGGCAGATCAAGAGCGGGCAGTCAGTGAGCTTCACCGTGCAGGCGTATCCCGGACAGTCGTTCACTGGGTCGGTGCGGCAGGTGCGCATCAATTCGACGACGGTCAACAACGTCGTGAATTACACCGCGGTGGTCGCGGTGGAGAATCCAAACGGCAAGCTGCTCCCCGGCATGACGGCGACGGTGAAGTTCCTCGTCGGCTCTGCTAACGACGCGCTCACCGTTCCGAACGCGGCGCTCCGTTTCAAGCCCGCGATCGCTGCCGCGCCGAGCACGCGCACCAAGGTGCGCAACGTCTCGGCGAGCGCCACGGCGGATTCCACTTCGACGATTTGGCAGCTCGATGCGACGGGAGCGCTCGCGCCGGTGCGCGTACAAACGGGACTCACGGATGGAACGCGCACGCAGGTGAGCGGCACCGCGGTCAAGGAAGGGATGCCGATCGTGGTTGGCGCGAACACGGGAACGACCACCGATGTCGCGACGCCGGCGTCGAAGAATCCGTTGCAGCCCCAGAGTACGGGGCGTCGCGGCGGCGGCCCTCCAGGCGCGTTCTAACTGCTCACCGGAGAATGACGATGTCCACACCAGTGATCGAGATCAGCGGCGTGAAGAAGGTCTATCGCATGGGCGAGACGGAAGTCTTCGCGCTTCGCGGAGTGGACCTCACCGTCAACGCGGGCGAGCTGCTCGCGGTGATGGGCTCCTCGGGGTCGGGGAAGTCGACGCTCATGAACATACTCGGCTGCCTCGACATCCCGACCGCGGGAAGCTACGTGCTCGACGGCATTCGCGTGGACGGCATGAGTCGCAACGATCTCGCGGATTTGCGAAACCGGAAGCTTGGCTTCGTCTTCCAGGGATTCAACCTGCTTCCGCGCACGAGCGCGGTGGAGAACGTGGAGCTGCCGCTGCTCTACGATCGCACGGGTCGCTGGACAAACACGCGCGCGCTCGCCGTACAGGCGCTCGAGCGCGTGGGCCTTGGCGCACGACTGGAGCATCAGCCGAGCGAGCTATCGGGCGGGCAACAGCAACGGGTGGCGATCGCGCGGGCGCTCGTCACGCAGCCCACGCTGCTTCTCGCGGATGAACCAACGGGGAATCTCGACAGCAGGACATCAATAGAAGTGATGGCGCTCTTTCAGGCGTTGAACGAACAGGGGATCACGGTGATCATCGTGACGCACGAGCCCGACATCGCGCGGTACGCGCACCGGGTGATCGATGTGCGCGATGGTCAGATCATGAAGGATCACGCGGTCGCGGCACCTCGCCGCGCCGCGGATGATGTGGCGGCGTTGGACGCCGAAGCGGCGGAGCTCACCGCTGGCGAAACGAAGGAGGCAGCATGAAAACCAAATCGCTGTTGGCGATGGCCACCGGCAGCATCCTCAAGAACAAGATGCGCACGATGCTCACGATGCTCGGCATCGTGATCGGCGTGGGCGCGGTGATCGTCATGGTCGCGGTGGGGAATGGCGCGCAGACGCAGATCGAGGCGCAGATAAAGAACCTCGGCACGAATCTCATCGTCATCACTCCGGGCAGCACGGCGGCAGGCGGGGCGAGTCAGGGCGCGCAGACGTTCAACCGCCTCACGATCGCCGACGCGGACAAGATCAAGAGCGATGCGACGCTGCTTTCGGCGGTGTCGCCAGTGATCGTCACGCGCACGCAGGTGATCACGGGGAAGGGGAACTGGCGCACGGAGATCAACGGCGTATCCACCGACTATCTCACCATCCGCGACTGGAACGTCACCAGCGGCGCGCTCTTCTCCGACGACGACGTGAACGCCAAGCGCAAGGTCGCGGTGCTCGGCGCAACGATCGTGAACAACCTCTTTCCCGACACGGATCCCGTGGGCAGCCAGATCCAGCTAGGACACGTGCCGTTCACGGTGATCGGAGTGCTTGCAGCAAAGGGGCAGACATCGAGCGGAGTGGACCAGGACGACGTCGTGCTCGTGCCTTACACCACGGCTCAGGATCGCCTGAGCGGCGTGACGTTCCTCGGCCAGATCCTCGCGAGCGCCCAGTCGCCGAAGGACATGGTGGCGGCGCAGGACGAGATTCGCGGGATCATGCGCGAGTCGCACGGCCTGCTCAGCGGCGGCGCGGACGACTTCACCGTGCGCGATCAGACGGCGATCGCGCAGGCGGCGACGAGCACGACGAGCGTGATGACGGGTCTGCTGGCCGCGATCGCATCGATCTCTCTGGTGGTGGGCGGCATCGGGATCATGAACATCATGCTCGTGTCGGTTACGGAGCGCACGCGAGAGATCGGGATCCGGATGGCGGTTGGCGCGCGCGGCTCCGATGTGCTCACGCAGTTCCTCGTCGAGAGTGTCGTGATGAGTCTCCTCGGCGGAGTGGTCGGTCTCGCGATCGGATTCGGAGGTGCGGCGATACTCGGCCACGTGATGGGGTGGAGCACATCGACGCCGCTCATCGCGGTGTTCGTGGCGGTGGGGTTCTCGGCGGCCGTGGGCGTGTTCTTCGGTTACTACCCGGCGCGAAAGGCGGCGGCGCTCGATCCGATCCAGGCGTTGCGCTACGAGTGACGCACGAATCGGTGCACGGAAAGGCAGCACGGCAGGAATACAATCAACACGGATGGATGCTTACATGCGCGCATACAATGGCAGGATTATGGCGCTGACGCTCGCGCTGATGATGGTTGGAGGACGGTCGCTGGCGCAGGCAGGCACGCCGATCACCTTCGATGATGCCGTGCAGATCGCGCTCAAGCAGAACATCACGATTGCGCAGGCGCAGAATGCGGCGGCGAGCGACGCAGCGTCGGTGCGTGGGGCGAAGATGAGCTTCCTGCCGAATCTGCAGCTGAGCACGAGCGGCTCGCAGACGTACGGCCGCAACTTCAGTGAGACCACGGGTGACGTGCTCAATCGCAACACGCAGTCGCTGAACGCCGGCATCTCGTCGAGCGTCACGTTGTTCAACGGTCTTCAGAACGTCGATGCGTTGCACCAGGCGGAGAAGACGCAGGATGCGGGCAACCTCGACCTGACGCGCGCGAAGCAGACGGCCGTGTTCACCGTGGCATCGAACTACCTGTCCATCATCACGGCGCAGGAGCAGCTCAAGGTGCAGCAGGAGAATCTCGCGTCGCTCGAGGCGCAGGAGGCGGAGATCAAGAAGTTGGTGGACGCCGGCGCGCGTGCGATCTCGGATCTGTACTCGCAGCAGGCGCAGACGGCCGGGGCGCGGCTCGCGG
>Ga0208220_1001117_pt1 | contig 11392 bp, 20 predicted proteins | sample NGESurdeep092012_9_FD_184484 | JGI IMG/M metagenome (GOLD analysis project Ga0208220, IMG submission 184484) | Arctic peat soil microbial communities from Barrow, Alaska - NGEE Surface sample F53-1 deep-092012 (SPAdes) | ecosystem: Environmental > Terrestrial > Soil > Wetlands > Peat ... | reverse complement strand
GTCGGCCATGCAGCTGCGGCCACTCTCGTATCCACCGCGACGCTTAACGCGAGCCCCACCGGCACCGGAACGGGCGTCACCTACAACGACACCCGGTACACGTACAGCAGCCTGCTGGTCACCTACGCCGGGGTCACCAGCGCCCCAACGGTGTCTCTGCTCGCCCCCGCCACCTTGTCCGCGGTCAACATCGACGCGGCCATCGTGATCCCCGTGCCGGGGATTTGGCGGACGACGATCAGCAAACCGTACAGCGCACTGATCACCATCACAGTCGGCACCTGATGGTCGCGACCGCCGACGCCCCGATACTGCTATACGCCGGCGACGCCCTCACCCTCAACGTTCAACTCGCCGCCGACGGTGTACCAACCGACCTGGCAGATGGGGTCGTGTCCTACGGCATCCCCGCCGCTGGTGCGCCCGTCACGCTGCCACTGTCGGAGCTGACGCACGACGGTGCCGGGGGCTACACGTACACCTTGGACACGACGAACCTCGCTGGGGGCCTTTACGCGGCGCAGATCGTCGCAACAGGCACGGTCGACGTCGAATATTTCATTATCCAAGTCCCGCCCTCACCGTGGGGCGTCATCGTCATTCCCGGCCTTTACACCGACACGTATGGAGACACGTACTAATGGTGGCAACCATCAACGCGCCGGTGCTCCTGTTCGCCGGTGAAGAGCTCCTGTTCACGTTCCAACTCGCAGCAGCCGGTGTGCCGACCGATCCGTCGTCTGGTGCGTTCTCCTACGGTGTCCCCAGTCGGGGCGCGCCTGTCACCGTCGCGCTGTCGGCGCTCACGCATGTCGGTCCGGGTGTTTACACGTACCTGCTGGACACGACGAACCTGGTCGCAGACTTGTATGTGGAGCAGATCATTTCTACTGGCGTGATCGCCGTCGACATCGAATATTTTGTCGTCCAAGCAAGGCCGCTCGGATGACCACTCCACCCGTTCCGGTCATCGCACGACGGCACCGGGCGATCACGACCGCGTTCGTGGTCCTCTCCTGCGTGGTGCTGGCTCTCGCAGTGTTCGGTGCGCTCGTCATAGCCCACCTCGCCGCGAAGCCGTTCGACCCCCTGTATTTCCCCGGCCAGCATGTTGCTTCGGCGACCGTCCACGTCGGGCAGGATGTGACGGTCACCGCGACCCGCTGCAACCGCTCAAGTAAGCCGGTCGTGTACCACGCCGTCAAGGAATGGGTTTCGGTTGACCCACCCGGTTCGACAGTGCCCGTCGGCGATACGTCCGCGACGGAAGCACCGGGCTGCACGAACTTCACGTTCAAGGACCCGATGCCGCCGCTGGTTGTCTCCCGAACCAACGGGCTGCTGTCGACGGGGCTGAAGTCGGTGACATGGCGCATCGCCGCCGTCGACACACCCGAAGGCCACAACCGGCCCGTCACCGTGTCCTGGGCGACGACGCCGATCGTCGTGACCGCGAAATGATGCTGCAGGCGGTCCTAGCCGCCGTCGGCACAAGTTCCGGCCCCTCGGTCGCGGTCCACGGCTGGGTCGCGTGGATCATCATCGTCGGCGCCGTCGTGTTCGCCCTCGGGGTCATCTGGAAGTTCATTTGGCCGATCACGAAAGCCGCGGTGCAGTTCTCCGAACAGTGGGGGCAGATCACCGAAGCTTTGCCGTCGTTGCTGAAGTTGGCGGATGCCGCCGACGCTCTGCTTGAGCTCGCCGACGGATTCGCTGACCTCAAGAAGCGCACCGAGCGTATCGAGAGCAAAGTTGAAGACCTGCTCGCGGCTGGTCGAGCGACCGGACGGCAACCGTGATCGGTCTCGACGCAAGCAACGTCAACGCCGAAGCCCTGTTCCGGCTGCGGTTGCCATTGGTGGACTTCGCGATCCTGAAAGCCACCGAAGGGTTGACGTTCGTCGACCCGTTCCGACCGACCCGCGCCGCACAAGTCCGCGCCCTCGGGAAAGCCCTCGGCTTCTACCATTTCGACCGCTCCAACGACGACGGCATCTCACAAGCCCGGTTCTTCGTCCGTATCGCCGACCCGCAACCCGGCGACACCCTGTGGTTGGACATGGAAACCGCCGACGCTCAGTCCTGGGCGACGGTTGCCGGTCGCGCCGCGGATTTCCTGCGCACCGTGGGCACACTGACGGGCGCCAAATGCGGCCTGTACTCCGACCGCTCCGAGCTCGTCGCTGTCATCGCCGCCGCGGACCCCGTACAACGGACGCTGCTCGAGGCCGCGCCGCTGTGGTTCGCCGACCCGTCCCACGCGCAAGGGCATCCGTCGTGCCCGCTTCCGTGGGCGATCCACCAGTACGGCTCCGCGGGTGGCCTGGACGCCAACGTGACCAACCCTGCGTTTGTGTGGGCGGCGATGGCCGTACCCGGCTCCCACCCTGCACCGACACCCGCGCCTACGCCCATCCCACCCACCCCGCTCCCGACACCTGCACCGTCCGACCCGAAGGAGTCCGCTGTGCTGCTGTTCCAAGACTCGACCGGCATCTACTTCCTCACCGGAGCCGGAACCGTCCACGTCCCGAGCGTCGCCGACGTGGCGCTTCTACGCTCCCTCGGCGTCCCGTTCGCCAACCCCCTATCAGATGCGTTCGGCACATCACTGAGAGGCACCCCGTGACAAAGCTCTGGCTCCAGATTCCCGCGAAGGTCCGCGAGCAGATCACTCGCGCCGGCCGACTGTTCGCGCTCACGTTCGCCGCGCAGTTCCTCGCCGCTGGGGAGCCGGTCGCTTGGAAGGCCATATGCGCGATCATCGTGGCCGCGGCTGAGGTTGTTGTCCGGCAGTTCGTACAGGTCACCCCAACGACCGTCACACCCGCGCTGGCGCCCGCGCCTGTCCCGGCACCCGCTCCGGTCGAGCCGACACCTCCAGCCGCATGAGAGACGCCATCACGGTCCTCGTGGTCGTCATCCTCGTCATCGTCGTACTGAAACTGCTCGGCGTGCTCTAGACCCCGATGAGGGTCGTCATCGGGGCAGCCGTCGCGGCGGTGTACGTCGGACTGCTGGCCGCGCTCTGGTGGGGCAGCAGGAAATGACCTAGCTCGGCCGATACGGCAAGATGGCCCCGCTTCAGCCTTCGGGTTGGAGCGGGGCCGTTTTTGCGTCGTACCGTTGCAGGACTTGATACATGCCGCGCCTCGTCACTCCTGCGGCAGAGGCGACCTGCTCTCCGGTGTGTGAACGCAGAGCCGCGCGCAGGGCCGCCACATAGGCAGCCTGCGCGCGGTCGGCATCCTCTCTGGCCCCGCGAGCGACTCTTGCGGCTCGCTGGACGGCGGCCAGTTCCGGATCGAGACGACTCAGAACGGCCATCCGCCCTCGCGGTGCGATTCGAGCACGCCGAGCATCGTGAACGCCGCATCGGATAGACCGCCGAACGTGTGCCGGTTCGCCCCACCGGACTCCGACTGGCCTGCGCGGTACCCGGCTAGGTTCCAGGTGTAGAGCGGCACCGAAGGCGGCAAGATCGAGCCGACGTCAGGCACGCGGCCACCGATGTAGCCACCGGACCAGGTGTTGTACTGCTCGTCGGTGATGATGATGACCCGGTTGTGTCCGGCGAAGTGCGTCTGCACTGCGGCCATGGTTGCGGTACCGCCGAGGTAGGTAAACCGCTCTGGCATCTTCAGCAACGAATCCGACGTGCGGAACGGCACGGGGATTGACGTCGCACCGAACTGCACGAGGTCCGCGTTGTTCGCGCGCAACGCCAGAGCGGAGCCGAACAGCGCAGCGGCTTCCGCGTTGTCGAGAGTCGACCTGGCCGACAGGCCGGCGCCGAACATCGAACCGGAGCGGTCCACGAGGATCAGCGAGCGCCGGTCCAACCTCGGCACGTTCGCCAGTGACAGATTTACGGCCTGCTCAAGTGCCCACGCCCATCGCAGCGACGGCGCGGCCTTGTACGCCGAGACGAACCGCAACGGCAACTGCCGGGACTTCGCGACCTGCTCGGGATCGGCGAGCTTCGCGCAGACCGTCTGAGCGACGGCATCAGAGACCTTCGCGTCGTCGAAGTTGCGTAGGTTCCGCAGGAGCGCCATGTAGCCCATCGACGGGATCATCGCTTCCCACGCTTCGCGGTCCATCGGACCCCGAAGCCAACCGGCCAGGGATTCCCACGTCATGCCGCCGTCCGAGAGCCGCGTCGAATCACCGAGCACGGAACGCCGACGCTCGACAGGAACGGCCATCAACGCAGCGCGCGAACGCAGCACCGCCAGCGATTCGGGGATCTCGTTCCCGCGGCCGTGCCGCTCGCCGAGCATGTGCTTGTAGAGGTCGCCCTGCCACGCAGCCTTTGCGCTCGGGTGAACGAGCTCGACCACGTCGGCCATCCGCACCGCGCGGGCGTCCGAATCCCATTTCAGGTAGTTGTACTCGGTGAAGAGTCTTTCGACCGCGTCCGCGACACCCTTCTTGATCGGCAACGGAAGCTTCCGGCCGTACCGGTTCAGGCAGTAGGCCAGCAACTCGCCGGGCTCGTCGGCGCGGGAAATGGCAGCGTCGACAATCTGGCGGCCACCGGGGATCTTCGCGTCCCGCAGGGCGTAGGCAGCCTCAGCCGCAGCGACGATGGACCCGGTGCGCATGTTCGCCGAGTTCCGCAGCCAGCCGATGAGTCGGCGCGTCCAGTCCGGGTCGTCGACGGCGACGGAGCGCACGAGGTCGCGGAACCGCTTGTCGCGCTCGCTCTTACCTTCGTAGAAGGTGTCTTCGCCGACCATGTTCGAGACGGCGAGCAGGAACAGTTCGGACTTGGCATCGCGGATGTACCCGACGCCGCCCTGCTGGGTCGTGGTGACTTCACCGGTCGACGTGACGGCTGAGTGCGGGGTCTGGATCGTGTTGAGCTTCGACACGTAGTGCCTCCTAGATCGGGGTCGGCTAAGGCGTTCTTATTTGCAGGAAGTAGCCCTGGCCTGCGCAACGGAGACGAACAAAAGGTGGGGCGCCTAGATCAAGTCGATGAGGGTGACGTAGCTGCTCTGTCCTGAGCTACAGCCGCAAGCGGCTGGCGGGGACTCGCACCCCGCGACCTGCTCCTTAGCATGGAAGTAACCCTCGTCTGCGCATCGGTGCCCGGCAAGTTCAGAGCCCTAGGTCGAGAGTGACCCCGGCGTCTCTACCAAAGAAGTAGCCGGAACCTTCGCATCGGGCAAGACGTAGTGAACACCTGAACACACGCGATGTCAAGCAGGCTAGATGCGTCCCTTGCACCGCAACGCCGCACCCTGGGACCGGTGCCGGATCGAGCAGCCTTGATGGGTCCAAGCGGGCGCGCGACGATACCTACGCCGCCGGCGGCGCACCAACGGGACGTAGAACCGCAACGGGCCGAACCCGAACCGCAAACCGATACCCACTACTTGCTCACGTCGCAACCGAATCCGGGATTCGTCGAGCACGGCAGGGCGGTCGGTGGAGCGCTGAACTGCTGCAAGGTCGTGCCCAGCTTGTTCAGGTCGTTGGTGATCTCGTCGCGCCGAAGCGTCATCTGGTGGCTGACGTAGACCACATTGGCGATACAGAACGCGGCGACCACCCAGGTGAGCACGCGCACGCCACCTGACAGCTTCATGACGGTGGCGAGGACCAGGGCACCGGCCACGAGAGCAAGCCCGACATACAGCGTCCCTTCCCCAGTCAGCAGGCTCACCGGCTGCAACTCGACTATCGCACCAACGACCAGCAAGACCAGCGTGAGCGCCAGAAACCCGCGTTTCACCATGTCCGGCGGCGCAGGCGCCTCGGTCGGCGGCTCGGTCATGGCGTCCCTCTCGTTGGTCGCATGGTAGAGCCGCGACCGGTCGCCGTGATACAGCCGAACGGCCAGAATCAGGCCGAGAGCTGCGAGGCGGCCATGACAGCGGCGAGGCCGACCGCTGCAGCGGGGGACGTGTAGATCTGCGTCGAGGTGATCGAAGCGTGCCCCATAAGTCCCTGAACCGCCCGAATGTCCTGGCATGCGCGGTACGTGGTCGTCCCGAACCGGTGGCGAGCCTGATGCAACGTCTCGTCGATGCCCATGGCGTGCAGGTAACGATTCGATATGCCCGAGATCGCGCTCGGGCTGTTCTCCCGCCGCGAACCGTCCCCGCGGGGGATCACTGGCCCATTGGCGCGAGGGAGCGCGTGCAGTAGGTCGGCGAGCGCCGGGGACAGCGGCACGAGGCGACTGTGGCCGCCCTTGCCGTCGGAGATCCGGATCATCGGCGGTTCGTCACGGAATCCGACCTCGGCCCAGTCGAGGCGCGCGATCTCACCCGCCCGTAGGCCGGCGAACGCCGCGAGCCCGATGATGGCCGCCACCTTCGGCTCGGCCCGGGCGATGGCCTCGGCTATGTCACGGTCAGCGATCGGCCGGGGGAGCCGCCTAGGGGCGCGGGGCATCGAGCACTCGATCGTGGGGTCGGAGTCGATGAGGTGCTGCTTGACGGCCCACAGGAAGAACTGCCGCACCGACGACAACTCGGCAGCCCGGGCGGCCGGGCTGATCTGGTCGGAGCGCTCATCCTCCCACCGGAGCATCTGCTCACCGGTGAGGTACAGGATCGGCCCATCGGCCCAGCGGGCGAGGCGAGCGAGGGAGCGGCGCCGGTTGTAGATCGTCTGTGCCCGACAGTTGCGCGTGTGGAGGTGGCGCAGGTGCAGCAGTACCGCACCCTCGGGCGGGATGTGATCGGTCATCCCGCTATCTTTCCTGAACGTCCATCCACCCGTTATCACCTTTGCGTCCATAACTAGGCCGCCCGCTCAGCCCAGCGCGTCGGCGCGTTCGGAGCAATCCGCCGTATACGCTCAAGCTGTGCAGCACTTTTTCTGCAATCAGAGTTGAAATCTATACGCCGATCGGGTGAGTTGCCGGCTGGCACGCCGGTCCGCAGCCAGTCGAGATCGACCTGGCACGCGAGGGCCCACGAAAGCAGGATCGGGCGCTTCGGCGGCGTCTTGCCTACCTCGTAGTTACTGACAGTGGTGCGCTTGACGCCGATGAGTTTGGCGATCTCAAGCTGACTTAGGCGGATCGACTCGCGGGCCTTCCGCATCCGGTCGCCTACGGTCCACTCGGGAACCCGTCCCGACACACTCGTAATGGTCATGTGCCTATGTTAGGGCGCTGGCCCATTCCGTCAAGGGGCCAATCCAAGAAATCTTGGCTAGGTGCTTGACGTAGTATGGGCATATGCCTAAGTTGGGCACATGCCCGAATATCCGCACCTGATCAGCAGCGCCCAAGTGGCCGCAAAGCTGGGCAAAGACATCCGTTCGGTACACAGGATGGTCGCGCGAGGCGAGATCCCGACGGCAGGCAAGATGCCCGGCGTCCGCGGCGCCTACCTATTCGACGCCGAAGCCATCGACCGGATGCTCGAACCCACACAGGCAACCGCATGACCGCCGATCTCGTGCCCGTCGACAACATGACGGCCCTCGAAGCACTCGAACCGCAGGCCCGCGAACTCGCGATCACCAACATGCTCACCGAGGCGCGCGGGTGGCTCGCGCACGCCGTCGAGGCCACCGAGCCGCGCGCTATCGCCGATTTCAAGGCGCAGATGGCAGCGGTTGCGGAGATCTCCCGTCAGTTGAATCTGTCGAAGGAAATCCAGTTGGACGCGACCGAGATGGTCCGCCGCGCCGAGCGCGGTGTTGGCGTGGCGATCCGTGAAGGGCAAAGTGCGGGCGAGATCCGCAAGCACGGCCAGCGCAAGGGAGTCTTCACTGAAAGTGAAGACTCCCCTAGAGCGAGGCCCGAAGATTTTGCGGGCAAGACGGAACTCTACGGCAACGGCGCTGGCATCTATGACCTGATCGACGACGTCTCCGACGAGCGATTCGAAGAAGCGCTCACGGAAGCCAAAAACGAGGGCAACATGTCCCGCGCGAACGTCGTCCGCCACGTCAAAAAGCAGCCTGGTCCGACATCGCGTGACCAGCGCGCCGACACGATCCGCGACCTTGCGCAGCAGGGCTACTCGTCACGACAGATGCCCGGCAAGGTCGGCGTCACCGAGGAAACAGTGCGCGCTATCGCTCGCGACTTCGACATCGAGATTCCCGCCGACAAGGTGATCGGCAAGACACGCCGCCACGACTCGACACGCATCGTCGGCGCCATCGTCAGCGAACTATCCGGCCTGCGTCTGTCGCTCGATCTCGTGGACTACGAGGACCTCGACCCCATGCAGGCACAGGAATGGGCCACCTCCCTCGACGAGTCCTTCAAGACCCTGACCGGCTTCCGCAAGCAGATCAATCGAATAGCAGAAAAGGTGGCCCATGACCAACCCCAAGAGTAGCAACAGGCTCGAGCAAGAGAAACACCTCAAGTGGGTTCCTCTCGTGAAAATGCGCGTGTCCGAAGTTGCACAGCGAGATTTCAGGCAGTACCGCGCCGATCACCTCGCGGCCGACATGGATCTCGAACAACTCGGCAACCCCACCGTCAACGAACGCGACGGCCATTTCTTCGTCATGGACGGCCAACATCGGGTCGCCGCGTACAAGCAGTGGATCGGCGACTCGTGGATCACTCAAGAACTGCAGTGCTGGGCGTATGTCGGGCTCACGGAGCAGGAAGAGGCCGAATACTTCCTGAAGCTCAACGACACGCTCGGCGTCAAAGCCATGGAGAAGTTCCGAGTCAGCGTGCGCGCCGGTCGCGAAATCGAGACGGACATTGACCGCATCGTCCGCGCACAGGGACTGCACATTGCGAGTGACAAGAACGAAGGATCAGTCGGAGCTGTCGGCACGCTTCGACGCGTCTACTCCCGCAGCGGTGCGGGAGTGCTCGCCAGAACACTCGGAATCATTCGCGACGCATACGGTACGCCCGGACTCGATGCCCCAGTTATCGAGGGAATCGGCTACCTGTGCGGCCGGTACAACGGGCAACTTGATGCCTCGGTAGCGGTGCAAAAACTCGGTGGCGTGCAGGGCGGCGTCAACGGGTTGCTGGGTCTGGCAGAACAGCAGCGTGCGCGAACGCGCGCACCTCGGGGCCAGTGCGTGGCGGCAGCCGCCGTCGACATCATCAACCGCGGCAGGGGCACCAAGAAGCTTCCCTCTTGGTGGGCGGACGACACCCAGTGAACGCCCGCTGTGTTCGTTGTGGCCACACCCAAGCGACCCACACACATCTGCGGTGGGGTAAGGACTGCGGGCTGTGCGCCTGCCGCCGGTACCGCAGAACCCGCTGGTTCCACCGCACCTGAAACGTGAGCGGCGCCCCGGTTAGAGCCCGAGACGCCGCAGAGGTCACGCAAGTCCAAATCTACAGGAGGTCACACGCAATGCACGCTTACCACGATGGTCTGGTCGACTTCCACCCTGATCAGATCCTGCATGACGGTTGCGGCGAGTGCGAGGAACGCGGCGAGAATGTCGCGTTTGCCATTGGCGCACTCGACACCGGCAACTTCGAGCGCGCATGGAAACGCGCCTGCGACTGGTCGCGCCCTATCGGCTCCGACATTCACGTCAGCGACGTCGAGCGTCCGCTACTGCGCGTCCTGTGGGCGATCCAAGTCCAGCTAGAGCGGCGCTCCGTCCGTCTCGGTGACTGCCCAGGCGTTACGCCGATGTCGCTCACGAGGTCACTGTGACCGCCCCCACGTTGCCGCAGAAGATGGCCCGCGGGATCGCATTAGGCCACTGCTTCAACTGCTCAGCGACCACCTACGTGGTTGCGGTTCGGATGCGCCGCCACGACGACAAACCGTTGTGTTCGGTGTGCATTGAGACGCACCTAGAGACCCAAAACCGCGAACGACGGGCGGTCCAACGATGAGCGCCGAAACTGTCGCCAAGGTCGAAGTCGGCTCGGTCAACCTGCTCGATGTGCTCACCGAAGGCCGGAAGCTGCCGAAAGGCTGCACGCATTGGGCGATCAAGAGCGTGCGCCCGGACGGACTCACGTCGCACGGGTTCGTGTGGCCGTTGACGAAGAAAACCGTCGTCGCGGCTGGCCCGATGAAGCCGCACAAGGATGCGTGCCCGCAAGCCGACGGCGACGGCCTTTGCCTCGCAGTCAGCTGGCGCGGAATGTCATCCGGAAGGCCCTCGATTCCGGCGATCACCCTGCTACTCATCGCGTACAACGCGGCGAACGTGCACGGCGTCGACACTGATGCCGGAAAGCTACGCGTCTCGGAGTGTGTCGTTGTCGAGGTCGTTGACGGTCAGCGTTTGCTCGTAGAGAAGGGGTTAGGCGCGAATCTCAGGGGCGCGAATCTCAGGGGCGCGGATCTCGGGGGCGCGAATCTCAGGGACGTGAATCTCAGGGGCGCGAATCTCGGGGACGCGAATCTCAGGTACGCGGATCTCGGGTACGTGAATCTCGGGTACGCGGATCTCAGGTACGCGGATCTCAGGGGCGCGAATCTCAGGGGCGCGAATCTCAGGGGCGCGAATCTCAGGGACGTGAATCTCAGGGGCGCGAATCTCGGGGACGCGTTCGTTTACACCACAACGACGCTGCCAGCCGGGTACGACGCCAAGGCTAACGGCGTCACGGTGCGGCCGTGAACGCCGAAACCCGCGCTGCTGCCCTCCGGCGCAAGCGTGTCGCGGTAGCGAAGCAACGGCGCGCTGAGCGCCCCACCATCGTGCCCGTACCACCGCTGCCGCGCACCTCCCCGGTGAGCAGCGCACAACCAGCAGGCGACTGGGGAGTCGCCGAGCGATCCGCTGGACGGGCAACGCAGGGCGGTGCCGTCGGACTTGGGGAAGCACCGACGGCACCGTCTTGGCCCCCTACGGCCCTTGACGCTTTCACAGCCATCACCCAACAAGCGATGAACGAAGCACGGATCATCTCCCAAGTGTTGGCACGGCTGGAGGCAACACAGTGAGCGAGGACCCGCAGGTAGGGACTGCGCGGACGATCGCGATCTTCGCCGATCAGATTAAGCCGGGCATGGTCATTGAGCACCCTGGCTCAGGCTTCCCCGAGAGGTTCGGCGGCAAGGTGCTCGTCACCCAGCACCGCATTGAGGAAGCCCGCAACGGCGGCATCTTCGGCGATATGGGCGCAACGGTGTTCATCCTCGGCGAGCGCGTTGAGGATGGCTCGGCATACCACTACTGTGCCGGTCGGTCGATGGTCTGGCTCTGTCACGAGGCGGCGCTGTGACCGCCGAACCTCTCGCGGCCCCAACACCGTGGCGCGACCACTCGGGGCACCACGTCACCCACGTCCTGCTCTGCGAACACGAAGATGACGCCGGGGATTTGATCACCTACGAGACACCCATCGGTGACGCGGCGTTCCTGTCCGGGTTCTACCGGTGGGCCTGTCCCTTCGGCGACTTCCACGAGGCCGAACAGTGACCGCCGCACTGGCCGAGCGGACGGCCACGACCGAACCCGC
>Ga0208220_1001114_pt1 | contig 11402 bp, 9 predicted proteins | sample NGESurdeep092012_9_FD_184484 | JGI IMG/M metagenome (GOLD analysis project Ga0208220, IMG submission 184484) | Arctic peat soil microbial communities from Barrow, Alaska - NGEE Surface sample F53-1 deep-092012 (SPAdes) | ecosystem: Environmental > Terrestrial > Soil > Wetlands > Peat ... | reverse complement strand
CAGTTTTTGCACGATCGGCTTGCGCTCGGTCTCGTAACGCGCCAGCGCCACGGCAGGATCGGCTTCCGCCTCCAGCGCCCGCGTCAGCGCGATCGCGTCCTCGATGGCAAGCCGGGTTCCCGAGCCGATCGAGAAATGCGCCGAGTGCAGCGCGTCGCCGATCAGCACCGTGTTTCCGAACGACCAGCGCTCGTTCCAGACCCAGGGGAAGTTGCGCCACACCGATTTGTTGGACACCAGCCGGTGGCCGTCGAGGGTGGCGGCAAATACCTCTTCGCAAATGGCTTGCGACTGCTCGACGGTCTTGTCGGCGAAACCGTAACGTTGCCAGGTCGCCGCATCGCATTCGACCAGGAAGGTGCTCATGTCGGGCGAATAGCGGTAGTGATGGGCGTTGAACGCGCCGAGCCCGGTTTGGACAAAGGTCTGCGACAGCGTCTCGAAGCGTTTGGTGGTGCCATACCAGGCGAACTTGTTGGGCGACCACGACACCGAGGCGCCGAACTGGTCCTCGAAGCTCCGGCGCAGCAGCGAATTCAGACCATCGGCGGCGACGATCAGGTCGTAGCCGGTCAAATCGTCCGCGGACTGGATCGTGGTGGCGTAGTGCGGCGTGACGCCGGCCGCAGCGACGCGTTGCTGCAGGATGGCGAGCAGATCGAGCCGGCCGATCGCGGAGAAGCCGACGCCGTCGATCTCGACGCTTTCGCCGCGCAGGTTCAGGGTGATGTTGTTCCAGCTCTCCATCCGGGGTGCGATGGCTTCGACCGTTTCGGGATCGTCGGCGCGCAGGAATTCGAGCGCCTGGTCGGAGAACACCACGCCAAATCCCCAGGTGGCGCCGGCGGCATTCTGCTCGAACAGGTCGATGTCGGCGTCAGGGTGCCGCTTCTTCCACAAATAGGCGAAGTAGAGGCCGCCGGGGCCTCCGCCGATCACGGCGATACGCACGATCCATCTCCCAATAGCCGGCCTCGGCGGCGCCGCTTGTCGCCTATCGTGCGGCAAATGGCGCGAGAACCTCCTTGCAGGCTGGCGACAGCGACGCGGCCTGGGCGGCCAGGCAGCGCAGGATGCGACCACCGCCGGCCGCTACCCCGCCGCAAAGCTCGCGGACATCGCCGCCACATGCCGACCGCAGCACGAACAACTCCTCGCGCGGACGCATCGGCCGCAGCGCCATCGTCGCCGGCGCCGCTTCGGGAGCGGCGGTGGTCGCCGCGGCGGCACCGTTTGCCGCGGGCGCCGCGGCGCCGCCGGCCGCGTTGACGGCCTGCTGGCAGCTTGCCGAAAGCTTCGCCTTGTTCTGCTCGAGGCAATTGAGCGCCGCCGCGCCTCCCGGCGGGACGCTGGCGCAGGACCTCTGGTAGTCGGCGCGACAGGCACTGCGGATCGCGGCAATCTGCGCAGGGCTCGGCTTCTTGGCCGGTGCGGCGGCGGCCTTCGGAGCCGATGCCGCCGGCGTCTCGGCGGCCGGCTTTGCCGCGGGTGCGGCCGGAGCGGTATCGGCCTTGTTGGTATCGGCCTTATTGACATCCGCCTTATTGACATCCGCCTTGGGCTCAGCCGGGGCTTCGACGGCACGGACCGCGCTTTGGCAGCCCGGTGCGAGGCTCGACATGTTCTTCTGCAGGCATTGCAGCGACGCCATGCCGCCCGGCGGGACGCTGGCGCAATGCGCCTCATAGTCCGCGCGGCACTGCGCCCGGATGGCGCTGCGCTGGGCATCGGTCGGCTGTTGCGAGAATGCCGGTATCGCAGCCGCGAATGACGCGGTCGCGATCAGCGCCCATAGCGCCGCCGCGCGCCCTGACGTGTCGATCATCTGAATAATCCTTTTGTTGTCGCTGCAGCCGCCGCTTCAACGGAAGTCAATGATTGAAAAACCAGACGAGAGAAATTCCCGCGGGCGGCATCATTTTCGTTTTCGGCTTCCGCTGCAAGCGGATTATTGCTGCCGGAATGGGGCGCTGAGAAGCGCGCCTGCAAGCGCCGCGCGTTACACCTTGACCATCCGCTTACCGCGATTTTCCCCGGCCAGCAATCCGATCAGCGCCTTCGGCGTGTTCTCAAGGCCGTTGATGACGTCCTCCTGAACTTTCAGCTTGCCGGACGTGACCCAGGATTGCAGGTCGGTCAGCGCCTCGTCGCGCTGATCCATGAAGTCCATCACAATGAAGCCCTGCATGATCAGGCGCTTCACCACGATCAGGCCGGGCACGCCGCGCGGGCCGGTGGCTGACGGCACGCCGTCATATTGCGAGATCGCGCCGCAGCAGGCGATGCGGCCGCGGTTGTTCATTTGCGACAGGCAAGCTTCGAGGATGTCGCCGCCGACATTGTCGAAATAGACGTCGATGCCCTTCGGCGCCGCGGCCCGCAGGGCCTTGAAGGTGGCGCCGTCCTTGTAGTCGACGGCGGCGTCGAAGCCGAGTTCAGATGTCAGCCAGTGGCACTTGTCCTTGCCGCCGGCGATGCCGACCACGCGGCAGCCCTTGATCTTGGCGATCTGGCCCACGATCGATCCGACCGAGCCGGCCGCGGCCGAAACCACCACGGTCTCACCGGCTTTCGGCTTGCCGATATCGAGCAATCCGAAATAGGCAGTGAGGCCCGCGATGCCGTACACGCTGAGCAGATGCGTCATCGGCTCGACCTTCGGCATCTTGGCGAGGTGGTGGGCGGGAAGCGCCGCATATTCCTGCCAGCCGGTATCGCCGAACACGATGTCGCCCGGCGCAAGACCCGGCGCCTTCGACGACACCACTTCGGCGATGCCGCCGCCGGCCATCACGGTGTTGGCCTCCACCGCCGCGCGATAGGTCGCGCCGTGCATCCAGGCCCGGTTGGCGGCGTCGAGCGAGATATAACGCACCCGCAGCAATGCCTCGCCATCCTTCGGCTCGGGGATGGCGCCGTCGGACATCCTGAAATGCTCGGGCCCGAGCTTTCCGGCCGGCTTCTCCACCAGCAGGATCTGACGATTGGTCTGGCGATGGACGGTGTCGTTCATGGCGTCTCCTCCCCGAAGCATTCAGTTGCGATGCAGGAGAGCGCGCAGAAGACACTCAACTGCACACATTGTGCGCTGCGCAGGACGCTAGTCTGCGGGCGCTCGCAGCACAACGAGAACATTTTGCAGGCAGGCTGGCATGCCAGCGGAAGAACGCTTTTCAGAAGCGTGTTGCGTCACCTTGAAAATCTGCCACAGTAAACGCGGTCGGGAAATGACGGGGGGTAAGCAGATGTCCAACCGGTTTACGCAATACATTCTGATCGCGATGGCCCTTGGCGTGGTGATGGGGTCGCTGGTTTTCAACTATCTTCCCGATATAAGGGCGGACATCGCCGCCGACGTCAACCTGATCGCGATGCTGTTCCTGCGCCTGATCAAGATGATCATCGCGCCCCTGGTGTTTGCGACCCTGGTTGGCGGCATCGCCCATATGGGCGGCGGCGCCAGGCTCGGGCGGATTTTCGCCAAGACCATGGGCTGGTTTGTCAGCGCATCGTTCGTGTCGCTGCTGCTCGGTCTCTTGATGGTCAATCTGCTGCAGCCCGGCGCGAATTTCCCCGGTACCCTGCCGGACAAGGCGCAGTCGACCGGGTTGCCGGTGTCGGCGTTCTCGATCGAAAAATTCCTGACCCATCTGATTCCGACCTCGATCGCGGATGCGATGGCGCAGAACGAAATCCTGCAGATCGTGGTGTTCGCGGTGTTCTTCTCGGTCGCGCTCGGCGCGGTGCCGGAGCGCTCCAAGCAGTTGATGTCGCTGATCGATGATCTCGGCCACATCATGCTGAAGGTGACCGCCTATGTGATGAATTTCGCGCCGATCGCGGTCTGGGCCGCGATCATGGCGACGGTGGCGAAGAACGGCCTCGGCGTGCTGTGGAAGCTGGTCGTCTTCATGGGCGGCTTCTATCTGTCGCTGCTGATCCTGTGGGGCATCCTGGTCGTGGTCGGCTTCGTGGTGATCGGGCCGCGATACAGCCATTTGCTGCGGCTGATCCGCGAACCGCTGATGATCGCGTTCTCGACCGCGAGCTCGGAGGCGGCCTATCCCAAGACGCTGGAGGGCCTCAACCGCTTCGGCGCCTCGTCGCGCATCTCGAGTTTCGTGCTGCCGCTCGGCTATTCGTTCAATCTCGACGGCACCATGATGTACTGCACCTTCGCCAGTATCTTCATTGCCCAGACCTATCATATCGAGATGTCGCTCGGCACCCAGTTCGCGATGCTGGCGACCCTGATGATTACCTCGAAAGGCGTCGCCGGCGTGCCACGGGCATCGCTGGTGGTGATTGCCTCGACGCTCGGTCAGTTCGGTATCCCCGAAGCCGGGCTGCTGATGATCATGGGCATCGATACCTTCCTCGACATGGGACGCAGCGCCACCAATGTGATCGGCAACTCGCTCGCCACCGCTGTGGTGGCAAAGTGGGAAGGCGAACTCGCCCCCGAGCACGCGTTTGGCCCCGACGACGTCGTGCCGCCGACCATGATCCCGGGCGAGATCCCCGCGATGGCCGGTCATTGACGGGAGCGATGCATGCGCCAGATTTTGCGGAGAACGCGCCTTGCCGGCGGGCTGTTGCTGGCGGCGTGCCTGCTGACGACGGCGGCGGCAGCCGAGGGCGCCGGCGATGAAGGGCTGAGCCCGACGCTCGCCAATATCAAGAGCACCCACGTCGTTCGGCTCGGCTATCGCGAGAGTTCGCCGCCGTTCTCGTTTCTCGACCAGGCCAATCGCCCGATCGGCTATAGCCTCGAACTCTGCGAAGCTATCGTCGATGAGATCGGCGTTGCGGTCGACGACGCCGATCTCAAAATCGAATACGTCAAGGTGACGTCGGACGACCGCATTGCGGCAGTGGTGCAAAACAAGATCGATCTCGAATGCGGATCGACCACCGCCAATGCGGAGCGGGGCAAACAGGTGGCGTTCTCGCCGCTGATGTTCGTGGCCGGCACCAAGCTGATGGTGCCGAAGGCGTCGGCGATCGCGGCGCCGAAGGACCTGCAGGGCAAGACCGTGGTGGTCACCAAGGGCACCACCAACGAGCAGGCCATGCACGCCATCGACAAGAAGTTCGGGCTCGGCCTCAACATCGTGACAGCTAGCGATCACGAACAATCCTACCAGATGCTGGTGGACGGAAAGGCCAATGCGTTCGCGACCGATGACATCCTGCTCTACGGCCTGATTGCACGGCACAAGTCACAGGACAAGTTCCGTGTCACCGGCGATTACCTGTCCTACGATCCCTACGGCATCATGTTCCGCAAGGGCGAGCCGCAGCTTGCTGCCGTGGTGGAACGGGCTTTCCGCAAGCTCGGCTCGAACCACGACCTCGTTCCGCTCTATGACAAATGGTTCGTCTCGCGCCTGCCCACCGGCGAGAAACTCAACGTCGCGATCTCGCCGCAGCTCGAGGAAGCCTTCAAGGCGATGGACGACAGCGAAGGGGCGAGCAATTAGGGAATATTGGGTGGTGGCTTCATCCTTCGAGACGCCGCGCGAGAGCGCGGCTCCTCAGGATGAGGTCTGGCAGACAGGATGCAATACTAAACCCTCATGGTGAGGAGCGCGGCCGTGCCGCGCGTCTCGAACCACGAGGCCGCGGCTTGCGCATTTGAGATTCTTCTAATGCGGGATGTGGAGCGCGGATTTAACCGTGTTGACGGCGTTGTTGAGGGCCGCCTTGGTTTGACCGGTCAGGGTATTGGCTTCATAGGTCGGGCCCGCGGTGAAACCCGTCTTGGGTTTCAGTCCGATGGTGGTTTCGACCTTGGACAGCGTATCCGCGAAGCTCTTTTTGGTGGCGTTGGCCGCTTTGCCCAATTCGGCGGTCTGCTTCGAGATGGCGGAAGTGACGGAGGATGCGATCGAGGAGAGGTCGGTCATGCGATGTTTCCGGTTGGCGCTGAAGCCTTCTTGTTTTCACGCGTTTTCTTCACGCGAACCGGTACCCACTTCGCTCGAAAACGCTATGGGACCATCGGCCGGTCATGATTAACGAATCCTTAACGGCAACCCTTGGCGGTCGGCTCAGAGGAAATTCAGGTCCTGCACACGGCCGCCTCCGGCGATGCTGGCATATTCGACCGCCAGGAATAATCCGCCGGTGGCATAGATCCTTCGATCCTGCACCAGGGCGAGCGTCTGGCTGAGCTCGACCGCGGCCTCGATGGTTGCGGCGACCTGCACGCAGGCGCGCGGATTAGCCTCGCGCACCGCGCGCGCCAGGTCCTCGACCTCCATTCCCTTGTGATGGGCCGCGGTGCAGATGATCGTATCGAATGACGGCGCCAGTGCCCCCACAATCTCGCTGGCCTTCTTGTCGAAGGAAATGCCGAGTACCAGAACCCAGCCGTCGGCGCCGTGGATCGCCTTCAGGCTGGCGAGCGCCTGCCGGATGGCGTCAGGGGTGTGGCCGACGTCAATGACGGTGAGCGGCGATGGCCGGATCACCTCAAGCCGGCCCGGCCAGCGCGCGCCGCGCAGCCCCGACCGCACCGCGGCTTCGATTCCGGGAAATGTCCTTTCCGGGTGACTGCGACGCAGCCAGATCAGCAACAGGGTGATGGCGATGGCGGCATTGTTGAATTGAAACGCGCCGAGCAGCCGCATGTCGAGCGCGCGAAACTGGTCATCGCCGAACCGGTAATCGAAGCGTTGTGCGGCCGGGGCGACCGATTCGCCCGCGATCCCGATCTGGTCGCGGACAAACAAGATCGACACCTCGCGATAGCGAAGATATTCGGTCAGATGCGGTCGCAATGGCCGGCAGTTCTCGCCAACCACAATCGTGCCGCCCGACGCACAGGCGTCGCTCTTGTCGGAGACGATCAATTCGAGCGAGTGGCCGAGCAATTCGACATGCTCGTAATCGACCGAGGTGATACAGGTCGTGCGCGCGCCGATCAGACGTACCGGATCATAGCGGCCGCCGATGCCGGCCTCGAACACGGCGAAGTCGCATCCCTGGTCCTGAAAATGCCGGCAGGCCAGCGCGAACATGGCCTCGAAGCTCCCGAATTTCTCGTTCCGCCGCACGGAAACGTCAGCGATGGCGGCGCCGATGCGCGCGACGAGATGCGCCAACTCAGCATCGCCGATCGGCGCCCCATCGACCTGAAAGCGTTCGTTGAAGCGATAAAGATGCGGCGAGGTGAACAGGCCGGTGTGCAGGCCAAGCGCGTGGCCGATACCGGCGCAGAACGCCGCGGTGCTTCCCTTGCCGTTCGACCCGGTGACGACCACCGCGATGCGCTGCAGCCAGGCCCGATCCACCGCGATGATTTCGAGCAACTCGGCCATCCGCGCCAGGCATACGCCGTCGCCGTATTTTGGCAGGTCAAACAATCAATAATCCCATAGCGGAAAACGTGTGGTGCCAAATTTTCAGGATCAAATCGCCGCGGCCGGATTGCTCCAGCATCCGGATCGACGGGTTGGCATTCACCTCGATGATGGCAGCAGCATCCGGATCGCCGCCGATGCCGGCAAACAGATCCACCGCGGCGACCCGCAGGCCCAGGGCGCGGGCGGCCTGTCTGGCGCAGGCCAGCGGCGCATCGGAGGGAAGTGTCTCGAGCACCATGGTTCCCCCCGCGCTCAGATTCATCCGTCCGGGGATTTCCCAGCGGCTGCCGTTGGGCAGCACGGCGTCGAGCGAATCGTCGGGCCCCGCCGGGATCGAAACCGGTGAAAGACCGCGGGATTGCAAACCCGCATTGTGCGCGACCAGAAGATCGCGGATCGAGCGCGCGCCATCGCCTGACACCGATGGTGGATACTTCCGCGCGGTATAGACCACCTCGTCATCGAGCAGGAAAACCCTGTATTCGGTTCCGCAAGCCAGCGGCTGGATCAGGATCGAGTCGTAATATTGCGAGACTTCGCCGAGATACCGCGCGAGTGCGGCTTCGCCGTGCACGGCCTGCGCGAAATCGCCGCGCGATCCGAACAGCGGCTTGACGAAGGCGGACGCGCCCAATGTCCTGAAATGGGGGAGGGCATCTGCGCGCTCGTGACCGGCGGGGCGAAGTGCGCGGCGGCGGGCATGAAGAAAAAAATAGTCGCCGCCGAGGGTCGCAATGCCGGCCCGTTCAAGGATGGTGTTGGTGAGGTATTTGTCCGATGCCAGCGTTGAGGCGGTGGCGCTGTTCTGCGGATACCAAGAACATCGCCCGGCGCCGAAGTGAACGCGGTTGCCGTTCGAGACGACGCTGAAAACGACGCCCGCGCCCGCGCTGATGTCGTCAAATGTCAGTCCGAACTCGGCGCAGGCATATTCCGCATAGATCGACTGATCCGGATAGAAGTCCGGCTTTCCCGATCGAATTCTGGCGAGGCGGTGCATGCGGTGGCCGATGGTCTGGTATTCCAAATGAATCGCGATTCCTGTGCCGGTCTGGGCGGCAAATTTATTGCCCTTATCGCCTCCATTGCAGCAAGATAATTACGTCCGGCCGCCGATCGCGATGACAGCGTTATCGAAGCGTTCAGCAAGGTCAATCGACCGCGATTTTGAGCCTTCCTGGCTGCGTCGACGGCGGTTGACTATCGCTGATTTTGGCGTACGTCACACCCTAAATGGTCAATCGTTTCAGGGGTTTTCGCTGATCGCGCGAGGTGCCGCCCGCGCGATCGTTTCATGTCCCGGCAACCGGAAAAACCACACCACATGAGCGCCTTCCACCGAGAGAAAGTCCTTTCCGTCCGGCATTGGACCGATACGCTTTTCAGCTTCACCGCCTCCCGCAATTCCGGGTTTCGCTTCCTCAACGGACAGTTTGCGATGATCGGCCTCGAGATCGACGGCCGTCCGCTGTTGCGGGCCTACAGCATGGCGAGCGCCAATCACGAAGAGGAGCTGGAATTCTTCAGCATCAAGGTTGCCGATGGTCCGCTGACCTCGCGGCTGCAAAGGATCAAGGAGGGCGACACCATTCTGGTCGGACGCAAGGCGACCGGGACCCTGATTGCCGACAATCTGATTGCCGGCAAGCGCCTGCTGCTGCTGTCGACCGGCACCGGCCTCGCGCCGTTCGCGAGCCTGATCAAGGATCCCGAAGTGTATGAGCGATTTGAAACCATCGTGCTGGTTCACGGCTGCCGCCAGGTATCGGAACTGGCCTATGGCGAAGAACTCGTCGCGCGGCTGCGGGACGACGAATTCCTTGGGCCGCTTTTGACCGAAAAGCTGCTGTATTATCCGACCGTCACCCGTGAGCCCTTCCGCAACCGCGGTCGCATCACGGATCTGCTCACCTCGGAGCAATTGTTCGACGATATCGGCCTGCCGCCGCTGGATATCGCCACCGACCGGATCATGATGTGCGGCAGCCCGGGCATGCTCGAAGAATTGCGCCAGATGCTGGAACTACGCGACTTTAGCGAAGGCAGCCACAGCGAGCCCGGCCATTTTGTCATCGAAAAAGCGTTCGTCGAACGCTGAGTTGTTTCGTCATTCCGGGTTCGCGCTAACGCGCGCCACGGAATGACACCGGCCTTCACACAACCATTGTTGATGGTGCAGCCGCGCGGGCGGCTGCTATAAATCCGGCCGAACGTGGCGTGGCCTATTGCCGACGCGTCGACACGGGGAGCGGCCGGGGCTTTGTCTGTATCGAACTATGCGGGCGTGACCAGGACGGCCTTTGTCTTCGCCGGAGGAGGCAGTTATGGCGCCATTCAGGTCGGCATGATGCATTCGCTCGCCAGCCACGGCGTTTCCGCGGACATGGTGGTCGGCTCCAGTGTCGGCGCCCTGAACGGGGCCTACTACGCCGGCGATCCCACGCTGAAGGGCGTGCTGCAACTGGAAACCATCTGGCGCGGATTGCAGCGGCACGACGTCTTTCCGATCACCTGGTGGACCCTGGTGGGATTTCTCTTGCGCCGGGACTTCCTGATCTCCCATGAGGGGATCAGGAAGCTGATCGACGATCACCTGCCCTATCGCAATCTGCAGGACGCAAAGCTGCCGGTCCATATCGTCGCCACGGATATCATCTCCGGCGACAGCGTGGTGCTGTCGGAAGGCTCGGCCGCCGAGGCCATCATCGCCTCCACCGCGATTCCCGGCGTTTTCGCCCCGATCCGCTACAAGGATTATTATCTCGCCGACGGTGCGATCTCGAGCAATACGCCGATCAAGGTCGCGGTCGCCAAGGGCGCACGACGCCTGGTGATCCTGCCTACCGGGTACGCCTGCTCGACGCATACGCCGCCGGCCGGCGCGGTGGCCAATGCGCTGCACGCGCTGACGCTCCTGATCGCGCGCCAGTTGGTCGGCGAGCTGGAAGACCTTGCCCCCGACATCGAATACTTCGTGGTGCCGCCATTATGTCCGCTGGTCGGATCGCCTTACGACTTCTCGCTCACCGCCGACCATATCGAACGCGCCATCCAGAGTACCGACGCCTGGCTGGCGCAGGGTGGCCTGGAGAAGCGGGGAATCCCCGATGAGATGCGGCCACACAGCCACTGATCCCTTCAAGGGCCATCCAAATCGCGCTGCACTGCAAAAGGATGAATCGGAGCGGTTTTCTCACGGATTGATTCCGTCCCGATTGATTCGGTAGCCTGATCCCGGCCTGCTGTCATAACCGTGACCGCCGCGCTCGATATCGTGTAAAGGTTATTTGCATTGCTGAATTAAGCTGCCGTTCAAAAGAATAACAGGGCAGAATCTGCCTGAGGGGCCCCATGGAAACGCTGCTGCTGCCGTTCTCGCCACGTTTCATCGTCCTGACCATCTGCGGCGTGATCACGGCCTTGCTGCTCGGCATCGGGATCGTCGATCACAAGGCATTCGATCTGGTCCTGATCCCGATTCTCATTTTCGGCGCCCTCACCTTGCTTGGCGTTCGCGACCTCACGCAAAAGAGCCATGCGGTGTTGCGAAACTATCCGATCTCGGCGCATCTGCGCTTCCTGCTGGAAGAGATCCGGCCGGAGCTGCGGCAGTACTTCTTCGAGAGCGAGAAGGACGGCATGCCGTTCAGCCGCGACACCCGCGCCGTCGTCTATCAGCGCGCCAAGATGGCGCTCGACAAGCGTCCGTTCGGCACTCAGGAGGATGTTTATCGCGAAGGCTATGAATGGATGCATCATTCGGTGGCGCCGAAGCCGCATGCACACGAACAATTCCGCATCAATATCGGCGGCCCCGACTGCAGCCGGCCGTATTCGGCGTCGGTCTTCAATATCTCCGCCATGAGTTTTGGCGCGCTCAGCCCGAACGCGGTGCGGGCGCTGAACGCCGGCGCCAGGAAAGGCAATTTTGCCCACGACACCGGCGAAGGCGGCGTCAGCTCCTATCATCGCGAGAACGGCGGCGATCTGATCTGGGAGGTCGGCTCCGGCTATTTCGGTTGCCGCAACCGC
>Ga0208220_1001113_pt1 | contig 11410 bp, 9 predicted proteins | sample NGESurdeep092012_9_FD_184484 | JGI IMG/M metagenome (GOLD analysis project Ga0208220, IMG submission 184484) | Arctic peat soil microbial communities from Barrow, Alaska - NGEE Surface sample F53-1 deep-092012 (SPAdes) | ecosystem: Environmental > Terrestrial > Soil > Wetlands > Peat ... | reverse complement strand
GGTTCTCGGGCCGGAGATCCATGTGCGTCAGGCGGAGATCCCGCAGCCCCGCGCGCTCGCCGATGACCGCCCGGGCCCGGGAAACCAGTTCGTCCGACGCCGGGTACCCGACCCGTTCGGCCAGCGCCGAGACCCGCGTCCCGACCCGCTCGAGCATCGCCTCCGGCGCCGTCTGCCGACCGACCGCCGCCTCAACCTCGGCAGTCCCGGCGATGGCGTGCACCCGCCGCAGCACCCGGCCGAGCGCGGCCAGGGCGGACGGCGGGAGACTCGCCCGGTCATCGTGGTCGACGCGCTCGAACACCATCCACGAGTGGTCACCGGTTCCCGACGCGCGCCCCCATCCGAGCAGCGGGGCGACCGGGACGCCGTGGCGCTCAAGCAGCCGGTGCGCAAACGCCTCACGCTCCACGACGTCCCCGAAGTCGACCGTGCCGTCATAGACCGAGGTCGCGACCTCGCGCAGCGGGACGCGGAGAACTCGCTCGGCGGCCGCGCCCGGAGGCACAACCCGCAACGCGAAGAAATCCGCTCCTCGCCGCCACGGGATGATGCGCGACCCGGGCGGGAACTGGCCCGCCAGCTCGGCCTCGAGCGCCCGGGCCAGGCTCGGCTCGTCCGGAACCTCCAGGCTTCTCAGCATCGCCTTCCCGGTTTGCAGAGCGGAGGGCGTGGGATTCGAACCCACGAGGTCGGTTCCCCGACCTAGTTGTTTTCAAGACAACCGCCATCGGCCACTAGGCGAGCCCTCCTGCGTTGAACAACATTACGCGAATGGGGACCCCGACGTGGTGCTGGCCGGGGATCGGCGGCGGTGCGCGAAGCCGTCGGCCACCAGCGCGGCCAGGTTGAGATAGGCGTCGGCGGTCTCCTCGTTGAGCATCTCCAGCTCGACCTCCGCGCCCTCCTCCAGGTGCGGGTCGTAGGGCACCCGGACGACCGCGCGGGAGCGGGCGGCGAAGTGCTGTTCCAGCCGGTCGAGGTCGACCGTGGACTTGCTCTTGCGGCGGATGGCGGACAGCACCACGACGCCGCCGCCGACTAGGTCCGCGTAGCCGTGCGCCTCGAGCCAGTCGAGGGTCGCACTGGCGCTGCGCGCGCCGTCCACCGACGGGGAGCTCACCAGGACGATCTGGTCGGCCAGCTCGAGGATGCCGGCCATCGCCGAGTGCAGCAGGCCGGTGCCGCAGTCGGTGATGCAGATCGAGTAGTAGCGCTCGAGAACGCCGGCCACGGCGCGGTAGTCGTCGGCGCTGAACGCGACCGAGACGCCCGGGTCCCGATCGGAGGCGAGGATCTCAAGCCTGCTCGACGCCTGGGACGTGTACGCCCTGACGTCGGCGTACCTGGTCACCATCGACCGCTCGTTGAGCAGGTCCCTGATCGTGGCCGAGGTCTCGAGCCGCACCTTGTCCGAGAGCGTGCCGCGGTCCGGGTTGCCGTCCACCGCGATCACCCGGTCACCGCGCAGCGACGCGAGCGTGGAGCCGAGGCCGACCGCGGCCGTCGTCTTGCCGACGCCGCCCTTGAGGCTCAGCACCGCGACCCGGTGGTGACCGCCCCCGACCGGCGCCCGCACCCGGCTGACGAGGGCGCGGCGGTGCACGCTGGCCGCCGACTCGGTGACCCGGACCAGTCCCCCGGTGGCGCGGTAGACCGTCCGCCGCCAGCCGCCGTCGGGCGTCGCCCGCTTGCCGGGAAGCAGCAGGTCGGAGGTGAGCGCGTCGGCGGTCGGCCGGCGCTCCGGCCCCCCGGCCGGCCCGGGCCCAGGCGATGCCGGCTGCCCGGCCTCGGGCGGCGCGGGCCGCCCGGCCTCGGGCGCGGCCGCCGGCAGCGGAACCGCCACCGGGCCGTCGCTGCCCGCCCGCACCTGTGACCACGGCACCGACGGCCCCCGTAGCGGCGGCGCCGACTCCGGCGGCCGGGGCGCCGTGTACGGGTCGGGGGTCCAGGCCGGCTGCACGTCAATCGGCCGCTGGGCCGGGTGGCGGGGTCCTGGCCGCCGTGGTGGGATCGGCGGCGGCTCCGCCCTGCCGCCGGAGAACTCCTTCGACCGCGGCTCCTCCGGCGGGGGCGAAGGCTCCGGCAGGGGCGCTGCCGAGGGCGCGGGCCACGGCGGACGCGCGGGCAGCGGCTGCGATGCCGCCGGCGGCGGCGTTGACGGCATCGCCGGATAGCCGGGGTCGGGGAGCGCCTCCGGGTCGGGCAGCTGCTCCATCACCGGCAGATCGGGCAGCGGCTGGTCCGCCGCCTGCCAGTCGGGAAGCGGGCCCCGGGCGGTACCCGTCTGCTGCGGGTAACCGGAAGAGAACGGGTAGATCTCGGTGGCCTCCCGCGCGCCGGAGGCGTCCGGGTTGTCGTGTTCGTCTGCTGTCATGGCTGCCCCCAGTAGCCACCTGCCTGCTGTTGCCATACTCATCGCCGCACCGGTTAACTCATTGCGCAGCTCCCTGACTCGATAGCGGTTGAAAGACCCTAGTAAGGGAGATTCCCCCCAAGGAGGCAGCTATGCACGCAGTCGTGATCAGCGAGCCGGGAGGCCCCGAGGTCCTGCACTGGACCGAGGTGGCGGACCCGCGGCCGGGGCCGGGCGAGGTTCTCGTCGAGGTAGCCGCGGCCGGCGTCAACCGGGCCGACCTCATGCAGCGTCAGGGGCTGTACCCTCCGCCGCCGGGCGCGCCGCCCTATCCGGGCCTCGAGTGCTCGGGCGTCATCGCGGCCCTCGGCGACGGCGTCACCGGATGGCGCCCGGGTCAGCAGGTCTGCGCGCTGCTGTCCGGCGGCGGCTACGCCGAGCGGGTGGCGGTCCCGGCCGGGCAGCTCCTCCCGGTCCCGCCCGGCACCACGCTGGTCGAGGCGGCCGCGCTCCCGGAGACGGCCTGCACCGTGTACTCCAATGTCTTCCTGACCGCGCGACTCGCCGCAGGCGAGACGCTGCTCGTCCACGGCGGCGGCAGCGGCATCGGCACGATGGCGATCCAGCTCGCCAAGCAGGCCGGCGCCCGGGTCGCGGTCACCGCGGGATCTCGGCCGAAGCTGGACGCCTGCCTCGCCCTCGGCGCCGACATCGCGATCAACTACCGCGAGGAGGATTTCGTCGACAGCCTGATGGCGGCGACCGACGGCCACGGCGCCGACGTCATCCTCGACATCGTCGGCGCCGCCTACCTGGCCCGCAACATCGCGGCGCTCGCACCGGACGGCCGGATCGCCAACATCGGGATGCAGCAGGGCCGCCGGGCCGAGCTCGACTTCGGCGCGCTGATGGCCAAGCGCGCGGTGATCAGCTCCACCTCGCTCCGCGCGCGCCCGGCGGAGCAGAAGGCGAGCATCGTCGCGGCGGTCGAGGAGAACGTCTGGCCCGCTGTCGGGGCGGGCCTGATCCGCCCCGTCATCGACACCGAGCTGCCGATGGAGCAGGCCGCGCAGGCGCATCGGATCATGACCGAGTCCACCCACACGGGCAAGATCCTCCTGCGAGCCAAGTAACCGTCGCAACCCGATAGCGTGTGAAGCATGAGCGACGAAATCAGCCCACAGGAGCCGGGCCGGCCGCAGGTCGTCGTGGTCGGACCCGACGGGATCGCCGTCGGCGGCGGCAGCGAAGACGCCGATGCCAACCCGTCCGAGCGGCCGATCACCGAGATGGTCGAGCAGCCCGCCAAGGTAATGCGGATCGGCTCGATGATCCGGCAGCTGCTCGAGGAGGTCAAGTCCGCGCCGCTTGACGAGAAGAGCCGGGCCCGGCTGAAGGAGATCCACCAGAACTCCATCAAAGAGCTGGAAGACGGGCTCGCGCCGGAACTCGTCGCCGAGCTCGAGCGGCTGTCGCTGCCGTTCGAGGACGACACGCCGAGCGAGGCCGAGCTCCGGGTGGCGCAGGCCCAGCTGGTCGGCTGGCTTGAGGGTCTCTTCCACGGCATCCAGACCACGCTGTTCGCGCAGCAGATGGCCGCCCGCGCCCAGCTCGAGCAGATGCGCCGGGCGCTGCCGCCCGGCCTGCTGCCCGCGCAGGAGCAGGAGCAGCAGCCGCTTCGGGGCGCAGGCCCCTACCTTTGACTGCCTGACCTGTTCACGGCCGACCCCGACCGCGAGCTCGACCCGTCCGCCTGGAGCCGCTAGGGCCGGCCGTACCTCAGCCTGGCCAGCCAGGCGGCCGCGTCGGCGAACTCCGCGTCGGTCGTGCCCGGGCGGACCTGGGTCGGGCCGCGGTCGCTGCGCGGGTAGCTGCCGAGAAACCGGACCTCGGCGCAGACCCTGCGCATGCCCATCATCGCCTCGCCCACCCGGGCGTCGTCGATGTGCCCCTCGCAGTCGATGAAGAAGAAGTAGCTGCCGAGCCCGTCGCCGGTCGGCCTGGACTGGATCGTGGACAGGTTGATCCCGCGCACGGCGAACTCGGTGAGTATCTGCATCAGGGCGCCCGCGTGGTCCTCGCCCAGGAACGCGGCCACCGAGGTGCGATCGGAGCCGGTCGGCGCGGGCAGTGATCCGGCCGACCCGACCTCGACGAACCGGGTGACCGCGTTCAGCCGGTCGTGCACATCGGCCGCCAGCACGGCCAGACCGTACCTGGAGGCCGCCGCCGCGGAGGCGAGGGCCGCGTCCAGGTCCCCCTCGCCCGCCCGCCGGGCCGCCTCCGCGTTGGACCCGAACGGCACCCACTCGGCACCGGGAAGGCTCGTCGCCAGCCAGCGCCTGCACTGCCCCTCGGCCTGCGGGTGCCCGCCCACGGTCTTCACGTCCGCCAGCGTGACGCCCTCCCTGGCCAGCAGCGCGAACTCGATCTGGAGCCGGGTTTCGCCGACGATGAGCAGGTCGCCGCCGGCCAGGTCGTCAACGGTGGCGGTGACGATGCCCTCGACCGACGACTCGATCGGGACGACGGCCCGGTCGGCCGCCCCGGTGCGGACGGCTTCGAGGGTGGCCCCGATGGTGGCGCACGGCACCGGCTCCACCTCGCCCCCGAGGCGCCGGCCGGCTTCGGCCAGCCCGGCCACGGCTGCCTCGGTAAACGTTCCCTCGGGACCGAGATAGGCATAACGCATGACCTCATCTTGCCGCAGCGGCACTCGTGCGATGGCCGCCGCCGGTCAGTTCGAGGCGGCGGCGCGCTTGGCGGCGGCGCCGCGCCGTCCGGCCGGCGCCGGGACGACGGCGGAGAGCCCGGTGCCGAGCCGCGCGGAGTGAACGGCCTGCGCCTCTTCCGGCGAAAGCTCCTGAGCGCCCTTGCCCGCCACGATCGGCTTGGCGTAGGTCCGGGTCTCCGCCCGGCCGTTGATGGAGCTGATCACCACGCCGTCACCGAGGGTGTTGAGCAGCGCGAGCGAGAACGAGAGCTGTCCCGACATCTCGTTAAGCGCGTCGTACCTGACGATCCCGACGTCACGCAGCGCCCTCGGGTCCACGGTGCCGTGCGACCCGACCGCCCCGTGCACCAGCGCGGCGCATTCACGGACGGACCGGGCGGCACGTCTGCTCGCCCTCAGCCCGACCGCAAGCCCGAGCACCCCGAACAACACTCCTGCCGCGGCAATCACAATCGTGGTCACGATTAGCACTATATCCGTGACCCGCAGTTGTCGTCAGCGGGCCACGCGGGCGCGCCGCACTCCGGTAAGCGCAGCCGGGTCGCGAGGGCAAGGCCGACGTCGGCGAACTGCCTGGCCCGGTGCAGCTGAGAAGGCAGGTCGGCGCCGGTCGCCCGGTGGGCCATCTCCACCTCGACCTCGACGATGCGCATGCCCTTGCGCTTGAGGTCGATCGTCATCGCGGTCTCGACCCCGAACCCGCGCGCCAGCGGACGGGCGGCCTCGAACGCGGCCCTGGTGAGGCAGCGCTGGCCGTTCAGCGGCTGGGCGGGCGTCCAGCCGGTCGCGCGCCTGATCCCTGATCCGGCCAGCCGGACCACGAACCCGTGCCCGCCGCGCTTGACCCGGTCGGCGAAGACCGCGACCGTCATGTCCGCCCCGCCCGCGGCGACCGGCCCGATCAGCGGGCCCGCGGCTGCCGCGGTGGGGCCGAGGTCGGCGTCGAGGAAGAGCAGGTGCCGCGGCGCGTCGCCCGGACGGCGCCGGTCGAGCTCGGCGACCTCGCGCGCCCCGACCATCATCGCCATCGCCTTGCCATGGTTCCTGGCGTACCGCAGCGCCCGCGCGCCGGCCTGCCTGGCGACGGCGGCGGTGCCGTCCCGCGAGCCGTCGTCGACCACGATGACCGCGTCGACGCCCGGCAGCGCCAGGGCGGCGGTGACGGTGGCGCCCACCCGGTCCGCCTCGTTGTAGGCGGGAATGACGACGGCTACCGGTGGCATGAGCCGATGCTAGCTTCCCGGCGCCCCGCGCCGCGCGGCATCCGGCGCTGCCCGGCCCGCGGGAGCGGGCCCGCCGTCAGTTGTTGCTGGCGGGAGAGTCCGCGATCGTGAACACGGCGTCGAGCCCCGTCACCTGGAGGATCTTCTTGATCGCGGGGCGGGGCGCGGCGAGCTCGAGCTCGCCGCCCCGCTCTCGCGCCTGGCGCAGACACGAGAGCAGCACGTTCATGCCGGTTGAGTCGCAGAACTCCACCCCGGACATGTCGATGATGACACGCGACGCCGGGGCGGCACTGGCTATAACCGCGGCGATCTCGCTCTGTAGCCGCGGAGCGGTATAAAGGTCGATTTCCCCGGTGGCGATCACAAGCTCGTGATCACCCTGAGACCGACTTGAGACATTCAGCTCCACGGCTGGAACCATACCATTCCCAATCACCCAGTCCTAGTCACGGATCGTCTAGCGCTGGCGGCCGAGGGAACACATCCTGCCTGATGGGCGGCCCGCGGCAGGCTGCTGATCAAGCGGCGCACTCGGCCTGGTCGGCGGAGCGCCTGGGGGCAGGCACCGCCGCCAGCCGCTCGCCGCCTGGTTCCGGCATCATCGCCGGCTCCCTGCTGACCGGGCAGGTCATGGCGCGCGGGCCGCCGCGGCAGCCCGCCAGCTCGCCCCCTGGCACCCGGATCACCTCGATGCCGGCCGCCTCCAGACGCTCGTTGGTGAGCGTGTTCCGCTCGTAGGAGACCACCGTGCCGGGGCCGAGGGCGAGAATGTTCCCCGCGTCGTCCCACTGGCCCGACGGCCCGCCGAGCGAGCCCGATCTGGCCGGCCCGACCCGCGCGGGGCCGAGGCCGGTCTCGATCACCCGCAGCCGGTCAAGCCCCATCGCCTGCGCGGCCGCCTCGAGGAACGGCTGCGGGTGAGACAGCCACAGGCCGCCATCGCGCTGCGTAATGGTCCGCGCCACCAGCGAGTACGCGACCGAGGGGCGCATCATCACCATGTCCGGGCCGATCAGCGTGCACAGCGTGTCCAGGCACTCGGCCGTGCCCGTATCAGTCAGCGCCGCGAGCACCGTGTGTGCGAACCCGGTGTCGAAGACCCGCCTCGCCAGCCGCTCCATCCCGGCGGGCGAGGTGTGCGCGCCCACGCCGATGGCCACCACGCCCGGCGTCAGCAGCAGCACGTCGCCCCCGGCGAGCACCTCGTGATCGGGCTCGTAAAGCCGCTTGGTGCCCGCGAACATCGGGTGGTAGCCGGTCGCGATCGCGACGAGCTCCGCCTCCCGGCGCCGGCCGGGCGGGCTCGTCACCGCCACCCGGTCACCGATCCACACGCAGGTGTCCCGGGCGAAGACCAGGTTCGGCAGCGGCTCGATGACGTAGTCCCACGCGCCCAGCAGGCTGAAGACCGCGCCGCGGCCGCCACGGAACTCGTCACGCGCCAGCCCCATCACCAGCAGCTGGCCGAGTTCCTCCGGACGCAGGCCGTCAAGGTAGGCCTTGAGCTGGCCGCGCAGCTCCTGGCCCAGCCGCTGATCGCTGATCGCGGTCGCGATCGCCTGCTCACGGCCCGGCGCGTACTCCAGCGCGTCCTGCACCAGCTCGGTCAGGTACAGCACCTCGACGCCGCGCGAGCGGAGGGCGGCGGTGAACGCGTCGTGCTCGGCCTGAGCCCGCTCCGCCCACGGCAGGGCGGGCAGCAGCATCCCGCACGTGTGCTGTGGTGTTACCCGTCTCAATTCCGCCCCGGGCCGGTGGACCAGCACCGTCCGCAGCTGGCCGATCTCGCTGTCTACCCCGTAGAACTCGGACAACGAATCCCCCCGGAAACGCATCATTCACGTCTCGTTGCCGCACTGTTTCGTAATGAAGCTGCTTCGCGGTGCAGCATCCCCCACCGGGGGATTATCACCACTTCAGGAGACGCTTACGCATCCCGTGACGATGTGATTACCAAACGTCGCGGCCGGGGATCGGCCGAGCTGCCTGCGTCCGAGTGCTCGTCCGGCTTGTCTGGGCTGAGCGCGAGCTCGGCCCAGACTGTCGTCTCGCCCGCGCCGTCCGGCGGCGAGCAGACCCCCCACCGAAGGGCGAGCCGGTCGACGATGCCAAGGCCGCGACCGCCGATCGCGGAGTGGCCGGGCTCGCGGACGGCCGGCCGGGTCGGCCCGCCGCCGTCGCTCACGGCGATCTCTACGCAGTCGTCGTCGAGCCACCAGGCGACGCGGACGACGGAACCGGGCAGCGGCGTAGCGTGCCGGAGGGCATTACTGATAAGTTCACTAAGAACGAGACCGGCATCACACGCCGTGGCCTCGAACACTCCAGCCTCGGAGAGGTCGCCTATTAGACGTCGGCGAGCAACGCCGACGCTAGAGGCTGCATGCGGGAGCATCAACACGCTCGACGTACTCACCTCCATGCGCACCCCGCCCCGTCCGTGATGCCTACGAACCCGGCATGAGCGGAAATGCCCCCGTGTGCGGACGGTGAAACCGTGAACGGCAGATTTCGGGCGTGTTATCTGACACCGTGTCCAGATTGTCCTGCCACCTGGACTTGCGCTGGCCGCCGAGGCGGTACCTTCTGGGGGTAGAGCTTTCCTTGTTCCGCCGAGCTACCTAGTGGATGGGCACCATGGCTGACCCGACCGTTGTGGTCGATAACCTGCACGTGGTCTACCGCGTTTACGGCGCCGGCGGCAACAAGGGCACCGCCGCCACGTCGCTGATGCGCCTGGTCAAGCGGCAGCGCCGGGTCTCCATCAGGGAGGTCCACGCCATCCGGGGCATCTCCTTCGTGGTCAGCCACCGCGACGTGATCGGGGTCATCGGCAGGAACGGCTCCGGCAAGTCCACCTTGCTTCGCGCCATCGCCGGGCTGCTCCCGGCCGAGCAGGGCGCCGTCTACACCTCGGGCGAGGCGGCGCTGCTGGGCGTGAACGCCGCCCTGCTCGACGACCTCACCGGCGAGCGCAACGTGGTGCTCGGCTGTCTCGCCATGGGCATGCCGCCGGCCGAGGTCAAGGCCCTGTACCCGCAGATCGTCGAGTTCTCCGGGGTCGGCAACTTCATCGACCTGCCGATGCGCGCCTACTCGACCGGCATGGCTCAGCGACTCCGGTTCGCGATCGCGTCCGCCAAGAGCCACGAGATCCTGATGATCGACGAGGCGCTGGCCACCGGCGACGCCGCCTTCCGGACCAAGAGCCACAACCGCATCAAGGAGCTGCGCGACGAGGCCGGCACGGTCTTCCTCGTCGCTCACAACCTGGGCGAGATCGAGCAGAGCTGCAACCGGGTGATCTGGATGGAAGCCGGCCAGATCCTGCGCGACAGCGACGACGTCCCCGGCGTCATCGACGAGTACCTCGCCGCCACCGGCGGCGAGCCGCGCCACCGGGAGCAGGCCCGCCTGTAACTCGCCCGCGCAGCGCAGCGTCAGCCGCATGATCGTGCCGCCCTCGGGGCGGGTCTTGGCGATCACGGTGCCGTTCTGCGCGATGGCCAGCCGCCGGACGATGTAGAGGCCGATCCCCACGCCGCCGAACCGGCGGCGGTCGCCGGTCTCGCCCTGCACGAAGCGCTCGAAGATGCGCTCGTGATCGCCCGGGGCGATGCCGATGCCCTCGTCTTCGACGTCAACCTCGATCGCGGGGCCGACGACCCGCGCGCGCACCAGCACGCTGCCGCCTGACGGCGAGTACTTGAAGGCGTTCTCCAGGAGCTGGCCGACGATGATGTCGGTGGCCATCCCGTCGCCGTACGCGAGGGGCAGGTCAGCGGGGACGTCCGCGACCACCACGTGCTTGTCGGAGAGCGGGCCGAACGAGACCACCGTGGCGCGCAGCAGCGCGGCCAGATCGAACGAGTCGTTGTTGACCGGGAGCGCGTCGGCGCCCGCCCGCGCGCCGAGAAGCAGCTGCTCGACGAGGCGGCCGAGCGAGCCGGCCCGCTCGGCGATGGTCCTGACGGCGGCCCGGCGGTCGGCGTCCGAGAGCTGCTCCCAGCGGCTCGCCAGCGTCGAGGCGAAACCCTGCACCACGGTGATCGGCGTGCGCAGCTCGTGGCTGGTCGTCGCCAGGAACAGGTCCTTGGCCTCTTCGAGCTCCTTGGCCGCGGTGACGTCGCGGAAGTCGACGACCTTCTCCCCGCCGTCGCCGAGCTCGGTGCAGAGCACGTCCACCCAGCGGCCGCTCGGCAGCTTGTGAGTCCGTCGCTCGCCCGGCACCGGCAGCGGGAAGGGCGGCGGCGTGCCCATCACCTCGCTGGCGGGGGTGCCGGTGATCCGGTGCGCGGCCGGGTTCCACTGCTTGACGTTCCCGCTCTCGTCGAGCACCGCGATGCCGTCGGCGCTGCCGTCGATGACCGCGCGCTCGTGCGCGCGCTGCCTGACGACCTCTTCGAATGCCATCGCGTTGGTCAGCGCCACCCCGGCGTGCCCGGCCAGCAGCTCGAGAAGCTCAAGCTCGACGTGGCTGAGCGAGCGGCGGCTGTAGAGCGCGTAGAGCGCGCCGTAGGGACGGCCGCCGACGTGCGACAGGGAAAGCGCGATCGTGTGCAGGCCGGGCAGCGCGGACCAGATGAGGTCATCGAACCCGCCGGCCTCGTCGGTCGCCATCATCACCGTCTTGCCCGATCGCAGCAGCTCGCCGACCAGGCTGCTCGACAGCGAGGCGACCCGGCCGCGGAGCCGGGCGGGCAGCCCGGCGGTGGAGACGAGCCGGAGCCTCTCGTCCTCGATCAGCACGAACCCGCCCGCGTCGGCGCCGGTCAGCTCGCGGAGGCTGGCGGCGATCCGGTCAAGCACGGACTCAAGGTCCCGCTGGGCGCTCATGTCGGCCACCACGTCGCCGAGACGGCGCACCACCCGTGCCCGCTCGGCCATGTAATGCCGGGCGACGTCATCCTCGCCGGTCTGGTGGCAGATGCTGACCCACCCGATCACCTCGCCGCTGCCGTCGGTCAGCGCGCTGGTGTCGATGCGGACGTCGATCACGGACCCGTCCTTGCAGATCCGCCGGGTGGCGAAGGAGACCTGCCCGCCGCCGCGGACCCGCTCGAAGACGGCGTTGTGCTCGGCCGCGCTCTCCTC
>Ga0208220_1001112_pt1 | contig 11417 bp, 9 predicted proteins | sample NGESurdeep092012_9_FD_184484 | JGI IMG/M metagenome (GOLD analysis project Ga0208220, IMG submission 184484) | Arctic peat soil microbial communities from Barrow, Alaska - NGEE Surface sample F53-1 deep-092012 (SPAdes) | ecosystem: Environmental > Terrestrial > Soil > Wetlands > Peat ... | reverse complement strand
TGGCGGCCGTCTGCGGGCTCGGGGTCGCCGGACTCGGGCTCGCGGGGTGCTCCAGCGGTGGATCCGCAGGCCCGGCCGCCACGACGAGCCAGAGCAGCCCGGCGAGCCAGAGCGCCGCGGCCGGCCCGGCGATCTCCGCCGTCGCCTGGCACGCGTGCCCGCAGGTAGGTCGGCAGCTGCAATGTGCCAGCGTCAAGGTGCCGCTGAATTACCAGCAGCCGCGCGGCCGGCAGATCACGCTGGCGCTGTCGAGGGTCCCGGCCACCGCGCCGGCCGCCAAGCGCCAGGGAGTCCTGCTGGTCAACCCCGGCGGCCCCGGCGCCAGCGGCCGCAGCCTGGCCACGTTCGTCGCGCAGGGACTGAGCCCCGCCGTCGCGGCGCGGTACGACATCGTCGGCTTCGATACCCGGGGCACCGGCGCCTCGGTGCCCGCCCTGCACTGCGATCCGGGGTTCTTCGCCCGGGCCCGGCCCAACTACATCCCGGCCAGCCCGGCCGCCGAGCAGGTCCTCGTCGGCCGGGCGAAGACGTACGCGGCCGACTGCGCGCAGAAGTACGGCTGGCTGCTGCCCTACCTGACGACGCAGAACATCGCCCGGGACCTGGACTCCATCCGGGTCGCCCTCGGCCAGCAGCAGATCAGTTACTTCGCCTACTCCTTCGGCACCTACATCGGCCAGGTCTACGCCACCTTGTTCCCGCACCGGGTGCGGCGCATGGTGCTGGACAGCACCGTGGACCCGGCAGGCGTCTGGTACGCCGACAACCTGGCCCAGGACTACGCGTTCCAGGGCCGGCTCAACGCGTTCTTCGCCTGGGTGGCCGGGTACAACTCCACCTACCACCTGGGCGCCACGCCGGCGGCGGTCAGCCAGTCCTGGCACGCGGCCCGCTCGCGGCTGCTGGCCAATCCCGTCAACGGCCCGTCGGGCCCGCTGGTCGGCCCGGACGAGTTCGACGACACCTTCCTGGTGGGCGGTTATGACGACCAGTACTGGCCGGACCTCGCCGCCGTGCTGGCGAATTACCTCCATCAGGGCAGCACCGCCGACCTCCTCCGCCTTTACCGGCAGGCCGGCGTGCAGAGCGAGAACGAGTTCGCCGTCTACAACGCGGTCGAGTGCGCCGACGTGAGCTGGCCGCGCTCCTGGGCGAGATGGGACACCGACACCAGGAAGGTCTTCACCACCGCCCCGTTCGAGGCCTGGGACAACACCTGGTTCAACGCCGCGTGCGCGTTCTGGCCGGTCAAGGGCCCGGCGCGGCCGCTGAAGATCAGCGGAGCGGGGCTGCCCGGCATCCTCATGCTGCAGGGCACCCTCGACCCGGCCACGCCGTACGCCGGCGCGCTGGTCGCCCGGCGGCAGCTGCCCAGCGCCCGGATGGTGGTCGTGGCGGGCGGCGGCAATCACGGTCAGTCGCTCGCCAGCCCGCCGAATACGTGCGTCAACGGCTATCTCAACCGATATCTGGCCAGCGGGACGCTGCCGTCCGGCCCGGCCCTGATCAGCGCCACCTGCCCGGCCGGGCCGCCGCCCGTGCCGTGACAAACCCCGGTCCCGCGCAGGGGCCCGGGCCCGACTGCCGTTACGCTGGAGGCGTGCTGCGCACCAGGGCGTGGCGGTCAACCTCGTTCCGCATGCTGACTGATCACGATCGGGACGAGGTTCTCGCCATCTGCGACCGCGATCCGGTCAACAATGTCTTCGTCAGCTCGCGGATCCGAAATGCCGGGCTTGACCCGCGTCGGCTGGGTGCGCAGATCTGGGGGTATTACGAGGCCGCCCGGCTCACCTCGCTGTGTTACTCGGGGGCCAACCTGGTGCCGATCGAGGCCACCCCCGACGCCATCACGGTGTTCGCCGAGCGGGCCCGGATGCACGGGCGCCGGTGCTCGTCGATCGTCGGGCCCGCCGAGGCGGTCATCCAGCTGTGGGGCCTCCTGGCGCCGTCGTGGGGCCGGCCGCGCGACGTGCGGTCGGTGCAGCCGGTGCTGGCCATCTCGGGACCGCCGCAGGCGGCGCCGGACCCGCTGGTCCGCGTGGTCCGGCCAGACCAGCTCGACCTGCTGCTGCCCGCCTGCGTCGCCATGTTCACCGAGGAGGTCGGCATCTCGCCGATCGGCCCCGACGGCGGGGTGGCCTACCGCGCCCGGGTGGGCGAGCTGATCCGGGCCGGCCGCTCGTTCGCGCGGATCGAGAACGGGCAGGTGCTGTTCAAGGCCGAGGTCGGCGCCGTCACGCCGCTGGCGTGCCAGGTCCAGGGCGTCTGGGTGCCCCCCGAGGCCCGCGGCCGGGGGCACGCGGTGCACGGCATGGCGGCGGTCGTGCAAGCCGCGCTCGCCACGCTGGCGCCCGTGGTGACCCTGTACGTCAACGACTTCAACGCGCCCGCGCGGGCCGCTTACACCCGGGTCGGGTTCACGCAGACGGGCACCTTCATGTCGGTGCTGTTCTAGCCGTTTCGCCGCGGCCGGACTGGCCTGCGGGCCGGAAAGGTTGCAGGGCCCGCCGCGAACGGCGGGCCCTGCCTCCCCCCCATTGCGGCACTTTCCGCATTCCGAGCGCCTCAAGTACGTAAACTAACTCCTGGATGTCGCAGTAAGGTCGCACAGAGGACGATAAGCAGCTCGTGAGCGAATCGGCGCCGGCCGCTGGTAATGGCCGCGGAGTGGCAGCCTCTTACCTGCGTCAGTTACTGCTGAAACAGGGCAGCTACCGGCGGCTGTGGGAACAGCACGTCGTACGCGAGCGGCCTGGCGAGATTAACCAGCTGGCGGTGGCCGTCGTGCTGGCTGAGCACCTGTGGAGTTATCCCCGTAACGCCGGCGACTCCGACGTCGGGCCCCGCCAGCTCAAGGACTCCGTGTCGCGCGGCCTGTCGGGCCGCCTGCTCAGCCGCCCGCTGCTCTCGCTGTTCATCGATGCCTTCCACATCTCCGACGGCGAGGCCGATCGCCTGTGGCGGCTCTGGAACGGGTCGGACTCGATCGCGGTGCTGTCGGGCCGGCGAGCGGTCCCGCCGCAGCTCGAGCACGACCTGCGGGCCGCCCTCGGCCCGCGCCGCCACCAGACGCTCTCGCTGCACGATCATTCCGAGATCGGAGGCGACGGCCGGCCGTCGCGGACCCGCACCATGCAGGTCATCGAGGCGCTGGCCCCGGACACCAGCCAGATCCCCTACCTGTATGACACCAACGCGCTGACCCTGGACGTGGGGCAGGGCTGCCAGGGGGTATCCCGGCAGCTATACCAGATCGGCGAAGGGCTGTTCGCCACCAACATCATGCTGTCCAAGGTGCTCGCCGTCGGCGAGACCATCACGCTGGAGTACTGGACGACCTACCAGTACCCGGGCGACCCCTCCGATCCGCAGGAGCGCCAGTACCGCCGGGCCGTCATGGCCTACCTGGAGAACTTCGACATCCGCGTCCAGTTTCACGCCAGCCGCCTGCCGGCCAAGCTCTGGTGGGCGTCCTGGGACGGCGTCGACGGCCCGGTCACCCGGCAGGAGGAAGTCGAACTCGACAGCCAGAACTCCGCCCATCGCTACCTGCGCTCCATCGAGCGCACCGTGGTGGGCTTCTACTGGATCTGGTAACTGCGGCCGCGCCGTCAGCCGCCTTCTGACAATTAACGGGGCGGGGCGCCGGCCGCGCTTGTCTTGCCGGCGGCCCTGGGGCCGGCCGCCCTTGGCCCATTAACAAGGCGGCGTCAGCTGCCCTTGTCTTGCAGGCGGCTGTCTTGCAGGCGGCCCGCCGCCTTTGGCTATTAACGGCGCGTCCTTTTATCTCCTAAACGTCAGCCGTTTCCGGCTTGAGGCCGCCCTGGGGCACCGTCCAGATTTCCCAACGTCAGCGCATGCACAGTTGCTGCCCTTCACCGCCCCGCGCGGGGGCGGGGGGCGGGGGCGCTCGGGGCGGGTGCAGCGGGGTGGGAGAAATTGAGGTGACGGGGGGCGGGAGGGTTGGTAAGCTCTCGTGCTTCCCGCGGCCGCTTTCGGCCGTCAGTCGTGCCTGCCCGTCATTCGTTCCGCCCACCTCTGCTGCCCGCCGCCGACCGCGACCGCGCGCCGGCCCTCGGCGCCTGCCGGCCATCCGGCAGCCTAGCCCGGCGCCCCGGCGGGGCAGCCCGTGACCGCCGTCACAGCCCGCCCTTACTGCCAGCCAAGGAGATGAGCCATGCCGCCGGCCAGCCCCGAACGCGCCGGTCAGACAGATCCGGACCCGACCCTCACCGCCGAGCGCGCGCACCTGCAGAGCTCGCGCGAGTTCCTCCGGCTCATGCGCGAGGACGTGCTCTCGCTGCGGGCCCTCGCCGGTGACCCGGTCTCGGAGGAATACCTCAAGGCCGATCTCTACCGCCGGGCCGAGGCGCTCAAGGACCTCCCGGACACCCCGCTGTTCTTCGGCCGGGTCAACTACGCCAGCCAGCCCTCGGCCGGTAACGGCCACGGCAACGGGAGCGGCACGTCCCCCAGGGCCGGCGGCAGCGCGTCCCCCGGCGCCGGCGGCGGTGCCTCGTCCGGCGGCGGCTCTTTCGCCGGGGAGGAATTCCACATCGGCCGGCGGCACGTCCATGACGGCGCCGGCCGGGCGGTGGTGGTCGACTGGCGAGCGCCGGTATCCCGGCCCTTCTACCGGGCCAGCCCTGCCGAGCCGATGGGGCTGGCCCTGCGGCGCCGGTTCGGCTTTTCCGGGGCGGAGCTCACCGCCTACGAGGACGAGTCGCTGTCGGGCGCCCGGGTCGGCCGCCCGGCGGGCTCCGGCGCGCCGGCCAGCCAGGCGGGCACCAGCCGGATCCTCATCGACGAGATCGAGCGGCCGCGGTCGGGCCCGATGCGCGACATTGTCGCCACCATCCAGCCTGACCAGGACGATATCGTCCGGTCCGCCGTCGAGCAGAGCGTCTGCGTGCAGGGCGCCCCCGGTACCGGCAAGACCGCCGTCGGCCTGCACCGCGTCGCCTACCTGCTGTACGCCTACGCCGAGCGGCTCAGCCGCGGCGGCGTGCTGGTGATCGGGCCGAACCGGGCATTTCTCGCCTACATCCGGCACGTTCTGCCGGCCCTGGGCGAGCTGAACGTGGCGCAGCAGTCGGTCGCCGACCTGCTGGCGACCGTACCGGTGCGAGCCCGCGACACCGACCGGGCGGCCATCGTCAAGGGGGACGCCCGGATGGCCCGGGTGCTCAGGCGCGCGCTCTGGGACCAGCTCGCCGAGACCGCCGAGCCGATCATGCTGCCGCGCGGGTCGCGGCGCTGGCGGGTCTCCGCGGCTGAGATCGGCGAGCTGGTCAGCGAGCTGAACGCCCGGGGCGTGCGGTACGGAACCGGCCGCGACATGCTCGCCCACCGGATCGCCCACGTGATCTTGACCAAGATCGAGGCGGCGGGCGAGAGCTGTGACGACCGCACCCACGATGCGGTCCGGCGCACCCGGCAGGTGCGCGCCGCCGTCGACGCGATCTGGCCCAAGGCCGACCCGGTGCGCCTGGTCTTCCGGCTGCTGTCGGATCCCGCCGCGCTGGCCCGGGCGGCGGACGGGGTGCTGGACCCCGGCGAGCAGGCGGCCATCGGCTGGTCGGCCGCGCCGCGCAGCCCCGGCTCGGCCCGCTGGTCGGCCGCCGACGCCGTGCTGATCGACGAGACGCGCGACCTGATCGAGCGGACCCCCAGCCTCGCGCACGTCGTGGTGGACGAGGCCCAGGACCTGTCCCCGATGGAGTGCCGCGCCATCGGCCGGCGCTGCGCGACCGGGTCGGCGACCGTGCTCGGTGACCTCGCGCAGGGCACCACGCCGTGGGCCACCACCAGCTGGCCTGAGCTACTCGGCCATCTCGGCAAGCAGCAGGCCGACCTGCGGGTGCTGGAGACCGGCTACCGCGTGCCCCGGCAGATCCTGGACTTCGCCAGCAGGCTCCTGGACCAGATCGCTCCCGGGCTCGGCGCGGCCCGCTCCGTTCGCCAGGATGCCGGCGCGCTGGAGGTCCGCCGGGTCGGGCCAGACGGGATGGCCGCCGCCCTGACCGCGGCCTGCTCCGATGCCCTGGCCAGGCCGGGCTCGGCCGCCGTGATCGCGGCCGACGACCACCTGCCAGCGCTGGCGGCGATGCTGGCCGCGGCCGGGCTGCCGCACGCGACGCTGGAGGGAGAACAAGAGGCTGACCAGCTCACCATGGTCCCGGTCAGCCTCGCCAAGGGCCTGGAGTTCGACCAGGTCATCGTCGTCGAGCCCGGCCGCATCGCGGGCGCCGAGCTGCGCGGCCTGCACCGTCTCTACGTGGCGCTGACCCGCGCGGTGTCGCGGCTGACTGTCTTGCACGCCGAGCCCCTGCCGCCGGCCCTGCACTGAGGGTCCGACCCTGAGGTCCAGCTCTGGCGGCCCGGCTACATCTCCTTGATCACGGAGGTGATGAGCGCCGACGAGGCGTCGAAGGACAGCGCCGTGGCCCGCAGGTGGTTGAAGAACATGTTGTACCGGTCGACCTCGTCCACGTCCTCCACGTACAGGGCGCTGGTCAGGTCCTCGAGGTAGACCACGTCGGGATCGACCCGCTCGGGGAAGACCAGGATCACGAACGGCCGCCCCATCGCGGGATGCGCGCCGCCGCCGAACGGGATCACCTGCAGCGAGACGTTGGACAGCGCCGAGAGCTCTAGCAGGTACTCCAGCTGCAGCCGCATCAGCCCGGCCCCGCCCACCCGGCGGCGGAGGGCCGCCTCGTCCAGGACGGCCCAGACCTTGGGCGGGTCCGCCCTGGTCAGCGTGGGCTGGCGGGCCATCCGCAGCGCGACCTGGCGCTCGATGTCGTCCTGCGGGCTGGTGACCATGCCGGCGCTGATGACGGTGCGCGCATAGTCCTCGGTCTGCAGCAGGTTCGGAATGAGGCTGACCTCGTAGATCCGGATCTCCGACGCGGCGCTCTCCAGGCCGAGGTACGTCGCGAAGTGGGGCTGGATCGAGTCGCTGTAGGCGTGCCACCAGCCCTTCTGCCGGGAGTCCCTGGCCAGCTGGACGAGGCTCTCGCGCTGATCCTGCGGCACCCCGTAGATCTGCAGCATGTCCCGCACGTCCCTGGGCGAGACCGAGACCCGCCCCGTCTCCACCCGGCTGATCTTGGACGCTGAGCACTCCAGCCGCTCGGCGACGTCCTCGCAGGTCAGCTTCGCCGACTCGCGGAGCCGCCTGAGCTCAAGTGCGAGCCGGCGTCGTCGGACAGTCGGGCTCTGAGCACTGGCCATGGGGTCCCCTCCCTCGGTCGGCTCGACCGTGACCGTCCAGTGTGGCCGGGTCCGGGCCATCACGTCCAGTGCGGGGTCCTTCCCTGCCACGTGCAACGATCCTGCGCTCTCGTGCGAATTTCCTAATGCATGTTGCATCTGCGGGCTGACACCGGCATGCTAATTCCGAGGAGTTACTGCCCGCTGCAAAATGGCTACCAGGGGTGACCGGATGACGATGGAGGCCCAGCACACCCGCGAGGGTGCCGACAGCTGGCATACCTATCTCAGCAAGCTCGAAGAGCTCGCGGATCAGTTGACCCAGCAAGGCCTGCGGGCCCGGCTCGTCACGCCGCCGGGACGGATCCCCAGTCTGCACGTGGTGAACCCGGCCGCTGCGGCCCTGGCCGAGGATGTCTACGTCGGTCGCAGCCGGGACGGGCAGTGGTGGTTCTGGTGGTCGTGGGCCGAGCGGATCGCCTCGGGCGAGGACCCGGCCGAGGCGGCCAGCCGGATCAGGCGCGTCCTCGCCGCGAGCAGCTAGCAGCGCTATCCCGGCCGGGCCGGCCGGTGGCCGGCCCGGGCACTGGCCGGCAGCCCCGGGAACGCCAGCGTGCGGCCGCGCCAGGCGGCGCCCCGCAGGGCGGCCGCCCGCACCTGCCGGGCGCCGAGCATCCGTACGGACGGCTCGTCCAGGCCCACCAGCCCCAGGTAGGCGCTGGTCACCTGATCTTCTAGCGCGGCGGCGAGGTCGAGCGCCTGGGCCGCCGTGCTGACCTGGTGGGGCAGCTGGTAGGCGACGGCGGCCGGATCGGGGGAGGCGCGGCGGGCCTGCAGCAGCGCGGTCAGCTGGTCCGATGCCACCTGGTGCGCGGTCCAGTCGGTCGTCGCCAGGGCCCGCGCGGTCCCGTTCAGGTGCGAGCCGACCACGCCGTAGCCGTAGATGGCCACCTGCTCGGCGGCGAGAGCCGCCTGCAGCGCGCGAGTCGCCGGCGCGACCTTGCCCGCGGTGCCGGCTGTCGTGGCGCGGCGCATCAGGCCCCTCCGACGGCGCGCAGCACCGGCACGTGCGTGGCCTCGGACGCCGAGATGCTCGCGAGCAGTTGGGCCAGTGATGCCGGGACGTGCGGCACCTGACTGAGCAGCCGGTCCGATGCGGCCTGCTCGGCTCGGCCGAGGTAGCTGACCGCCGCCGGTACCGCGGCGGGCAGGCCGGGCGCCGCCGGCGCGGGCAGCGGCGCCGAGCCGGCGGCCAGCGGTGAGCCGGGCACCAGCCGCGACCGCAGCTGCCGCAGATGCTCCTGGTGCTCGGTGAGCAGGCCGGCCAGGGTCGCGCTGGTGACGGGCCCGCGACCGGTTCCGGCCGCCGGGCCGTCGCGCAGCAGCCGGATCGCGGCCTGGTAGCTGGCCACCATCTCCTCTTCCGCCGAGATCGCCGCGCGGAGCCGGGCCACGTCCGGGGCGGGCCGGGGCGGGGTCCCCAGCGCCTGGGTGCCCCGGCAGCCGGCCACCAGCAGCGGGAGCACGGCCGTCGCGGCGAGCACGGCTCGCCGGGTCGGATTTGCCGCCACGAAAGGCCCTCCAGCCAAATACGAACAAAAGGTATCCAGGCATGCCTGCGAAGCAGCCCCCCAGCATGTCATGCGCCCGGCCGCCGCACTGGCCGCACCCGCATGCGGCCCTGGCCGCGGGCGGTTCGGTCCGCGTCGGGCCGCGCTGCGGACGGGACAGCGCACGGCAGAGTGCCCGCGCCCGGCTAGGCTAGAGGGTGACTTATACAAAAGCACAGGTCGCGGGGCGAGGAGGTCGTGATGAGCGGTAGCTCCCGTCACGGTTCGGTACGGCCGCCCGCCGCTGCGGGCCGCCGGCCGGGCACGGGTGGCAGGTCCGGGGCCGGCTATGGCGATGCTGGCCACGGCAGTGCGGGCCATGGCAGTGCGGGCCGCGGCGGTGCTGGCTACGGCGGCGGGACCATCGACGCCGACAAGGTGGTCGGCCTGCTCGCGCCCGTGGCCAGCGCCATGGGCATGGACCTGGAGGGCGTCCGGATTACGGCCGCCGGCCGCCGCCGGCTGCTGCGCATCGTGGTGGACGCCGATGGCGGTGTCAGCCTGGACGACATCGCGCTGGCCAGCCGGGAACTGTCGGCCGTGCTCGACGACAGCGACGTGATGGGCGAGCAGCCCTACACTCTCGAGGTCTCCTCGCCGGGCGTGGATCGCCCGCTGACCGAGCGGCGGCACTGGCGCCGGGCCATCGGGCGCCTGGTCGTGGTGCCGCTGACGGCGGAGCCCAGTAACGGCGACCCGGCCGGGACCACGGCCGGGACTGCGGTTGGGACCACGGTCGAGGGCCGCGTCACGGAAGCGAGCGCCGACGGGATCACGATCGACGTCGCGGGCGAGAGCCGCCGGTTTAGCTACGCTGACCTTGGCCCGGGCAAGATAAAGGTCGAGTTCGCGCCGATCGATGCCGTCGCCGACGACGAGGGCACCGACGACGAGGACCTTGACGACGAGGGCGCAGACGAGGAGGGATCCGATGGATATTGACCTGAGTGCGCTGCGCAGCCTGGAAGCCGAGAAAGACATCTCGATGGACCTGGCCATCAAGGCCATCGAGGATGCGCTCCTCGTCGCTTATCACCGCAGCGACGGCGTCGCCGCCTCGGCCAGGGTCGAGGTTAACCGCGGCACCGGGCACGTCACGGTCTGGGCGGCGGAGGTGGCCGCGGACGGCCAGGTGGCCAGGGAGTATGACGACACTCCGGATGGGTTCGGCCGGATCGCGGCCACCACCGCGCGGCAGGTCATCCTGCAGCGCCTGCGCGACGCCGAGGACGAGCTCACCTTCGGTGAGTACGCCGGCCGCGAGGGCGACGTCGTCGCCGGCGTCATCCAGCAGGGCAAGGATCCGCGGGCGGTGCTGGTCGACCTGGGCAAGTTCGAGGCCATGCTGCCGCCGAGCGAGCAGGTGCCCGGCGAGCGGTACGTGCACGGCGAGCGGCTGCGCTGTTATGTCCTGCATGTCCGCAAGGGCTACCGAGGGCCGTCGGTGACCTTGTCGCGCACGCACCCCAACCTGGTGCGCAAGCTGTTCGCGCTGGAGGTACCCGAGATCGCGTCCGGCGCGGTGGAGATCGCGGCGATCGCCCGCGAGGCCGGCCACCGCAGCAAGATCGCGGTGATCTCGCACCAGCAGGGCGTCAACGCGAAGGGCGCCTGCATCGGCCCGATGGGCAGCCGGGTCCGCAATGTCATGACCGAGCTGCACGGCGAGAAGATCGACATCGTGGACTACTCGCCGGATCCGGCGAAGTTCGTCGCGCACGCGCTGTCGCCCGCCCGGGTGTCCAAGGTGAACGTGGTGGACGCGGCGGCCCGGGTGGCGCAGGTGATCGTGCCGGATTACCAGCTCTCCCTGGCCATCGGGAAAGAGGGCCAGAACGCACGGCTGGCGGCCCGGCTGACCGGCTGGCGGATCGACATCCGGTCGGATACCGCAGGCGACGACCCCGCGGCGGCATCGGCCGGGCCAGGAGCCCGGCCAGTGGCGGGCGCCGCGGCGGGCGTCCCGGCGGCGGGGGAGGCGGTCGCCGAGGACATAGCGGGGACCGTGCCCGGTGCCGCGGATGCGCCGGCACTGTAAGCTGGACGGCAGAATGGCCAGGCGGTCTCCGTCGCCTTCCCGATCGGCGTCACCAACCCGGACGTGTGTGGGATGCGGAGTTCGCGCGGCCAAGTCCGACTTGCTTCGTGTGGTAGCTGTTGGGGGCGACCTAGTTCCCGACGCTGCCGCGCGGCTACCCGGGCGGGGAGCGTACCTGCATCCCGTCCGGGGATGCCTGGAGCGGGCCCAGCGCCGCAAGGCACTCGTGCGGGCGCTTCGCGTGCCGGGAACAATCCGGGGCGAAGGGCTGGCTGAGTATCTGGCGGCTCAGCCGCTCGCCTAGCACACGCCAGGCGGCGAGCTGCCGGGCCCGCGAGGGCTTGCACCGGCCCGCAAGGGCCTGGAGCCGGCAGGACCAGAGGTGGACGGAACGGACGGCAGGAAGTGCTTGAGAGGGCTGGCTGAGATTGCGATGAACGCGCGATGAGCATGCGGCGATGAACAGCAGAGGCTGACGCCGGACGGAGCACGCGCTGCCCCGGACCGGCTGACTGGCCCGGCATTGAGCCGGGCCGAGTAGAGGGAGC
>Ga0208220_1001111_pt1 | contig 11419 bp, 9 predicted proteins | sample NGESurdeep092012_9_FD_184484 | JGI IMG/M metagenome (GOLD analysis project Ga0208220, IMG submission 184484) | Arctic peat soil microbial communities from Barrow, Alaska - NGEE Surface sample F53-1 deep-092012 (SPAdes) | ecosystem: Environmental > Terrestrial > Soil > Wetlands > Peat ... | reverse complement strand
AGTCCGTAGTGCTCGAAATGCAGCAGCATGTTGACGCGCATCGTCAGCACGCCGCGCTGCTGCGCCGCTTCGAACAGCGCGATGTCGTCAGGGCCGCACATGGCGTCGGTCACCGAGGTGATCCCGGCGGCGTGAAACGCCTGCATCGCGAGCTGCAAGCCGTGCCGGCGGTCCTCGGGCGTGCTGGCCGGCGCGACCGTTTGCGGCAACCGCGTCGCTTGCGGGTAGGCGAAGTCGAAGATCGCCGTTTCGAACAGGATACCGTTCAGGCGGCCGGACCCGTCGCGGCCGTAGCGCCCGCCGGCCGGATCAGCGGTGGACTCATCGATGCCGCCGAGCTCGAGCGCCTTCGAGTTGACCACGCCCCAGTGCCCCGCGACCTGCAGCACCAACAGGGGATGCTCGCGGCTGACCGCGTCGAGATCGTCGCGTGTGAGCACGCGGCCTTCGGCCATCTTGGCGTCGTCATAGCGGCTGCCGCGAATCCATCCGTACGGCGGCGTCTGCCCGACGCGCTCGCGCAGCACCGTCGAGATCTCTGCTAGCGACGACACGGCGTCGGCCGAGAGATCGAGATGCAGCATGTCCTCGGCGGCAATCGCCAAGTGCGCGTGCGCGTCGTTGAAACCCGGCACGACCACCGCGTCGCCGAAGTCGACCACCTCGGCGGTCGGATAGCGCTCGCGGAGCGCGGCGACCGTGCCGGCCGCAAGGACCCGTTCGCCACCGACGGCGAGCGCTTCGGGCGCGTCGGCAGTCATCGTGACGATCCGCCGCGCGCGAAAGATAGTCGTCGTCATCCCCGGCCGCTGTTCGTCGGCCAACGCCCCATGCCCCCAGGCCGTGTCATCCTGAGCACGTCGAATGGCTACTAGCGCCCGAACGCGGTCGCCAGCGCGATGACGGCCTTCGTGCGCAGTGGAACGTACGCGCGGCGCGTGAACACGTCGTAGCCGTTTGCTTCGATCCGGTCGAGAATGCGGCCGTAAAGCGCGAGCGCGAGACGGACCGGGTAGCGGCTCTCCGGCGAGAGCAGGGCGATCCCCGGCGCCGCCGACCGGTACAGCTCGCGCACGCGTGCGATCTGAAATGACATCAGGGCGATGAATTCCGCGTCGACCACGCCCCGCAGCAACTTGTGCTCGGTGTACCCGAACCGCCGCATATCCTCGGCGGGGAGATAGATCCGGCCCATGCGCGCGTCCTCGCCGACGTCCCGCAGGATGTTGGTCATCTGCATCGCCCGCCCGAGCGCGACCCCGTACTCGAGCGCGCCCGGCTCGTAACCGAGGATCGGGCTGACCAGCAACCCGACGGTCGACGCCACCAAATAGCAGTACTCGAGCAACTCTTCGTACGTGTCGTAGCGCTGCACCGTGATGTCTTTGCGCGCACCTTCGAGCAGTTGCAAAGCCGGCCGGATCGAGACGTCGTAGCGGCGCGCCGTATCGGCGACCGCCACCATCACCGGCTGTTCGGGCCGGCCTGAGAAGGCCGCGACGAGCTCATGCTGCCACGCGTTCAGCTTGGCAAGGCGCATCTCGGAGGAATCGGATGTGTCGGCGATGTCGTCGGCGGTCCGGCAGAACGCGTAGATCGCCCAAATCGCCTTGCGCTTGTCGGGCGGCAAGAACAGCGAGGCGAAGTAAAACGTCTTCGAGCACGTCTTGGTGATCTCACGACAGCGACGATAGCTCTGCTCGATCTCGGAGGACCGCCGCTCGAACACGAGCGGCATCGCAGGGCGTCGCGCGGGTATGCGCACCGGTCGCGGACGCCGGCCCTAGCCGCGCAACGGCGGCGGTTCGCCGAGCGCGATCGCGTCGTGCGAAAGCACGGGATGGAACATATCGAGGCAGCGTGATTTAGGGGGAACCGGAGCCGGCGCCTCCTGGTGCCTTAGGCCGCTGCCGCTTTCGGCTTGGCGGCAAAGCGCTCGGACCAGTCGATTCGGCCGGTGACCTGCATCGTGATGAACAACGTCACGATCGCACCGATGGTGATCGACAACCCGCTGTAGCCTTCGTCGAAAAGCGCGTACGAAAACAGGATCAGGTAGAAGAACTGCGCGAGCGCGGCTTCGACGGCGGCGAAGCGCAAGCCGACGACCAGACGCAGGTATGAGACCGTCAGGAACATCGAGACGACCGAGCAGAGGATGAACGCCCAGCCGATCGGCATGCGATCGACCGTGTACGCGAACAGCAGGTGAAACGCGAAGAACGCCGCTGCCAGGAAGAAGTAGTTGATCGGGTGCAAGTCGATGCGGCGCAGCGTCGTGATCACCAGCATCACGAAGACGTAGAACGCGAGCGAGAGCGGCGCCCACAGCGTGATCCGTTCGGCGAGCGGGCCGGGCTGGAGCCGCTGCGGAAACGTCATGCCGACGCCGAATCCGCCGACCAGGTTCCGGTAACGCCAGGTCAGTTGCCAGCCGCCCGGGATCTGTTGCTCTGTCGTCGGGGCGAGGGTGCGCGGCGGGAAATCGATTGCCCGAAAGTTCGTGCGCATGACGAGCGTGAAGTCGCGCACCGCGACCACACCGTCGCCGAAGCGATAGCTCCAGATGCCGATCCCGTGCGAGCGGTACGCGACCGTTACCGTGGATGTCCGGCCGCGCGATTCCGGCACCGAAGCGGCGATGGTGCCGCTCGCGCTGGTCACCGGGATTCGGACGCCGTCGACGTCGAGCGTGAAGTCGTCGTACGTCGCGCTGTCGGACGGAAAGGGAAACGCGACCTGCAGCCGCGTGGACGCCCCGGGATTCACGACGCGGTACGTCGCCGCGAAGCGCACCGCGTAGGTGTTGTACCACAGCAGCCCCTTTTGGCGCGGGTCCAACGTCAGGTCGACGTTGACGCGCGACGACGCGGGGACCACCGAGCTGCGGTCGACGGTCGTGCGCCCTTTTTTATCGATGTGACTGGTTTCGTAGGTGAAACTGGGAGCCGGTTGGGCCTGCTCCGCGCCCCAAATCGCGGCCAGCTGCTCGCGCTGGGAGACATCGGAGGAGCCGGTTCGGACCCCGATCGTCGCACCCAGAATGAGCCAGCCGACCGTGGCGGCGGCCAGAACGAGGGCGATCCCGGCCAAGCGCAGTAGCATATCTTTGCCTCGCAAAGCTCTTAGCGTTGGAGACTTTGTAACACAAAGACATTCTGGATGCAAGGTCGACCGCCGGTCAGTCGCGCTCCCGGCCGAGAGCGGGCTGCGGCGCAGAGGCGCGAAAAGACGGCCGATGACGGTTTCGACGCTAGCCAGGACGCTGTTCGTGAACGGGGAGTTCGAGCCGGCTGCTTCCGGCGACACGCTGCCGGTCATCGATCCGGCGACCGGGAGCACGATCGGCGCGATCTCCGCGGGCGGCGCGCACGACGTCGACCGCGCGGTGCGCGGCGCGACCGCCGCCTTCGAAGGCGAATGGGGACGGCTCGGCGCGGCGGATCGCGGGCGGCTGTTGGCGCGCTTCAGCGCCACGATCGCGCAGCACGCAGAGCGGCTCGCGCAGATCGAATCGCTGGACACGGGCAAGCCGATCTCGCAAGCCCGCGCCGACCTCGCGGCGACGGTGCGCTATTTCGAGTATTACGCCGGCGGAGCGGACAAGCTGCACGGCGACACGATCCCGTACCTTCCCGGCTTCGCGGTGCAAGTGTTGCGCGTCCCGGTCGGCGTCACCGGCCACATCATTCCGTGGAACTACCCGACGCAGATGTTCGCGCGGTCGCTCGCGCCGTCGCTCGCGGTCGGTAACGCGACGGTGATCAAACCCTCCGAGGACGCGTCGCAATCGATCGTCGAGCTGGCGAAACTCGCGAGCGAGGCCGGCTTTCCCGCCGGCGCGATCAACGTCGTCACCGGGCTCGGCGAGACGGCCGGCGACGCGCTGGCGCGGCATCCCGGCGTCGACGTGCTCGGGTTCACCGGCTCGCCGGAAGTCGGGACGCTCGTGCAGGCCGCGGCCGCGCAGCACCACGCGCGCTGCATCCTCGAGTTGGGCGGCAAGTCGGCGCAGATCGTCTTCGCCGACGCGGATCTCGACGCTGCGGTTCCGGCGATCGTGCGCGCGATCGTACAGAACGGCGGCCAGACATGCTCGGCCGGCAGCCGCGTGCTCATCGAAGCTTCGGCGTTCGAACGGGTCACGGAACGGCTCGCCGCAGCATTCGCGCTACTGCGAGTCGGGCTGCCGTCGACCGATCCCGACGTCGGACCGCTGATCAACGGTGCGCAGTTCGCGCGCGTGCGCGGTTACGTCGATCGCGCCAAGCGCGATGCGGTTGCCGTTCTCGCGCGCAGCGCGCGGCCCGACGATCTTCCGGCCGGCGGCTTCTACGTCGAGCCGATGCTCTTCGGACCGGTGCACGAGCGCCACGAGCTGGCGTGCGAAGAAGTGTTCGGGCCGGTACTCTCGGCGCTGGGCTTCGCCGACGAGCGTGACGCCATTCGGTTGGCGAACGCGACGCAGTACGGTTTGGTCGCGGGCGTGTGGACGGAGAACGGCAGCCGGCAGACGCGCGTGTCGCGCGCGCTGCGGGTCGGTCAGGTTTTCATCAACTGCTACGGCGCGGGCGGCGGAATCGAGTTGCCGTTCGGCGGTTTCCGCAAGAGCGGTCACGGCCGCGGCAAAGGTTTCGCGGCGATGTACGAGTTCAGCACGTTGCAGACGATCACCCAGAAATTCGCGTGAGCCTGCGTTACGGGTCCCTGCAGGGGAAGATCGCCGTCGTCACCGGCGGCGGCTCGGGCTTCGGCGCGGAGATCGGGAAGAAGCTCGCGCAGGAAGGCGCGTCACTGACCGTGCTCGACGTCGACGACGCGGGCGGCGGTCGCGTGGTCGAGGAGATCAACGCGCACCGGCCGCGGAGCGCGCGCTTTCTCCACTGCGACGTCAGCCTTCGCGACGACGTCGTCGGCGCGGTGCGACGTATCGTCGAAGCCGACGGGCGGATCGACGTCTACGTCAACAACGCGGGGGTCACGCACCGCAACGCGCCGATGCTCGAGGTGAGCGAGGACTGGTTCGACCGTATCTTCGCCGTCAACGTCAAGGCGCTGTACCTCTCGGCGCTCGAGCTGGTACCCGTTTTCCGCGCGCAGGGCGGCGGGGCGATCGTCAACATCGCGTCGACGGCGGGGATCCGGCCGCGCCCCGGCTTGACGGTGTACAACGCGTCCAAGGGGGCGGCGATCCTGTTCTCCAAGTCGATGGCGGTCGAGTTCGCGCCGGACAACATCCGCGTGAACGCGGTCTGCCCGGTCGCGGGCGAGACGCCGCTGCTCGCCGAGTTCATGGGTGGCGACACCCCGGAACTGCGCGCGAAGTTCGCCGCCAGCGTTCCGCTCGGACGCCTCTCGCAACCGCGCGACATCGCGAACGCGGTGGCATTTCTGGCATCCGACGAAGCGTCGTTCATCACCGGCGTCGCACTCGAAGTCGACGGCGGCCGCTGCATCTAGCGGCCGGCACGAGGTGAGCGCACCGCCGCCGTTCCTGGGGTGTGGGCGCGCGAGACGGTCCCGGTGTGGCGGGACATCTCAGCGCGCAGGAACGACGACGGCGGCCCCGTCCGATGATGCGACCTGCCTCAGTCTACGTACAGCCTGCGAAATGCCCTAAGTACCACGGTTCGATTCCGTCCCATCGTGCAAGGCGACCAGACCGAGGCGCAGCGCTTCGGCCGCCAACTGACCGCGGCTGTTGACGTCGAACTTGCGGAACAGCATCTGGACGTGGTTGGCGACGGTCTTCCACGAGCTGCGTCGCGCGGCGGCGATCTCTTTGTACGCTCGACCACGCACCAACAGCGTGAGGATCGCCTTCTCGGTTTCGGTCAAGCTCGGACCGCGCGACGACTCGAGCTCGCGGAGTTGCACGACCATCCAATACGACGCGTTGACGCCTTCGAGCGCCTTGGTCGCGTAGTCGACATAGCGCTTCGCGCCGGTGAGGCGAGCAAGACGCAACGCGATCTCGCTTGCGCGCCGGCGGTACCGCGCCTTCTTGAGCAAGCGCAACGCCGACGAGAAGAGCCGGATCGCCGCCTTGTAGTCGCCCGCGGCTTCGCGCACGAATCCTTCGACGCCGCTCTCGACGGCGGCGTAGCGCTCGTCGCCGGGCGAGGCGCGGAGCGTCGGCGCGATCACGTCTCGATATTGGGACATGAGAAGCGCCGCGCCCTCATCCATCCCGGCATGCGCCATCTCTTCGGCGAGGAACAGCGGGAGCTGCTTCTGATCGTCGCCGAGGTCCACGACGCTCAGCGTCGCGTGCAGCTCTTTCGCGCGATCGACGAACTCGCGGTGCGCTCCCCACTCCTGCAACCCGCGGAACACCCCGGCCATGCGGCATTGCGCGAGGATGCGATAGGCCGTCGTTGCGGCAGCCGACTCGGCGTCGCGCGCCCACGTGCGAGCACCGGCGGCGTCGCCGCTGATCTCGCACATGATCGACGCGAAAATGGCGACCCAGAACCGCGGGCGTGCGAGCCCGTCGCGCGTCCAGTCAAACGCGCGGATGCTCCTCTGCAGCGAAGGCCATCCTTCGGCCTGAAGCAACTCGGCCGAGAGCGCGGTGAGGCCCTGCAGCACGTTGGCCTCGACGTAACGGTCGTGGTGCTTGCAGGCGGCCAGCGCGCGGAGCGAGCTGCGAAAACGCTCGGCCGCGACGGCGAAGTCGCCGCGGCCGAACGACACCCACGCCAGGTACTGCACGGCGCGCGCATGGATGATGTCCGAAGCGGGATCGACCGCCGACAGCTGCGCTTCGGCTTCTTCGTAGCGGTGCAGCTGAAAGCGCGCGATCCCGAGATTCACCGCGAGCTCGGCCCGGATGGTCGGATGGGCACTGTGCGCCATCGTGGAGGCTTCGGCCAGCAGGGCTTCGCCGCGCTCGACTTGTCCGAGACGAACGTACGAGGCCCCCAGGAGCATCTGCGCCGTCACGTACGGATCCAATGACGTCGGCGTGTACGCGCATGCCCGCAACGCGTCGATGGCCTTGTCCGCGCGGCCCAAGCGCAGCAGCACGCGAGCACGAAGCAGCGCCACGTCGTACCGGATGGTATCGTCGTGCAGGGCGATGGCGTCGCACGCTGCCAGACACTGCTCGAAGTCTCCGTCGAGAAAGGCCTGCCGCGCTGACGAGAACGTGGCTCGCTGGCCCCCGAGAGTACGCTGATTCGGAACGGCCTTCGCTCCCAGACGGCGGGCTCGGTGGGTCGGGATGTGCGAGGTTGCACGCCGGCCACCGTAGTCGAGCGCTTCGCCGCCCAGGCGGGCGATCCGCTAGCGTTACTCGCCGATCGGCCCGACGACGTCTTGCGGCGCCGAGATGACCTGGGTTGAATGACCTAGGTCATCGTCGAACTTATCGACCGGGAAGGGGCGGATCGCCCTCGGCGAAGCCCGGAGTGGGGTGGTTTTCGGGCCGAAAGGCACCTGAAAGCGGGCAGCCGAGGGCAGGCTGCTTACGAGATCGGCTCGTTTCGCCGATCTAATGGAGGATGGGCGACATGTCTAGACTCGGGTCCGCGAACGACTCGAGCACGGGGAGATCGGACGATGTGGAAGCTGTTCGGTAGCCCGAAGAGCCCGAAAGCGGCTCCCGCCAGTCAGCGCGATGCGCTCGACGTGGCGATGCGCGCCCTCGCCGACAGCGAGGTCGACCGCCCCCTGCCGACGCTCGTGTGTCGCGCCTGCGGCCTGAAATACTCGAACACCGGCACGTACCTGCAAGGCTCGCGCTGCCCCGATTGCCACCCCAACGCCTGACCGGAACGTCCGGCGCGGTACGTGGCGACGCTAGCCTACGGAAACCTGGGCGCCTCGAGCGAGGGCGTAGTGGACGAGCCGATCGACCAGCGCTTCGTAGGAAATCCCCGCGTGTGCGGCTTCGTCGGGTAGCAGGCTCTGCGGGGTCATCCCGGGCAGCGCGTTGACCTCGAGGATCGTCGGGCGGCCGTGGTCGGTCACGATGAAGTCGGTGCGCGAGTAGTCGCGTAAGCCGACCAGGCGGTGCACCGACAGCGCGAGCGTCTGCAGCCGCGACGTCAGGTCGTGGTCGATCGGCGCGGGGATCAGGTGTCGCGAGCCACCGGGTTTGTATTTCGCATCGTAGCTGTAGAACTCGTCGGTCGAGACGATCTCCACCACCGGGAGCGCCTCTTCGCCCAGCACGCCGCACGAGAACTCGCGTCCGGGAACGTACTCCTCGGCGAGGATCTCCGGCGTGCGCGACGACGCACCGATCATCGCTTTGGTCCACTCCTCGTGCGTCTTGACGATCACGACGCCGGCGCTCGATCCGCTGCCGCGCGGTTTCGCTACCAGCGGCAAATTCAAACTCCCGGGTAGCAGCGGCAACGTTCCGCCCATCAAGTCGAACGTATCCCAAGCCGGCGTCGGCAAGCCTTCGGCGGCGAGCAGTTTCTTGGTCAGGTGCTTGTCCATCGCGAGCGCGCACGCCGCGACGCCGCTGCCGGTGTACGGAATCCCGAGCCACTCGAGCACGCCTTGAATCGTTCCGTCCTCGCCGCCGCGTCCGTGCAGCGCGTTGAACACCGCGTCCGGCGCGATCTCGCGAATCGCGTCGACGAAGCGCGCGTCGAAGTCCAGCGACTGCGCGTCGTGGCCCAGCGCGGTGAGCGCGCGCATCACGCACGTACCGCTCTCGATCGAAACCTCGCGTTCCGCGCTCGGACCGCCCATGACCACGGCGACTTTCAAACTGGGCATTCGGTGTCCGTAAATTCTCCGACCAGGTGGACTTCGAGCTGCAGTTCGACGCCGAAGCGCTCTTCGACCGCTCGCCGAACCCGGGCCAGGAGGGTTGCGACGTTTTGGGCCGACGCACCGCCGGTGTTGACGATGAAGTTCGCGTGCAAGGGGGACACTTCGGCCCCGCCTTCGCGCCAGCCCTTGGCCCCGACGGCCTCGATCAGCCGTCCGGCGTGATCGCCCTCCGGGTTGCGAAAGCACGAGCCGGAGTTCGGGACCGCAACGGGCTGGGTCGCCTTGCGGCGCACCAGCCGCGACTGCAGGCGCTCGCGGATCGCGGCCGGATCGCCGCGCTCGAAGCGCAGCGTCGCGCGCGCCACGATCGCGTCGCGCGGGATCGTCGTCCGGCGGTAGTGCCAGGCGACGTCGATGGCATGCGGCTCGGGCCGCGCCGGCGTCTGCACCCACACCTCGCGCGCGAACTCGCCGATCTCACGGTCGGTCCCGGCGTTCATCCGGATCGACCCGCCGACGGTCGCCGGAATCCCGGCCAGCCCGTCGATTCCGATCCCGCCGAGCGTAGCGACCTTCGTGCACAGCGCGGGCAGCGAGGCGCTGCCGCCGGCGTCGACGATTACGGCGTCCTCCGTGCGCACGTCGAGCGCGGTAAAGTCGCCTTCCAGGCGCAGGACGATCCCGCGGATCCCGCCGTCGCCGACGAGCAGATTCGAGCCCGAGCCGAGCACGAACATCGGCAACCGGCGTTTGAAGACGCGTTGCAGCACGAACGCGAGCTCGTCGGTGCTGCGCGCGTCGATCAGCGCGTCGGCCGGGCCGCCGATCTTCCACCAGGTGAACGGTGCGAGCGCCTCGCCGAAGCGCGCACGTTCGCCGAAGCGCTCGCGCAGCGCAACGCGATCGGTTTCGTCGAGCAGCGGAACCGACTTCACGGATCAGCGAGCCATTGCGGCGGCGACGCGTTCGCCGAGGCGGTGGGCGATCGAGGTGATCGACCCTGCGCCGAGCATGAGGACGAGCGCGCCGTCGGGAGCTTCGCGCGGTACCGCGTCGAGCAGATCTTCGACGTCGGCGACGTAGCTGACGGGCGTGCCCAGCGCGGCGAGAGGTTCGCCGATGCTGCGTTCGGTCACGCCGTCGATCGGCTTCTCGGCGGCCGCGTAGATGGGGGTGAGGATCACGCGGTCCGCGCCGTGCAGCGCGCGAGCGAAGAGTTCCTTGAGGTAGTTGGTCCGGCTGTAGCGATGCGGTTGGAAGGCGACGACGACCGGACGGTCCTGCGCGTATTCGCGCGCCGCCGCAATCGTCTGCGCGATCGCCGTCGGATGGTGCGCGTAATCGTCGACGACGGTCAGCGCGCCGCGGCCGACGATCTCGAATCGCCGCTGCACCCCGTGGAACTGCGCGAGCCCGGCGGCAGCGCCGTCGAAGCGAATCCCAGCTGCGCGTGCCGCGCCGATCGCACCGAGCGCGTTCATCACGTTGATCTCACCCGGGACGTGCAGCGAGACCTCGCCGAGCTCGACGCCGCGATCGCACACGACGAAACGCGAGCCCAGGTCGGCGTAGCGCAGGTCGCTGACGACGAGATCGGCGTCGGTGCGCGTCGCGAACGTCGTCACCGGCGCGAACGCCTGACCGGCGACGACCCGGCTGCCGCGGTTGTCGTTGCCGACGATCACGCAGCCGCTGGCCGGGACCCGGTTGACGAACTGGGTGAATTGCTCGAGCAGCCGCGGCAGGTCGTCGTCGGACGCGACGTGATCGTTCTCGATGTTGTTCACCACCGCGATCGTCGGGCTCAGGCACAGAAACGAACCGTCGGACTCGTCGCTTTCGGTGATGAACCAGCCCCCGGCGCCGGCGCGCGCGTTGGAACCGGTATCGACGCGCACGCCGCCGACCGCGACCGTCGGATCCAACCCGGCCGCTTCGAAGATCGTCGCCAGCATCGCGGTCGTCGTCGTCTTGCCGTGCGTCCCGGCGACGGCGACGAGCTTGTGGCCGCGGGCGAGCTCGGCGAGCATCGCACCGCGCGTGACCACGTCGAGCTTGCGTTCGACCGCGGCGACGAACTCCGCGTTGTCCTGCGCGATCGCCGACGAAACGACGACGACCGTTGCATCGCCGAGGTGCTCGGCGCGGTGTCCGATCGCCACGCGAACGCCCTCGGCCTCCAGTTGCTCGACGAGCGGGGTGTGGCGAACGTCCGAACCGCTGACTCGCGCGCCGCGGGCGAGGAGCAGCCGCGCGATCGCGCTCATGCCGATCCCGCCGACGCCGACGAGATGGTACGCGATGTCCGTCACGGTCGTTCGTCGTTCGCGTCCGCGCCGTGGGTCACCCGTGCGACTTCCGTCGGCGCTCGGCCGGCCGCACCGAACACCGCGGCGTCGATCCGGTCCGCAATCGTCGCCGCGGCGTTGCGCGGCGCGAGTGAGCGGGCGGCTCTCCGGAGCGAGGCGTTGCGGTCCGGTTCGAGCACCTCGCGCAACGTCCACCAGAGCCGGTCGCCGTCGACCGCAGCATCGGGGAGCACCACCGCCGCCCCGGCCGTCTCGAACAAGGCCGCGTTGTGCGCTTGGTGCTGGTCGGCGGCGTGCGGATACGGGATCAGGATCGATGGTGTACCGGTCACCGCCAGCTCGGCGAGCGTCGAAGCGCCGGCGCGTGCGATGACGAC
>Ga0208220_1001110_pt1 | contig 11423 bp, 12 predicted proteins | sample NGESurdeep092012_9_FD_184484 | JGI IMG/M metagenome (GOLD analysis project Ga0208220, IMG submission 184484) | Arctic peat soil microbial communities from Barrow, Alaska - NGEE Surface sample F53-1 deep-092012 (SPAdes) | ecosystem: Environmental > Terrestrial > Soil > Wetlands > Peat ... | reverse complement strand
ATCGACTACCCGTCGCCCGTCGGCGCCCAGTACGTCGAGACGGAGATCAACCCGACCGCGTACCGGGCCGAGGTCGCGCCGAACCGGACCTTCGGTTTTCTGCACGAGCTCGAGGCGTTGGTCAAGCGCGGGTTGGCGCAAGGCGGCACGTTGGAGAACGCCGTGGTGTTCGGCCCCGACGGGCCGCTGGCGCCGCTGCGCTCGCCGACCGAAGCGGCGCGCCACAAGATCCTCGACTTGGTCGGTGACTTCGCGCTGCTCGGCGCCTACCCGCAATGCGAGGTGATCGCGATCAAGAGCGGCCACAAGCTGCACTGCACCGCGGTGCGCGAGCTGCTGCGACCGGCCGCCGGCGAAGCCGCCGCAGTCTCCGCCACGTCTTGAGTGAATTCACCTTCGGCCTTGGGCCGATCCGTCAAAAGGTAGTGGGTTCGCCGCTGCGCGCCGAACCCTCACGGTCGGCCTCCGGCCGATCCGCTAAAAGGTAAGGTTAAGAGAGAGTTCGTGCCGATCCTCGACGTGCGCGAGATCATGAAGATCTTGCCGCACCGCTATCCGATGCTGCTGATCGATCGCATCACCGAGCTCGAGCCCATGGTGCGCGCACGCGGTTACAAGAACATTACCGCCAACGAGCCGATGTTCAACGGGCACTTTCCGGGCAACCCGCTCTTCCCGGGCGTGTACATGATCGAGGCGCTCGCGCAGCTGGGCGGCACGGCGATCCTCGAGCCGGGCGACATGGCGCGCAAAGTGCCGTATCTGGTCGGAATCGACAAGGCGAAATTTCGCCGCCCCGTCGTGCCGGGCGACCGGCTCGACATGGAGGCGATCGTCATCAAGCACAAGCTCAACATCGGCTGGGTCGCGGTCGAGGCGAGCGTCGACGGCAACCTCGTCGTGCGCGCCGAGCTGATCTTCTCGATCTCGGTCGTTCCGTCGGCGTTCGCGCAAGACGCCACGGTGCTTCATCTGTGATCCATGCCAGCGCGATCGTGCATCCCAGCGCGAAGGTCAGCCGCAGCGCGGACATCGGGCCGTTCTGCGTCGTCGGCGAAAACGTGGCGATCGGCGCGCGCTCGGTGCTGCTCGCGCACGTCGTGGTCACCGGGCGCACGACGATCGGCGACGACACGACGATCCACTCGTTCTGCACGATCGGCGCGCCCTCGCAAGACCGTAAGGCCGACGAAGGTGAAACCGCCTATACGACGATCGGCTCGCGGACGGTGATCCGCGAGTACACCTCGATCCACCGCGGCAGCGCCGACGCGGGCGGCGTCACGTCGGTCGGAGACGACTGCCTGCTGCTCGCGTACACGCACGTTGCGCACAACTGCCGCATCGGCAACGCCGTCACGATGTCGAACCTCGCCCAGCTTGCCGGGCACGTCGTGGTCGATGACCACGCGCTCATCGGCGCGATGGCGGGGATCCATCAGTTCGTGCGCATCGGGCGCTATGCGTTCGTCGGCGGGTACGCGAAGATCGGCCGCGATCTGCCGCCGTATTTTTTGGCCGACGGCAACCCGCCCGAGGTTTACGGACTCAACGCGGTCGGCCTGCGCCGGGCCGGCTTCTCGCGCGAAGCGCTGACCGAACTCAAAGACGCATACAAGACGATCTACCGCTCGGAGAAGAACACGTCGCAGGCGGTCACGGCGCTGCGCGAGACGGTGAAGACCGAAGAAGGCCGCACTCTGCTCGCGTTCTTGGAAGCCGACTCCGAGCGCGGGATCTTGAAATAGCGCCGTTGCGCGTCTTCTTCTCGACCGGCGAAGCGTCGGGGGAGCTGCTCGCATCCGAGCTGCTAGGGGCGATGCGCGAGCGGATCGGAATCGACGCGTCCGGCATCGGTGACGTGCGGCTCGAGTCCGCGGGCGTGCGGATCGTGCAGCGCACCCGGGGCTGGAGTTCGCTGGGCGTGTTCGAGGCGCTGCGGCGTTTGCCGCGCATCGTTCCGGCCGGACTGCGCATCGCGTTGACGCTGCGGCGCGACCCGCCGGACCTGGTCGTGCTGGTCGACTTCGGCGCGTTCAACGTTCGCCTCGCGCGGATGCTGCGGACGATGGGCTTCGCGCGGCCGATCGTGTACTACGCGCCGCCCTCGGCATGGCTCGACAACGCGCGCCGCGCGCAGCGCGTCGCGTCGCTATGCGACGCGCTCACGCTGTTTCGCCACCAAGCGGATTTCTATCGTTCGCTCGGGCTGCCGATCGGCTACGTCGGACATCCGCTGGTGTCGACGGTCGCGACGCGCGCGCCGCATCCCCCCGCGCCCGCCGACGGCGGCGTCGTGGCGCTGATGCCCGGCAGCCGCGCCGGCGAGATCGAGCGCCACGCGCCGCGGCTGCTCGACGCGATCGCGCGCGTGCGCGAGATCCGCCCGAACGTGAGCGCAGTGTTCGTCGCGGTCGACGACGACGCGCAGCGCCACCTCGAGCATCTGATCGCCTTTCGCTCGCCGTTGCCGCTCGAGATCGTGCGCGACGCGCGGGCCGCGTTGCGCGCGGTCGACGTCGCGGCCATCGCGTCGGGGACCGCGGTGCTCGAAGCGGCGCTGATCGGCACGCCGGCGGTGGCGCTGTACGTCCTCTCGGCGCCGCAGGCCAAGATCGCGCGACGCGTCTACCGCGGGAAGTACATCACGCTGCCCAACTTGGTTCTCGACGAACCGGTCGTTCCCGAGTTGCTGCAGGAGGCGGCGACGCCGGCCGCGCTCGCCGACGCGATCCTCGCGCTGCTGGCGGATCCGGAACGGCAACGCGACGGCTACGAACGCGTGCGCGTCGCGCTCGGACCTCCCGATTCGCTGCAGCGGAACGCGGACTGGGTGCTCGCCGCCGCCGCCGAACGCGTCGCGCCGGGCCGCTGACCGTGCGCATCTACCACACCAGCGACCTGCACGATCGCCGGCATATCGCCGCGCCGATCGCGGCGCTGCGCGCGGCGCGACCCGGCGTGTACGCCGATTGCGGCGATGCGCTGCGCGGATCGCAGACCGTCTATCATCGGCGCGAGCCGATCCTGGCCGAGCTCGACGCGGCCGGCGTCGACGTTCAGGCGATGGGCAATCGCGAGTTCCACTACCTGTTCGGCGCCGTTCGCGCGCGGCGCGCGCAGATGGCGCATCCGCTGGTGTGCGCGAACCTGATCGACCTGCGGCGGCGGCCGCTGCCGTTCACCGCCGACGTGACGCTCGAGCGCGAGGATCCTTCCCTTCCCTTCCCTTCAACAAGCTCAGGGCAGGCCGTGCCGTGGACGCTGCGCTTCTTCGGGCTGCTGGTCGTGCAGTACCCGACCGGCGCGGCCTGGGAGCGGCTCTTCGGCTGGCGGTTTCTCGATCCGATCGAGGTCGCTGGCGCGATTGCGGCGACGACGCCGCCGGGCGTGACGCTGATCGCGCTCTCGCACCTGGGACTGCGCCACGACCGGCTGCTTGCCGAGCGCGTGCCGAGGCTCGAGTTGATCCTGGGCGGTCATAGCCACGACACGTTGACGAAGCCGGAGCTGGTCGGCGGCGTGCCGATCGTGCACGCCGGACCCTACGGCGCGTTCGCGTCGCGCACCGAGCTGGCCAAAGGCGCCGACGGTCGAGCGCACATCGTCGACTTCGCGCTCGAGCCGCTGTCGCCGGCGCCGAGCGAGCTGCGCGCGTGACCGAACCGAGCACGCCGGCGATCTTGTTCGTCTCGAACGGCCACGGCGAGGCCGCGATCGCCGCGCGGATCGCACAAGAGGCCCGCGCGCTGGGCGAACTGCGAACCGAGCACTTCGGTCTGGTGGGCGAACGGCTCGGGGCGGACGGCTTCCCGGATGTCGGGCCGCGGCGGGCGATGCCGTCCGGCGGCCTCGTCGCGATGGGCAACGTGCGCGCGTTCGGGCGCGACGTCGGTGCCGGTTTTCTGGGGCTGTTCGCTCGCCAGCTCGGTTTTCTGCGCGGCGCGCGCGGGCACTACGGCGGCGTCGTCGCCGTCGGCGACGTCTACGCTTGCGCCTTGGCCGGACTGGTCCGCGCGCCGCTCACCTACGTCGGCACCGCAAAGAGCGTGCACGTCGCGCGATACGGGCCGGCCGAACGCCGGATCCTGTCGGGCGCGCGGCGGATCTTCGTGCGTGACGCGGCCACCGCCGCCGACCTGCGCGCGCACGGCGTCCCGGCCGAAGCACCCGGCAACGTGATCGTCGACTTACTCGCCAGCGACCTGCGGATCGAGTGGCAGCGCGCGCTCAGGCTCGTCCTGTTGCCGGGCTCGCGCGACCGCGCCTACGCCGACGCGCTGCGGATCGCGGCGCTGGTCGCCGAACTGCGGCGGCATGGTCTACAATTCGACGCCGTGCTCTCGATCGCGCCGAACCTCGATGCGAGCCGCTTCGCGCCGGCCCTCGAGCTGGGCGGCCTGCGGCCCTGGTCCGGTCCGCTCGGAGCGCTCTTGCCCGGGGCCAGCCTGGCGATCGGCCAGAGCGGGACGGCCAACGAAGCCGCTGCCGCGCAGGGTGTGCCCGTCGTCGCGCTGGAGCTCGACGACGCGCCGCGCGACTCGTGGTACCGCAAGCGGCAGGTGGGGCTGCTCGGGGACGCGCTGCTGATCGTGCCGGGCGAGCCGTCGCGCGGCGCGGACGCCGTCGCGGCGCTGCTTGCCGACGAGGTGCGCCGCGCGCGGATGGGCGCGGCCGGGCGCGAACGGATGGGCGGCCCGGGCGGAGCGCACGCGATCGCGGAGGCGGTCGTGGGACTGCTGCACGCCGCGTGAACAGGCTCTCCCTGGCGGTGCTGTTCGCGATCATCCCGCTCTACGGGACCCTCGTAGCCCTCGACCCCGCCCGGCCGCCGATCCCGCCGCTGGTGCCGGCCGCGGTGACCGTGGCGATCGCGCTGGCGGCGGTCGCCGCGCTGGCGGGAGTCGTGCCGGCCGCGTTGCGAGCGGCGCGACGCGACTGGCTGACCTTCGCGTTCCTCGCGCCCGGAGCCGCGACGATCTTGGCCGCGCTCACCGGCTTCGATCCGGTCTTCGGGATCGGGCTGGGCGTCCTGGTGACCGGCCTGGGCGCCGCGGGTTTGGCGCTCGCGCGGGAAGCCGACGCTGCGACCGTCCGGCTGTGCATCCGCGCGTTCTTGTGGTCGGCGCTCGCCGGCTGCGCGATCGCGCTGGCGATGGTCGTGACCCACCGGCCGGCGGCGATCTACGCGTACGACAACGGACGCGCGGTCGGGACCTTTCTGAACCCCAACGAGCTGGCGGCCTACACGCTGATCGCGCTCGGGGTCGCTCTCCCGCTGGCGGTCGCCTCGCGCGGGCGCGACCGGCTGGCCACCGTGTGCTCGTTGGTCTTGATCGTGACGTTGGGTGCGACGTTCTCGCGTTGGGGGGCGCTGTCGGCCGTCTGCGGCGTCGCGGTCTACGCGCTGGCAGCGCGGGCGCGGATCCTGCTCGTTGCCGCGGCCGTCATCGCGCTGGCGGGTATCGGGCTCGACGCCGCGGCCGGAGCACGCCACCACAACCCGCGCGACACCGAGGCGCGCGAGGTCGCCTGGCGGACCGGGCTCACCACGTTCGCGCGCTTCCCGCTGCTGGGTGTCGGCCCGCTTGCTTTCCCGAAGACCTACGATGCGCTGCGGCCCCCCGAAGCGCCCGGGAGCCGGACGGCGGTCGCCTTCGATCCGCACTCACTTCCGATAGCGTTCGCAGCCGACGGCGGTATCGTAGCGATCGTGACTCTGACGATTTCTTTCGCGATCGTCTTGCGGCGCGTGCTGCGCGAGGCCCGCGGCGCGGCCCGGGCCGCGCGCGCCTTGGCCTTGGGCTTAGCGGCGGCGCTCGTCGCGCTCCTGATCGACGGCGGGATCAACACGATCGTCCTGTTCTTTCCGCTCGGGCTGCAGGTCGTGCCCCTGGCGCTCGCCGTCGTCCGGACCGATGCGCTCGAATAGGGTGGCGGGGGGTGGAAAAACGCCGGCGGGGCTGGCTCTCGCGCTCGTGTTGGCGGGCTGCAGCGGGCATGCCGCCGCCGGCCCTTCGCCGTCTCCGCGGCCGCCCGCACCCGGGGCAAGCCCGACTCAGGTGCCGATCCACGTCGAAACGCGCGGTGGGAACGGCGAGTATGTGCACATCGTGGAGACGGTCCGAGGCCGCAAGGTCTATACGATTCGAGCGCTCTCGGGGGACATGGTGCGGGGGGCGACGAGCGGCGCGGTCGGCGACCTGGTCCAGCCGCACATCACCTTCGTCGACAAGGGCGGGACGACGACGATCGCCGACGCGCCGAAGGCCCGAATCACCGAACGGGACAACAGCGTGGTGATGACGGGAGGCGTGCACGCCCATACCAGCAGCGGCAGCCTGCTCAGTTGCGACGTGCTGACGTACAACGGCAACACCGAGCGCTTCGAGGGTGAAGGCCACGTGCAACTCACTGCGCCCAACGGGTTGGTGATGGACGGACGGCACCTGGACGGTGACGTGAAGCTGCAGGACGTCAACGTGACGGGGAGCGCGGAGTGATCGGGGGCGACCGCATCGTGCTCACCGACTTGGAGAAACGCTACGGCAAGCGGACCGTCGTGAAGAGCATCAGCGCCGAGGTTCGCCGCGGCGAGGTCGTCGGTCTGCTCGGGCCCAACGGCGCGGGCAAGACGACGACGTTCTACATGGTCGTCGGGCTCATTCGGCCCGACGGCGGGAGCGTCGTGCTCGAGCGAGACGGCGCCGCCCGCCAGTTGACCGGCGCACCGATGCACGAGCGCGCGCGGGCCGGGATCGGATACCTCGCGCAGGAGAACTCGATCTTCCGCAAGCTCTCGGTCGGTGACAACCTGCGGCTCATTTGGGAGATGAACGGCGTGCCGCACGCCGAGCGCGAGCACCGGCTCCCCGAGCTGTTGGCCGAGTTCGGCCTGTCGGAGTTCGTCGACGCGCGCGGCGACTCGCTGTCGGGCGGCGAGCGGCGGCGCGTCGAGATCGCGCGCGCGATCGCCACCGAGCCGGCCTTTCTGCTGCTCGACGAGCCGTTCACCGGCATCGATCCGATCGCGGTCGCCGACATTCAGGCGATGATCCGTCAACTGCGCGACCGCGGGCTGGGCATTCTCATCACCGACCACCAGGTGCGCGAGACGCTGGCCATCGTCGATCGCGCGTACATTCTCAACGACGGACGCATCGAAGTCAGCGGAACCGCGCAGGACGTGCTGGACTCCCCGGTCGCGCGCAAGTTCTACTTGGGCGAGAGTTTCCGGCTGTGATCGGCGTCGCCCGGCTGGGTCACACCGCGCCGCGCGCGCCGTGGTGGCCGCCGACGATCATGGACGGCTACCTCGTCGCGGAATTGGGCGGACCGTTCCTGTTCGGTCTGTCGGCGTTCACGCTGATCTTCGTCGCGACGCAGATCATCGCGATCGGCCGGCTCGTCTCCGAGGAACATGCGCCGCTGTGGGCGGCCGTCGAGCTGTTCCTGCTCAGCATGCCGCAGTATCTGCTGCTGGTGATTCCGATGGCGATGCTGCTCGGGACGCTGCTCGCGATGCAGCGGCTGTCGGGCGAGAGCGAGATCACGGCGCTGTTGGCCGGCGGGATCTCCCTCGCGCGCATCGTCGCCCCGCTGCTGATCGTCGGCTTCGTCGTCTCGTTGGTCGCGCTCGCGCTCCAAGAGTTGGTCGTCCCGCTGGCGAACGACAAAGCCGCCTACGTGCAGCAAGCCGTCATCGAACATCTTTCGCCCGGCGCGTCGACCCTGCAAGCGGTCGTGCCGCTGCCGGGCGGCGGCAAACAGGTCACGATCGCCGGCGGCTTGGACGTCGCGACGGAGACGCTGGTCGACGTGACCGTGATCCGTTACGACGCGCACCAAAAGGCGCAGGACTTCATCGAGGCCGACCGCGCGCGCTACGAACCCCCGACTTGGCGCTTCGAGAACGCGACGACATACCACTTCGCGCCCGACGGCAGCGTTGGGACGCAGTCCGGCAAGTACCTCACGATCGACATCGGCGAGCGCCCCAACCAGATCGCGCAGCAGTCGATTCAGATCAGCAACCCCGAACAGCTCTCGCGCGCCGAGATCAAGGAGCGTCTCGGTTCCGGCCAACTCTTGCCGCCGCAGCAGCGCACCTTTACGGCGAGCTACGCGGCCAAGCTCGCGCGTCCGTTCGCCGCGTTCGTCTTCACCCTTATCGCGGTGCCGTTCGGTCTGCGGCCGGTGCGCGGCGGCGGGATGGGACTCGGCTTCGGTCTCGCGGTGGCGATCGTGTTCGTGTACTACGTGATCTCGACGATCTTCCTGACGATCGGCGGGATCGCGACGTCCCTGGCCGGCCCGGCCGCTTGGGCACCGAACGTCCTCTTCACGGTGATCGGCGCGTCGCTGCTGCGGCGCGCGTCGCGCGCATGAATACCGATCTGTCCGGAATCGGGCTCGTCATGCTGATCACGATCGTCGCGGGCGGGATCGCGTACATCGGCGACCGTGTCGGTCATCAGGTCGGCCGCAAACGGCTCACGCTGTTCGGGCTGCGGCCGAAGTATACGTCGACGATCGTCGCGGTCGCGACCGGGATGCTGATCGCGCTCTCGGTCACGCTCGTCGCGCTGGTCGGCTCGCAACAAGTGCGCACGGCCTTTTTCCGCTTGAGCCAGCTCAACGCGCAGATCAACCAGTTGCAAGCGCAGGCACTCGAGCAGCAGAACGAGCTCAACACGACGCGCAAGAGCAGCATCGTGCTCGAGACCGGCGCACCGGTCGCGGGCGGTTACGTGGTCGACGTCACGCAGAGCGAGGCGCAGCAGATGAAGGCCTTCTCGACTTTTTTCGATGACGCCGTGCGCTCCGCGAACGTCCTCGCCGACCGCCTGTTCCTGCTTCACGATAACAAACGCTCGACCGATCCCGACGTGCGCGCGAACCTGTTGACCGAACTGCGCGAGGCGCGCGACCACTTCGCGGCGGCCGGCGACGCCAAGGTCCCGATCCTGTTCGTCCCGATCGCGCCGAACAATCTGTTCCGGGGCGAGCGGATGACCTTCACCTTCGGTGCGTGGGCCGACCGGCTGCTCTACGCCAACGGCGAGGCGGTCGCGCAGATCGACGTCGAGGGCGGGCGTCCGATCGCCGGGCCCGACTATCGGCTGCTGGTGCAGCGCGCGACCGACGCGCTGACCAAGCGCGGGATGCCGGTGGCCTTCCTGGGCCCGCCCAGCGGCTTCGACCCGGCCCGGTTCGAGGCGGCGACCTCGCAGCTGGCCCGGGTGAGGGGCCGCTTCCGGCTGGTCGCTCGCTCCGAGGGGCCGCTCTATCCGCACACCGGGATCTTCAGCCTCGCCGTCTCGCTCGAGCCGCGTTGATGGCGGTGCTCGGTCTCGACCCCGGGACGCGCAAGTGCGGCTACGCGGTCCTGACCGCCTTGGGGGAGGCGCCGCTAACGCTAGGGATCGCGCCGGTGGAGGCGCTGCGCGAGCGCTTGCGCGAGCTGATGGTCACGACCCCGGTGACGGTGGCGGCGATCGGCCGCGGCACCAACGCCGAGGCGATCGCCGACGTCGCGCGGGAGCTCGGGTTGCCGGTGCAGCTCGTCGACGAGCGGGAAACCACGCTGCTCGCCCGGGCACGCTTTTTCCGGGACCATCCGCCGCGCGGCTGGCGGCGCTTCGTCCCGCGCGGGATGCTGCTGCCGGACCGCCCGATCGATGATTACGCCGCGCTGCTCATCGCCGAGCGCTACCTCAAGGCTTCTTAATCAGGGGAGGAGTCCCAACGCTCGCTTCGGTATAGCGACGTTGGCATGCGTTTCGTATCGAGCGCATCCTCGTTGCGCCCGCCGCGGTAAGACCGGGACGGGTTTTCTCGCCGGATCGACGACGCGAGACGAGGTTGCGAACGGACCGAACAGCACGTCCACCTGTCTCGGAGGACACGATGAAGCGTCTCGCTACCCTCGTCCTCGCAGCAAGCTTTGGTTTGGGCTCGCTGTTGGCGTTGGGTCATAGCGCCTCGGCTACGCCGTTCTCAGACGTCCCTGCGAACCACTGGGCGTATCAAGCGATCCAGTCCCTCGCCGCCGACGGTCTGGTCGAGGGCTATCCCGACGGCAAGTTCAAGGGCGATCGCCCGCTGACGCGCTACGAGATGGCGGTGCTCGTCGCGCGCGTCATCGCGAAGTTGCAGGCCAACGGCGCGGGATACGCCTCGAAAGCGGACCTCGACAAACTGCAAAAGCTCATCGATGCGCTCAAGGACGAGCTGGATTCCCTCGGCGTGCGCGTGACGAACCTCGAGGACGCTCTCAACGCGCTCGACGCGCGCACCAAGTTCGCGCAGTCGATCCAGCTTCATGGGTCGATCCTCGACAACAACTCGTTTCGTCAGCGCTACGGCGTCCCGCAAACGATCGCACATGGTGCGATCGATCCGTTCGTCAACGTCTTCCTGACGTCGCCGGCGAACAACAGCCCGCTCGAAGCGGCCGGCTCGGGTAACCTGATCCGGTTCGACGACAAGCTCAACCTCACGTACACGATCAACGAGAACCTGACGGTGTCGATCCCGATCCACATCATCAACTACGACTACGGCGGCGAGTTCACGCCCCAGGCGAAATACTCGATCCAGCCCGACGTCGTGGTGAACATCGCCCGCATCGGCGCGCTCACCAACGTCTACTTCCGCGACGGTCAGCTCGACAACCTCAAGTCGTCGCGCTTGGGCCTGACGTATCGCGCCCCCGACGCGACGCAGCAAGGCCCGGGGTACGAGAACCCCGTCCAGCCGTACGAGAAGGGCTTCGAGATCGGCGGGATTCTGGGTGGGCTGACACAGTTCCAGTTCGCGTTCACGCGCATCGACCAGTCGATGATCAACACGCTCACCAATGTCGCTGACCCCAGCGGCGAGTTCTCCAACAACAACTACTTCTACATCGTCGACCGCCCACAGACGAGCTACATCCAGCCGGGCGCGCCCAACTCCGCGGCGGGCGCGTCGCGCACCGACCGCAGCCGCGCGTTGGCCGCGAAGGCGACATTGACGCTCGCGATTCCGGTTCGCGACGAGTTCGTGCGCATCAAGCTCGTAGCGCCGCTGAAGAAATCATTGGCCGAGAAGCGCAAGGCGATGGAGGCTGCGCTCAAGGCGTATGAAGCGGCCGCCGACTATCAAGTGGCCGATGTCACCACGGCGGCGACCTTCGACGCCATGGTGGGCGAGTTGCGCGCCGGCAAGCTCGACCACGAAGTGCCGGCGCACGGCACCCTCGTGCGCGTTCGTCGTAGCGTCGGCCTTCGCGCGCCGCGCCAGGAAGTGGTTGAGCAGCGCGCCGCGGCCCGTGAGGCCCGCGCGTTGCGCGCCGCCAAGGAGGAGAAGTAATGGCCACGCTCGACGCACCGCTCATCGTGTCATCGCGCGCGCAGTTCACGGACTCTTTCACGCTGGCC
>Ga0208220_1001108_pt1 | contig 11447 bp, 13 predicted proteins | sample NGESurdeep092012_9_FD_184484 | JGI IMG/M metagenome (GOLD analysis project Ga0208220, IMG submission 184484) | Arctic peat soil microbial communities from Barrow, Alaska - NGEE Surface sample F53-1 deep-092012 (SPAdes) | ecosystem: Environmental > Terrestrial > Soil > Wetlands > Peat ... | reverse complement strand
CGATACGGTGATCGACTTCTTTCGGCCGACCAAGTTCGCGACGCGCATCAACCAGATCGATCCTGCGGAGCTCCGCGCGCGCGGCATCCGCGGTGCGATCGTCGATCTCGACAATACGCTCGTCGGGTTTCGCGCGTTGGCCCCGCTGGAGGAGGATGCAGCCTGGGTGCGGCGCGCGAAAGAGGCCGGCGTGCGCGTGGCAGTGCTTACCAACAACGGCACGCCGTGGGCGTCGCAGGTCGCCAAAGACCTCGGCGTCCCGTGCATCCCGTGCGCGCGCAAACCACTGCCACGCGGATTTCGGCGCGCGATGAACGTGCTCGAGCTGCGTCCCGACGAGGTCGTGGTGATCGGCGACCAACTGTTCACCGACGTGCTCGGCGCGAAGCTCGCCGGACTCGAAGTGATCCTGGTCGATCCGCTCGTCCGACACGACCCGTGGAACACGCGCCCGCTGCGCTGGCTCGAGCGAATCCTGATGCGCGGCGTTCCGCGGGCTTGATGGATTCGGCCAAAGCGGTCGCCCTGCTCGAGGAGATCGTTGCCGCCGAGCGCGCCGATCCGTCGATCGATCCCGCCTACGGCACGCGTTGGTGGATCGGCGAGAGCGGAGCTCGTATCGCCGTCGTGCTGTTGCACGGGCTCACCAACTGCCCGCCGCAGTACGACCGCCTCGGGCCGCAATTGCGGGCGCGCGGTCATGCCGTGATCGTGCCGCGGATGCCGTACCATGGCTACCACGACCGGATGACCACCGCGATCGCGAACTTGCGCGCGCGCGATCTCGAAGTTGCGGCGCTGCGCGCGGTCGTGGCCGCCGCGCTGTGCGGGGAACGCGTCGTCGTTGCGGGGATCTCGGTCGGCGCGACGCTCGCGGGCTGGCTGGCGGCACGCACGCGCATCGACACCGGGATCGCGATCGCTCCGTTCTGCGGATTGCGCAAAGTGCCGGCCGGCGCGAACGATGCGCTGGGTGCGTTGTTGCGCACGGCCCCGAACCGGTTCGGATGGTGGGATCCGCGCCGCAAAGAGGCGCAGGATCCGCCGCACGGATATCCGCGTTTTGCGACGCGCGCGCTCGGTGAGTCGCTGCGCATCTCGACCGACATCGACGCCGCGCCGCACGGGCCGCATGCGCGTCGCGCCGTGCTGGTGCTCAACGAGAACGATCCTGTGGTCAACAACGCGCACGCGCGCCGCAGGTTCGCGACGCTGCGTGAATTCGGCGTCGAGCTCGACGATGTGACCGTGCAAGGAATGCCGGACATCCACGACCTCATCGAGCCGCAGATTCCCCAGGAACAGACCGAGCTGGTGTACCCGGTGCTGATCGACCTGATCGAACAGACGCCGTCCTAGGGCGCCTCGGGTCGTCCGAGGTAGGGTTCCCCCACATCCCGGCACCGCCGGCGGCGTGCTAGGATGAGGGCCGGGCTCGCCCGTTCTGACAGGGAGTGCGTTCATGCGATTCCGACCGGTCCTTTGGGTCCTCGTCGTCACGGCGGCCGGATTCGTCGCCGGATGCAACGGCGGGGGCACCTCGGCGCCGGGGATCTACACCGGGGTCGCGGCGCCGACGCCGTCGCCGACCCCGGTGATCGCGACGACCGCGACCGGCACGCTCACCACGAGCACCACCGCATCGACCACGCTCACGCTCGGACCGTTCGCCGGCGGGTTTGGCGGTACGTTCACCGTTCCGGCCGCGAGCGCCGTGGCGCACCTGCAAGTCGTCATGTCGGCGACGGCACCCGCAGGAGCGCCGGCCGTGCAGAATGTTCGTCGGCTGCCGCGTACCATCGGCGCGGCGAACATCTCGCCGTTCGGATACGTCACGTTCACTCCGGATACCAACGTGACGCTGCCCGACGCGTTCGTCATCGTGTGGAAGTTCCCGCCGGGCTCGACGCTGCCGGACCCGGCGCACTCCTACATCGCCATCTACGATCCGAACAATCCCAGCGCGAACTGGACGCTGGTCACGGGCCCCGCGACATTTGCCACGGATACGAACGGCGATCTGTTCTTCGACTTCCCGGAGCCGAACGTGCCGCTCATCCTGGTCGCCGGCACGTCATATCAGGTCGTGCTGTTTAGCACGACCTCGACCCTGGCGACGCCGACGCCGCGGCCGACCTCGTCCCCGACCGGCTCGCCGACCCCGACGCCGACGCCGGGCCCCACCGCGACGCCGACGGTGAGCCCGACGCCGTCGAGCAGTCCGAGCGCATCGCCCACTCCGACGCCGCATCCCACCGTCACACCAACGCCGACCGCGACCCCGACCTCGACGCCGACGCCGAAGCCGACCGCGACGCCGACTCCGAGCCCGACGCCGTCGGCCGGGTTCACCGTGCAGACGGCGACCGCGAGCGGAAACGGAACCGTGACGATTCCGATCGCCTCCGGCTCAACCGGCGCGTTTGCGGCGCTCGCGGACAACGGTACCTTGAAGAACTATCCCGCTGCTGAAGCGATCGTGCAAACTGGGACGCTGCCGCTCCTCGGTACGATCTGCCAAACCGCATCGTCGGGTCAGTGTCTGGCCGCTCCGGCGTCGGTCATCAACGCGCCGTTCACGGCCGGTCAGTCGGAGACGTTCTCGATCTTCCTCACCACGCAAGGGAGCGCGATCGTCAACGGTACCGTCACCGTCACGTTCCAGGACGGTTCCGGCAACACGCTCGGTTCCGCAAGCGTCACCGTCAACACCCAGTAACGACGCAGCCCGACCGAAGAGGTCACGTATCCGCGGTGTCGTCCTGTGACGGGGCGACGCCGCCGATGTCCGATGCGCCGGCGGTCGGGTCGGGATCGTTCAGCGGAAACTGAACGTCGGTGCCGACCGGCGGCACCGGCGTGCCGCTCTCATCGTCGTCCTCGAGATCATCCTCGACGTCGACTTCCTCGTCGACCACGTCGTCTGCCTCGTCCAGCGTGAACTCATCGATCTCACTGGTATCGCCCGCGCCTGTCATCCGTCGTTCGCGCCTCCGTCGGTCGTGTTGCCCAGACCGCCACCCAGCTCGTCGCCGATGACGTCGGCGTCTTGCTCGTGCGCATCGGCAAGGACGTCCGTGTCCTGTTCGTCAGCGCCGGCGAGGACGTCCGACGCTCGTTCGTCACGGTCGTTCATGAGGGCCTCGTTCCCACTTCGAGCGGACCCGAAAGGAGGGACGGCTCCAATCGGGTACGACCGAGCGTGCGATATCGGAATCTCGGGCGCTGGGGCGTCAAGGTCTCGTCGGTCGGTCTCGGATCCTGGCTGACATACGGCGGCAGCGTCGAGGAGGATGCCGCGCGTGCCTGCATCCAGCGCGCCTACGAGCGCGGCGTGAACTTCTTCGATACCGCGAACGTGTACGCGCGCGGCCGGGCCGAGGAAGTCATGGGCCGCGCGATCCACGCGTTCCCGCGCGAGTCGATCGTGCTCGCGACGAAGGTCTACTTTCCGATGGGTGACGGTCCGAACGACCGTGGGCTGTCGCGCAAGCACATTCGCGAGCAGATCGATGCGTCGCTGCGCCGGCTCGACGTGCAATACGTCGACCTGTACCAGTGCCATCGCTACGACACGAACGCACCGCTCGAAGAGACCGTCCAGGCAATGGACGATCTCGTGCGCGCCGGCAAGATTCTGTACTGGGGCGTGAGCGAGTGGAACGCCGATCAGATCGCGTCGGCGGTCAACCTCGCGCGTGCTCGCGGCTGGGCCGAGCCGGTGTCGAACCAGCCGCAATACAGCGCGCTGTGGCGCCGCGTCGAGCAGCGCGTGTTCCCGACCTGCAAAGAGTACGGTCTGGGCAACGTCGTCTGGTCGCCGCTGGCGATGGGGATCCTCACCGGCAAGTACACCGACGCGGCGAACCCGCCGGCGGGGACGCGCGCGGCGGGCCGCGCGAAGGACATGATGGAGGACTACTTCACGCAGCCGGTGCTCGACGCCGTGCAGCGGTTGAAGCCGTTGGCGCAGCGCGCGGGCTGCACGCTCGCGCAGCTCGCGCTGGCATGGTGTCTTCGTGACGACGTCGTCGCTTCGGTGATCGTCGGAGCGACGCGGCCGGAACAAGTCGACGATAACGTCGCCGCCGCCGAGCTCGACGTCGATCCCCACATCTTCGGCGAGATGGACGCCATCCTCACCCCGGTCACGCCGTTCGAGCCGTACACCGCGTAGTCGCTGCCGGGGCGACTGCCGGCTAATTCTCGCTCGGTGACGTCGGGTCGGGATCGGGCACGAGCGTGCCGAGGAAGGCGCCCAGGATGTCGGTCGGCGTGTTGTTCTGCGGTCCGCCGATGACGCTCCAGTCGAAGTATTCGTTGACGTCCGAGCGCCGCAGCGTGCTTTCGAGCGTTTCGAGTGCTTCGTCGGACATGATCATCCACAGCAGGACGACGGCATCGACCTCGCGCCCGCGCTCGATGACGTGGTACCGGTAGGCCCAGATCACGCCCTCGTCTTCTTCGACGAACGCCTCGTTGAGCTGAGCAACCCGATTTTGTAGGAACACCGTCGCCTCATCCGCGTTCAGGCTGTACCAAGACGGCCGCGGGATGAACGTCGTCAGATAGAACTGCGGCGGGGAGTCTTCGTCGTCTTCGTCGTCGTCGTCCTCGTCGTCGACATCGTCCTCTTCCTCGTTCTCGTCGAGCGGATCGGTCGGTTCGGGGTCCAGCGGGTCCATTCACCTCCTGTACCCGTTTGCGCACATGTCTGCCTGGCTCCAAGCAGCGTCAGGTTAGACCCCACCCCTAGCTTTCGTGCGCCAGTCCCACCCAGAGAAGCCTCATCGGGAGTGAGGTATTGCGGACGAGCTCGAGGTGGGGGATACTAGGCAGGATGAGCGGCGGAACGAAGCGGTAGCGAAGATCTAGACATCGGCAGCCGGCGGCTCTTGGGGGCTACCGGCTTTCATATTTCGTGATTCGTCCCGCCGGTGTGGCGGTTGAGGACACGTCTCCGCATGCTACAGGGCCAACCGAACGGAAATAGGGCGCGCCACGCCTCGACATCCAAAGCGCCGACCCTCGGGATCCGATGTCTCCTCCTTGGGTACTGGGCGCTGTTTCTCGTAGGCGTCGGCCTAGCGATTGTGTACGCACTCGCGCCGGTGCTTTACCAACGCTCGCTAAACGGCGTCTTCTATGCGATCGTGATCGTGGTATTGTTGCTCGCACTACGCGTTGCAGAGGGCTCGGAAATCGCAGTCACGATGGTGTTGGATCGTGATGACGAACAGCTCGCGGCTCACCCCGTCGGGCTGAACTTGAACACGGTGGCGAACCTACGCGAGAACCTTGATGACTTCGTTTCGGGTAGGCAATTACTCGTCGCCATCCTTGTCTTAGCACTCGGTTTAGCGTGTACTCTGCTCGAGCGAGTAGGAATGGCGACGGCCGGAATGGCAGTAGAACCGGCGTGGCTGAACAGCCTTCTTGGATTTGATCATCCAGAAGCGTACGCATTCTGGTTCCCAATCGTCGCTGTACTAGTCTTCGCGCAGCTTCCGAGTAAGTTTGCCGCGCAACAACATCCTATGGGGTTTTTTGCCGAGCGCTCCACGCAATTCGTTATAGCGCTATCAAGCAATCTGGCACACTATCTTGGTCTAGGGTCGTTAATGAAGCGCTTTGCCGCACCAGAAGAAGCGCCAGAACCAAGTCGACTCCAGCTCTATGAAGCAGCTGCAGCTTTCGGCAATGGTCTCGGACTCGACGAAGCCAACATTAGCATAGCAATCGATCAGACGAATGGTTCTGTCACGTACGATGGCCGCTTCGTAATGAGAGCCTACGGCCGGCTTCCGACGGCAAGAATACCGCAAGATGATTTCTGGGATGCCGAAGTTAGCGATTGCGAACTAACGATTGAGGAACTTCCTGAATATTGCGGTGCGACGACGATCCTTGGGCCGAGTGAAGCAAATGATGCGAAGGCGGTGCACTGGGATCTTGCTTTCGCGGCGCCACTGAAGCTCCACGACCGGTGCGCGTTTCGCGTTCAATTTCGAGTGGCTGCCGGTGCGCTAAGAATTGGCATTGGGGAATCGGACTACTACAGTTACGATCTTGAACGGTTTCCTGTCAAAACGCTCGCTTTAAGCGTCACTCTTGAGGACGCGAGCGCGATAGCGCTACGGGAAGCGTGGGTTGAGGTCGACGCGTCGCTCGAAAAGCGGGTTAACGAGGCCGAAATGATGCGTGTGAGCAGAAATGTGACCACGCGTTTGTCTGGCTATCAATACGTGGTGCGCTTTCCCTTGATCGGGGCGAAGTACAAGTTTGGGTGGCAGATGGGTAAACGTATCTAAGACTCTTGCCGTCGCCAACGCGGTGCATGAAGGGACCATGCAGCGAATTTAGTCGTAGATGCCGCGTACGGTCCAGGCGTCGTCTTCGCGCGCGATGCGCAGCAGCGAACCGTCTTCGAGGCACACGTCGTACTCGTCGCGCGCGAGCGGTGCGCCCTCGCCGGTCGCGACGGCCCACCAGCCTTCCTCGATGCGCCACGGGCCTGCCACCTCGACGGTCTGCTGCGGTGGCGAGCCGACGAAGCGTGGAGCGCCGTTGAGCACGCGCACCTCGACCGGGCGCGCCGGGACCAGACGCAGCTGCAGCGCCGCGGCATCCGGCAGCCCTTGGACGAGCTCAGCAGGGGCATTCGGCCCACGGGTTGCGATCCTCTCGAGTGTGAACGGCTCGAACGCGAAGCGGCGCTCGATGCGCGGGCCGTCGAGCACGCGCGCGCGCAGCGCCTTGCCCTCGCCGAACGCCGCGTCGAGACGGGCGAGGACGACCCCGATCGCGTCGGGATCGGGGTCGCTCGCGGCAAACAGCGAGAGCGTGACGCCGCCGCCGGCGAGCTCTTCCGCCGCGAGCCGCAATCCGACGACCGGTGCGCCCAGCGTGACGCCTTCGAGCCGTGCGCGCAGCAATTCGAACAACGTCGACGGCACCGCGGTCGGCTGCGCGACGCGCACGGTCAGCGCACGGACTTCTCCGTCATCGCAGTCGAGGGTGAGCACGAGCCGGCCCGCGCGTTTACCCGCCGTGCTCAAGTCGTCGACTACCCAGCCGACGAGCGTGCGCAGCGCGAACAGCACCTGTTCTTCCGACGACGCTTCGCCTTCACCGTAGAGTGCGCGGTCGACGCGCAGCGCGCGCGGGCGCGGGCGCAGCGGGCGCTCGTCGATGCCGCGCGCACGCGCATGCCAGACGGCGGAGTCGCTCCCGAAGCGCCGCACGAACGGACCGTGCGGCAATGCGGCGAGCTCGCCCAGCGTCGTCACACCGAGTAGCCGCAAACGCTGGTGCAGGCGCGCATCTATGCCAAGCAGCTCGATCGGCAGCGGTGCGACGAACGCCGCGGGGTTCTCGAAAGGATCGCATGTGATGCCATCACCACGCCACGCTGCTGCGTGCGCGACGAAGCGATTCGGACCGACGCCGATGCGTGTCGGGAAATTCATCTCACCTCCGGCGTGCCGAAGATCGCGCAACGTGTTGCGCACCGCAACCACCCAGCCGGCGGGGCGGCCGGCGATCCCGTGCATCTCGAGAAACGCGCGGCCCAGACCGTCGTCCTCCACGATCGGCGAAGCCGCATCGAGTGCATCGAGGATCTGCGACCACACGTGCGCATCGGCCGCCGGATCGTCGAACGCCGTGCGCGCTTCGGTCGCGACGGCCTGCGCTTGCACCAGGGTCATCCCCGGCCGTACTCCCAATGCCGCCGCGCTCAGCGTGCAATCGACCACGCGTCCGCGCTCGACGCGGTCGGCCAGGATCAACGGCGCATCGAGATCGATCGAGGGCTGCGTCAGCCGTGCGACGGCAAGCCGAAAGGCCGGGATCCACACGCAAACGACCGGCAACGCAACATCCTCAGCGGCGCGTACGTTGATCGTTCATGTTGTACGCGCTCATCCTGGCGCTCGCGATCCCCACCTACGGACCGGTCCCCGCGCCCACGCCTTCCGCGCCGGCATACCTGCGCGTGCCGACGGTGCCGACCGAAGCGCTGATCGTCAATTCGGGCTCGACGAATCGCGCGGGATATCGCTTGCGCGTGTACGCCGACGGTACGACGGCCTTGCAACAAGGCGATGTTCCGATCAAGAAGTCCGTGCCCTTAGCGCTGGTCAAGCAATTCTTCGCGGACCTCAAGGCCGCCGGGCCGCTGGACCAATTGACCTCGGCGCGCTGCATGAAGAGCGCTTCGTTCGGATCGGCGACGCAGATCGCATATCTCGGCAAGATGTCGGCCGACGTGTCGTGTCCGGGGGGATCGGCGATGCGCAAACTCCAGATCGATGTCGGCGCGCTCGCCGATGCAGCAGGCGTCTCGATGTTTCCACGACCGTGAACATGAGGCAGGCCTGAGAGTGTGGTGAACTGACGTACGGCGAATACCACCGCCTCGACAACGGCGCCGATCGTCTTCAGACCGAACGCAATCGCGATCTGCGCCGCGACGACGGCCACCTCACGGCTGCGCAGGATCGTTCGCTCAACCGTCAGGAGAACAACCTCTCCGACCGCATCTACTTCGACAAGCACAATCGCGCGCGCCAGCACTAGATCACCGCATGAGCCGATAGCGAGGAACGCTCAGCCTGCACCGACCGTGTCGAAATGTCGACCAGCGGCGGTCGATCCTCGAACGTATCGCAGCGCACGAGCGCGTCGCCCACCGGGGCGGCGCGTTTGTGCTTGCGCACGATCGCGCGCACGTCGTAGCCGGCGAGCTCGGAGACGTGACCGGCGGGACCGTTCCAGCGCACGCGTTCGATCGTGGTTTCCAGCCGCAGCGAGGCGAAGTAGCGCAGCTCCGCCGAGGCTTCGTCGCCGACCGCGACGAGCAGCGCGTTGGCGCGGTGCGCCAAGCTCGCCAGCCGTGTCCAGGTCGCCGAGCCCGTCCCGCGCCCGCTCGGCAGCGTCGGGATGACGACGACGGTGAACGCGCCCGAGCGCACGATGATGTCGGCGGCTCGTGCCACCGCGACCGGCTCGTCGACGCGGACGATCAACAGCCGCTCGACCCGCACCCCCGCCGCGACGAGCGCCGGCGGGAACAGATCGATCCCGACCATCGCCCCCAGTCCACGGCGAGTCGCCGCCGCGAGGAGCCGCGCCGCCAGGGTGCTGCGGCCGGAACTGGGCGGACCCTCGATGCTGGCGATCGTCCCGCGTGGAAAACCGCCGCCCACCATGGCGTCCAGCCCGGCGATCCCGGTGCGCACTAGCGCCTCGTCGCCCAGCGCGAAGGCCGCCGCGGTCGCCTCACGGTGGTCGCGGTCGAGACGCTCGCGCAGGGCCGCAAAAACCTGTCCTGAGCTTAGCCTGTCCTGAGCGTAGCCTGTCCTGAGCTTGTCGAAGGGAAGGGAAGGGCCCATCGGACGCTCATCCTAGTCGAACATATGTTCGATTGTCAAATCCAGCTAACCAGGACGAAAAAAAGCCACCGTTGTGGGTGGCTCTCCCCCTTGGGTGTTTCTAGACCGTAGCTTTGGTTTCCAATGGGACAGTTGCTGTCGCCTCGACCTCGGAACGGCCGGTTTCGTGATTGGCTGTGAGCCAACCCATCGGCACAGTTTGCCCAGGTTTGAGGGTGACACCATCTTGACGCGCATAGCGAAGACCCAGCTTGATCAGCCCCTCTGAGGTCTTTCGCACGGGCTTGTCGGATTCCATCAAGGACATTGTACCATCACCTTGGCCTTTACGGGTGTGGAGATTACGACCGAACAGGGATTGATTACCCGCTCCTTCGGGGCCGACGCCCTTTCGAGAGTTACGATGATTGCCGCAGTCACGAAAAAGACCAAGGCTGTCCGCGCCCAACGCCGCTTCCACTCGCGCAAGACTGCGTTTCGCGCACTCGTATTGAGAGTTTGATCGACTTGTGCGTCCACGGCCTCGGACCCCCGTAGGCTGTAAAGCATCAAGAAGCGCCGCGGATTGATTGCATCTTGAATGCGTGGTGGGACTTCGTCTCTCCGTTCTTCATCGGAACGTCGATTCCAGAATAAATATCCGAACTCGTAACTGATGGTTCCGGTCACGACCGAAAGCGCGAGTAGAATCAGCGAAAATGTGCCGAGCTCTGGAGGCAATTCGCGGATCTTGTCGATGGCAAAGACGGCAAAAGCCGCAGGAAGCGCTAGGATTCCAACGGCGGCAGCATTGAGAGCGTCGATGTTGGCGACCACGCTTTCGTTGGAACGAATAGCGATATCGAGAACATCGCTATCTTCGAGCGTGTATTCCACATCGGGTACGGGCTCGACGTCCTCGTCTGTTGCATCAGTAATGGTCTGACGCGGTTTTTCAGGCGCAAACACCACGTAGAAGATCGCGCCGAGAAAAATGACCGTAACGGCAATGATAAGCCACGGCGATATTGGCACGGAGGTCCCTCAATAGCGAAAGACGCGAGCGACGCGCGGTGCCAATCCGGCGAGATCACATCATTCCTGGATCAGGTTTCGCCGCGCTCTAGCGCGGCGAAGACACCCCGCTGTTCATTTCGAACATACGTTCGTATATTCCCCCTGAGCTTGCGACGTTGACAGCTGGCTCGGCCGCGTGTGGGCTCCGGAAGTTCAATCCGCCTCTTTCGGCTCGGCTCGGCGGGTGACGAGGTAGGCGGTCAGGACGAACACGAGGATCTCACGGTGGGTCTCGTCGAGCTCGTAGTCGGCCATGGCCTCGTCGACCAGCGCGAACGCGCCGAACAACGCGACGGCCAGCGCGAAGGCGAGCTCGTCATCGTCGCGGGCGAACGCAATTGCCGCCGCCGCCTCCATCCCGGCGGCGCCGGCCAACAACGTCCCCAAGAGCGGGCGCGGCAGCCGCAGCGGGGCCAGCAGCTTCTCCATCGCTTCGAAGTTGTGCGAGCGCCAACGCGCGGCCGCTGGGACGATCCCGAAGGTCGCGCCCAGGTCGCACAGGTTCTTGAATGCGGCCAGGCCGTGCCAGGCGGAGAGTACGATCAGGACGGCACGGCGCACGGAGATCATGTGGCCCCTCTTCCCAGAAGGGACAACGTTCCGGTATGCGGATGAAGCGGAGAGCCCGTGACCGTACCCACCACCATCTCCGCCTCGGCGATCGACGTCGCCCCGATCCGCTATGTCGATCGCACCCTTGCCAACGGTCTGCGCGCCATCTTGGTCCGCGATCCGCGCGTGCCGTCGGTGGCGATTAACGTCGCGTACCGCGTCGGCGGCAAGGACGATCCGGCCGGGCGCTCCGGGTTCGCGCACCTGTTCGAACACTTGATGTTCAAAGGGACGGCACGCACCGGACCCGAGACGATCGACCGGCTCACCGAGGATGTCGGCGGCTTCAACAACGCGTTCACCACCGAAGACATCACCAACTACTACGAGGTGATCCCGTCGAACCATCTCGAGCGGCTGCTCTGGGCGGAAGCGGACCGGCTC
>Ga0208220_1001107_pt1 | contig 11460 bp, 12 predicted proteins | sample NGESurdeep092012_9_FD_184484 | JGI IMG/M metagenome (GOLD analysis project Ga0208220, IMG submission 184484) | Arctic peat soil microbial communities from Barrow, Alaska - NGEE Surface sample F53-1 deep-092012 (SPAdes) | ecosystem: Environmental > Terrestrial > Soil > Wetlands > Peat ... | reverse complement strand
CGAGCCGCTCAGCGCGCCCAAAGCCGATGCATCCTGACCGGCGGCCTCAGGCTGGGTTAGGGCCCCGAGCCGGCCCGGAACAAAACGGTGGCCGGCCTCCGCTGACCGTACTAGGTACCGCTCGGAGGCGACTCACATGTTCAAGCTCGGCCACCAGAACTCCACTGCCCGCCAGGCGCTTCCGCCGCCTTTCGAGGGCCACGGCCCGGAAGGAGCCGAGCGCGCGACATTCGCGGCGGGATGTTTCTGGGGAGTGGAGGCAGCCTTCCGCGAGACTCCGGGGGTACTGCAGACCGCCGCCGGCTACACCGGCGGACGCGTCCCCAACCCGACCTACCGGCAGGTCTGCGGCCACCGCACCGGCCACGCCGAGGCCGTGGAGGTGTGGTTCGACCCGGCCCAAGTCAGTTACCCGGAGCTGCTCGAGACGTTCTGGCGGATCCACAACCCGACGACCCGGCACCGGCAGGGCCTGGACTTCGGCAGCCAGTACCGGTCGGCGGTCTTTTACCACGGAGCGACTCAGCAGGCGCTCGCGATCGGGTCGCGCGACACCGAGCAGCAAGGGCGGCGACGGCAGATCGTCACCGAGCTCACTCCGGCGTCAGCGTTCTACCGGGCCGAGGAGCACCACCAGCGATACAGCGAGAAGCACGGCCACGCGACCTGCGCCGCCAGCATCGGCGGTCAGGCCAGCAGGTGAAAAGGCGCGGAGGCGTTTCGACCACCTCTTGATGAGCAGGCTGCGGCGAGCCTTCGGCTCTATGCTGCAAGTATTGCGTCGAAAGGAAGGGCGGGCTCTTTATCGTGGCTGAAATCCGCTATGTGATCGTTTCCGATCTTCATTTCGGGGCCGAGAACAGCATGATGACCATGCTTAACGAACGCCCCGCGACAACCACGGATACCGGCTTTTCTGTCGACCCGCAACGGCCGAGCCCGGTGCTCAGCCTGGTCGTCGACGGCCTGCGCCAGCTCATCGGCGATCAGGAAAAGCCGCCGACGCTCATCCTGGCCGGTGACATCCTGGACCTGGCCCTGTCGCCGGACAACCTGTCCGCGATGACATTCCGCAACTTCGCCCGGCTGGCGTTCGGCACCGGCCGGCCGATCTTTGATTCAGTGGTCCACTACCTGCCAGGCAACCACGACCATCACCTGTGGGAGGGCACCCGCGAGAACCAGTACACGGACTACCTGACCTCGCAGCCGGCCGACGCCGACCTGGTGCTTCCCTGGCACACCACCAAGCTGCTGCCGTCCGCGGAACGGCCCACCGCCAACTCGGCCCTGCTCACCGGGCTCATTCGCAGCCAGCCGGGCGGAGAGAAGGTCGACGTCCGGGTGTCGTACCCGAACATGGCCCTGCGGACTCCCGACCAGCGCCGCTGCCTCATCGTCAGCCACGGGCACTTCACCGAGTCCATCTACTCGCTGATGTCGACGCTGAAGGACACCCTCTATCCGAGCCAGCGCCCCTCCGGGTTCGAGGACATCGAGACCCTGGAAGAGGAGAACTTCGCCTGGATCGACTTCTTCTGGTCGACGCTGGGCCGGTCCGGCGAGGTGGGCACGGACATGGGCATGATCTACGCTGACCTGACCAGCCCGGCCGACATCGACGGCCTGGTGGCCAACCTCACCCGGGCGATGCTCGCCAAGGGCAAGGGGCCGGCCTGGCTGCACCCGGCCGAGCGGTGGGCGGTGAACAGGATCTTCCAGTGGGAGGCCAACCACGTGGCCACGAGCGAGCGCGGCACCCCGTCGGCGACCCTCACCCCCAAGGGCCAGGCCGGGCTGCGAGCCTACCTAGCGGGCCCGATCCTCAGGCAGCTGCAAGACGAGTGGAAGCAGATACCGGAAGAGGTCACGTTCGTCTACGGCCACACTCACAAGCCGTTCATCTACCGGTGGTCCGTGGCCGGCTTCCCCGGACCGGTTCGCATCTACAACACCGGCGGCTGGGTGGTCGACACGGCCCAGCCGGCGCCGGTCCAGGCCGGCGCGGCGGTGCTGGTCAACAGCGAGCTCGAGGCCGCGTCGGTGCAGTTCTACCGGCAGGAGACGGCCAATGCCGCGAGTCCGGTGCAGCTCCTGCCGCCAGCGGAGGGCGAGTCTCCGTCAGCCTGGCACGCGGAGCTGGCGTCCCGGATCGATCCGGCGGCGGAGCCGTGGGCGTCGCTCGCCAAGTCGGCGGCGCAGCTGGTCGCCCAGCGGAACCGGCTCCAGGCCGCGACCGTTGCCGTCCGCAACTTCAGCCGCCCCATCGAGCAGTCGGGCCAGCCGTAACCACCCCTCGGCCATGAGTTTTAGATAAAGGTCTATTGGTGGTTGCACTGTGCATCTGCAATGTGCAGATGCACAGTGCGGAGAACCGGTAATCTTGCGCACGTCGATACAGCACGTGCTCCCATGGTTCTCTAAGGAGGCAGGATCAATGCCGGCCAGCAACGGAGTGCCCGCCGATCAACTGCGGGCGGACTGGCGCAAGAGCAGCCGCAGCAACCCGAGCGGGAACTGCGTCGAGGTAGCGGCGCTGCCGGACGGCGAGATCGCCGTGCGCAACTCGCGCCACCCGAACGGGCCTGCCCTGGTCTATACGCGGGCCGAGATCAGCGCCTTCATAGCGGGAGTGAAGGACGGCGAGTTCGACGGCCTTGCGTAAGGCCGCCGACCGGATCGGGCACTCACCGCGATTGGCAGAGCCTGGGCCGACGGCCCATATAAGGTAAGCCTGTAGGTTCGTGTTGCCAATAAGCGGTACGGTCCGGTCTCTCGACTTCGGAGCGGTGATGGAAGCTGGCGTGCCGATCGGCGCGCAACTGCGCCCCGATCCGGATGACGTCCCGGCCGAGGCGACCGTCCTGCGCATGCTGCTCGGCGCGCAGCTGCGCCGACTGCGCGAGGCCAAGGGCGTCTCCCCGGAGCGGGCCGGGTACGAAATCCGGGCATCGCGGTCGAAGATCAGCCGCATGGAGACCGGACGGGTCGGGTTCAAGATCCGCGACATCGAGGACCTGCTCACCGTCTACGGCGTGACCGATCAGCAGCAGCGGTCGGACGTGCTCGCCCTGGCCCGCCAGTCCACCGCCCCGAACTGGTGGGCCAGGTACGGCGACATCATGCCCGCCTGGTTCGAGACCTACCTCGGGCTCGAGTCAGCGGCGCTCACCATCCGCAGCTTCGAGGTCCAGTTCGTGCCCGGCCTGTTCCAGACCGAGGACTACGCGCGGGCGGTCACCCGGCTCGGCCACCACAGCGCGCCCGCCGACGAGATCGAACGCCGCGTCGCCCTGCGCATGAAGCGCCAGGACCTGCTGACCCGGCCGGGACCGCCGCGGGTCTGGGCGGTCATGGACGAGGCGGTGCTGCGCCGGCCGTACGGCGGCGCCACGGTGATGCGCGCCCAGCTCCACCGCCTGGCCGAGGCGGCGAAGCTGCCGCACGTGACCCTCCAGGCCGTCCCGTTCACCCGCGGCGGCCACGCCGGCGCGAGCGGGGCGTTCTCGATCCTGCGCTTCCAGGAGCGGGACCTGCCCGACGTGGTCTACATCGAGCAGCTCACCAGCGCCCTGTACCTGGACCAGCGAGCGGACGTCGAGCACTACCTCGAGGTCGTCGACCAGCTCAGCGGCGAGGCGCTGACCCCGGCGGAGACGACGGCCTTCATCGAGCAGGTCGCCCGGGAGACATGACAGGAACAGGAAGGGCAGAAATGACCAGCGACGAGCCGGCAGCACCGGGCGGCGGCAGCGCCGGCAAGGCCAAGCCGCCGACGTTCGACACCAGCGTTGCGAACCAGGCCCGGATCTACGATTACCTGCTCGGCGGCAAGGACAACTACGCCGCCGACCGGGAAGCCGTCGACGCGGTGCTCAAGATCGCCCCGGAGATGGGCTTCACCGCGCGGGAGAACCGGGCGTTCCTCGGCCGCGCGGTCCGCTACCTCACCGCCGAGGCGGGGATCCGGCAGTTCCTCGACATCGGAACCGGCATACCGACGGCGGGCAACACCCACCACGTCGCCCAGGCCACCGCGCCCGAATCCCGGGTCGTCTACGTGGACTACGACCCGATCGTGCTCGCGCACGCCCGCGCGCTGCTGAACAGCAGCAAGGCGGGCGCAACGGAGTACATCGACGCCGACCTGCGCGATACCGACACGATCTTGTCGCGGGCCGGCCGGCTGCTCGACTTCACCCAGCCGGTGGCCGTCACGATGCTGTTCATCCTGCACGCGATACCCGACTCCGACGACCCGCACGCGATCGTGGCCACGGTGCTGGACGCGCTGCCGCCCGGCAGCTACCTGGCACTGTCCCACCTCGGATCGGACATCTTCGACGAGGAGGCCCAGCAGGGCTTCCAGAGCATCGTGGGCCGGATGAGCCAGCAGCAGTACACGGGCCGCAGCCGCGAGCAGATGCTGCGCTTCTTCAAGGACATGGAACTGGTCGAGCCCGGCCTGGTGCGGATCGAGGAATGGCGCCCGGACCCCGGCACCCTCAGCGACTACAAGTCGACCGCGTGGGGCGCGGTCGGCCGAAAGCGCTGAGCGTCCCAGCCTGACCGTTGGCAGTAATCCACGGTCCGTTCGAAAGAAAAAGATCTTTATCTCGAACGGACCCTGGTTTCACCTATACGGAAATGCCTGAGCGGCAAACGTCGGATTGCCTGTTACGCGAGGCGATCACGAGCTATGCTCGGCGGGCATGACGGCAGCCAGCCGGGCGGGGCTGGGCATCGACACATCGGTCCCGAATATTGCCCGCATGTACGACTACTGGCTCGGCGGATGCTTCCTTTAAACACACACTAAACGTGCGTGCTAGATGTCCTCTAGTCTGCCACTACACCATTCCGCTCGGTGATCTTGCGGGCTATCAGCTTGGGAATTGCCTTGTCGGGCACTCGTGACCTGAAATCACAGGTCAGACATCAGCGCCCTTGGCTCGGGTCAGAGGCGAAGACGTCGGCCAGGAAGCTGCGGACGGCAGCGAACGACCGGCTGTCGGCAAGCGGGTGGTAGGCGACTCCAGGGATTGCGGCGTGCGTCGCGTCAGCGTGAGTGAAGCCGTGCAGCGCACCGCCGTACATGACCAGCTGCCAGTCCGCGTCGGCCGTGTTCATCTCCTCGGCGAACGATGTCACGTCGCTGCGCGGCACGTGCGGGTCCAGGGCGCCGTGGCACACCAGCAGCCGGGCGCGCACCCTGCCGGGCTCCGCTCGCAGAGGTGAGGCCAGGCTGCCGTGCATGCTCACCGCGCCTGCCAGGGGCTCGCCGGATCGGGCCAGCGTGAGGGCGACCATGCCGCCGAAGCAAAAGCCGATCGCGGCGACCGGCCCGCCCGCGCCGGGGCAACGCGACAAGGCAGCCAGGCCCGCCTGCGCCCGGCGAACCATGAACTGCGGATCATCCCGTAGCGCGGTCAGGCTGCCGATGACCCGGTCCCTGTCGCCGGCCACGCCGTTGCCGAGCATGTCACAGGCGAGGACGACGTATCCGAGTGCCGCATAGCGCGAGGCCTGCCCGCGGGCGTGCTCATCAAGGCCGGCGCCACCGTGGACAAGCAAGATGCCGGGCCGCGTGCCTGTAACCGACTCGTCCTGGCAGAGCACGCCGGTCAGCGGAGTGTCCTCGTCCCGGTAGGGCCAGTCGACTGCGTTGATATCTTTTGCTGAGTCACTCGAGAGCACGCGCTAACGGTACCAAGCGCAATCCCCGCATCGATTAAATCGTAGCACAGAATAAGAAATTAAACAAGCTTATCAGGATACCGGCCGGATAACAATTCACGCATGTTCCGGCGGCAGGGGTATTGCCTGCTGGCATTTCCCAAGGGCTTTGCCTAAGCCAAATAGCTGGCTTGGCGGCATGGACAATTTCGAGGCCAGCCGGGACGGGTGTCCCCGACCGTCCCCGGTCGTCCCGCCCGGCACGCTGAGGTCGCGCAGCTGGTCAACCCGGACTCGCGCGTGGTGTACGTGGACATCGACCCAGTGATGGTCAGCCACGCGCAGGCGCTGCTTTCCGGTCGCCAGACCACTGCCATCCGGGGGGACGTGTGCCGCCCGGACGACATCCTCGGCAGCCCCGAGGTTGGCCGGCTGATCGACTTCCGTCAGCCGGTCGCGGTGCTCGTCCTGGCCGTCTTGCGCGTCATCCCGGACGAGGCCGATCCGGCCGGGAGCATGGCCAGGCTGCGTGATTCCATGGCCCCTGCCGCCTGACGCTCGTCGAGCCCGGCCTGGCCGATGCCTGGGCGTGGCGGCCGGACGACGTCACGGTCACGGCCAGCACCGAATTCATGAGAATCCTCGGCGGGGTCGCGAGGAAGGACTGAGCTCGCCAGCGATTGGGGTGACTTGCGCGACTGGAGTTAATCCAATCCGGTCGGCGGTCCCACCACGCCATGTGATTAGGCCCGACAGCCTGTTGGAACCGCCGGCCAAGTGTGGTAAAGGAATTAATAGGAGCTCACGTAAGGTGCGCTAGCGGAGGGATTCCCGGTGGCCGATCTTTCACTGTTTCCGTCGACTACGGCCATCGATGGCGCTGACCTTATAGTCGGAGGCTGCTCGCTCACGGCGATAAGCGAGGAATTCGGCACCCCCGTATTTGTCATCGATGAAGCCGCCCTGAGGTCTCGTGCCCGCGATTATATACAAGAGTTCAAACACCAGCACTCAAGAAGTCGGATTTGCTTCGCGGTAAAATCATTTCCGTCTGCCTCGATCATCAGGATCCTCACCGAGGAAGGAGTGGGGTGTGACGTGGTTGGCGCTGGCGAATTGCGCATCGCGCTCGACGCCGGAGCAGATCCAGCCACCGTAGTCATGCACGGTAACGCCAAGACAGACGACGACATCAAGGCCGCCATCGCCGCCCGCATTGGTTATATCGTCGTCGACGGCTTCGACGACATCGACCGAATCGAATCGTTCGCCACGGAACGCGTTCCCGTGCTACTGCGAGTAGCGCCTGCAATCGCGGTTACGACCCATGAGGCGTTCGCCACCGGCAACGCAGAATCGAAATTCGGACTGCCCGTTGATCAGGTACCGCTCGCGATTTCCCGCATGCGGTCAATCCCTGTCATTGATTTGCAGGGTCTTCACGTGCATATTGGGTCCCAGATCCTCAGTCCAGAAGAGTTCGAGGCCGGAGTTGCCGTACTGGCAAGGCTGGAACGATTCGACGTATATGATCTTGGCGGCGGACTTGGCGTGCGGTACCTGCACGGCGACGAAGCGCCAAGCATAGGCGAATACGCCAAGCGATTGACCAGGGCCCTGCACAAGAACCTTGGCGAGGATGTAGACCTTATCGTTGAGCCTGGCCGTTCACTCGTCGCCCCCGTCGGCCTTACGCTGTATCGCGTCGTCACGGTTAAGCGGACTGCGCGAACTTACGTCGCCGTTGACGGAGGAATGGGCGACAATCTGGAGCATTCTCTCTTCGGCCAGGAGTTTTCTCCCCTGGTGGTCGGCCGTTGGAATGAAGAGCATGTGGTCGCAGATTTGGTTGGCCGCCATTGCGAGGCTGGCGATGTCATCACCCCTCACGTTACATTGGCTAACCCACATGTCGGAGATCTCGTCGCCGTCCCCGTTACCGGAGCCTACTGCTTCACGATGTCAAACAACTATAATGCGGCGCTGCGACCACCTGTGGTTTTCTGCCGGGATGGAATTGCACGGGTGGGTGTCAGGCGCGAGACATACGATGACCTGATCGCCCGCGAGGTAACGGCTCCGGCCAGGAATCCTGACCGATAGACTCGCTCGAACACTCCCGACCCTCGTCAGCTATTGCGCGGCACGGGGATGTATGGTGAAATAAGGCCACGCTGGTTTAGGTGAGGTAATCGCTGTGAATTGGATTCGAGCGGCCATGCCGTACCGAGGAATCGGAATCATCTGACCGTGCCGCTGATCATCGGAGAGGTGCACACAGGTCTCCTGCTAACCTCCACCGCGGTGCCGGCCCACACCGCGGTGGAACTGCTCGCGATCGTGCCCGGCGGATCGGTGCGGACACGGCAGCGGCCAATTCGCTACGCGTGGTCCCCCGAGGTTCTGACCGGGGTGGACTGCGCCGCGCGCCTCGCTGAGGGCCGGGAGGTCCGGGTCGTCGGAACCCCGGCCACGCGGTTGTCGCTCACCGACGGGCGCATCATTCAGGCCGGGACCCATGCGACCTTGTGCGAGAACTCCGCGGGCCGCCGCCGCCCGTGGTCGCACTATCTCGCTCAGCCGGGCGTGCTCGAGCTCCTCGGTAAGGCGTCCGACGAAAACCTGGCAGCGGGTTTCCTGCGCGGCCCGTCGACCGCGACCACCTTGGACCTGGGCGCGGTGAACGCGCGGACGCTGAGCGCGATTCAGCGCAGCGAACGACTGGACCGCAACCCGCCGTTTCGCGGCCGGCTGACGCGGTTGCGCTGGTCGGCTGAGACCTCGGATCGTGAGGAGATTGTTTTCACGCTCGGGGCGGATGGCTTGCGAACCGTTCGGCTGCGGGCCCCGGAGCCGAATCCGCGCGCCTTCGCGGACTTCTGCGCCGACCTCGCCCTGCACGACTGGCTGCTCTCCACCCTGCTGGACGTCGTGGACCGGGCCGTCGCTCGCCGTCGTCCCGCCGCCGAGCTGATCAGCATGCTCCGCCCCGGGGTCGACAATCTCGTGCACGCCTGGATGCCGGCCGCGCACGTGAGCAGGACCCTGGGCAGGATCTGGCAGGAGCTGGATCTCAGGTCTGGTTTCACACTGCAATGGCAGAAGACGGTCGAGCGGATACGAGATCAGTTGTCGGTCGGCCTTATCGAGGCGCTGCAGCCGTTTACCGAGCCACCGAGGCCGGAGTCCTTATGACCAGCGGAAGAATGCAACAGAGCATCGGGCACGGAATCGGCTTGAAAGTCGGGCTCCCGCTGCTCATCGGACTGATTACGCTCGTCTCCGCGAAAATCGGAGGAATGCAGGTTGCAAATTCTTTGGCGCTGGCGGCGGTGGTTGCGTTCGCGGTCGCGCTTGTTCTCTTCATCGTGGACACCGAGATGCGCATCTCGGCGGTGGGCGAGCGGGTGACCTCGGGTTTTACGCAGATCGGCAGGCTGGCTGAGCTGTCGGGCAAGATGGAGCGGTCAAGCCTGGGCCCTGCGCTGCTGTCGCAATTCCTGGAGACGGCCAGTCAGGTAGACGAGCGGGTTGACCCGTTGCTCCAGCGCCTGGCACGGCGGGAGGTCGACCGGGTGGCCTTGTTCCTGCGCCAGCTGCCTGCCGGGATGGAGATCGGCTATGACGGCGAAGACCGGGACTGGATGCTCGGTCTGACGCAGGAGGCCCAGACGTCGATCGACGCGATTTCGCTGTCCACGGTGGACGCCGGGGTGCTCGGCCTCGACGGCGGGCTCTGGACGAGCGACCTGGGTCGGCGCTATCTCGAGCTTCAGCGCGAGGCGGTGAGCCGTGACGTCCGGATCCGGCGCATCTTCGTGGTCGAGCAAGAACACGAGGAGATGATCCGCGATGAGAGCTTCCTGAGGATTATCCAGATGCAGCGTGACACGGGGGTCAAGGTCCGGATGCTGGATCACAAACTCATCCCGGACTGGATGCGGTCCATGGTCTTGGACTTCATCGTCTTCGACGCAGCCGTCGGTTACGAGACGACGCCGACCACCTCGTTCGCCTCGGGCCCGAATCGACCGGGCAAGCTCCGGACCCGGCTCGCACCGGAGCCGGCTCGGGTCGGCGCCCTTGTGGGGTGGTTCGAGGAGCTCTGGGAACGAGCCGATCCCGAGCGCCAGATCGACGAGTGAGCGCGGACGCGGGCTTCACGCCGGGTCGGTTTCTCCCGAGGCCGTGAACACGTAGCGGATGCGGTCGACCAGCTCGGCCGGCAGCGTCATCGCGTCGCGAGCGGCCCGGTCGGTTGCTTCCGTGAAGACGCTACGGTCGCAGGCGAACTGGCTGAGAATGGTGCGGACCGCCAGTTCGACCGGCAAGAAGCGCGGTGACAGGACGGAGATCGTCGTGTAGGCGGCGAATGACGCCGCCTTGGGCCTGAGCCGGATGACCGCGGGAAGCTCGTCCCAGCTGTCGGGGAAGCGCGGGCCGGCCCAGTCCTGCGGCGTCACGACCGCCCGGCCCTGGTCGCGCAGGAGCCCCAGTCGCATCAACTGCCAGACGGCCGCGAGCATTGGACACGACCAGATCCGCTGCCCCTCCGGAGCATCCCAGAGTTCGACGTCGACGAAAATCGAGTGCCGCCGGCGCGCGCTCTCCTGCGGCGGCTGCCACCGGGGGCGCCCGGCCATCGCCTCGGTCGGCGCCGCGCCCGGAGAGCGCTGCCCGTTGGTCAGCCAGCCGGTCTCGGTGAGCGGCGGTCGCCCGCCGGTGGTTCCGGGCACGGGCTCGGTCACCAGGCTCCCCAGTGTCAGGGTGGCCGGGCTTATGCCGCTCGTGCCCGCGCAGGCCGACTCGCGGGCCAGGTAGTCAATCTCCACGCCTTCCCGTTCCGCTGCCGCCAGCACCATCGGGATCACGGCGGCAGGGGACGAGAACCGGCTGAAGTAGTCGTCGATGAGGAAGCACGTGCTGGCCCGGACCGACTTCTTACCGCAGCCGACCGCCTGCGGGCTCTGCGCGGTACGGACCCACGGTGCGGCGGCGGCGAAGGCGCGCCGAACGGCCTGCTCGCCGTCGCTGAAATCCTCCATGTAGAGGTGGCCTATCTCGACCGACACGTGCGACAGCGGGAGTGACTCAACCCTGAATTCGGCGCTGGTCTCCTGGAATTCGGTCTTGACCTCGCTCACAGCGGTTCCCAGGCAGCGGCGTCGGTGATCTTCTTGGCGAGCGAGTCGAACGCCGTGATGGTGGCCTCGTTCGCGATGTGGTTGGCCCAGACGTCGCTGTCGGTAATGAGCTGCTCACGCCATTGCAGGACGGGGTCCAGCGGCACCGCGCCGAGCATGGTGGACCGGCCCACGCTCCGTTCGGCGGCCAGCTGCTGCAGCCCGCGGTTGGCCTCGCGGAGCCAGGCGAGCTGCTCCGACCGCAGCCCGGCCAGGTCCGGCGCGTTGGGATCCACGATCGCGGTGCGAACGAAGCGGATGTCCTCGATGAACTCATCGCGAACGCGGCCGTGCGCCTCGCCGATGTCCAGCAGCCCGCGTTCCCCGAAGACCAGGCCGTGCGCGGCCAGAATGTGCTGCCGGGTCCAACGGTGGAACACCAGCCATCGCGTGGTCACGTCGATCAGCCCGGGTGACGAGGTGGCGGCCATGACGATGTCGGCGGCGTACGACCGGCCGGCGCTAAGGTCCACCAGCACGACCTCGAACTCGCTGTGCAGCCGGAGGAAAAGATCGATGCAACGATCGACGACGGCGTCGTCGGAGAAGAACTCGCCGCCGCTGGAATCGCCAGGGACCAGGACCAGCCGCCCCGTCCCCG
>Ga0208220_1001105_pt1 | contig 11476 bp, 10 predicted proteins | sample NGESurdeep092012_9_FD_184484 | JGI IMG/M metagenome (GOLD analysis project Ga0208220, IMG submission 184484) | Arctic peat soil microbial communities from Barrow, Alaska - NGEE Surface sample F53-1 deep-092012 (SPAdes) | ecosystem: Environmental > Terrestrial > Soil > Wetlands > Peat ... | reverse complement strand
CCCGGCGCTGACGCTGCCGCCCGGACTGTTGATGTAGAGATCGATGTCGCGTTCGGGATCCTCGCGTTCGAGGAACAGAAGTTGCGCGACCACCAGGTTTGCGAGCTCGTCGTCGATCGGTCCGGTTACGAACACGATGCGCTCTTTGAGCAGGCGCGAGTAGATGTCGTAGGAGCGTTCGCCGCGCGCGGTTTGTTCGACGACCATCGGGATGAGGCTCATGCGCTCACTATAGCGCCCGTCGCGCCGTCGCGAAACGGAACCGCTGCGGAAAGCGGCCAGTTCGCGACGGCAGAGCCGCGGGCTTTCAAAAGCGGCCACGCGCGCGCAGGAGCGCGCACGCACGACGCGGGAAGCGGTGGTATGAACACGCTGACCGACGCACAGCGCGAACGCGTCCTCGCCCTGCTGCGCGAGGGGAAGAGCCTGCGCCGCATTCAGGACGAAACCGGTCACCGCCGCGAGACGATTGCGGCCTACGGGCGGCGCGCCGGGTTGCTCGACGGCGGCGTCACGTCGCTGCCGGCCGCGGCTCCGACAATTGCGATCCGCGAGCGCGGCGCTGAGCCGACCATGCGGGCCGCCTAGTCCGGCCTACTTCGCCGGACGCTTAGGCGTCTGCGTTCGGGGTGGGCGAGGACGACAAGCACATCACCTCGATCGACGAAGACGGTGTCGCGCTGGCGGCGATCAAAGCGCTGCACGCGCAGAACGCCGTACTGCTGGCTCAGCAGCGGAGTCTCCGCAAACGGCTCGCCGCGATGACGGCGCTGCAATCGCAGCAGGCGCGAACCGAGGCGGCCACGCGGCGAGATCTTCAGCGCCTGAGCGCCGAGGTGGTGTCACTCCGCGAGCGGTGACTCGCATTCGCGCGGGGCGGACGGTGACGACAACGGCGACGGCGATCCGAGCTCGCTCCGATCGGCGAGAACGCTACCGCACAGGCCGACGACGACGATGGCGAGCCCGATGTCGGTCGCGCGCGACGGGAGTGCGCCGAGCTGGAGCCATGCGCTGATCGCGGCGATCACGGGGATCGCGAACGACGCGAGCGCGACGGTATTCGCGGGCAAGGCTTTGAGCGCCGCGCCCCATCCGAGCCACGCCAAGCCGCTCCCCACCACCGCGGAGAAGATCGCGGCGGCCGTAACGCCCGCGTCCAGGTGGGCGATCGGCCGGCCGAACGCAAGCGCGAGCACCAGCAGCGGGATCGCGGCCACGAGCTGTTGCCAGGCGATCAGCCGCAACAGGTCGATCCGGTACGCGGCGCGCCGCTGCAGCACGTTACCGAGCGCCCACGACGCGCCGCCGCAGGCCGCCAACACGGCGCCGATCGCGTCATCGCGCGTGCGAATGCCGGAAGCGACGACGGCGATCCCGGCTGCAGCGACCAGCAGCCAGGCAAGCCGGGCTCGCGACAGTCGCTCGCCGAGCAGCGATCGCGCGAAGATCGCGGTGAACAACGGCATCGTGAAGATCAGCGCCGTCACGTCGGCAACGCCGCCGAAACGCAACGCGACCGTCGAAAACGCGATGAGGCCGCCGACCTGCGCGATCCCGATCGCGATGAAAGCGCGGCCGGGCGGCGGCGCGAGGCCGCGGCGCGCGATCGCCAGCACGACGAACAGCGTCAGCGCGCCGCCGACGATGCGCCACGCGCCGAACCACCACGGATCGATCGCGACCGCGGCAATTTTCAAAGGCACCCAGTTGTAGCCCCAGACCAGGACGGTCAGCGCGAGCAGGGCGAGGTTCCGGGCATTGGGCACGCGGCCCATAACCCGGCGTCGGGCGTTAGAGCCGCGCTTTGCCTTGGACGATGCCGATCGCTGCTGCGAGCTGCGCGTCGGCGGCGGGGTCGCCGAAGCGGGCGTGCTCGTTCTCGTTGACGGCGACGTCGGGGACGAGGCCGATGCCGTCGATCACGCGATGGCGTGGCGTGAGATACCGGGCCGTGGTCACCTTCATCGCCGAGCCGTCGACGTTGTAGGTGATCTGCTGCACGACGCCCTTCCCGTACGTGCGGCTGCCGACGAGCGTTGCGACGCCGGCGTCCTGCAACGCCGCGGCCGCGATCTCCGAGGCCGAGGCCGAGTAGTGGTTGACCAGCACGGCCACCGGGCGCGCCTCGTCGGCGTTCGCGTCGGCATCGTACTCGGTCGTCCCGGAGCGCTCGGCGATCGAGACGATCGGACCCGAGTGGATGAAGTGATCGGCGATGCCGACCGCGGCGTTCACGTAGCCGCCGCCGTTGTTGCGCAGGTCGATGACGAACGCGCGCGCGTTCTGCTTCTGCAAATGGTGGAGCGCGGCGCCGAACTCTTCGGCGGTCGGCTCGCCGAAAACGCCGACGGCGATGTAGCCGATCCCGTTGGGCAGTAGCTTCTGATAGACGGTCGGCGCGTGGACCTCGGCGCGAACGATTGAAACCTCGTCGCGCGGCGCACCGTCACGCAGTACGCGTACGCGGACCGTCGTGCCGGCGCGTCCCAGCAGCAGCGCGCGAACGTGTGCCATGTCGAGGCCGTGCACGCTGGTGCCGTCGACCGTGTCGAACACGTCGCCGTTCTGCAGCCCGGCGGCCTCGGCCGGCGTCCCCGGGGCGACGTACGCCGCGCCGACGTCCTTCGTTCGCTCGTCCTGCTGTAGCAAGACGCCGATGCCGAAGACGTGCGGCGGGTTGAGGGGTTCCTCGAAGCCGCGCAGCTGCTTGGGCGTGAGGAAGACGGTGTAACGATCGGCCGCGGCCCGCGCCATCCCATTCAGCGCGGCATAGGTCAGGTCGGTTTCCGAGAGCACCTTGGCCTGGCGGGCAACCGAAACCGCGGCGGCGATTTGAGCGACGGCATCCTGGCCGGCGCGGCGGGCCGGCAGAGGCGGCGCCGCGTGTTTGGCGGCCGAGAAGGCATCGACGATCCCTGCATGGGCTCCGGCGACCAGCTTGGCGGGCGCGACCCCGCGGTAGAACGTCGCCGAGAGTGCCCGGTAACCGTTTCGGAGGTCGTCGAGGTGCTGCGCCGAGACCGGCTGGTCCCCGGCAGCCGGCCCACAGGCAAAGCAGAGCAGCAGCATGGCGGCGACGACTCGGAAACCCATCCGCCGTCTTTTCGGACGAGCGGCGGGGCCTGCCTCCGGATTCATTAGGAGCCCCGTGGCCGTGTGTTCTCGAGACGAATGCAAAATAGAAGCGAGGTATTGCTCGCCCGCTTGATGTGGCCCGTATCACCTCAACTCGGCAATATGGCCGCCCGATCTTAGGTGTATGACCTTACTCGTTGCCATGATGGCGGCGATCGGGCTCTCGCCAATTTTCGTTGGCAGTGCCTACCAGGCGCAGGATGTGCCGATCGCCCTTGCATTCGTCAACCCGCACCAGCCCGTCGCCCTCGCCGGCGAGGCGCGCGCCCTAGCCGACGACGTGAATGCAGAAAGGGCCAAGCACGGGCTCCCCGCTCTGCAGCGCGACGAAACGTTGGACCGATTTGCCTACACGAAGGCCGCTGAAATGGCGGCTCGCGGGTACTTCGGCCACACGGACCCCGAAGGGGTCACGTTCCAGGACCGCTTGCGCGCCTGGCACTGGCCGACGACGTACGCGGGCGAAAACATTGCCTTCGACTCCGACGAGCCGCATGCGCACGCCGCGTTCATGAACAGCCCCGAGCACGCGCAGAACGTGCTCGACGCCCGAGAGGCGCGCATCGGCGTCGCCGTCGTGAACGTCGGTACGTCCGAGACGTTCTACGTCGAGGACTTCTCAGCGAAATAATCGTCGGCGAACCAAAAGTTCGCTTGTCCGGTCCCGATGGCCGCTTCGTAGCGACCGAACTGCTCGCCCTTCGCACGCCACGCCCCTCCGCCGTGCGCGCCGGCGAGCACGAGGTAGTGCGCGAAGCGGCCTTCGGGCGAGCAGCTGCGGCGGAAGTCGTCGGCGTGCTCGAGCACGGCGGCATGATCTCCGTCGCGCCACCAGCTCATGATGCGTTCGTCGTACGCGCGCAGCGACGGATCACTGATGTCGGAGGGATCGGCGCCGGCGCGCTGACGGATCGTGGCCAGCGGCCAGAAGCGATGCGACATCCCACCCGATGCGATGAGCAGTACACGGCGTCCGCTGCGTTCCGCCCCGGCAGCGACGGCTTCACCGAAACGCAGGTTCGGCTCCACCTCGGCCGTGTCGAGCACCGAGATCGGGAGCACGCGTTTGCGCGCCGGGCCGGGGTTGTAGTAGTGCATCGGGTTGAGCGTCCCGTAGTGTACCGGCAAGCCGCGGTGGGCGGCCGCCTCGGCGGGGACGCCGCGCGCCTGCGCCTCCTCGGCGATGAGCGCGGCGAGCTCCGGATCGCCGGGGTACTCGTACGGGTACTCGTGGATCATCCACGGGATCTCGTCGGACGTGTACAGCCCTTCGTGACGCTCGTGCGCGTTGAGGATGAACTCGAGCGTCGTGTGCCAGTGCGTGTCGATGATGACGAACGTGTCGATCCCGAGCGGATCGATGCGCTCGCGCTTGATCTGCGGAAGCGCGTCGTAGAACGTCGTCACGCTCGTCCCCATGTATTCCGCGCGCGCCTGCGGATCGAGGATCATCAGGCGCGGAACATGGGTCGAGAAGAGGCCGCCGACGATCATTCCAGCGCGTCGGCGGCCGTCCAGCCGTCCGGACCCTGATAGCGCATCGGCGGCAGGTTCGGGATCTTCGAGCGGAAGATCAAGTATTGGCGGAAGCCGTCGAACTCGAACGTGCGCTTGTCGGCGATCAGCCCCGACTCGTAGAGCGAGTGAGCAATGGCGGAGTCGCGCCCGAGCTTGCGGATCGTGATCGGCAGCAGCTTCTCCTCGAGGTCGAGGATGCGGAATTGGGCCTCCTCGGGATCAGGCGACGAGTCGATCGCCTCTTTCACCACGCGCAGCCCGGTGCCGATATGGCGCACCTCGTCGTGCATCACGTACTCGTACGTGACCGCGGTAGCGAGGTCGCCGTGTTGCTTGGCCAGGTCGATGATCGAGTTGAACAGCACGTGCGCCGAGTAGGCTTCCAGCGTGCACACCTGCCCGTACACGATCTCGACGAACGACGGCAGGCCGTTGACGAAACGGAACAGCTCGGTCTGTTCGTACGGGACGTCGAGCGAATCGGCGAGGTCGAGGTCGCGGATGCGGCGCCACTCGATCTGGGTGTGACGGACCTCGTCGAGCGCGTGCGTCGCGTAGAAGTACTGGATCGTCGGACGGTTGGTCTTGGTGATGATCTGCGCGACCTGCGCCGTCGTCTGCGCCTCGCCCCAGCAGGTCGTGAGCATGATCGGGCGCATCGCGTTGCGGTACTCCGCGCTCAGCTCGGGGTCGTGGGTCCGGTGCTCGCGATACTTCTCGAGCAGCGACATCGTGTCGCGGTACTGATGCGTGATGTACTCTTCGTATGAATCGAGCGTGCCGAACGTCCGCAGCTCCTCATCGGGAACGTGCTTCGGAATGACGGTGACCGGATTCATGAACGACATGGTGGTGGTTCAACTTCCTTATTCGGACCCGTAAGAGATGCAGACGAGCTTCGGTTCGGTGAAGAAATCGAGCGACCAGCGGCCGCCCTCGCGTCCGAGGCCGCTCATTCCGACGCCACCGAACGGCTGGCGGAGGTCGCGCAGAAAGTAGCCGTTGATCCAGCACATCCCGGCCCGCACGCGCTGCGCGAAGCGCAGCCCGGTCGCAACGTTGGCCGTCCAGATGTAGGACGAGAGCCCGAAACGCGTCGCGTTGGCGCGCGCCACGACCTCGTCGAGTGCGTCGAACCGGAAGACCGAGAGCACCGGTCCGAAGACTTCTTCGTGCGCGATCGTCTGCGACTCGTCGCGCGGCGCGAAGATCGTCGGGCCGAGGTAGTTCCCGCGCGCGAGCGCCGGATCGCCGGGTCGCGTGCCGCGCAGCAGCACCTCGACGCCCTCGTCCTCGGCCTGCGCGCAGAAGCGCTCGACCCGTTCGCGGTGCTGCGGGGTGATCAGCGGACCGAGATCGCTCTCGCGCGACTGCGGGTCGCCGACGCGCAGCGCGCGCACGCGTTCGAGGTAGCGCTCGAGGAAGCGATCGTAGATCCCGCTCTGCACGTAGAGTCGCGTCCCGGCCAGACACACCTGACCACTGTGACGGAACATCGCGAGCACGCTGCCCTCGACGGCGAGCTCGAGGTCCGCGTCGTCGCACACGACGTTGGCCGACTTTCCGCCCAGCTCGAGCGTCACTTTCTTCAGGGTCGCCGCCGCGGCGGTGTTGATCGCGATCCCGGTCGGCTCGCTGCCGGTGAACGCGACCGCGTCGACGCGCGGATCGGCGACGAGCGGTGCGCCCGCGGCCGGCCCGAAACCCGTCACGACGTTGACCACGCCGTCCGGAACGCCCGCTTCAGAGCAGAGCTCGGCAAGGCGCAGCGTGGAGAGCGGCGTGAGCTCGGACGGCTTGAGCACGCAGGTGTTCCCGGCCGCGATCGCCGGCGCGATCTTCCACGTCGCCTGCATCAGCGGTGAGTTCCACGGCGTGAGCAACGCGCAGACGCCGACCGGCTCTTCACGCACGATCGACACGAGCTCGCGTTCGTGTCCGAGAAACGGTTTGCGATCGAAGAACGCACTCTGTTCGCGCTGCTCGATCGCCCCGGCGAAGAAGGTGCAGTTCTCGGCCGCACGCGGGACGTCGCGATCGGCGGTTTCCCGAAACGGCTTCCCGGCGTCGCGCGACTCGAGCTGGGCGAGGTCCTCGCGGTGCTCGACCAGCAGCTCCGCGAGCTTGCGCAGCACTTTCGCGCGCTGGGCCGCGGTGGCGCGCGGCCAAGGCCCCATGTCGAACGCGCGCCGCGCGGCGGTGACTGCACGATCGACGTCCGCGCCGCCGCCGCGCGCAATCTGCGCGAACACCTCACCGCCGGCGGGGTCGACGTCGTCGTACGTCGCGCCGTCCAGCGCGTCGACCGAGGCGCCGTCGATCCAGAGCTTGGCGTGCGTGAGGTCGCGGGCGCGTCCGAGCGTCGCTTCGTGTGCGCTCACGACGCCGTGTGCACCGCGACGCGGCGTTCGGGCCGCATCGCGGGAACGATGTCGTACAGCTCGGGAAGCCGCTTGGTGATGCGCTCTTCGGCGTCGTCAGGCGCGAGATACGGCGGCCGCGCGGGCCCCATGTCGATCCCGGTCACCACCGAGGCGGTGGTCTTCGTCATCCCGAGCGCGCCGAGCGCAGCCTCGCCGCCGCGCGGGAAGACGCGGTTGAGGCGGCGCTGGATCTCCTCGGCCAGCGCGAAGTCGCCGCGTTTCCAGGCGTCGTCGATCGCGACGCAGGCCGGTATCGCGAAGACGTTGATCTGGCCGCCGTTCGAGCCCAGGAGCCGGCCGGTCAGGTACGCGCGAAACGTTTGCAGGTAGATCGCGCGCCCCTCGAGCGCGTCGGCGACCGCTTCGAGGTGCTGCAGCTCGGTTTCGACCTCTTTCACGCAGACCACGTTTTCGAGCTCCGCGACGCGGCGGAAGAACGCCGGCGACATGTGGAACTTCGACAGCGCCGGGTTGTGGTACACGCAGACGGGCAGGAGCCCGCTCTCGGATACGGTGCGGAAATGGTCGAACGCCTCGCGCTCGCCGACCTTCCAGTAGTACGGCGCGATGACGACGCCGCAGTCATATCCCAGTTCGGCGGCGACCTTCGTCCAGCGCATGGCCTGCAGCGTCGTCGCCCCGGACGTCATCGCGGACGCGCTCTTGCCGGGATACTTGCGAGTTTGGTCGAGAACGACCTCGAGGACCCGCCTGCGCTCGTCGTCCTCCAAGTGGAGGAACTCGCCGATCGAGCCGGTCGCCACGATGCCGGTCGCGCCCTGTGCGAAGCACCAATCGATCTGTGCACGGAGGGCACCCTCGTCGACGGCGTAGCTCCGATCCATCGGCGTGACGATCAGCCCGATGACGTCCCGAAAACGGTCGCGGTAGCGCTCGATCTGCATGGCGCTTCTCTTCTGCGCTGCCGGGATCAGGGCCGCTTGTCACCGAACCGACGCCCATGGCGCGCTGCGCGCTGGCGCTCGTCCCCTTGGTCGTGATCGCCGTGCTGCTGCCCTGTCGGGCGGACGCGGTCGAGGCGTTGCGCCCGCTACGAACGTTGACGTTCGACTGCGCGGTTTCGGTTTCGAGCCGGCGCGAGACGCCCAGCGACGCGCAGACTTCGCGCATCGCCCGGATGGGGAAAGGCTTCGCGGTGGTGTCGGACAAGAGCGGCAGCGGCGAGGACGACGTCGCGACGAAGCTCGACGCGAAGGGCTCGATCTCGGTCGACGTCCTATCGGCCACCGACGACGCGGGCCTCGTCCTCGAGGTCGCCGAGGACGCCGCCGAGCGAACGCGGCCGAAGGTGCGGATCGTGCTCGGTCCGGACGGGATGCTGCTCTACGATCCGGCCAACGCGGTGAACCTGACCGAAGAAGAGGTTGCCGTCGTGCGCTGGCTCGCGCGCGGCTTCTACGGCGATCACCCGCGGGACCCGGGCACCGCCTGGACGGTCGACCAAAGCGCGAACGGGCACGTCGACCTCGAACACTACCGCGTGCTTTCGCACGACCGCGATCGCGTCACGCTGGGCTACGCCTTGGAGGAGAAGGCCGGCGGGGCGAGCGGCTACGATGCGACGCGCGAAGGTTCGCTGGTCTACGACACGGTGCTGGTCGTTCCGGTCAAGGCGACGTTCCTGAGCTCGTCGCGGCGCCAGATCGGGCCGACGCTCAACACGACGCGCAGCACGATCACGCTGACGCTGACCGCCGACAGCTTCGGCAAGCTCCGCTCCTGATCACTCGTCGCCGTCCTCCGCGCCGGTTTCGGGCTCTCCCAACACGTCGGCGCGCTTCGCACCGCTCGTCGCCAGCGGTCGTTTCCCGGCTGCCTCGAGCGCGGTGTCGGCGCGCGCCACGTCGTTGCGTTCGAATGACCCAACGTCGCGCATCGCTGCGGCGAACGCGCGATCGACGCGCGCGGCATAGTCGATCGTCGCCGCGTTGGGCGGCGCGCCCCCGCCGAACTGAGCGCCGAACTGCAGGCTCTGCAGGTCTTCACGGATGCGGCCGGGGTGCTGGATCGAGTCTTCGTCGTTCGTGTAGTCCGCGGTCAGCCGTCCGCGCAGCGCTAGCGCCTTGGCGCGCACGCCGGCGAGCAGCGGCGCGAGTTCGCCACCGGCATCCTTCGCCCCGACCGCGGCCGAGGCGGCGTAGGCGTCGAGCCGGTTGAGCGCCGCGTCGAGCCGCGAGAACTCGAGGACGTGCCGCTTCGCGAAGGCGTACGCAGCGCGATAGTCGGTGGGCGTGAGGGACGCTCGCGGATCGGCCTGTACGCGCAGCGTCTGCGATAGCGTCTTCCCCGCTAGCCGGACGCGCACCGTGTACGCGCCCGGGACTACCGTGACGCCGACGCGCGGCCCGCGATACTCTTCCCGCGCCGCGCCCGTCCAGCGCACCGGACCGTCTTCGCGCAGATCCCATCCGACGCGGTTGATCCCGGCGAAGTTCGTGATCAGCGGTATCTCGCGTTCGTTCACGCGCAGGGTTCCGCGCAGATGGCGCACGATGCGGCCGCGCGCATCGAGGATCTCGATCTCCGGCCGCCGCGCGGCAGCATTCTTCTGGTAGAAGCTCAGCAGCGCGCCGTTCGGCGGATTCTTCGCGCCGTAGCCGGTGTAGAGCCCTTCGTCGTTGGCGTGCAGCGAGAACAGATACGCGGTGCGCGGAGCAAACAGCATCGCGCCGGCCGCCTCGGCTTGCGGGAGCTGCTGGATCGGGGTGAGATCGTCGAGGATCCAAGCCGCCCGCCCGTGCGTCGCGACGATGAGGTCGTTCCAGCGCGGCTGCACGCGCATGTCGTACGCAGCCGTCGTCGGTAGCCCCAGCCCGGGACGGCGCCAATTCGCGCCGCCGTCGTACGACAGCCAGAACGAATCCTCCAACCCGAGATACACGAGGTTCGGGTTGCGCGTGTCAGGACGGATCGACCGCGCCGATTGCGCCGGGAGGCCGTTCGCGACGCGCGTCCAGTGCGCGCCCCAATCGTGCGTGACGAAGACGTACGGCGCGTAATCGCCCAGTAAGTGGCGATCGATGACGGCGAACGTCGTGCCGGCCGTCAGCGGCGAAGGCGCGACAGCTTCCGCGCGCCCGTCGGGCGCGACGCCCGGCGGCGTCACGTTGCGCCAATGCTTCCCGCCGTCGCGACTGAGCTGCACCAAGCCGTCGTCGCTGCCGGTCCAGATCTCGCCGCGCGTCTTGGCCGACGGCTCGATGTCGAGCAGCGTACCGGTGAACTCCGCGCTCGACACGTCGAGCGCGAGCGGTCCGCCGGCGGGCTGCTGGTGCGCCTTGTCGTTGCGGGTGAGATCGGGCGAGATGACGCTCCAGCGCGTGCCGCGATCGTGCGTCGCGAAGACCACGTTCGCGCCGAAATAGGTGAGCGTCCGGTCGAACGGATCGAACGCGACCGGCGCATCCCAGTTGTAGCGGTAGCGCGCGCGGTCGAGCGAAAAGTCGTCTTGTGCGGTCCCCCGCCATGGTTGCACCGGCCGGTTGCGCTGGTTCGTGCGATCGTAGATCGAGAGCCGTCCCGTCTGCAGGTCGATCCACACCAGGTTCGGATCGCGCGGGTCCGGCCACGCCCATTGACCGTCGCCGCCGACGACACGATCCCAAGCCGCGTCGGGGATCCCCTCGGGGTTGAGCGCGTTGGAGGGACCGCAGAAACCGTTGTTGTCCTGCAGGCCGACGCAGATCGAGTACGGCGTGCGATCGTCGTAACCGACGTGATAGATCTGTCCGATCGCGAGGTTGCGCGAGAACGACCAGGCGACACCGTTGTCGGTCGTCATCGCGTAGCCGCCGTCCTCGCCGACGATCATGCGCGTGTGATCGTTGGGCGCGATCCACATGTCGTGGTAGTCGACGTGCACGTCCTTGGCGATCGACTTGAACGTCTTGCCGCCGTCTTTCGACTCGGACAGCTCTTCGGAGACGCCGTACACGTGGTTGGCGTCGGACGGGTCGACGCGCAGGTGCGAAAAGTAGAACGGCCGCTGATCGACCAGCGTGTTCTTGGTCATCAGTTGCCAGTTCGCACCCGCATCGTCCGAGCGCCACAGGATGCCGTCCTTCGATTCGATCAAGGCGTAGACGCGCGACGGATTCGATTGCGACACCGCCAGGCCGATCCGCCCGGTCATCCCACTGGGAAGACCGTGTCCGGTCAACCGCGTCCAGCTGTTCCCGTCGTCGGTCGATTTCCAGATCCCGTCGGCATCACCGCCCGAAGTGAACGTCCACGGCCTGCGCTGGAACTGCCAGATCCCGGCATAGAGAACGTCGGGCTGACTCGGGGAAGCGACGAGTTCGCTCACGCCGCTTTGCGGCCCCACGAACAGCGTCTTCGTCCACGTGCGTCCGCCGTCGGTCGTGCGGTAGACGCCG
>Ga0208220_1001104_pt1 | contig 11480 bp, 10 predicted proteins | sample NGESurdeep092012_9_FD_184484 | JGI IMG/M metagenome (GOLD analysis project Ga0208220, IMG submission 184484) | Arctic peat soil microbial communities from Barrow, Alaska - NGEE Surface sample F53-1 deep-092012 (SPAdes) | ecosystem: Environmental > Terrestrial > Soil > Wetlands > Peat ... | reverse complement strand
AGGGGCACCGTCGTGGTCGACGGGTAGCCGGCATCGCGGAGCTCCATCTCGTTGAAGACCGAGTCGGCGATGGCGAACTCGGTCACCTGGGCCAGGTCCCGCAGCTGGGCCCGACCCCAGCGGACCTCCTCGCCGACCGCCGGGACCCAGGACTCGATCAGGTCGGCCGGAGTGATGTTGTGGTAGTTGACGAACTTCCGTTCGGGACGGTCCCGGAAGATGTCGGCCACGCCGCTGCCGATGGACATCTGGTAGAGCAGGACCCGTCCGGTACTCGACGGCTCGCCGATCCGGGTGATCGGGAATCCGTCGTCGAGTCGGTCGGGACTGGCATTGCCGTAGTAGATGTCCGACCGGTAGCCGCGGGAGCGCAGCAGGTCCCGGAGCTGCATCACGTGCCCGCCGATGGCGTCCCGGCTGGCCAGTGTGGGGATCACCTGGTCGATCCGGGTCACGCTCAAGCCGGCGAACCCTCCCAGCCGGGCAGGGCGAGCGGCGCAAATTCGGCTCCCACCGCCGGGACCTCGCCGGTCGTCCCGGTCGACCGCAGTTGGAACCTCACTTCGAGGGGGAGGCGGACCCGACCGGTGGCCCGACCGGGGTTGGCGACCTCGAACTTGGTCACCTGGTCCTTCCAGTCGTAGATGGCCGTTTCGGTGGCGCTGCGGACGCCGACGCTCACCGAGTACGTGCCATCGAGCAGCGGGACATCCGGAAAGAAGAACTTAACGATCCCGCCACCGGCGGGTACGTCTATGGCACAGGCCTGATCGTCCGGGTCGGAGGCGAAGACCAGTTCGTTCTGATCGTCGTGGATGGCGATGGTGGCCATGCCATTCGGCACGGCGGCCAGGCTGTCGAGATCGGCGGTGATGGTCAACGACTCGCCGGGGTACATGTGGCTGCGGGCCCCGCTCCCGCCGTGATCGGCCATCACCGTGCCGATGGCCAACACATTGCCCTGGATGCCACCGGACTCCGAACCTTCGAGGGTGCCCACACCAAGCAGGTCCGCCAAGTAGACCCGGATGGCCTCCCCCGGCTCGTCGACGGTGATCACCTTGCCATGGTTCATGACCATGGCCCGCGCGCAGTTCTGGCGGATGGTGTCCGCTCCATGGCTGACCACGACGATGGTCCGGCCCTCACGCTGGAATTTCTTGACGTGGTCGAGGCACTTGCGCTGGAACGCGGCGTCCCCGACGGCCAGCACCTCGTCGACCAGCAGCACGTCCGGTTCGACGTTGACGGCGACGGCGAAGCCGAGGCGGACATACATTCCCGAGGAGTAGAACTTGACCTGGTTGTCGATGAACTCCTCAAGCTCGGCGAATGCCACGATGTCGTCGAACCGCTTGGCGATGTCAGCTCGCGAGAGACCGAGCAACGAGCCGTTCAGGAAGATGTTGTCCCGACCGGACAGATCTGGTTGGAAACCGGCGCCCAGCTCCAACATGGCAGCCAGGCTGCCACGCACCTTGATCTCGCCGGTGGTCGGCTTCAGGATGCCGGCCACGCACTTGAGCAGCGTCGACTTGCCGCAGCCGTTCCGCCCGAGAATCCCGAAGGTTTCCCCCTGATAGATGTCGACGTTCACGTCCCGGAGCGCCCAGAACGGGGTGAACGGCATCTTTCCGCCGTGGATGACCCGCTCCTTCAGGGAGGTGTGCTTCTCGTTGTAGAGCCGGAACTGCTTGGAGATGTCGCTGACTTCGATTGCGACGGCCATGGTCTAGAGCTCCTCAGCGAAGTTGCCCTCGAGCCGGCCGAAGACGACCAGGGCGAGTAGGAACAGTCCGAGACTCACCACCAGTACGGCGACCAGCATGGCGGAGTAACCGGCCACACTCCAGGTGGGCAGCACGTTGTACCAGATTGGGACTTTCGAACCGGGAGGCGTGTAGGAATACTTGGTCACGCCGTAGATCGCACGCTGGAAAGTCAGGACGATCGGGGTGATCGGGTTGAGCAGGTAGACGTACTGGAGCCACTTGAGCACCGGATGGGCCTTCTGATGACCGGAGAGGAAGATGCTGCCGTAGGCGTAGACGATCGACGTCCCCCAGAACCAGGCCATCAGTAGCACCTCGGTCAGGTGCTGCGTGTCGCGCAGATAGACGTTGACCGCCGACAGGAAGATGGACAGCGCCCCAGTGAACACCAAGAGCGCGACCAGGCCCAAGGGGAGAATGGCGACGAACTGCCATGCCGGCGTGATCCCGAAGAGCACCATGGCCAAAATCAGCACTACCACTTGGATGGCGAAGAGCACCATGTTGAGGCCGACAACCGACAATGCGAGTAGCTCGCGGGGGAAAGCCACCTTCTTGACGATGCCGGCCTTGCCGACAACAACCGAAGTGGCACCCAGTGACGATCCGTTGAACAGGTTCCAGACCAGCAGGCCGGCAAAGAGCCAGATGGCAAAGTTGGGTTGGTGGTTCCGGGCGATGATCTTGAAGACCACGTAGTAGATGGACAGCACCAGGGCCGGGTTGAGCATCGACCACGCGTAGCCGAGTGCCGAGCCCTTGTACTTGACCTTCAGCTCGGTCCGCACCAGCAGCATGAGTAGGTCGCGGTTGATCCAGAGGTCCTTCAATCGCTGACCGAGTTGGACCTTGCCATTGACGATGGTGATCCGGTCGTGGCTCTGCCCGGGAACGAACCGGGTGCTGCCGCCGATCGATGAGCTCTGCTCCGGCTCCGGGTTCGGGTCGGGATCCGAAGATGCAGGCTTCTCGATGTCGAGACTCATCAGGTAGCGGACCCCGAGCCGGCTGCCGGCACCTTCATGGCGTCCTTCTGGATCACCTCGTCGATGAACCCGTACTCCCGGGCCTCTTCGGCGGTGAACCACCGGTCACGGTCCGAGTCGGCCTCGATCCGGTCGACCGGCTGGCCGGTGTGGAAGGCGATGCGCTCGGCCAGCATGCGCTTCAGGTAGATGATCTGCTCGGCCTGGATGGCGATGTCGGAGGCCTGGCCCTGCATGCCGCCCGAGGGCTGGTGCATGAGGATCCGGCTGTGGGGAAGGGCGAACCGCTTGCCGGGGGTCCCGGCGCACAGCAGGAATTGCCCCATCGACGCGGCCAGGCCGACACAGATGGTGCGCACGTCGCAACGCACGTACTGCATGGTGTCGTAGATGGCGAGCCCGTCGGTCACCGAGCCGCCGGGCGAGTTGATGTACACCGAGATGTCGCGCTCCTGGTCCTCGGCCTCGAGCAGGATCAGCTGCGAGCAGACCAGGTTTGCCGTGTTCTGATCGATGGCCGAACCGATGAACACGATCCGCTCCTTCAGCAACCGCTGGAAGATCTCCGAGCCCGGCCCGACCTCGGCGCCCGTCTTCATCTCCGGGGTTCCGACGGGGGTTGCGGAGCACGTGAACGGGGGCGCGCTGAAAGGGGAATCCATGAGCGATGAGCCTAGTGGCTCAAGGGTGCTGCCGGACGCACGGGGACGTCCGAACCGGGCACGGCGGAAACGCCCGGCGCCCGACCGGCCACGTCCAGCAGGGCCGCCACCAGGTCCGATCCCGCCCGATCGAGGCCGAGCGCCGCGGGCCGGGCGCGCCCGGCCACCACGAGCGACTCCCTCCGGGCGGGGTCGTCGATAAGGGCGGCCAACTCCTGTGCCACGTGTCGGGGACCCTTCTCCTCCAACAGGACCCCTGCGTCGCCCACCACCTCGGGAACGGCGCCGGCTGCGAAGGCCACCACAGGTAGGCCGTGGGACATCGCCTCGACCAACGGCACCCCGAATCCCTCGTGCTCAGACAGCATGACCAGCACGTCGGCGGCGACGTAGTGGGCCGCCAGCGCACCGTCACTGATCCCGGACACGAACGTGACGGCCCCGTGCATGCCGAGTTCGGCCGCGTACCGCCGCAGGGCCCGTGCGTAGGCGGGCTCCGAAGGCGATCCTACGATCGTCAACCGGGCGTCAGGGGACGTGGTGGCCCGAGCGATGAACAGGGCGGCGATGGTGTCCTGATGGGCCTTGTTGGGGGCGAGACGTCCCACCGACAGCCACCGGGGCCCGCCCTCTCCCTCGGGTCCGCGCAGGGTGGCGAGGGTCGTCGGGTCCGGGGTCATGGGCGGGATCCGCACGTTGGCGACCGGCACCACGACGACTTCGGGACAGCCGCACCGGCGGAGCTCGTCGGCATCGAAGGTCGACACCCCGATACCGAGCGCCGCCGTTGGGGCCAGATCCTCCAACTCGAGGACAGCCAGCGCCTGGTGCCGGGCGATCCAGTTGTTCCACGGCGCGAAGTACTCCGAAGGCGTGATGTTGTGGTAGTTGACCACGACCGGTTCGGGTCGGCCGGCGAGCCAGGCGACCATGTCGGACCGGGTGGCCATCTGATAGACGAGCACGTCACCCGCGATGGCGTCGTCCTCGTACTCGAGGTAGTGACGGGTCTCGTGGACGGTATTGGGGTCGGGGTTCTCGATGTAGATCCGGCAGTCGACGCCCTCGGCCACCAGGAGGTCCCGCAGCGCCCGGGTGTGCTCCCCCACCGCGTCGCGCACATGCAGCATCGGAACGAACAGGTGGATGCCGCTCATCGGCCGACCTCGGACACCACGGCGTGGACGCTTCCGCTCGTGGGTCGGTGCCATGTGGCCCCGCGCAGCCCCCGCTGCTCCAGCACGGCCTGCCATGTCTCGGGGTGGAGTGGCCGGCCGGGCAGCAGGTCCCGGACCACCGGGGCGACGGACGCGTCCCACGCCGACTGCTCGGTCACCAGCACGACCAGCGCTCCCCCGGGGGCCACGACCCGGCGTGCCTCGTCGATCAGATCGACCTTGCCGGCAATGTCGGTCCGGTCGACGCAGCCGGCGAGGACCACGCACCCCCGGCTGGCGCCGGGCAGGGCGCGCAGGTAGTCGATCACCTCGGCGATGGCGGTCGCTGGGCCGGCCTTACCGTTGCCGACGTCGAACGCGGCATTCGCGGCCCAGACGACCGGGCCCCGCGGGTCGACGCCCTCCACACCGGTCCCACTTGCGACCAGGGCAGCCAGGAGACCGTCATCCGCGAGCTCCCCCAGCAGCACCGGCAGGTCGGAACGGGCCGCGGCCCAGGTCGGGGCGTCGTCGAACCAGGCGGAGGCGTCCATCGCCGGAAGGTCGAACTCGGCGGCCTCCATGCCCAGCGGGTCCACCGACGACTCGAGCCGTTCGACCCGGGCCGCCAAGAACCGGATGGCGTCGAAGACGGTCCGGCGGAGCTCGCCGAGGGCGTCCTCCGTCCGCTGATACGACTCGTCGACGGCGCGGTCGGTGTATTCCGAGAGGTCCTGGGCCACCGTGGTGACCACGTCGCCGAGTACCCGCTCGCTCGCCTTGGTGCCGCGCCCCCGTTCCCACAGGTCGGCGGGAAGACCCGCCCACCCGTTCGGGCGACCCTGGAACTGAGGCGGCTCGACGAGGCGTCGGACGGTGTCGTCGAAGTGCCAACCCAGGGATCCCTGGGGCCGGAGCCGGTCGAAGGCTTCGAGGAGCCCGCGCTCGTCGGCCGACAGCCCTGACCGGGGGTTGTCGCCCTGCTCTTCCGGTGTCCCGCTGTCCTCAGCCGTGACCTCCACCTCCCGTGCGCACATAGGCGGTCCCGCCGGCATGAAGATCGAGACGGGTCGTTCGCAGCGGAGCCCTTCTCCCGCGCACCGCCACCCCTTCCAGGAAGGCGGTGTACCGGTCGATGATCGAGGGCCAGAGATAGTTCCGGGCCGTGTAGCGCTTTCCGGATTCGCCCAGGACGGCACGCAGTCCGGCGTCCCCGACCAGTCGGCCCACGGCGGATTCGAAGCTCCGGAAGGAGTCGAACCAGAGCCCACCGCCCGACCGCTGGCAGTGCTCCATGGTGGCGGCGCAGGCGCCGTTGACGAGTACCGGGACCCCGAGGGTCCAGGCCTCCAGGACGACCAGCGAGAACGACTCGTAGGCGGAAGGGTTCACCATCACCCGGGCCCCGGCCAGGATGTCCCACTTGTCGGCTTCGGACACCGTCCCGGTCACCACGATGTCCGGGTGGTCGGGCGCCGCGTCCGATACCGGCCCTACGAAGGCCAGGGCCAGGTCCGACGGGTTCCGCTCCTTGAACCGGGCGAAGTAGTCGGCCAGCATCCCGCAGCCCTTGTGCTCGTCGACGCGTCCCAGGTAGCAGAGGTAGGGGCGGTCGCCCAGACCCAGGATCTCGCTCCCCCGGCGGCCGCCGCCGGCCGGGTCGTTGACGCCGAGCCCGAGCACGACCTGGGGACGGGCTCCGATCTTGAAGACATCCTCCATCAGGTCCCGTTCGGCGCGGGTGTGGTAGACGAGGCCGTCGATGTCGCGGAAGCTCCTCCGGAAGGCCGAGAAGTACAGGGCCGGCTCGTCGTGGGCCGCAGGATGGAGAATCACCGGCACCTTCGAGACGGCGATGGCGTCCACGGTCGTGGCGAACAGGTAGGGGTAACAGGCGATGACGTCGGCATCGCTCTCGGCCACGGCGTCGACCAGGTCGGGGCACATGGGTCCGTTCAACGAGATCCACCGCCGCGACTGCGCGAGTGAGGCGCTCTCGGGGGCCACCCGCAGTTTTCCGTCGAGCGCGAAGTAGTCCAGGGTGCGCCGCGAGGCGGTCGGGAATCGTCGGACCGTCACCCCGTTGACGACGGTGCTCCCGGCGGGTTCGGTGTTCTCCCACGTGAGGTGGTCGAGGGCGCAGCTCGTGAGCACCTCCACCTCCCAGTCGGGGCGCAGGCACAGGCGCTCGGCCAGCATCCGGGCCGCCGTCTCGGCACCGCCGATCACCTCGGTGCCGAACCGCGGGGTCACGAAGGCCAGCTTCACGCCACCCCCCGCTCGGCGTCGGCCACCCCGGCCAGCACGTCGACGAACCGCTGTCGCGTGGTGGGGGCGGCGAAGTCGGCCAACCGCCGGCGGCCCGCGTCGGCCAACCGGCGTGCGAGAGCCGTGTCCCCTCGGATCCGGGCGACCGCGGCGGCCACGGTGGCCGGGCGGGCGGTCGGGAGCAGGATCCCGGCGTCGGCCAGGGTCTCCCCCACGGCTCCGGCGTCGAGGGCCACGATGGGTGTCCCGGCCTGCATGGCCTCGAGCAGCGGGATGCAGAATCCTTCGTGCTCCGACAGGCACACGAACACGTCGGCGTCCTCATACCAGGCGGCGAGCTGCGCCTCGGTGAGGTGCTCGCCGTGACGGACGGCGTCGGCCAGCCCGAGCTCGTCGGCGAAGGCGAAGACGGCATCGGCGTAGGCGGGCGTCACCGCGGGGCCGACGACGTGGAGACGGGCACCGGGATCGTAGATGCGGCGGTAGATCCACAGGGCCTCGACCAGGCGTTGATGGGCCTTGTTGGGAGAGATGCGACCGACGAAGAGGAGCACGGTGGATGCTCCATGGTCGGCGGCCAGCCTGACCCGTTCGTGCCCGTCCACCCGATCGGCGTCGACGTGGAGGTCGACGAGGATGGGGAGCACCGTGGTCGCCGGGCAGCCGAGCTCCTCGAGCTCGCGGGCGTTGAAAGCCGAATCGGCGATGCCGAGCACCGCCTTCGGGGCGAGAGCGGCCACCTGTCGGCGCGCCAATGCCACCTTGGCCACGGTGTGTTCCTCCCAGCCCTCGTAGAAGGATTCGGGGGTGACGTTGTGGTAGTCGAGCACCAGGGGCTCGGCGCGCCCGAGCAGGAACTCGGCCACCGGCGACGACGTGCCGAGTTGGTAGAGCAGTACGTCCCCCGGGCGGGCGCGGGCCGGGTACTCCTCGAAGTAGGTCGCCTCGTCCTGCAGTTCGTCGTGGGCCGCCTCGACGTAGATATCGGACTCCCAGCCGGCCGAACGGAAGGCGTCCCGCAGAGCGCGGGTGTGATCCCCCGTCGCGTCGCGGGGTAGGAGCGCCGGCACGAACTGGTGGACGGCGGTCACCGCTCCCGCGTGGCGACCACGAGGTACTCCGTCGGCCCCAGCAGCAGGTCGTTGATGGCGTCGATGGCCGCGTTGACCTCGGCGGCGTCGGCGGCGCCGGTACCGACGCGGGCGAGCCGCCGATCGTCACCGCCGAAGATGGTGGCGGTGACCGTGAATCCACGGGACCGGAGGAGGTGCGCCCATGTCTCGGGATGCAGCGGCTGCCCCGGGGCGAGGTCCCGGACGACGGGAGAGGCGGTGGCGGCCCACGCCGCGGGCGAGGACGAGTGCAGCACCAGGATGCCGTCCACCACCAGGCGGGTGGAGGCCAGGTCGAGCAGGCGCACACGCTCGTTCGGGCGGAGCCACTGCACCGAGCCGGTGAGGACGATGCCGCCCAGTGCCTCGTCCGACACGACGGCGAGGTGGCCGAGCACCGGCTCCGCCCGCACGTCGGCACCGCGGTCGAGCGCGGGCTCCAAGGCGATGTCCGAGGGGTCGATCCCGTAGGCGTCCACGCCGGCCGCGGTGAGGGCCTCCACCAGCGATCCGTCTCCGCAGTCACCCACCACCACCCGGTCCGACACGCCGACCAGGGCATCGACCGCCGCCGGCGCCCACCAGGTGCTCCCGGTGGGGGTGGCGGGGACGAGGCCGGACGGCAGATCAGGCGACCGATTGGCCTCCACGGTGGCTTCGAGGTCCTCGATGTGGTCGACCACCACATGGAACATCCGCGACACCGACCACGCGAACTTCACGATCTGGGCGACGACGAAGTTCATGTACCAGCCGAGGCCCTTGCGGATGGCCCGCTTGACGTAGCTCCCCACCGCCTTGTTGGAGGCGGTCGGCACGGCGATGTCGACGTAGGCGGATCCGTCCACCAGCGACAGCGTCTCGCGCAGGCGGGCCCGGCCCTGGAGCCCGACGGGCGAGAATTCGAGGAACAACTCGTCGAGTTCCTGCTCGAGTCCGGCCGGGAGGTCACCCGAGGCCCGGCGGCGGCGGACTTCGGCGTCGATCTCGGCCATCACCTCGTCCAGGTAGCGGATCCGGTCGGCCACGTCGCTGGTGGCATCGGCATCCGGGCCGCCGTCCGGAGCCGGAACGTCGGGGCTCACAGGTGAGGGGGCGGAGGGCGAGGTCGGCACAGGCTGACTATAGCCAGGGGCCTCGGGGGGCCCTGTGAGGCACCCCCGGGCCGCGACCCGCGCTCGGTAGGCTGAGTACCACGCGGGCGTGGCGGAATCGGCAGACGCGCCGGGTTTAGGTCCCGGTCCCTTCGGGGGTGGAGGTTCGAATCCTCTCGCCCGCACTGTCTCGCCCGCACCCTGAGCGCACCGATCGACGGGCGGACGGCTCCGATGTACTCGGCGCGGCCGCAGCTCCCGCCCACCGCGCGGCCGCAGCTCCCGCCCACTGGCACGAGCCGGCCCCACGGTGTTCACTGGGACCATGCCGCTTACAGGAGAGTACGAGCCGAGCCCGCAGGAATGGGTCCGCAACCAGGTGGACCTGTACGAGACCTCCGGTGGGACCGAAGGGACCGCCCTGCTCGACACCGGGATGCCGGTGGTCATCGTCACCAACCGGGGCGTGTCGACCGGCAAGCTGCGCAAGACCCCGTTGATGCGCGTGGAGCACGACGGGATCTACGCACTCGTCGCGTCCCAGGGCGGGGCGCCCACCCATCCCCACTGGTACCGCAATCTCGTGGCCGACCCGCACGTCGAGCTCCGGGACGGGCCGGCGACGTCGGACCGCGTGGCACGCGAAGTCCAGGGCGACGAGCGGGCGCTGTGGTGGGATCGGGCCGTAGCGGCCTATCCGCCTTACGCCGAGTACCAGGAACGGACCGATCGGGTCATCCCCGTGCTCGTGCTCGAGCCGGTCGCCGACTGACTCCAACCGGCTACCGACTGACGTGACGCGCCGACGGTCGGCCGATCGCCGGTGTCGGGGCGTCAGCCGGGCTTGCGGATCAAGAAGGCCAGCAGGTAGCACTCGTCGGCAGCGTGGAAGACGCCGTAATTGGCCGACAGCGCGCCCAGGTCGAAGCGGCCCTGGGCGACCCCCGGACCGCCCCAGTTGAGCCCCCGGATCGTTTCGACCTCGAAGCCGGCCCGCAACACCTTGGCGCGCAACTGCTCGAGGGTGTACTCGACGTCGTGGTCGGGGTCGATGAAGTCGTCCTGCTGCATCCGGCACAGGCGACCGTTGGGGGTGTCGATGGCCATGTAGCCACCAGGACGCAGCGCCCGGAACGCCCCATCCAGTACCTCGTCCCCCGCCGACTCGGGGACGTGTTCGATCGACTGACCGCTGTAGACCAGGTCCACCGATTCGTCCTCGGCGAACGACAGGTCGACCATCGACCGGTACTCGTAGCGGACCCGGCCGCGCTCGGTATCGCCGTCGCCGAAGCGATCCGACTTGTAGAGGTCGTGGCGGTCGTCGGGGGGCAGGTCCACGATGACCAATTCCTCGAACCCGTAGGGATAGCCGAGCGTCACCAGTGCCCCCCGCGGGTCCGACGTGTGACCGCCGCCGAGGTCGATGATGCGGCGGGCCCGGGGCAGGCCGATGATGAACTCGCACCGGCTGGCGTGCAGTGAGCCGTGCAGGCCCGACGCCTGGGGTTGCGCTACGACGCGGAATTCGTTGGACGTGCGGATGCGGTCGACCATGTCCTCATAGGTCATGAGGTGGTCAGTCAACGCCCCCGTGTACTCGTCCCACGCCGTGGGGTCCGGGTCACGCCGCAGGAGCACGTTGTAGGCCATCCGGGCGGCCTCCCGGGGCGGCAGCTGGGTGAAGGACAGTCCGGCGAGGCGGGTCGCCTCGCGGCGCACCTTGTTGTCGATGCGGTCGTACTGCGGGATCAGCTTGGCCGGGAGGCCGGCGATCGGGCCCTTGGCGCCGGCTCTGTCTGCTCCGCTCATGCCTGCTCCGATCGTCGGTCCGGTCCCCTATGCCCCGGTCGGCGAACCTACCATCGGCTCCCGGAACGACTGCGCCGTCGACCGCGCCCACGGCGGTGATCGACCAGACCTCCGGTGGCCGAACCTGGATCATCCGGCGCCCGGCGTCCCGACGGCAGCCCCGCCATGCCCGGACGGGTGACCCGGCCGGGGGCGTCGTGACAGGCACGCCCTGTCTTGCGGCGGGAGTGGGTTTCGGCCATGCTTCCCCGGTTCCGCCACTTCGACAGCGTGCGCGGCCCGGTGATCGATCGCAGATCGACGACGGCTAGACATCAACTCAGGAGGACACCCATGGGAATGCTCGACGGCAAGGTTGCCATCGTCACCGGCGCAGGCCGGGGAATCGGACGTGAGGAGGCCCTCCTGCTGGCCTCCGAGGGTGCCAAGGTCATCGTCAATGACGTCGGCGCGTCTCTCCAGGGCGAGGGCGGCGACAAGCACCCGGCCGAGGAGGTCGTCGAGCTGATCAAGGCGGGGGGCAGCGACGCCGCCGTCAACGCCTCGGACGTGAGTTCGTGGGAGGGCGCCAAGGCTCTCGTCGACCAGGCGATCGACACCTTCGGCCAGCTGGACAT
>Ga0208220_1001102_pt1 | contig 11487 bp, 13 predicted proteins | sample NGESurdeep092012_9_FD_184484 | JGI IMG/M metagenome (GOLD analysis project Ga0208220, IMG submission 184484) | Arctic peat soil microbial communities from Barrow, Alaska - NGEE Surface sample F53-1 deep-092012 (SPAdes) | ecosystem: Environmental > Terrestrial > Soil > Wetlands > Peat ... | reverse complement strand
TCGTCTGAAACTGCGTTCGTTCATCAAACTGGAGAGTGGTTGGCGCGCGGGAGCCAGCAGGCGCGCCACCGAGGTCCCAGTCGAGACAAGCTGATCGATCGCACCGGCCGGATGAGTCGCGGCCCCTAACGCACCTTCAAAGAGGCGACGTGGACTGGGAAGGCGTTTCAGCACGTCAAGGGGTGTTTTCTTATCAGGCGGTGTGGCGGGTGCGTGGGCCCGTGGGCTCGCCGCACGCCGATGTCGGTCCAGCAGGTGCATCAACACTGCAAGTCCGCCAACCCCGTCGACGAGCGCGTGATGAACCTTGACGATGAGCGCTGCGCGTCCACCGTCCACGCCCTCCACAACCACGGCCTCCCAGGGCGGCAGTTCGGAGTCGAAGCCGGTGGTGGCCATGATCTGGGCCATGTCGAGGACATCCCGAAAGGTTGCCTCGGGGGGCATCACAATCCGCCTGAGGTGGAAGCGCAATTCGAAGCGATTGTCTTCGACGAACCGCGGTCTCCCAGGGCCGAGGGGACGTACGACGACGTGCGATCGAAGACGTGGGACGATCTCGGTCAGCGCTGCGAAGCGGTCCTGAACTGATGGCCATCGGGGGGATCGGTCAAGCTCCATCACTGCAATGACTGTCGGGCGGAGGACCGGATCTCGTCCAATCGTCCACAGCAATGCGTCGGCTCCGCTCATGTTGTCAATCACTCGTGTGTGGTTCTCACTCATGGCGCTCGCTCATCCGTAGGCTTGCCCGATCGCGGAGGGTTCGTGAATAGAGGATCACCCTCACCTCGGAAGGGCCGGAGATACGGGGGATCTTCCATCGCAATAGATTTGGGCGTCAGCGGCTTCCATGATGAACGACCTCGTGAGCGGCCGGTGACACGACGGCGCCAAACTCAAGCACCAACCACACCAGCAAATCGTCAACGGTAATGATCCCAGCCAGGTCGCTCTCCTCGAGGACAGGTAGGCGCCGGACCCCAGCGTTCTTCAGGACCTCGAACGCTTCGAAAATATCGGCGGACCCCTGAATGCTGATCGGTCGGTCCGTCATGACCTCATGGACGCGTGCGCCGCCCGTCAGCCCCGTTCCGACGCCCCGTACGGCAATGTCCCGGTCTGTCACGATGCCGCACAGCTGACCGCCACTCATCACGAGCAACGACCCCACGCCATGACTCCCCATCAGGGCGGCAGCCTCCATCAGTGAGCATTCGGGAGGTACGGACACCGGAGCGCTTCTCAGACATTCCCTAACCAACACGACGGACCAGTCCTTTCCCACGCGTCCGAACGTCACCAGTGCGTGATTGTCGCCGACTTGTGCTGTTGCTGAGCCAATCTTGCGGCGCCAGGACACGCACCGATAGGGACGAAGGTCCTCATTCGCTCCACCATCGGACTCCGATCACCAAATGCGATTGTGTCGGGACCGACCGATTGGTGCTCCGGTCCAACGTTCCAGTCGCCAGTTGTGGCGTTCCGAGGGCGTGCCCGTATCGGATCGACTACGACCCAGCTCTCCGGTGGTGTCAGTCCTCTTCTGGAGGGGATTGATGGACGATGACGCGCCCGGTCACTTGGTCCGCCGCAATTGCGACCAGCGTATGGCGAGGCCCGCCGGCCCACGCCTCGAGATCGAGAGATGCGAGACGTTGGTACTCGTCCTGGTCTGAAATTCGTCGCCCCCGACCGGTGACCAGCACGCTCCAGCCCTCGCTCATGGCTTCGTCGACGCGATCGATTTCGAAGCCGACGAAATGTTCAATTTCGACGCGCTTGGCCTTTGATTCATCGGTGCTGAACACAACCTCACCGTTGGTGAACTCGAAGTTCACGGGCACAGCAACCGGACCACGCTCCGTCACCATGAGGACTCGCCCTATCCCTCCGGCCGCCAGGTGGGCCTCGCATTGCTCCCGAGTGAGAGTGTCGAGTACAGGGTGGGGACCGGCCCGCCCATGACCGAGTGGTCGGTCCATGTGCCCGCCCATGAGCTCCGTTGGGGTCGTGTCGAGCGCAACGGCCATCAATATCATTGTGCCTGCGCTCAGCAACGCATCGGGACTCCGCTCAAAGTACCTCAGGTACCCGGGATCAATTCCAGCGCGCTTGGCCAACTCATCGACACTCATTCCGAGCTCGTTTCTACGGACAGTGACTCTGCGGGCCAGGTCCGAGGGGCGAACGCCCTTGGGGCCTTCCTCTGTTGATGACCCGGGCGTCGGTGCGTGAAGGTCGTGCTCGGTTTGAGTTGGGGTCAAGGAAAATGTGCTCATGAGCCCATTTTGGCCAACTTCGGCACGAGGTCCTAGGGTCCAACGTCCCAACTGATCGGAACGGTCTTTGAGATTCCTCCGCTCCGACGGGTGGCACGAGTCAGCTCCCTCTTCGTGATGGGGCTGATCGCGAGAACTGCCCATCGGGCCCGGAATGGACTCCGCACCCGCCACGGAGGGACGTTCGGCCCTATCACCGCTCCCAGGCGATCAGGCACAATTGGATGGAGTTGGAATAGTCCTTGACCTGGAGGGAGATATTCATGCACCACGTGAACACCCGGGGAGCCAAGCGTACGACGCATCGTTCATCCCGGCCTTCGCTGAGTCCATATTTCGTCGAAGACGTCGCCTTTACCCTTTCCGATGTCGTGGCGGCGCGCACCGATGACTCCGGACTCCTCGCTGACAGGTAGCGCCTCAAGAAACCACCTTCCGCTGGGATCTTCTGCGACGAGCGGTTCATCGTCGTCGGGGCGTATCTGAAAGCGTTTGAGGGGTAGGGAACCGGGACGATCTTGAGCGCCCTGTTTGCGCAACGGTCGGCCACAAAGTCGGGGCATGAGAACACTACTTCTCGACTGCTGTGCACATGGGCCATCCGTCTCGGTGCTGGCTCGAACGCGGCGCCGTGGGTGGACCTCCTCGAGTGCTTATCTCGCTGGACGCGCGGCGCGCTCGATGATCGGATCGGGGCCAGGGGTAAAGAGCGATTCGCGTCCCGTATCGCCCCAGCGGACGAGGAAGGGCGGCCCTCCGTCAGCCGAACGGACCGAGATCACTTCGCATTCGCGGATGGCCTCACCAGCGTGGTGACCACGAACGACGATTCGATCACCAACGCTCGCATACCGTATGAATTCCTTCTCCACTCTTGATATGTTCGGCCCACCCCCTCGACGTTGGTAGGGCCGAAGGTCACATGGTCAAGAAGATGTCCAAGTGGCTCAGTCCAAGTGAGACAACGCGGGTTGACATTGTTGACCAAAGACCCTGTCGAAGGGTTCCGAAACGGGTGATCATGCAGAGATGAGGCAGTCCGAACCGAGTGACCACCTAAAGGTTCTTGATCGAGAGCAGTGTCTGCGTCGACTCGAGGCACATGGGGTGGGTCGGATCGGGGCCATTGTTTGCGGACGCCCGGTCATCTACCCGGTCAACTACGCCATCCACGACGGGGCCATCGTGTTCCGCACCCGTCGGGGAGGTGAGCTCGATTCGGCCACCAACGGCGAGGTGGCGGCCTTCGAAATTGATGGCGTAGATCACCTCTACCACGAAGGCTGGAGTGTGTTGGTGGTCGGCCGATGTTGCCCGGTCAATGATGTGGCAGAACTCGAGGGGCTCAGTGACGTCCGCCTGTCTCCTTGGGCGGATGAGAAGCGAGATCGTTTCGTGCGTGTTCCCTTCGATACGGTATCCGGTCGGCACATCAGCCACCAGATCACAGTCCCCGCCGACGTAGGTGCTACGTCAGCGGCCGAGGGTGCGGAGCTCCCGGCGGACAGCCCGGCCGACGTGCCCAGGAGAGAACTCCAGGAGGTTGACGAACCGCAACGCATCGATCGCGACCTGCACGACCGGGTCATTCAGCGGGCATTCGGTATGGCGTTGCATCTCAGCTCGGTCATCGACGACGTGGCCACCGATTCCGGTGATCGTCTCAAAGAGATGGTCACGGAACTCGACCACATCATTGCCGACATTCGCACGACCATCTTTGATACCCAATCCCGAAGTCGCTGAGCGACAGTCCGCGCGGATCGTCCCCGAATGGAACGGTCCCATGTCAGCACCGTCCTTGCCGTAGGGCGGGTGGGGTTCGTTTGTCCTCTTCACGCGCTGACCGTCAGGTCGCCAAACCACCCGACGGTCAGGCGCCGCAGACCGCCGCCGGGCCCGGAGCGGCGAGCGAGTTGACGGCATCAAGGTTCCGCTTGGTGCAATAGCACAACCAACGGAGTGCGGCGGGTGAGAGCCGGTCGCACACCCAGTCCCAGTGGAGGGACACCATGTCGCCGGGGTGCAGGTCGCCCGAGAAGCCCACACCGTCGAGACTCCGGCGAGCCTGCTCCACCCGGTCGGGCCCGAGGACCAGGCGGGAACCGTCGAAGCTGAGAGCTCGGCTGGTCACCGCCACCAGGTCTCCGGCCACCGCCTCGATCCGTCCCCACCGGATCCGGCAGCGGTCGAGGACCTCCATCGGTGGGCCGTCCATGCCCGCTCGCAGCAGTCCCAGCCACGGGTAGACGGCGAAGACATGGAAACTGTGCTGCGGGATCCCGCCGGCGGGAACAGCCGACACCAATGGCTCGAACCGCCGCCCCGCCCGCTGCTCGAAGCGGTCACCTAGCGAGTGGGCCAGGGTCGTCGGCGGCACCCGAGCCAGCAGATCGTTGCCCACCCAGTAGGCCTCGACGACGCGCCAGTCGAGAGGGTCCTCAATGCCGCTGCACGCCGCCAGCAGCTGCAGGTAGGGCCAGGCTCCATCGAAGCGGGCCGCCAGCTGCCCCAGGCCGGCCACGTCGGTGCCCTCCGCGGCCGCACCGAGCAGGGCGGCGGGATCGCCGGGCCCGCAATAGCCCAGCGAGTTGGGCGGATACGCGTAGCGGGCGAAGAGGACCGGGCCCGGCACGGCCGCCGCCGGCCGCCGGTCCTCACCCGTATCGGTCGGTCCGGACCCGCGTCGGTCCTCTGGGGCCGGGCGAGTCATCCGCTCACCGCTTCGTTCCGGCGGAGCGCGGGATGGCGCAGGCCCATCCAGACCACGGCACCGGCCCCGACGCCGATGAGCGCCAGGCCGAGCGCTTCGGGCGCCAACGACACCGTGCCCGCGGCGGCCTGGAGGAGGGAGGTGACGAGCGCGCTGCCGACGAGGATGGAGGTCACGTCGAGGGCCCGGGCCCGGGCCAGCGCCGTCATCCAGGTGGCGACGTAGGCGGCGAGCAGGAGCCCGGTGAGGAGGGCCCAGCCCACCTGGGCGGCGTCGAGGGTGACCAGGGCCTGCAGCGAGCCGGACACCGCCAGGTAGACCACCAACGTGGCGGCACCGATCCCCATGCGGGCCACGGCCACGGCCGCCGGGGCCAGTTCGCGCAGGAGGACCTTGGCCACTACGACCTCGACCGCCCACAACATGGAGGCGGAGAGGACGAGCAGCTCGCCCCGGGACGCGGCCAGGTGGCCCAGGCCGCCGGCCACGGCGACCTCGCCGACGACGAGCAGGCCGACGGCGCCCACGTTCCACCAGGTCACCCGCTCATGGAGGAAGGGCACGGCCAGCACGGCCACCCAGATGACCAGCGTGTCCTTCCAGAAGGCGGCCGGGGTGGCAGTGGTGTCGGCCAGCCCATCGAAGAACAGCACGAAGGCAAGGCCGCCGCCCACGATGCCGACGTAGGCCAGGCCAATCCACTGAAGCGTTCCCCACGCCGGGAGCCCGCGGCGAGGCGCGCCGGGACCGGGACGTGCGCGCTCGACCGAGACGAACCGGGCCGCGGCAGAGGCCGGCCGGCGGCGGCGCGCCCACCACGCTCCGAGGGCGCAGCCGGCGAGCACCATGGTGGCCACCAGGTTCTTGGCCGTCGTGTACACCGAAGGAGAGGTGATGGCGTGCACGCCGTAGCTGTTGACGAAGACCGACAACCCGCTGATAAGGGCCGTGAAACCGGCGACGAGGACGCCGGGGAGCCCGGCCCGGCCATGGGCGCCGGGGGTACTTCCACCGGTCCCGGTTTCCGGTGCGGGCGCCCTGCCCCCGGTCACCGGCCGACCCATCCGGTTCGTCGCAACTCGGCCGCCACCGCCTCGGCCTCGGTGGCGTCGACCCGGTCGATGGCGTAGCCGCTGTGGACGACCAGCCACTCCCCGGTCACCGGCGGTGGCCCGTCGAGGGCGAGCAGCGAGACGCGGTGCACGGTACCGTCGACATCCTCCACGTCGACGGTACCGTCGCCCTCGGCCACGACCCGGTGCAGCCTGCTCATGCACATACATGGACCTCGCGGATCAGATCGACAACCCGGTTCACCGCGCCGGGGAGGGCGGCGCCGACCGTCGGGCTCAATCCCGTGCCGCGTCCAAAGTCTTCACCTTCAATCCCGACCACGACCACCCGGAGCGGGGCGTGGTCGACCGCGTGGGCCAGACGGAAGACGCCGGCCAGCCCGATACCGTGCGTGCTGGTGGCGGATCGGCCGGCGGGCGTAGCGGCCCCGTCGAAGGCCGCCAGATCCACCACCCGCACCGTGCCCGGAGCCGCGCCTGAGCGCACGGCGTCGACGATGATGGCCAGATCGGCCCCGTCCCAGGCCCCAAGGAGATCCAGCGGGTCGGTCATCGGCCCGATGTCGCAACCGACCCCGGCATGTTCGACGGCTCGGGCGGCCACCAGGGGACCGGCGCCATCGTCGCGGCGGTACTCGCTGCCGAGGCCGGCCACCACCACCCGGGGCCTCCGCCCGGTCATGTCGTCACCACCGAGAGGTCGAGGAAGTGGGCGGCGCAGGAGATGCAGGGGTCGTGGTTGCGCACGGCCTGCTCGCAGCGCCATTGGAGATCGTCGTCGGCCAGGTCGAGCCCGCCCTGGACGACGCGGCGGAGGTCGGCCTCGATGGTGAGCTGGTTCTGCGAGGTGGGAGGCATGATGCGAGCGTGAAGGATGGTGCCGTCCTGGTCGATCTCATAGTGGTGGAGGAGGAGACCCCGTGGTGCCTCGGTCACGCCCGTGCCCACACTGGCGTTGACGCCGGGGCGAGGCTGCACGTCGTCGGCGGGGGGATCGGGAGGAGCGTACGCCTCCACCAGCGCCAGCGCCTCATCACAGGCGAGCACTAGCTCCACGGACCGCACCACAATGCTCTGGAACGGATTGGAGCACACCGGACCCAGTCCGGCCGCCTCCGCCGCTTCGGCCGCGAGAGGGGGGAGCGTGCCGGAATTGAGGGCGTAGCGGGCCAGCGGACCGGTGAGGTACGGGTCGCGCCCGGCCAGCCGAGCGTGGAGCGCGGTCGAGCGGGCCACGTGCTCTTCGACCACCAGCTCACCGAATTCGGCCGGGCTGGCGTCCAGTCCTTCCGACGAGGACGGTCGGCCGCTTTCGATGGGGTACCGGTCGCCGTCGCGCAGGGCCACGAAGCGGTAGTCGCCGGGCACGTCGGGGATGTCGAACCGCGAGACCCAGTCCACGGTGGCCAGCGCGGCGTCGCGGGCCCGGCGCAGCGGGTCGGCAAGGGCGGCCACCGCATCGGGGTCCGGGGCGCGGTAGAAGCCACCGACGCGTACGTTGACCGGGTGGACCGCTCGGCCTCCGACAGTCTCCATGATTAGGTTCCCTGTGCGCTTGAGACCGAGGCCCCGCTGCACCGCGCCCCGGTCGCTCTCGGCGAGCTCGACCGCGTCGGCACAGCCGAGGAAGTCCGGCGCGTGAAGAAGGTAGACGTGCAGGGCGTGGCTCTGGATCCACTCCCCGCAGTAGAGGAGCCGACGCAAGGACGCCACCCGGTCATCGACGGTGACACCGCACGCATCCTCCATGGCCGCGCACGCGCTCATTTGATAGGCCACCGGGCAGATTCCGCAGATGCGGGCCGTGATGTCAGGCGCCTCGGTGAAGTGCCGTCCGACCAGCAATGCCTCGAAGTAGCGGGGAGGCTCGAAGATCTCGAGGGCGACATCGGTGACCGTGCCGTCATGGACGACGACCCGTAGCGAGCCTTCTCCCTCCACGCGTGACAGGCCCTCGACGCCGATGGTGCGGGGTGATCCGGAGCCGTGGCTCATGGCGCTTTCTCCGACCCATTGGGCCGGACAGTGCGGCCGAGGATGACCGGGACCGGGCCGCCCTGGGCCGCGGCCTCGTCTCGGAAGGCGGGGGCACCGGCGTTGAAGGTGGCGAAGAAGCGTGACACCTCGACGGGCGCCATGCCCTGGCGACGCAGCTGCGCGGCCAGGGACGCCGTGTTGGCGGTGTCGGCCGGGCCGAAGCAGCCGAAGCAGCCGCGACCGACGCTGGGGCACAGGGCGCCACAACCCGATCTGGTCACTGGGCCCAGGCAGGGGGTCGCCCCGGCCACCAGCAGGCAGACCGTGCCCCGCCCCTTGCACTCTTGGCACACCGAGTGCCCGGGGACGACGGGCGTGCGGCCGGCCAAGGCGGAGGTGATCACTTCGAGGAGCTGGCGCCGGTCGATGGGGCAGCCGTGGAGCTCGTAGTCCACCTCGACGTGGGCCGAGATGGGGGTGGAGGTCTCGAGCGAGTCGAGGTACTCGGGATGGGCGTACACCGTCCCCGCATAGTCGCCGGAGGCCGCGAAGTTGCGCAGGCCCTGGATTCCCCCGGCGGTGGCGCACGCCCCGATGGTGACGAGCCTCCGGGAGTTGGCCCGGATCGCCACGATCCGCTCGGCGTCGGCCGGGGTGGTGATGGAGCCCTCGACGAGGGACAGGTCGTAGGGGCCCGCCACGGTGGCCCGCGACATCTCGGTGAAGTGGGCAATATGCACGACTTCGGCCAGGGCCAGGAGCTCGTCCTCGCAGTCGAGCAAGCTGAGCTGGCAGCCGTCGCAGGAGGCGAACTTCCACACGGCCAGCGAGGGCCGCGGAAGGGCGGGAGCCGGGGCGCTGTTCATCGCTCACGCTCACAGAGCAGCTGTGAGACGGCGCCGGCATAGGGAAGGATGGGTCCATCTCGGCACAGCAGGAAGGGGCCGAGCTGGCAGTGACCGCACCACCCGATGCCACACTGCATGTTCCGCTCGAGGGAAACCCGGATCCGCTCGGGGTCGATACCCCGGTTGACGAGGGCCCGGGCCGTGAACCGGATCATGATCTCAGGACCACAGATCAGGGCACTCGACGTGGCCGGGTCGAAGCCGGCCTCGTCCAGCAAGGAGGTGACAAGGCCCACATGGCCTGACCAGCCCGGCGAGCCCATATCGACGGTGACGGCCACCACCGCTCCGTCCCGCTCCCACATCTGGAGGTCGTTGTCGTAGATGATCTGCCCGGGCTCTCGGGCCCCGGCGATCACGAAGACTCGGCCACCGCCGGCGATCGGCCGGTGCACCAGTTCGTCGATGGCACCGCGCAGTGGGGCGAGGCCGATACCCCCGGCCACGACCACCACATCGCCGGTTCCGGTCGCGGCACCGTCAACGCCCCACGCGGTACCGAACGGCCCCCGCACACCGATGACATCGCCGGCCCCGGAGCGACACAAGGCCTCGGTCACCGGCCCCACGGCGCGCACGGTGTGCTGGAGCGGACCGTCCTCCCGCCGGGAGCTGCTCACCGAGATGGCCGCCTCACCCACCCCGAACGCGGTGAGCATGTTGAACTGACCGGGCAGGAACGCCATTGGGCCGCCCGCGGCGGGGACAAGGAACAGGGTGGCGACGTCGACGGTCTCGTCCCGACGGCCGACGACCTGGTAGGGGACAGGCACCGCGGCCGCGGTGCCGCCCACCGAACCGGTTGCCGGTGCGACCTCGCGCGTTGCCGCCACAGCAGTACGCCCCTCAGCGATCACTGTGGGTCCCGTAGAGGTCGAGAAGTCGAATGCGGGTCGCCTGCAGACGCTCGAGGAGCACGGCGGCCACCCGGCTCACGAGCTTGTGGCCGAGGGCGTCGTCGGCATCGGCCTTGGCCCGCAAGCAGGCCGCGTCGACGGCGATGGCGCCCACCGGACCTATGGCCCTGGCGTCGAACTGCCACCGGTAGGGCGGGACGAGCCAGCTCCAGCCCACTGTTCCCCCCGGGCCGACGGTCTCGATGACGATCGGCCCCCGCTCCGGAGCGTGGACCTCAATGGCCACTCGGCCTCGGCGCACCAGGTAGAGCGTGTCGGCGGGACCGCCCTCGACGAACAGGAGCTCTTCGGGGGCGAAGGCGACGTTGCGGGCGCAGCCGGCCACCTCGGCTACGGCATCGCCCGGCAAGCCGACGAGCAGGGGATGGGAGGCGACCAGCTCGGCAACTGTCGTCGTCACCGGCCCGGCCCCGGTACCGAGGGCGCACCTCGGACGGCACCATCGCTGCCCCTGATGGCCGCGGCCTCCTCGGTCAGATCGATGCCGACCGGGCACCAGGCGATGCAGCGGCCGCACCCGACGCATCCCGAGGTGTCGAATTGGTCCCACCAGGTCGACAGCTTGTGGGTGAGCCATTGGCGATAGCGCGATGACGTCGAGGATCGCACCGGGCCACCGTGCACGTAGGAGTGGTCGAGATCGAAGCACGATGCCCAAGTGCGTTGGCGACGGACGTCGCCGGCCAGGTCGGTGGTGTCGGACACGTCGCTGCAGAAGCAGGTGGGGCAGACCAGGGTGCAGTTCCCACAGGCCAAGCACCGTTCGGCCACCTCGTCCCAGCGTGGGTGGTCGATATTACGGGCCAGCAGTTCGGCCAGTCCCTCGGTCTCGAGCCGGCGGTCGATGATGTCGCCGGCCGAATTCAGGACCCGGTCGCGGGCCGCGAGGTCCCCGGAGGTCGGTTCGCTCACAGGCACGCGGGCGAGCACGTCGGCACCTCGTTCCGACCCTATCCGTACCACGAAGCGGTGGCCCTCGTCGTCGTTGAGCTCGGTCAGGGCCAAGTCGAAGCCAGATTCGGCGCCCGGTCCCGAACCCATCGACGTGCAGAAGCAGGTTGCGGCCGGGGACCCGCACTCTGCCGCGACCACGAAGGCGCCGACCCGCCGGGCCGCGTAGCGCGGGTCGGGGTGAGCGCCATCGACCAACACCCGGTCGAGTATCCCTAGGGCGACGAGCTCGCAGGGTCGGGCGCCGACGACGGCCAGGGGAGCCATCTCGAGGTCGGGCGTGGTCACGCTGACGGTGTCGTCAACGACGGTCGACCGCCACAGCTCCTGGGTCGGCGGGAAGAACTCGGCCTTCCACGACCCGGGGCCAACGGCCCAACCGAAGACGTTTTCGTCCTCGCCGTGCTCTAGACGGTACTGGCCGGGGGCCTGCACGTCGTGCGTGCCGACGGGGAGATCGGCGACACTCTGTACGGGTCCGGGCATGATCGCCCCGTCACGGACAACCGGACCTTTCGTCTCATACCCCAGGCCGGCCAGTGTCGTGATGAGTGCGTCCAGCCCTTCGGAATCGATCACCGCGGCGTCACCGATGCGCATGGGGGAAGGCTAGGCCCGAAGACGGGTGCGCGACAGGGCCGGAAGTCATACTGGGGCGACCTGGTA